>Ga0265327_10000560_pt1 | contig 63550 bp, 52 predicted proteins | sample 41621metaG_FD_202089 | JGI IMG/M metagenome (GOLD analysis project Ga0265327, IMG submission 202089) | Rhizosphere microbial communities from Carex aquatilis grown in University of Washington, Seatle, WA, United States - 4-16-21 metaG | ecosystem: Host-associated > Plants > Roots > Rhizosphere...
TCGACCGCTGGCCTCGATCGCCTGGCGGATCGCGTCGTTGGCCCAGGAGTCGGGCGCCGAGCGCTGCAGCGGCTTGTATCGCGCCACCACCTCGGCGAGTTCGGCGATCGGCTGGGCCGGGCCGCCGCCGTGGTCCGGAATCACCGACACGACCACCGGGATGTCCAGGGTCTTCGCCAGCTTGGCAAGGCCGCGCACGCCGCGGCGCAGGTCGTCCTTGTCGATGGTCAGCGGCAGGTCGACGATGCCGGCCTGCAGGTCGGCGAAGACGATGAGCACGTCCGAAGGGGACAACTTGGGATCATTCATGGATGGCCTCTGGGCTTTGGGTTGGGTCCGGGTGGAAGGGGGGTGGGGCAACCGGCGGTCGGCTCAGGCCGCGGCGGCGATCTCGCGCAGGCGCGTCTTGAGCACCTTGCCGCTGCCGTTCTTCGGCAGCTGGTCGACGAAGCGCACGGCGCGCGGCACCTTGTAGTTGGCCATGTGCCCGCGCGCCCATTCGATGAGCTCGGCCTCGCTCGGGTCGGCCTCGGCGCGGCGCACGACGAAGGCCAGGCCGACCTCGCCCAGGCGCTCGTCCGGAATGCCGATGACCGAGACCTCGGCCACGTCGGCATGCTGCAGCAGCATGTTCTCGATCTCGGCCGGATAGGCGTTGAAGCCGCCGACGATGTACATGTCCTTGAGCCGGCCGACGATGCGCAGGTTGCCGGCCTCGTCGAGCGATCCGAGGTCGCCGGTGAGCAGCCAGCCGTCGGGCGTGAGCGTGCTGGCGGTCGCCTCGGGGTCCTCGAAGTAGCTGTCCATCACCACATAGCCGCGCACGCGGATCTCGCCGGATTCGCCGGCCGCGAGCTGCCTGCCGTCGGCCGAGAAGATGGCGACCTCGCAGTCGGGAATGGCGCGTCCGCTGGTCTCGCAGAGGATGCGCGTCTCGTCGCCCGGCCGGGTCATGGTGGCCAGGCCCGAGCATTCGGTGAGGCCGTAGCCGGTCAGCATGGTCTCGAAGCCGAAGGTGACGCGGATGCGGTCGATCAGGGCCGGCGGCAGGGTGGTCGAGCCGGTCACGCAGGCGCGCAGCGAACTCAGGTCGGTCCGGGCCAGGCTGGGTTCGGCCAGCAGCGCGAAATAGATGGTCGGCGGCCCCGGCAGGATGGTGATGCGCTCGCGCTCGACCAGTGACAGCACCTGCTTCGGATCGAAGACCGCCATCGGGTAGGTCACCGCGCCCATCAGGATGGACAGCAGCCAGCCCAGCTTGTAGCCCAGCGCATGAAAGAAGGGGTTCACCAGCATCAGCCGGTCGCCCGCCCGGAAGCCGCCGAGCCGGCCGAAGTCGTGGAAGGCCCTGAGCACCTGGCCGTGGCGGCCGACCACGCCCTTCGGATGGCCGGTGGTGCCCGAGGTGAACATGACGTCGCAGACGTCGTCCGGCCGCACCGCGCGGCCCAGCGCCTTCACCTCGTCGGCCGGGATCGATTCGCCATCGGCCAGCAGGCGCGACCAGCTGATGCCCGCGGCCAGCGGCGCGTCGTCGAGGCTCACCGCCTGGTAGTCGTGGCCGGCGCTGCCCTCGGCCAGCATGGCCTCGTAGTCGCAGTCGAGGAAATGCCGATGCACGAACACCAGCCTGGGCCGCGAACGCTTGACGATGTAGCCAGCCTCGTCGGCCCGAAAGCGCGTGTTGAGCGGCACGATGGCCGCGCCCAGGCCCTGGACGGCCAGCGCGGCCACGATCCAGCGCCAGCTGTTCGGTCCCCAGATCGCGACCCGGTCGCCGGGCTGCACGCCGTGAGCGCGCAGGCCGCGCGCCGCGCGCTCGACGTCGGCGCCGAGATCGGCATAGCTGAGCCGCAGCGCGCCGTCGACCACCGCCAGCGCCGTGCCTTGGCGCTGCACTGCGTCTTCCAGCAGGTGGGGAATGCTGCGCCAGGGCGCGCCGCTCGTCATGCGTCGCCTCCGGCCGAACATCCGGCGGCGCTGTGCAGGGTCACCATGCCGTCGCCGAAGGGCTCGTCGCGGTTGCGCAGCGCTACCTTCAGCCCGTGCTCCGACAGATCGCTGGCGAACTGCGCGCGGCGCGGGCCGTTGGCGGTGTGTGATCGCGCATTCATCTCGACCGCCATGCGCTGCAGCGACCTGGCGCCGGCCAGCTCCATCGCGATGTTGACGATCCGCTTCTGCGTGGTGAGCAGCTCATGGTCGACGAAGCCGAGGCGCCGGGCCAGCTCGTCGACGGTGACGTCGAGCCGGTCGGCGGGGACGGCATCCATCACCAGCCCGATGCGCGCCGCATCGCGACCCCAGACGCAGTCGCCGCTCAGCAGCAGCCGCTTCGCCCACTGCGGACCCACGTGATAGAACCACATGTTGTTGGGCGCGGTACCGTTGGCGCGCGTGGCCGGGAAGCCGATGCGAGCGTCTTCCGAGGCGATCACCATGTCGCACATCAGGGCCAGGTCGGTGCCGCCGGCCAGGCAGTTGCCGTGCACCTTGGCGATGACCGGCTTGTGCAGGTCGAACAGCACGGTGGTCAGCGCCTGGGTGCGTTCGAGCTGCCAGGCGTCGTCGTCCAAGGTGTCGCCGACCGAGCGATAGCGCGCCGCCTCGGCCGCCTTGGCCGGATCGGCGCCGCCGCTGTAGACGTTCGAGAAGTCGTAGCCGGCGCAGAAGTCCTTGCCGGCGCCGTCGAGCACGATGACGTTGACATCCACCAGGTCGTCGGCCTCGAGCAGCGCGGCATGCAGCTCGACCATCATCGGCTCGTGCAGCGCGTTGCGCTTGTCCGGGCGATTGAGCGTGATGCGTGCCACCTTGCCTTCGACCGCGAAGGCGATGTAGTCGGTCGACTTGATCCACTTGGCCAATTTCAACTCCTCTTGAACGGGCCGGCCGGCCTGCTGATTCCGATCGGGGCCCGCGGGGCGGCGGGGCGCGTGTCCTCGGCGATGAACTGCGAGCGCAGGGTGACCTGGTGCGCGGCGGACAGGTGGCTGCGCATGACCGAGCCCGCCCAGCCCGGGTCGTGGCTGCGGAAGGCGGCCACCAGCTCGCGGTGATGCTCCATGCTGCGCATCAGCTCCTCGCGGCTGTAGGCGGAGAAGGTGCGCATGACCATCGACAGGTCGACCAGCGTCTTCACGATGTTGGCCAGCCTGGGCTGCCCGCATTCCTGCAGGATCAGCCGGTGGAATTCCTCGTTGAGCGCGGTGAGCTTGTCGGAACGGCCGGTCGCCGACGCGGCGGCCACCTCGTCCATCGATGCGCACAGCGCCTGCATCCGGGCGATCGCCTCGGGGCCGATGCGCATCGCCGCATGCTCGCAGGCATTGCCTTCGAGCAGCACGCGCAGGTTGAAGACCTCGTCCACGTCGTTGCGCGTCCAGGAGGCGACGAAGGCGCCGCGGTTGACGTGCAGCTCGACCAGGCCTTCGGCCTGCAGCCGCCGCAGCGCGCCGCGCACCGGCGTGCGGCTCACGCCCAGCGAGCCGGCCAGGGCCTCGGTCGACAGATGGGTGCCGCCCGGGTATTCGCCGTCGACGATGCGCTTGCGCACGCTGCGATAGACCAGCGACTCGGCGTCGCTGTCCTGGGTGCTCTCGGAGGGCTGCTCGGTGCGCATCAGCGGATCACCTCGAAGTTGCCGTCGACGCTGATGGTCTGTCCGCTGATGCTGCGCCCGGCCGGCGACAGCAGGTAGACGGCAAGCGCCGCGACCTCGGCGGGCTTGACCATGCGGCGCAGCGAGATGTCGCCGAGGAAGCCGGCCTCGATGTCGGCCTCGCTGCGGCCGGTGGCGCGCGAGCGGGCCTCGATGACCGAGCGGATGCGCGGACCTTCGACCAGGCCGGGCAGGATGGCGTTCACGCCGATGTCCGAAGGGCCGAGTTCCATCGCCCAGGTCTTGGTCAGGCCGATGAGCGCCCATTTGGAACCGACATAGGCCGAGCGCAGCGGGAAGCCGAGCCGCCCCGCGACCGAGGCGATGTTGACCAGCGAGCCGCCGCCGGCGCGGCGCAGGTGCGGCACCGCGGCGCGGGTGCAGAAGAAGCTGCCGTGCACGTTGATGGCGAAGGTGCGCATCCAGTCGTCGCTGGGCGTGAGCTCGATCGGGGAGGTGGGGCCGGAGATGCCGGCGTTGTTGACCAGCGCATCGATGCCGCCCAGTGCAGCGGCGGCCTCGTCGAACATGCGCGCCACCGCCGCCTCGTCGACCACGTCGCAAAGTGAGACGCCGACCGAGGGATGCGCCGCCGCGAAGGCTTCGAGCCGGCCGCGATCGATGTCGCAGACATGGACCGCGGCGCCCGACCGCAGCAGCGCGGAGGCGATCTCGGCGCCGATGCCGGAGGCGCCGGCCGTGACCAGGACACGGCGTCCCTCGCATTGGAAATTCATCTCGAAGACCTCTTGCTCGCGTGATTCCGGCCGTGGCGAAAGCGCCGCGGCAATGGGACGAGATTCACATGGATTGGATGCAATGTCAATGTATGGATCCAAGTGACGCCGAAAATATCCTGCCGATTCATTGGAGATACGGTAAAAACCCTGATCGCAACGACTATTGATTGGATACAAAATCTACCGAACCCCGCAAGCGCCGCTCGTGGGCCCAGGCGCTTTCTGGAGCAATCAGACATGGTCTTCGAGATGCGGACGTATTCCTTCCATCCGGGTGCGCTGCCGACCTACCTGCATCTCGCGCAGGTGCTCGGCCGCCCGGTGCGGGGCAACGACTACGGCATCTGCTGCGGCTACTGGATCGCCCAGACCGGCCGGCTCGACCAGGTCTGGCACCTCTGGAGCTACGACAGCCTGGACGAGCGCGCGCGGCTTCGGGCGATCCTGCTGAAGGACGATCGCTGGACCAAGGAATACGGCGGTGCCGTGCTGCCGCTCTTGCAGCGCCAGGACATCCGGCTTCTGGAGCCGGCGCGAGCCCTGAGCGCGCCCGAGCCGGGCGGCCTGTTCGAACTGCGCCTGCACCGGGCCCGTCCGGGCCACTCGCGCCCCTGGCTCGACGAGGCGCTGCCGCCTGGGCAGGACGACGCGGCGCCATCGGCGCACACCGTCGGCCTGTGGACCGGCATCTCGCCGCAGCCGAACGAGGTGGTGCAGCTGCGCAGCTTCCGCTCCTGCGACGACTGGCTGCGCGAGCGCGCCGCGCAGCAGCTGCCTAGTGCCGACGGCCCTTCGCCGCAGGCCCCCGATTCCAGGCTGGCCGAGGTCGAGTCGATCCTGCTGAAGCCGACGCTGTTTTCACCCATGCAGTAGGAACCGCGCCCAGTCCCTGCTTTTTCCCGACCCCATCCCAACGGAGACATCACAGATGACGAGCTTGAAGAAATTCCTTCGCCTCACGGCCGCGCTGCTGCCGACGCTCGGCGCCATCGGCAGCGCCTGGGCGGTCGATCCGGGCACCTACAAGATCGGCTTCGTGGCCGACCGCACCGGCGTGGTCGCCTTTGCCGGCGTGTCCTATGCGCAGGGCGCGCAGCTGGCCGTCGAGCAGGTCAACGCCGCCGGCAGCCTGGGCCAGGGAGCGAAGCTGGAGATCGTCGAGCGCGAGGGCGGCAGCGACGTGGCCAAGAGCATCCAGGGCTACAACCAGCTCATCGCCGACCGCAACGTGATCGCCACCAGCTGCTGCATCTTCTCGAACATCGCCGGCGCGCTGAAAGCCATTGCCCTGCCCAACAAGGTGCCGCTGGTCTTCTATGGCGCCACGATGCCGAACCTGCCTTCGCTGCCCTTCGTCTACAACGTCACCGGCCTGCCGGGGCTGCAGGAGATCGCGCTGTCCAAGCACCTGGTCGAGGTGCTGAAGCCGAAGACCGTCGCCTACTTCGTGCTGTCCGACAACGACGCCTTCCAGGCTCGCTACAAGGCCAGCCGCGAGATCTTCGAGGCCTCCGGCGCCAAGACCGTGGGCGTGGTCACCGCCCTGGGCGCCGACACCGACTTCACCGCGCAGGCCACCGAGGTCATCTCGTACAAGCCCGACCTGATCATGGTCTACGTGACGCAGATCCCGGCCTCCAGCTTCATCGCCGCGGTGCGCGCGCGCGGCTGGACCGGGCGCATGGCGACCAACGAGGCGGTCTCGCCGGCGGCGGTTTTCAAGAAGGTCGGCCCGGCGCTGGCCGGCGTGCCCTTCTCGGTCGGCTTCGCGGCCGACGTGGCGGACAGCCCGGCCGGCAAGGCCTTCGTCGCCAGCTACAACAAGAAGTTCGGCGCCGATCCCGACGTCTACGCCGCGCAGGGCTTCACCGCGATGCAGCTGATCGCCCAGGGCATGGAGAAGCTCTCCGGCAAGCCGACGCGCGAACAGCTGGCCGATGCCATGGCCAAGCTGCCCAGCATCCGCGACGACGTCTACGGCGGCGTGAACCTGGTCAACGGCCAGGTCGAGACCAAGCAGAACCTCTTCCTGGCCTGGTCGCCCGAAGGCAAGATCGTGCGCTGGAAGCCCTGATCGATGGAGCTCTTCGCATCCCAGCTGCTCAACGGCCTGTCGCTCGGCTCGCTCTACGGGCTGTTCGGCATCGGCTTCGGGCTGGTCTTCGCGACGCTGGGCATCCTGAACGCGGCCCAGGGCTGCTATGCGAGCTGGGCCGCCATCGCGGCGCTGGTCGTGGCCGAGCGGGCGGGCCTGCCCTTTCCGCTCATCATGTTCGCCGGCATGGGCGCCGCCGCGGTGGTGGCGGTGATCGTCGACCAGATGGGCTTCCAGCCGCTGCGCGCGCGCGGCGCCGACATGCTGGGGGCGCTGATCACCAGCATCGCCTTCTGGATGATCCTCGACAGCCTGGCCGGCTTCGCCACCGGCCAGCAGAGCCTCAGCTTCCCGCCGCAGAGCTACCCGGGGCAGATGCTGCTGACCCAGCCGGTGCCGCTGCCGGCGATGCAGCTCATCGCGATCCTGGCGCTGGTGGTGGTGGCAATCGGCACGCACCTGCTGATGACGCGCTCGGCCATCGGCTCGGCGATCCGGGCCGTGGGCTGGAACCCGGTGTCGGCCGCATTGAGCGGCGTCAACAGCCGCTACGTGATCATGCTGACGGCCGCTCTGTCCGGCGCGATCTCGGGCCTGGCGGGCACCCTGGGCGGCGTGCTGACCTCCAACGTGTCCTTCACGCTCGGGCAGGGCCTGATGCTCAAGGGCTTCGCGGCGGTGGTGGTGGGCGGCTATTCGGACGTGCGCGGCACCGCGATCGCCGGGGTGGTGCTGGGCATCCTCGAGGTGTTCGTCGGCCAGTATTTCTCGGCCAGCTACCGCGACGCCTTCACCTATTCGCTTCTTCTTGTCTTCCTGCTGGTCAAGCCCCAGGGCCTGTTCGGCAAGGGCAGCTTCGTGAGGGCCTGACCGAATGGACAACCTGAGCGATCTCTGGGCCACGTATCGCAGCACTGTTGCCTTCGCCATGGTGAACGCGATGTTCGCGCTCAGCACCTACGTGGTGCTGTCCGCCGGCTTCCTCAGCTTCAGCACCGTGGTGTTCGGCGCGATGGGCGGCTTCGTCGGCGCGCAGATGGTCATCCACGGCCTGCCGCTGGCCATCGTCTTCATCGTCTCCGGCCTCGCGGGCCTGCTCGTCTCGATGGTGGTGGCGGCCGTGTTCCTGCGGCTCAACAGCCACTGGATGGCGCTCGCCAGCCTGGCGCTGGTGCTGATCACCCGGGTGGTGGTGCTGAACGCGACCACGCTGACCGGCGGGGTCAACGGCCTCGGCATACCGATGGCGCTGCCGCTCGATTGGCTCACCGGAATCCTGGTGCTGACCGTGCTGGCCTTCTATGCGCTCTACCACTCCTGGTTCGGCATCGCCTCGCGGGTGCTGCGCGAGGACCCGTCGGTCGCCGCATGCATGGGCGTGGACCTGCGCAAGGTGCAGTTCATCGCCTTCGGCATCAGCGGCATCGTCGGCGGGGTCGGCGGCGCGGCGATGGCGATGCTGCTGCAGTACATCTCGCCGGACACCTTCTTCCTCGGCATCGCCTTCACGATGATCGCGGCCACCGTGCTCGGCGGCTCCTACCACTGGTTCGGCCCGGTGCTGGGCGCGGCGGTCTACACGGCGCTGCCCAGCCTCATGCAGTTCATCGTGCCCAGCCTGCAGGATGTGGCCAACGGCGTCTTCCTGCTGCTGATCATGGTGTTCCTGCCGCGCGGCCTGATCGATCCGCGGGCGATGCGCCTGCGCCGCTCCGCCAAGGGCCGCTCATCGTGAGCGCCATCCTCGAACTCGATCGGGCCAGCAAGTCCTTCGGCGGCATCGCGGCGGTGAGCGAGCTGTCCTTCGTCGCGGGGCGTGGCCGGGTCACCGGATTGATGGGCCCCAACGGCGCCGGCAAGACCACGGTGATCAACCTCATCAGCGGCCTGCTGACATGCGACAGCGGCAGCATAAAGCTCGACGGCGCCGAGATCAGCCGCTCCAAGCCGCACGACATCGGCGCGCTGGGGCTGGCGCGCACCTACCAGAACGTGCGGCTGATCTCGGGCCTGACTGCGCTGGAGCAGGTGGTCGCCGGTTCGTTCGTGAAGCGCGACACCTCCTTCATCGCCAGCTTCCTGCACACGCCGGCCGCGCGGCGGCGCATGCGCGCGCTGCGCGACAAGGCCATGCACCTGCTGGAACGGGTGGGCATGGCGCATGCGGCCGGCACCCTGGCCGAAACCTTGTCATACGGCGAGCAGCGGCGCGTGGAGATCGCGCGTGCGCTGGGCGCCGACCCGGTGCTGCTGCTGCTCGACGAACCGACCGCCGGCATGAACCCGCAGGAGTCGAACGAGATCGGGCTCCTGACCCATCGGCTGCGCGACGAGGGGCTCAGCATCCTGATGGTCGAGCACAACATGAAGCTGGTGGTCGACTTCTGCGATTCGGTGGTGGTGGTCAACTTCGGCCGCCACATCGCCGACGGCAAGCCGCTCGACTGCATCAAGGACCCCAAGGTACAGGAAGCATATTTTGGCAAGCAACGAATCGATGCTGACGGTCTCGGGGCTATCGGCTAGCTACGGCGCGATCCGCGCGGTCGAGGACCTCAGCCTGGAGCTCCCGGCCGGAGGCTTCGCCGCGCTGCTCGGCGCCAATGGCGCGGGCAAGTCGACCACCCTGCGCGCCATCATGGGACTGCACCGCCCGATCAAGGGCTCGGTCAAGCTGCGCGGCGTCGAGCTGTCGCGGCTGTCGCTGCATCGCGTGGTGCGCCTGGGCATGGCCTTCGTGCCCGAGGGGCGCATGGTGGCGGCGCCGCTCACTGTGGAAGAGAACCTGCGGCTCGCGGTGCACGCGGGCCGGCATCGCATCGCCGAGCACCTCGACCGCGTCTACCAGCTCTTCCCGCGCCTGAAGGAACGGCGCACGCAGATCGCGGGCCTGATGAGCGGCGGCGAGCAGCAGATGCTCGCCATCGGGCGCGCGATGATGAGCGGGCCCGACGTGCTGGTGCTGGACGAACCTTCGATGGGCCTGGCGCCGGCCATCGTCGACCTGGTCTTCGATGCCATCGTCGCCCTGCATGCCCAGGGCCAGACGGTGCTGCTGGTCGAGCAGAACGCGGCCGTCGCGATGTCGGTGGTGCAATACGCCTACTTCATGAAGCGCGGGCGCATCGTGCTGCAGGGCAAGCCGGACGAACTGCGCCATTCGCCGGAGGTGATGGCGGCGTACCTGGGCTAGGCAGGCCTCCTGCCTACCAGGTGTCGACGTACCCCTTCGTCGCAGCCGCCTCCCGCTGCCAGGCCGAATCCAGTCCCCGCACCAGCCAGCCGCGGGTCTCGGCAGGATCGATCACCGCATCGATCTCCAGCATCGCCGCCGTGCTCATCGCCTCGCCCTTCTCGTACTGGTGGGCCACCAGCTTCGCGTAGAGCGCATCGCGCTCCTCGCCCTCGGCGGCGGCTTCGAGTTCCTTGCGGTAGCCCAGCTTGACCGCGCCTTCGAGGCCCATGCCGCCGAATTCGCCGGTCGGCCAGGCGACGGTGAATACCGGCGCGTCGAAGCCGCCGGCGGTCATCGCCATGGCGCCCAGGCCGTAGCCCTTGCGCAGCACCACCGCGAAGAAGGGCACCGTCAGGTGCGCCGCCGCCACGAACAGCCGGCTCGCATGGCGCACCTGCGCCTGGGCCTCGATCTCGGGGCCGACCATGAAGCCGGGCGTGTCGGTCAGCGAGACGATGGGCAGGCCGTGCGCGTTGCACAGCTGCATGAAGCGCGCGGCCTTGTCGGCGGCCTCGACGTCGATGGCGCCGCCCAGGTGCTTGGGGTTGTTGGCGATGACGCCCACCGGCCGCCCCTCGATGCGGGCCAGCGCGGTGACGATGCCGGCGCCGAAGCCGGCGCGCAGTTCGAGCAGCGAGCCGCTGTCGACCAGCCCGCGCAGCACTGCCTCGCGCACGTCGTAACTGCGCAGCCGGTTCTCCGGCACCGCGTGGCGCAGCGCCCGCTGGTCGGCGCACTGCCAGTGCGCGGTGCGGCCCTGGAAGAAGGACAGGTAGTGCCGGGCCGCGTCGACCGCCTCGCGCTCGTCATCGACCAGGATGTCGATCACGCCGTTGCGCGACTGCACCGGACTGGGCCCGATCTGCTCCGGCGCGACGCTGCCCAGGCCGCCGCCCTCGATCATGGCCGGGCCGCCCATGCCGATGTTGCTGGCGCGGGTAGCGATGATGGCGTCGACGCAGCCCAGGAGCGCCGCATTGCCGGCGAAGCAGCGGCCATGCACGATGCCGACCAGCGGCACACGCCCGGACAGCGCGGCGAAGCGGCTGAAGGTGTGGTTGTTCAGCGCACCGACGATCGGCATGTCGACATCGCCGGGCCGGCCGCCGCCGCCTTCGGCGAACAGCACCACCGGCAGCGCCAGCTTGTGGGCCAGCGCCAGCATGCGGTCGGTCTTCTGGTGGTTGCGCATGCCCTGGGTGCCGGCCAGCACCGTGTAGTCGTAGGCCATCACGGCGCAGCGCGATCGCTCGGGACCGAAGTCCGCGGCGTTGACCGTGCCGATGCCGGTGACCATGCCGTCGGCCGGCGTGTTGACGATCAGGTCCTCCATGCTGCGGCGACGGGTCTGCGCCGCCACCGCCAGGGCGCCGTATTCGATGAAGCTGCCGTCGTCGCACAGGTGGGCCAGGTTCTCGCGCGCGGTCCGGCCGCCGGCGGCATGGCGGCGCGCCACCGCTTGCGGCCGGTTCGCGTCGAGCGTGAAGGCGTGGCGGTCGATCACCCGCTGCAGGTCGGGGCGGACCAGCGCCGGGTCGCTGGTGGCGCGCGTGCCGCTGCTCGCTGCATCGCCCTCGATCGGCTCGAGCAGCATCAGCAGCTGGTCGTCGCGCAGGTAGTCGCCGGGCGCGGCATGCAGCGCGACGATCCGGCCGGCGCTCGCGGCATGCAGCACATGCTCCATCTTCATCGCCTCGAGCACGGCGAGTTGTTCCCCGGCCGCCACCAGCGCGCCTTCGGCACGGTCGAAGCCGACCAGGCGGGCGGCCATCGGCGCGCGCACCGCCACCAGCCCTTCGGCGATCGCGACCGCATCGGCAGTGGCCGCCGAGCCGCTGTCCGCCGACGATTCGCGTGGGGCCGACGAATGCGCATGGGCCTTGGCCTCGTCCAGCAGGCCGGGCAGCTCGGCCTCCAGGAAGCGGGTGTGGACCTGCTGGCTCTCGAACTCCGGCCGCGCGGCCAGCGCGGCCAGCAAGGGCAAATTGGTGGCAAGGCCCTCGATGCGGCATTCGGCCAGGGCCCGGCGCGAACGCCGAACCACATCGGCGAACAGCGGGCTGCGCGAATGCACGATCAGCTTGGCCAGGAGGGTGTCGTAGTGCGGCGAAGGCGAGGCGCCGGCGACGCCGTGGGTGTCGACGCGCACGCCGGGGCCCGAAGGCATGTCGAAGCGAGCCAGGGTGCCGCTCGACGGCCTGGCGCCGCCCTGGGCGTCCAGCGTCTCCGCATTGATGCGCCACTGGATCGCGAAGCCCTGCGGCCGCGGCGGCGCGGCCGGATCGAGGCCGAGCGAAGCCAGGCTGGCGCCGGCCGCCACCTCGATCTGCAGCCGGACCAGATCGAGGCCGGTGACTTCCTCGGTCACCGTGTGCTCGACCTGCAGCCGCGGATTGGCCTCGATGAAGACGAAGGGCAGGTCGGCGCTGTCGCCGACCAGGAATTCGAAGGTGCCCAGGCTGCGGTAGCCGGTGGTCCGCGCCATCTTCAGGGCCGCCTGGGTGATGCGGCCGCGCAGGCCGTCGTCCAGGCTGGGGCTGGGTGCGATCTCGACCAGCTTCTGGAAGCGCCGCTGCAGCGAGCATTCGCGCTCGCCCAGGCTCATCACCTGCGCGCCGTCGCCGAGCAACTGCAGCTCGATGTGGCGGGCGCGCGGCATCAGGCGTTCCACATAGACGCCCTCGACGCCGAAGGCGCGGGCCTCGGACACGCAGCGTGCATAGGCCTCGGGCAGCTCGCTGGCATCGAGCACCGCCCGCATGCCGCGGCCGCCGCCGCCGCCGAGGGCCTTGATCATCACGCCCGCGCCGCCCTGCGCCGCATGGAAGGCCTGCGCCTCTTCGAGCGTGACGGCGCCGGGGCTGGCCGGCATCACCGGCACACCGCACTGCTCGGCCAGGGCACGGGCACGGGCCTTGTCGCCGAAGAGCTGCAGCTGTTCGACCGTCGGCCCGATGAAGGCGATGCCGGCTTCGGCACAGGCCTGCGCGAAGTCGGCCCGCTCGCTCAGGAAGCCGTAGCCCGGATGGATCGCGTCGCAGCCGGCGCCGTGGGCGATGCCGATCAGCCGGGCGATGTCGAGGTAGGCGGACGGCCCGCCGGCCTGCAGCGCGATGGCCTGGTCGGCATGCCGCACATGCGGTGCGGCGGCATCGTCGTCGGCATGCACCGCCACGGCGATCGCGCCGAGGTCGCGGACGGCACGCACCAGGCGCAGGGCGATCTCGCCCCGATTCGCGATCAGGATCTTCTTGAACATCGGTACTTCTTCAACTTTCTTCGGGGCCTGCGCATGCGGCCGTGCATGCGTGCACGGCCGCGTCGGCGGCGAACTCTTCAATCGATGGCCAGCCGCAGGCGCTGGCGGACGTCGCCGGGAATCTCCATCGATCGATGCGTCTTGAGGTCGAGCATCACACCGACGATCTCGACCACGGCGTAGACCGTGCCATTGTCGCCGTCGACCAGGTGGTGCGAGAAGCGGATCGACTTGGCACTGCCCGACAGGAAGGCGGAGCGGAAGGCGAGGCCGCAGCCCATTGGCGGCCGCTCGCGGATGTCGATCAGGTAGTCGACCGCCGCGACCGTGATCTGCTCGCGCAGGAAGCGTGCGCCGTCCAGGCCGATCGATGCCAGGTAGCAGCGCGCGCCGGTCGAGCACAGGTTGACCATCGCGCGGGCGCTCAGGCAGCCGCTGCGATCGGCGTCCCAGGCGTCGACCACCGAGAGCGAGGTGGTGACCGCGTCGGCCGGCGGCTCGGCACTCGCGCGCGGCGCAGCCGGCGGCCGCGCCAGCGGAAGCGCCGGCCAGTCGCCGACCCGTTCGGCCGTCGCGATGGCGATGGGTGCATCGCTGCGCAGGCGCGTCTCCAGCACGCAGGCGAGCGCGCCCGAGGCCTGGTCGACGATGCCGTGCACCACTTCCAGCTGCTGCCCGTCGACCAGCCGGATACCCGAATGCACCGCCACCACGTCGCCCTCGAAAAGCTCGCGCTTGAAGCTGATGCGCGCCTGCGTGATGCGCAGCGCCGCGTCCTTGCCGATGGCCTCCAGGCCCAGCACCGTCGATGCTTCGTCGGCCAGGTCCATGAATACCTGCACGTTGACATGGCCGGCCTGGTCGCAATGCGACTTGCGCATCGGGCGCAGCACGCGCAGCGGCGGCAGGGCCGGGCCGGCCGGGTCCGGGGCACTGGCCGCCGCCGCTTCGGGCAGCGCCTGGTCCAGCCGCAGCGTGGCCCGCCAGGCCGCACCGCCGGGTCCTTGCAGCGTCGCCTGCAGCATCGTCGCGGCGGCCGCATCCGACGGTGCATCGATCCGGCAGCTGGCGATGTCGCCGACGCGCAGCAGGCCAGGGGCGACAGGCTCCAGCGTCAGGGCCCTGGCCTTCGGGCGCGGCGTCGACGCGGCGTCGGACGGGCCGCGGCGCGTGGCCAGCAATCCCTCCAGGCCATCGGCGACCAGGGCCGCGGCGGCCTCGGCGCGCAGCTCGCCGTCGGCATGCGTCTGGCCGGCGTTCACCAGGCCCTTGTGGCCGAGCACGGCCGATGCACTCGAATGCGTCATCTGTGTTCCTTGACTCAGCTGTGGCGGTTGAGCTTGATGCCCGCCGCTTCTCGGTCCCACACGCCGGGGGCTCCCAGGCCTTCCTGGCGCAGCAGGTGCTTCTCGATCTTCAGGGTCGGGGTCTTGGGCAGCTCGTCCACCAGGCGCACGAAGCGCGGCACCATGAAATAGGGCATGCGCGGCACGAGGAACTCCAGCAGCTGCGCCGGCGCGAGCGAGAGCCCTGGCTTGGCGGTGACCACCGCCAGCACTTCCTCCTCGCCGAACTCGCTCGGCACCGCGACCACCGCCGCTTCCTGCACAGCCGGGTGGGCCAGCAGCTCGGCCTCGACCTCGAAGGAGGAGATGTTCTCGCCGCGCCGGCGGATGGTGTCCTTCATGCGGTCGACGAAGTAGTAGTTGCCGTCCTCGTCCTTGCGGAAGGCATCGCCGGTGTGGAACCAGCCGTTGCGCCAGGCGCGGGCGGTGGCCTCGTCGTTGCGGTAGTAGCCGTGGCTGAAGGCCCAGGGGCTTTCGGTGCGAAGCATCATCTCGCCGACGGTGCCGGTCGGTACCTCGAAGTCGTCGGCATCGACGATGCGCGCCTCGACGCCGGGCCGCAGCCGGCCGCAGGAGCCCAGCGCCGCCGGATTCGGCAGCGACATGAAGGGGCAGTTGACCTCGGTCATGTTGAAGGAGGTGTAGACGTCGACGCCCCAGCGCTCGCGCATCGGCGCGATCTGCATGTCGTAGGGCAGCAGCAGCATCTTGCGCAGGCTGTTGTCGCGCTCGGCCGACGTCACCGGCTGGGACAGCAGGAACTTGGCCATGGCGCCCAGCAGGATCACGAAGGTGGCGCCCAGGCTGTTGATCTGTTCCCAGAAGCGGTCGGTCTGGAAGCGCTCGACGATCGCGATCGAGCCGCCCAGCGACAGCATCAGCATGCAGGGCAGCACGCCCGAGACATGGGCCATCGGCAGGTTGACCATGTAGCGGTCCTCTGCGCCGAGGAAGTAGACGTTGTGGCCCGAGCTGTGGATGTGCATGTAGGAGCACAGCACGCCCTTCGACGGCCCGGTGGTGCCCGAGGTGTAGAGGATCACCTGCAGGTCGCTGGCCTTGATCGGCAGCGGCGGCTCGGGCGGCTCGGAACCGGCGCGATGCAGCTCGCTTTCGTCGACCTGCGCGAGGCCCGGCGGTGCATGGCCTGCGGCCTCGCCGAGCGTGACCACCGTTGTCAGGCGCCCGAGGCCGATCGGCAGCAGCCGCTCCAGCAGATGCCCGTGCGCGACCATCAGCCCGGCCTGCGAGTTCTCGATGACCCGCTCCAGCAGCTGCCCCTTGTAGGCCAGGTTGATCGGCACCGCGACCGCGCCCAGGTAGTTGACCGCGAACCAGGTTCGCAGCGCCACCGGGCCGTGCGCCAGCCACAGCGCGACGGCATCGCCCTGGCGCACGCCCTGCGCGGCCAGCCCGGCGGCCACCTCGCGCACCTGGCGCAGGGTCTCGGCGAAGGTCCAGGTCTCGCCGTTCTCGAAAGCCACGTAGACCTGGTCCGGAATGCGTTCGGCCTGCGCGTGCAGCAGCTCGCGCAGCACGCAGGCCGGCGGCGCCTGCCGGATGTCGACGGGACTGGAAGAGCCCGGCGTCATGCGAGCGAGACCCCCAGCAGCTTGGGCTTGCCGATCAGGTTCGGCCGGTAGCCCTTGACCCGGTTGCTGTGCACCACCATCTGCACGTCGAACATCAGCGGGCCGGACAGCGCGTTCTCGACCGCCAGCCGCTGCACCTTGACGAAGGCCTTCTTGCGCTCGTCCAGCGTGGTGCCGGTCTTGGCCGCCGCCAGCGCATCGGCCATGCCCGGCGTGGCGCCGCGGCCGGCGTTGAAGAAGGAACCCTCGGCGAACAGCAGCTCGTAGGTGAGCGAGGGATCGGGCCGGCCGGTCCAGGCCGAGAGGTGCATGTCGCCTTCCTGCTTGCCGAAGAACTGGCCGGCGGTGTCGACGCCGGAACCGGTCGTGACCTTCAGCCGGATGTTGGCCTTCTTGAGCATCTCGATCAGCACCTCGGTGCGCTGCACCGAGAGCTGGTCGTTCCAGGCGATGAGATGGATCTCGACGCCATCGGCCAGGCCGGCTTCCTTGAGCAGCGCCTTGGCCTTCTCCGGGTCGTACTTGTAGAAGCCCGCCAGTTCCGGCGCATAGGCCCAGTGCGGCTTCGGCAGGGCCATGTCGGCCACTTCGCCCAGGCCGCCGGCGGTGGCCTTCATGTAGGTCGGCCGGTCGATCGCCAGGTTGACCGCCTGGCGCACCTTCAGGTCCTTCAGCGGCCCGCGCGCGTAGTTGAAATAGAGCATGCCGATCTGCAGCGAAGGGCCGACGTCGATCACCATCTTGCCGGAGCGCTCGGCCACCGGGCGCTGCTGCGGCGGCACGTAGTAGGTGAAGTCGTTGTCGCCGGCGATCACCGAGCGCAGGGCGGTCTGCGGCTCGGGGATGACCTTGAAGACGATGCCTTCCAGCTTGGCCATGCCGGGCTTCCAGTAGTCCGGGTTGCGCGTCATCACCACCTGGTCCTTGTCGGCCCAGCTGACGAACTTGTAGGCGCCGCTGCCGACCGGCGAGCGGTCGTGGTCGGCGCCTTTCTCGCGCACCGCCTTGGGCGAACGCATCATGCCGGCGCGGTCGGAGAGGATCAGCGGCAGCGCGCGATCGGAGGTCTTCAGCTTGAGCGCCACTTCGAGCGGGCCGCGCACCTCGATGCTGTCGATGGAGGCCAGGTCGATCTTGACCGAGGACTTCTCGTTGCCGCGGCCCCAGTCCAGGTTGGCCTTGACCGCTTCGGCATCGAAAGGCTCGCCGTCGTGGAACTTGACGCCGCTGCGCAGCTTGAGCACCAGCGTGTTGGGATCGGTGTAGGTCCAGGATTCGGCCAGGCCGGGCAGCGGGGTCAGCGCCACGTAGTCCCATTCGACCAGGGTGTCGAAGAGCGCGTAGAGGTAGGCGTGGTCGGGGCCCGAGCGGCCGGTCATCGGGTCGAGGGTGGACGGGTTGTGCGGCGCCGCGATGCGCAGCACGCCAGTGCCGCCGGCGGCCTGCGCGAAGGCGTCCAGGCTCCAGAAGGGCAGCGTGCTGGAGGCCTGCAGCAGGCGCCGGCGCGTCAGCGATGAGGCAGAGGAGGGCGGGTTGTCGTGGCGTGGCATGGGTGATCTTTCGTGATGAATTTCGTTGTGCCTTCAAAGACGGCTGTTGGTCGGGTCGAGTTCCTTGCGCAGCGCTTCGCCCAGGCTGTTGAAGGCCAGCGCGGTGGCGAGAATGGCGAGGCCCGGCGCATACATCTGGTCGGGCGACATCTCCATGCTCTGGTAGGCGCGGGCGAGCATCGCGCCCCAGCTCGGGTCGGGCGCCTGGATGCCCAGGCCCAGGAAGCTCAGGCTGGCCTCGGCCAGCAGCGCGGCGGCCAGCAGGATCGTCACCTGCACGATCACCGGCTGCAGCGAATTCGGCAGCACGTGGCGCCACAGGATGTGTCGGGTCGAGGCGCCGAAGCAGCGCGCTGCATCCACGTACAGCTCCTGCCGCACCACCAGCGTCCTGGCCCGCGCGATGCGCGCCAGCTGCGGCGCGAAGACGATGCCCACCGCGATCATCCCGTTGGTGAGCCCGATGCCGAGCGCGCCGGTCACGGCAATGGCCAGCACGATCGCCGGAAAGGCCAGGAATGTGTCGATCATCCGGCTCACCAGCGTGTCGACCCAGCCGCCCAGGTAGCCGGCAAGAATGCCCACCGGCACGCCCAGCAGCACCGCGATCGCCACCGACAGCGTGCTGGCATAGATGGCGACCCGGGCGCCGTAGAGCAGGCGGCTGAAGATGTCGCGCCCCAGGTCGTCGGTGCCCAGCCAGTGCTCGGCGCCCGGCACCGCCAGCGTGTTGGCCAGGTCCTGCTCGGTCGGCGAATGCGGCGCGATCCAGGGCGCGGCCAGCGACACCAGCACCAGCAGCAGCAGGAAGGCCAGGCTCAGCGCGGCGCGCCGGTCGCGGCGCAGCCAGTCGAGCAGCCAGGCCAGGGGCGGACTTCGGTGACTCATCTGGGTGTTCCATGGCGCTGCGCGTCTCCTGCTGCGCACAGTGGCCGTCGCACACTCGGAATACCGAAGGCCGCGGAGCAGGCCATGCCAGGGCAGCCGGGGAACCGGCTTTGCCGGGCCCCAGGGTGCGCCCTCCTCCCCGCCGAAGGCGGTAGAGAGGGGGGAGCGGCGAAGCCGCATGGGGGGTGTTTCATTTGACCCTGGGGTCGATCACCCCGTAGAGCAGGTCGGCCGCCAGGTTGACCGCCAGCACGATGATCACCATCACCAGCACCACGCCCTGCACCACCGGAAAGTCGCGCTGCAGCGCGGCATTGACGATCAGGCTGCCCATGCCGGGGATGGCGAACACCGCCTCGATCACCACGGTGGCGGCCAGCATGCGGTTGGCCAGCAGGCTCAAGATGGTCAGCAGGTTGACGCCGACGTTCTTCAGCCCGTGCCGGTAGAGGATCGCCATCGGACTCAGCCCCTTGGCATGCAGGGTGCGCACCTGCTGCGACGACAGCAGCTCGATCAGCGCGGCGCGCAGCTGGCGCGAGATCTCGGCCACGCCGCCGGCCGCCAGGGCCAGCGCCGGCAGGATCGCATGGTGCAGCGCGCCCAGCGGATCGCTGCCGAAGGCGACCGCGCCGGTGACCGGGAACCAGCCCATCTGCAGCGCCAGGAACGAGATCAGCAGCATCGCCAGCCAGAAGTTGGGGATCGCCACGCCGATCGATGCGACGGTCATCACCGCGCTGTCGACGAAGCGGCCCTGGCGCGAGGCCGCCCAGATGCCCAGCGGCGCGCCGATCGCGAACGAGAAGAACATCGCCAGCAGCACGATCAGCGCGGTGTTGGGCAGGCAGCGCGCGATCGAGGTCGCGACTGGCTCGCCGGACAGCAGCGAGCGCGACAGATCGCCGTGCATGGCGTTCCACATCCACGAGAGGTATTGGCTGAGGAAGGGCTTGTCCAGCCCGTAGATATGTCGAATTTCAGCCAGGCGCGCATCCGAGGCGTTGTCGCCGGCCAGGGTCAGCGCGACATCGCCGGGAATCAGCTTCAGCAGGCCGAAGGCGACGAAGGTGGCGAAGACGAGCACCGGCAGCACCTGCGCCAGCCGGCGCCAGACCAGGCCGGTGCCGGGCTTGTGCCGCATCAATCCGGACAGCATGCGTGTGGCCTCGATTCTCAATTCGTGAACTCGCCGTCGGCATCGACGCGATGGCAGGCGATCCAGTGCGATGGACGGACCTCGCGCCAGCGCGGGCGCTCCGCCGCGCAATGCGGCACGGCATGGGCGCAGCGCGTGCGGAAGGGGCAGCCCGAGGGCGGATCGACGGGACTCGGTACCTCGCCCTCCAGCACGATCCGGGTGGTGCGCCGCATGTGCGAGGGCAGCGGCACCGGCTCGGCCGACAGCAGCGCGCGGGTGTAGGGATGCAGCGGCCGTTCGCCCACCACCTCGGCCGCGCCGAGCTCCATCAGGCAACCGAGATACATCACCGCGATGCGGTCGCTGATGTGCGAGACGACCGACAGGTCGTGGGTGATGAACACGCAGCTGAGCGAGAACTCGCGCTGCAGCTGCGCGAACAGGTTCAGGATCTCGCCGCGGATCGACACGTCGAGCGCCGCCACCACCTCGTCGCAGACCAGCATCTTGGGCCGCAGCGTGAGGGCGCGGGCGATGACGATGCGCTGCTTCTGGCCGCCGGAGAACTGGTGCGGATAGCGCCGCGCATGCTCGGGCGACAGGCCGACCCGGGCCAGCGCGTCGAGCGCCGCCTGCTCCATGGCGCGGCGGTCCATTCCGCCGGCGATGCGCAGCGGCTCCATCACCGAATCGAGGACGCGCATGCGCGGATCGAGCGCCGCGTTCGGATCCTGGAAGACGATCTGGTAGTCGCGCCGGTGGCTGCGCAGCGCCTTGGCGCTCAACGTGGCCGGGTCGACCCGGTCCTGCAGGATGGCGCCGGCGCTCGGCTGGATCAGCGACACCAGGGCCCGGCCGAGCGTGGTCTTGCCCGATCCCGATTCGCCGATCACGCCCAGCGTCTCGCCGCGATGGACATCGAAGGACACGCCATTGACCGCCTTCACGCTGGAACCCGCGGCGCGGGACGGGAAATGGATCTGCAGATCCTTTACCTGCAGGATCGGATCGGCATCGACGACTGCGCTGCTCACGGAAGCGGAACTCCGGGCAGGTCCAGCCGCAGCGATTCGCAGCAGCGCACCATGCGCTGGGGCTGGCCGGTCGTGCGCAGCAGCTGCTCGCCGCCGCAGGGCGCCACCGCATGGTCGCAGCGCGGCTGGAAGCGGCAGCCGGCGGGCATCGCGTCGGGCGAAGGCACCCGCCCGCGGATCGACACCAGCGGTTCGCGCCGGCGCGCGAAGCGGGGCAGCGAACGAAGCAGCCCCGAGGTATAGGGATGGCGCGGACTGAGCAGCACTTCGTCGACCGGTGCGTCCTCCACCACTTCGCCGGCATACATGGTCAGCATGCGGGTGCAGGTCTCGGCCACCACGCCCAGGTCGTGGGTGATGAAGATCAGCGCGGTGCCGGTGCGTTCGCTGAGTTCGCGCAGGAGCAGCGTGATCTGCGCCTGCACCGTGACGTCGAGCGCGGTGGTGGGCTCGTCGGCGATCAGGATCTTCGGCTCGCAGATCAGCGCCATCGCGATCATCACCCGCTGGCGCATGCCGCCGGACAGCTGGTGCGGGTACTCGTGGTAGCGCTGGGCCGGCAGCGGGATGCCGACCTGGTCCAGCAGTTCCAGGGCCCGTTCGCGCGCGCGCTGGGCATGCCCGGGGAAGTGCGCGCGGTAGGCCTCCGCGATCTGCTCGCCGACGGTGAACACCGGATCGAGCGCGCTCATCGGCTCCTGGAAGATCATCGCGATCTCGCGGCCGCGCACGCTGCGCATCGCCTTTTCGGGCAGGCCGAGCAACTCGCGCCCCTGAAGCAGGATCTGGCCGGTGACACGTGCCGACTCGGCCGGCAAGAGGCGCATCAGCGCCAGACCGCTCACCGTCTTGCCGCAGCCGCTTTCGCCGACCAGGCCGATCCGCTCGCCGGGCGCCACCGCGAACGAGATCCCGCGCGTCACCTGCAGCAGGCCGGCGCGGGTCCGGAAGGCGATCGAGAGGTCCTTGACCTCGAGCAGGGGCGGTGGGGTGGCAGGCTTCATGTCGGACTTGGCAGGATTCGAAGTCCAGCGAAAACGCCACTATGTGGATGCATTTTGGTGAGGACGCACCGAAATTACATTGGAATAGCCACTTCGACCCTACAAGGTTTACCCTGAAACACCCACATGGTGGAGATTGAATGATGAACGGCCCCAGGCCGCGCGCAGCTTCACGCGCCGGGCCAAAATCATCGCTTCAGACGAGCCGGCCAGACGGACCCCTTCGGACAATCCGATCTCGAACTGGCTCATGTCTGGAGAACCGAGCATGTCTGAAGCATTCATCGTCGCCGCGCTGCGCACCGCGGGCGGCCGTCGCAACGGCGCCCTCAGCGGGTGGCATCCAGTGGACCTCGCCGGCCGCATGATCGACGGCCTGCTCGACGCCGCCGACTGCGACCCGGAGCTGGTCGAGGACGTCTACATGGGCTGCGTCAGCCAGGTCGGCGAGCAGTCGACCAACGTGGCCCGCAACGCGGTACTGGCATCGCGCCTGCCGATCCACGTGCCGGGCACCTCGATCGACCGGCAGTGCGGCTCGTCCCAGCAGGCGCTGCACTTCGCGGCCCAGGCGGTGATGTCCGGTACCAACGACGTGGTGCTGGCGGCCGGCGTCGAGAGCATGAGCCGGGTGCCGATGTTCACGCCTTCCGCCTTGCCGCAGAAGCATGGCCTGGGCACCTACATGAGCCCGGTGATCGTCGAGCGCTTCCGCCAGGCCGAGTTCACCCAGTTCGTCGGCGCCGAGCTGATCGCCCGCAAGTACGGCCTGTCGCGCGAGGCGCTCGACCGCTATGCGCTGCGCAGCCACCAGCTGGCGACCCAGGCCGCGCGCGCGGGCGAGTTCGCCGACGAGATCCTGCCGCTCGAGAAGCGCACGGCCGAGGGCGGTGCCAGTGGCGAGATGCATGTGCTCGACGAGGGCGTGCGGCCGAACGCCAGCCTGGAGCAGATCGGCGCGGTCAAGCTCCTGGCCCAGGACGGCCGGATCAGCGCGGCCAATGCGAGCCAGATCAGCGACGGCGCCAGCGGCGTGCTGGTCGTCAACGAGAAGGGGCTGAAGGCGCTGGGCGTGAAGCCGCTGGCGCGCATCCATCACCTGAGCGCGCTGGCGGACGACCCGGTGGTCATGCTGGAGGCGCCGATCCCGGCGACCGCGCGGGCGCTGAAGCGCGCCGGGCTGTCGATCGACGATATCGATCTGTTCGAGGTGAACGAGGCCTTCGCGCCGGTGCCGCTCGCCTGGATGCAGGCCACCGGCGCCGATCCGGCGCGGGTCAACGCGCGCGGCGGCGCGATCGCGCTGGGGCATCCGCTGGGCGCGTCGGGCACCCGGCTGATGGCGACGCTGGTCCATGCGCTGCGCCAGCGCGGGATGCGCTACGGGCTGCAGACCATGTGCGAAGGCGGTGGCATGGCCAACGTCACCATCGTCGAGCGCCTCTGAAAGCCGAACAGGAGACCCAAGAATGAATGCGATGACCGACCTCCAGCACCTGCTGTCGCTGGACGACCGCTACACCGTCGAGGAGGGCACGATCTATCTCAACGGCATGCAGGCGCTGCTTCGGCTGATGCTCGACCAGCGCCGGGCCGACCAGCGCAAGGGCCTGAACACCGCCGGCTACGTGAGCGGCTACCCGGGTTCGCCGGTCGGCGGGGTCGACGACGAGATGCTCGGCAACAAGGCGCAGCTGGACAAGCACCACATCGTCTTCCAGCCCGGCCTCAACGAGGAGCTGGCCGCGACCGCCGTCTTCGGCACGCAGACGCTGCATTCGGTGCCCGGCGCCAGATATGACGGCGTCTTCGGCATGTGGTACGGCAAGGCGCCCGGCCTGGACCGCGCCGCCGACGCGCTGCACCACGCGAGCTTTCGCGGGGTCGGCAAGAACGGCGGCGTGCTGGCGGTCGTCGGCGACGACCCGCATGCGCGCTCGACCATCTACCCCAGCGATTCGAACCTGGCTCTTGCCAGCGTCTACATGCCGGTGCTCGCGCCGGGCAACATCCAGGAGGTGCTGGACTTCGGCCTGCACGGCTATGCGATGTCGCGCGCCAGCGGCCTCTGGGTCGGCTTCAAGCTGGTCACCGACGTGGCCGACAGCTGTTCCACCGCGACGGTCGGCGCCCATCGCATCGAGCCGGTCCTGCCGCGCGTGCTGTTCGACGGCGCGCCGATGGAGCCGGCCATCCGGGTCAACGACGTCGGGCCGGCCCTGCTCGACGCCGAGCGCAAGATGTTCTACGGCCAGATGGAGATCGCGCGCGAATACGCACGCCTCAACGGGCTCAACCGCATCGGCTTCAACCCGCGCCAGGCGCGCATCGGCATCTTCACCGGCGGCAAGACCTACTACGACGTGCGCCAGGCGCTGATGAACCTGGGCCTGGACGACGCGGCGCTCGACCGGCTGGGCGTGCGCATCCTGACCATGGGCATGCTCTATCCGGTGGAGCCCACCATCGTCCGCGAATTCGCGCAAGGCCTCTCTGAAGTCATCGTGGTCGAGGACAAGCGCCCGCTGCTGGAGCTGTTCCTGAAGGACCTGCTCTACGCCATGCCCGATCGGCCGGTGGTGGTGGGCAAGTCCGACGAGACCGGCGCCGAGCTGCTCACCGGCCACGGCGAACTCTCGGCCGACCTGATCGCCAACGTGCTCGAGAAGCGCCTGCAGCGCCATGGCTTCGAGCCGCGCGCCCGCGCCCTGCCGCCCGAGGTGCCGAAGAGCGTCGCTCCGGTGGTGGCGTTGCCCGGCCGCCTGCCTTACTTCTGCTCGGGCTGCCCGCACAACCGCAGCCTGCAGGTGCCGAAGGGCTCGGTGGTCGGCGCCGGCATCGGCTGCCATGCGATGACGCTCTGGATGGGCCCGGTGTTCGGCGACGTGGTGGGCTACACCCAGATGGGCGGCGAGGGCGCGCAATGGGTGGGCCTGGCGCCCTTCACCGACCAGCCGCATTTCTTCCAGAACCTGGGCGACGGCACCTTCCACCATTCCGGCAGCCTGGCGGTGCGCTTCGCGATCGCGGCCGGCACCAACATCACCTACAAGATCCTCTACAACCGCGCTGTCGCGATGACCGGCGGCCAGGATGTGACCGGTGCGCTGAGCGTGCCCAACATGGTCGCGATGCTGCATGCCGAAGGCGTGAAGAAGATCATCGTGACCACCGACGACCCCGACAAATACCCCGGCCACAAGGCATCGAGCGCCGAGGTCTGGCACCGCGACCGGCTGGTCGAGGCCGAGAGCCGGCTGGCCGCCACGCCGGGCGTGACCGTGCTCATCAACGACCAGCATTGCGCCGCCGAGAAGCGCCGGCTGCGGCGCCGCGGCAAGATGGCCTACCAGCCCAAGAGCGTCTTCATCAACGAGCGGGTGTGCGAAGGCTGCGGCGATTGCGGACGCAAGTCGAACTGCCTCAGCGTGCAGCCGGTGGCGACCGAATTCGGCCGCAAGACGCAGATCCACCAGTCCTCCTGCAACCAGGACTTCTCCTGCCTCAACGGCGACTGCCCGTCCTTCCTGACGGTCGAGACCGCCGACGGCACGCTGCCCAAGGCGGCCAAGCCGAAGCCGATTCCCTTCCCTGCCGAGGTCCTGCTGACCGAACCCGAAAGCTCGGTGCGCGGGCGCCGCTATTCGGCGGCGCTGGTGGGCATCGGCGGCACCGGCGTGGTGACGGTGAACCAGATCCTGGGCACCGCCGCCTTCATGGACGGCAAGGCGGTGCAGACCTACGACCACACCGGCTCGAGCCAGAAGGCCGGCCCGGTGGTGTCGCACCTGAAGATCTTCGAGGCGGGCGACGAGCCCTCGCCGACGGTCTCGAATGCCAGCGCCGACCTTTACCTGGCCTTCGACGGCCTCGGCAGCGTCAATCCGGTGAACCTGGCGATGGCCTCGCCCGAGCGCACGGTGGCGGTGGTGTCGACCACGCGCGTGCCGACCGGCGAGATGGTGTCCAACCTGGCGCGCATCTATCCGGCGCAGGACATGCTCAGCAAGCGCATCGACGCCGTCTCGCGCGCCGACCGCAACGTGTATCTCGATGCCCAGACGCTGGCCGAGAAGCTGCTGGGCGACCACATGGCCAACAACCTGCTGATGGTCGGCGTCGCCTACCAGCTCGGCATGATCCCGATCAGCGCCAATGCGATCGAGGCGGCGATCAGCCTCAACGGCACGGCGGTCCAGATGAACCTCGATGCCTTCCGCTGGGGGCGGCTCTACGTTGCCGACCCGGCACGCGTGCAGCAGGCCCTGGGCCAGCGCAGCGCCGCCGCGGTGGCGCCGGTGAACGTGGTCGGTGCGCGCGCCGCCGCCATCGCTGCCTCGGTGCCGGTGACGGGCGAGGCGGCGCGGGTCGTGGCGCTGCGGGTGCAGGAACTCATCGACTACCAGGACGAGGCCTATGCGAAGCGCTATGCCGAGTTCGTCGCCCGGGTGGCGGCGGCCCGGCGCAGCGACGAAGCGCTGGTCATCGCGGTGGCCAGGAACCTGCACAAGCTGATGGCCTACAAGGACGAATACGAGGTGGCGCGCCTGCACCTGGACGCGGCGGCGCAATCGGCGCTGGCGCGATCGCTGGGCGACGGCGGCAAGGTCTACTGGCATTTCCAGCCGACCTTCCTGCGTGCCTTCGGCGTGCGCAACAAGCTCAAGCTGGGCGCCTGGTTCCGGCCGGTGCTCAAGCTGCTGGCTTCGCTCAAGTCCTTGCGCGGCAGTTCGCTCGACCTGCTGGGCCGCACCGACATCCGACGGGTCGAGCGCGAATTGCCCGGCCACTACATGGCGATGCTCGGCGCGGCCCTGGAACTGCCGGCGGCCTCGCCCGACACGCTGCTCGAACTCGCCTCGGCGCCCGACTCGGTGCGCGGCTACGAGGACGTCAAGCTGGGCAACGTCGCCGCCTACCTCACGCGGGTCGCGGCGCTGCAGCAGCGCCTCGGCCTGGACCTGCCGCTGCCCGAGGCACTCGCCGCGGTCGAGCGGCCGGCACCACTGCCCGAGGAATTGCTGAAGGCCGCATAGCCAGCAAAGCACAGGCGCGGCGCGTCTCTCGCACGATGGCGCCGCGAGGCAATGGCGCCCGCGGGCTGCGCTACAGTCGGCGGGCGCCTTCAGCGCGCAACGCACCGTGCCCACGAAATCCTCCCCACTGGTCTCCGCCAAGTTCAGCCCGCCGGCGTTCAACCTGCGCCAGGTCGTGAGGGAAGACCTCACCGACGACATCGTCGACACCGCCGCGCGCCTGGTGCTGGTGCGCGCGCCGGCCGGGTTCGGCAAGACCACGGTGATGGCGCAGGCGAGGCACCGGCTGGAGCGCGAGGGCATCGCCACTGCATGGCTGACGCTCGATGCGGCGGACAACGATCCGGCGCGGCTGCTCGCCTATCTGGGCCACGTGCTGGACGAACTGGCACCCAAGGAGCATGCGGGCGCGCCCGACGGCGGCGCGACGGCGCTGGGCGAAGCGGCCATCGCGTTGATGGAAGGCCTGTCGGCGATCCCCTTTCCCTTCGCGCTCTTCGTCGATGAGTTCGAGGCCCTGCACGCGGCCGGCGTCACCGCGCTGTTCGCGCAGCTGATCGAGCGCCTGCCGCCCGGCTCGAAGCTGGTGATCGGATCGCGCAGCATTCCCGACCTGCGCATCGCCCGCCTGCGTGCCGGCGGACAGCTGCTGGAGCTCGACATCCAGCAATTGCGCTTCTCGCTGGAAGAGACCCGCAACTTCTTCGCGGAGCGCGGCGCCAGGGGCGTGGGCGCCGACGAAGTGGCGCTGCTGCATCGCAAGACCGAAGGCTGGGTAGTGGCGCTGTGGCTGGCCTGGCTGGCACTGGAGCGCCACCAGCGGCCCAGCGATTTCATCGCGTCCTTCTCGGGCATGGAGCGCAGCGTGGCCGAGTACCTCGCCGAGGAAGTGCTGTCGCAACAGCCCGAGGACGCGCGCCGCCTGCTGCTCGCAAGCAGCATCCTGCGCGAGATCTCCGCGCCGCTGTGCGACATGCTGCTGCCGGGCGTTCCGACCGCGCGGCTGCTCGAGCAGCTGTCGACCGCCAACGTCTTCCTGGTGCCGATCGAGGGCAAGCCCGGCTACTGGCGCTACCACAGCCTGTTCGCCAGCTTCCTGCGCGCGCAGTTGCAGCGCGAGATGCCGGGCGAGCTGAATCGCCTGCACCTGGCGGCGGCCGGCTGGTTCCTGGCGCAGGGCCGCCCGGTGCCGGCGGTCGACCACTACATCGAGGCCGGCGAATCGGGCGAGGCCATCGCGGTGCTGCGCAAGGAGGCGATGCCTTTGCTGATGCAGGGCCGCCTGCGCTTGCTGGCGCGCTGGTTCGATGCCCTGCCCGCAGAAGCATTGACCGCCGAGCCGCTGCTGCAGGTTGCGCAGATCTGGTCCGAGTGCTTCACCGGCGGCCCGCAGACCGCGCTGGCCATGATGCGCAAGTCCGGCATCGAGCAATCGGACGACCTGGAGATCCGCGTGCATGTGGCGGGCCTGCATGCCTCGCTGCTGGCGTTGATGGACCAGTGGGACGAGGCGCATGCGGTGGCCAGCCGTTCGCTGCACCTGCTGCCGAGCCCCTCGGCTTTCGCCAACGCATCGCTGGTCAACGTGAGCGCGAGCGCGGCGACCGTGCTCGGCCTGTTCCCGGAGGCGCGCCAGTTCCTGCGCCGTGCCCGCGAAGGACAGGCGCTGGGGTCGAGCGCCTTCCATCGCATGTATTCGGAAACCACCGAAGGCATCATCGACCTCATCGAGGGCCGGCTGAGCGAGCCGCGCGCGCGCTTCAGGCTGGCGGTGCAGACCACCCAGGCCTCCAGCCTCGACGCCGCGCATGGCAACGCGTGGGCCGGGCTGCTCTATGCCGGCACGGTCTACGAGAGCGGCGATCCCCAGCAGGCGCGGCGTCTTTTGCAGATGTACCTGCCCCTGGCGCGCGACGCCTGGCTGTCGGACCACGTGATCGTGGGCTACCGCATCCTGGCGCGCATCGCCTTCGCCGAAGGCGAGATCGACCACGGCTTCCAGAGCTTGTCCGAGCTCGAATACCTGGGCCACGAGCGCCAGCTGCCGCGACTGGCCGCGGCGGCCCGGGTCGAGCGCGCGCGCATGCTGCTGCTGCAGGGCCACGCGAACGCGGCGGCGGAGGAACTGCGCAGCGCCGGCACGCCGGAGCTGTGGCGGCAGATCGCCGCGCGCTGCCACCTGGGGCACGACGCCGAGGACCAGCTGATCGGCCAGATGCGCTGGCAGCTGCAGGCCGGCGATCCGCGCAAGGCCGCGATGGCGCTCGATGCGCTGGTGGCGCAGGCGACGCGGGACGGCCGTCTGCGCCGCGCCCTGAAGCTGCGCCTGCTGCAGGCAATGGCGCTGCACCGCGCCGGCGAGGACGACCAGGCGCATGCGCTGGCGCTGCCCCTGTTGCAGCTGTGCTGCGCCGAGGACCTGTTCCGGGTGGTGCTCGACGAAGGCCCGGTCGCGGGCCGGCTGGTGCTGCTGGTGCAATCGCGCCTGGAGGCCCAGCCGGGCGGGCAGGGCGGCCCGATCTTCGCGGACTACCTGCAGCGCCTGGTCAACGCCTTCGGCCCGATCGCGGGCGAGGGCCAGATGGCGGGCGGTACCGCCCCGCTGCCCGAGCTGGTGGAGGCGCTGACGCCCAAGGAGATCCGCCTGCTGCAGCTGCTGGCCGAGGGCTATTCGAACCGCGCGCTGACAGAGAAGCTCTTCGTCACCGACAGCACGGTCCGCACGCACCTGCGCAACATCAACGGCAAGCTGGGCGCCAACAACCGTACCCAGGCGGTGGCGATGGCGCGGCGCTTCAAGCTGATCGACTAGGGCCCGCGAGCTGGTCCTCGATCTGCGCCACCGTGGCGCGCATGGCCTCGACCAGCGCCTTCAGGTCGACGCTGCGATCCGACAGCGCGCCCTGGCCGTCTGCCCGCGCAGGCTGCACCGGCGCCCGCTCGCCCCGCTCGCGCTTCATCGCCGACTTGAAGAAGGTGATGCCGAAGGTCGCGAGCACCCGCCCGCCGGACCGGATCGGCATCGCGATCGTGTCGGAGCTGCGCGGCTCGAGTTCGGAATTGCGCTGCACATAGCCGTCGGCGAGCGCTCGCGCGGCGATCCGGCGGAAAGCCGCGTCGTCCATGGCGCTGTTCTCCGGATCGTCCGACGTGCGCATCAGGTTGCGCAGGATCTGCTGCTCGTCGGCCGGGCAGAAGCAGACATAGGCCCGCCCGAGCGCCCGCCCGCCCAGGCTCAGCCGGCGCCCGAGCGACGAGTGGAAGGGCGAGATCGGGCTGTCCGGGATGGTGCTGTAGTTGATGACGACCGCATCGAGGTCGAGCGTGCAGACCGCGCAGGGCCAGAGGATCTCGCGGGTCAGCTGGTCGGCGAAGGGCCGGGCGATCTCCAGCACCCTGGGCATGCCATGGAAGCCGGAGCTCAGCTGCCGGATGGCCGAGGTGACGTGGTAGCCGCGGGTCTTCTCGTCGCGATGCACGTAGCCGGTGGCGATCAGCGTCTGCAAGAGGCGCACCACGGTGGGCTTGGGAATGCCGGTCTTCTGGTGCAGGTCCCCGACCGATTCGAGGCCGCCCCGGTTGAGTTCGGCCAATATCTCCAGCGCCTTGGTGACGGCCTGGACAGGTGCGAATGCCATCGGATTCAGTGCGTTGTTTCGTGTGTTGAAACGGTGTCGATCTGCGTTCGACCCGCCGCTTTCGCTTGCCTATCATACGGGCGCCCCCGGGGCGCTCCCGAGGCGGCCCGGGCCATCGTCGGCTCGGCCGAATCATCTGAAAGACACCCCCATGGTTGCAGCGGCGGCAGGTTCGACGGTCGAGGTCACGGGCTGCGATCTCTCGCTGGCCGATATCGTCGCGGTGGCGCGGCAGGGCGCGGGCGTGCGCATCGCGACAGCGGCCATCGACAAGCTGGCGCGCGGACGAGAGGTGCTGGTGGCGGCCGCGGCCCGCGGCGAACGCATCTACGGCGTGACCACCAGCGTCGGCCCCAAGACTTCGTCAGTGATCAGCGCGGCCGATGCGGCCGAATTCAACCGGCGCCTGCTGCAGGTGCACAACGCCGGCCACGGGCCGCTGGCCGAGCCGGAAGTGGTGCGCGCGACATTGCTGGTGCTGCTCAATTCGCTCGCCAGCGGGCGCACCGGCGTACGGCCGCTGGTGGCCCAGGTGATCGCCGATGCGATCAATTCGAAGCGGGCCATCGAGATGCATGTCTGGGGCTCGATGGGGCAGAGCGACATGTCGTCGATGGCCGACCTCGCGATCGCGCTGTTCGAGGACATCGAGCTGCAGGCCGGCGAGGCACTGGCGCTGGTCAACGCGAGCGCGATGGCGATCGCGCAGGCGGCGCTGTCGGTGGTCGACCTCGACCGCCTGCTGCATTTCTCGACCCTGGTCAGCGCGCTCAGCATGGAGGGCTACGCGGCCAATCCCTCGATCGTCTCGGATATCGCGCTGCGCTCGCGCCCGCTGCCGGGCCTGACTGCGCATGGCCTGGCGATCCGCCGGCACCTGGCGCAGAGTTACCTGCTTCAGCCGGGCGCGGCGCGCAACCACCAGGATCCGCTTTGCTTCCGCTCGCTGCCGATGCTGCAGGGAGTGGCGCACGACAACCTGGCCTTCGCCCGCGGGCAGGTCGAGCAGGAGCTGAACGCCAGCCAGGGCAATCCGGTCTTCTCGCTCGAGGACGGCGGCTTGGCCGCGGTGGCGAACTTCGACATGGTGTCGCTGTGCATGGCGCTCGACGTGGCGCGGCTCGGCTTCGCGCCCCTGCTCACCAGTTCGACCGAGCGGGTCGCCAAGCTGGTGGACCTCACCTGGTCCGGCCTTGCGGCGGGCCTGATCGAAGAGGACGGCATCGGCGCGCCGGGTTTCAATGGCGTGGCGCTCTTCCACAAGGCGATCACCTCGGAGGCGCGCCTGCTGGCGGCACCTCTTTCGGGCGAGCTGGCGAGTTCCAGTCATTCCAACGGCGTGATGGATCGTGCCTCGCTGGCCGCGCTCGGTGCGCGTCGGGCGCTGGAGCTGGCCCGCATCGGGCGCTCCATCGTCACGATGGAACTGCTGGTGGCGGCGCAGGCCGCCGAGCTGCGCGGGCGTACGCCGCTCGGCCGCAGCACCGGGCGACTGCTGGCCTACGTACGCGAAGCATTGCCTTTCGCGGCGGCGGGGCAGCGGCCGCCCAATGTGCAGCCGCTGCTCGACCACATCGCCGCCAAGCCCGCGCTGCTGGACGAGCTGCTGTCCGGCGCGGGCACCTGAAGAACCCGGCAGACTGGAACACCTCATGACCGAACCAGCCGGCGCCAGCGCCTCCCTTCGAGCACGGGTCGCGCGCCGCGAGCCGATGCGCGGCAGCTTCGTCAAGCTGACCGATCCGTCGTCCATCGAGATCATGGGCGCGGCGGGCCTGGACTTCGTGGTGCTCGACCAGGAGCACGGCGTCTTCGACCGCGCCAGCATGAACACCAGCCTGCTGGCTGCCCGCGCCGCCGGCATCGCGGCGGTGGTGCGCGTGCCGCAGCTGGGGTCCGACTCGATCCTCGCGGCGCTCGACGGCGGCGCCACCGGCATCCTGGCGCCGCATGTCGCGAGCGCCGACGACGCACGCGCGCTGGTCGCCAGCTGCCGCTACCGCGGCGGCCGGCGCGGCTTCTCCGGCATGACGCGGGCCGGCGGCTACGGCGCCAACCCGATGTGGAAGCAGGTCGATGCATCGGACGCCGGCATCGCCGCGATCGCGATGATCGAGGACCCGCCGGCCCTGGACCACATCGACGCCATCCTCGCGGTCGAGGGCCTGGACGCGGTCTTCATCGGCCGCGGCGACCTGACGGTGGCCTACGAGGCGCCGACCCGCGACGACGAGCGCGTGGTGCGGGCGGTCGACCTGATCCTCGCCGCGGGCCAGCGCCATTCGAAGCAGGTCTGGGTGATGGTGGACGGCGCCGCCGAGGCCGAGGCCTTCCGTGCCCGCGGCGCGTCTGCCTTCATCGTCTCGTCCGACCAGGGGATGCTGCGCAAGGCGGCGCTGGAGATCGCGACCAGGCTGATGTTTTGAGCGCTTCCGCCCGCCACCGACCGCTCAGGAAGCGTAGTCGCTGGCGTTGTGCACCCATCCCTTGGCGATGAAGTCCTCGCGCGGCGGCGCGAAGACGTCGATCAGGATGTGCGTGCCGTCGCCCACGCCTTCGCTGGTGTGCAGCAGTTCGGGCGGGATGACGAGGAGGCTGTCGGCGCCGGCCGCGATGTGCTCGTCATCGCGCCACTGGTTGGCATCGACGCCCCAGGGCGTGCGGATGTGGTGGATGAAATCGCCGGCGATCGCCAGCGAGCCCTGCTGGAAGTCCGCATGCGAATGCGGCGAGAGTTGCGCCCGGTTCCTCGGCCCCTGGTATTCGACCCAGTTCACGCTCATGGTCGCGGTCTGCAGGAACTTGAGGCGCGGATTGCCGGGCGGAAAGGGAATGCCGTCGACCGGATGCACGCGGATCCTGCTGGTGGCGGCGGCTGCCTGCGGATCCACCGGCTTCACGCGCGGATCGGGCGCTGCGTATTCACCGGCATTGATCGCCCGCTGCCACAGCGGTTCGGCAGCGCCGGTGGTCAGCGCGTAGACCCGGGCCGGCCCGTCGAGGCGCAGTTCCATCGTGCCCGGCGGCGCGATCGCGAAGCTGCGCGGACCGACCTGCACGCTCTCGTCGGCATTCGCCAGCGTGCCGCCGCCCGTGGCGAAGATGAACAGCACCTCGGTGTCGCTGGCGACCGCATGCTTGGCACCGCCGGAGCCGTCGAAGCGCTGCACCACGAAGTTCTGGCCGCGCGCGGCGCTGGCGCGCGTGCCGGCCTGGCCGAAGCTTGAAAGGGATGCGGGACGTTGGTTTGCCATGGCCGTGGAGCCTCAGTAGGTGTTTTCGTTGGCACGCGTGAACTGGCGGGTCAGCTCGAACGTGGGCTGCGAGATCGCGTATTGGGCGCCGCCGAGGCGGGTGACCGGCTGCGCCAGCTCGGTGCGGAAGTGGCCGTGGTCGTCGAGGTAGCCGGGGTGGATGTGCATCCCCACCACCTTGCCGAAGGTGACGTTGACCTCGGGGCCGCCGCTCTCGTTGGCGATGCGCACGATGTCCATCACCCTGCATTCCAGCGCCACCGGCGAACGGCTCACCCGCGGCACCTTCACGAAGCGGCAGGCCGCCTTCTCGAGGCCCGCGTATTCGAATTCGTCGGTGCCCACCGGCAGCGGGGTGGAGGTCATGTTCATCTCGCGCACCAGGTCGAAGCTCACCAGGTTGAAGACGAATTCGCCGGTCGCGCGCACGTTGCGCAGGGTGTCCTTCGAGGGCCGGTCCTCCGGCGTGTTGCAGGAGAAGACCAGCACCGGCGGGTCGTTGGACATGATGTTGAAGTACGAGAAGGGCGCCAGGTTCGCCACGCCGTTTTCGTCGAGCGTGCTGATCCAGCCGATCGGCCGCGGCGCGATGATGGCGTTGAAGATGCCGCGCTTGAAGGCGTCCTTCGCGATGTCGACGAAAAGCGGTTCGACGTTCTGCATGTGCTGCTCCCGATGCTCCATTCAGCGCACCCTGGCCAGGAATTCGCGCGTGCGCGGCGACACGGGGTTGGCGATCATCTGCCGCGGGTCGCCTTTTTCGACCACCACGCCGCCGTCCATGAAGACCAGCTCGTCGGCCACCTCGCGCGCGAAGCCGATCTCGTGGGTCACGACCACCATGGTCATGCCGCCGCGCGCCAGCTGCTTCATCACCTCGAGCACCTCGCCCACCAGTTCGGGGTCGAGCGCCGAGGTCGGTTCGTCGAACAGGATCAGCTTGGGCCGCATCGCCAGCGCGCGCGCGATCGCCACGCGCTGCTGCTGGCCGCCCGAAAGCTGGCGCGGATAGGCATCGCGCTTGGCCTGCAGGCCCACCTGTTCGAGCAGCTGCAGCGCGGCCTCCCTGGCCTTGGCCGGCGGATCGCCGCGCACCCGCAGCGGCGCCTCGATGATGTTCTCCAGCACCGTCATGTGCGGGAACAGGTTGAAGTGCTGGAACACCATGCCGATCTCGGCCCGGCGCCGGCAGATGGCGGACGCAGGGAGTTCATGCAGCTTGTCGTCGTGCAGGCGGTAGCCGACGAAGTCGCCGTCGACCAGCAGCAGCCCCTCGTTGATTTCCTCGAGGTGGTTGATGCAGCGCAGGAAGGTGCTCTTGCCGGAGCCCGAGGGGCCGATGATGCAGGCGACGCTGCCTTTCCTGACCGCCAGGTCCACGCCCTTGAGCACCTCGAGCGAGCCGAAGCTCTTGCGCACGCCGGTTGCATGCACCATGTGGTCCGGGTCGACGCCGAAGCGCTGGAAGTGGCTCATCGTGCGGCCTCGTCGCGCGAGAAATGGCGCTCCAGGTAGCGCTGGCCGACCGACATCAGCGAGACGATCGCGAGATACCAGATGCTCACCACCAGCAGCAGCGGAATGGTCTCGAAGGTGCGGGCATAGATCGACTGGGCCGAATACAGCAGGTCGCCGACCGCGATCGTGCTCACCAGCGAGGTGGTCTTCAGCAGGCTGATCGTCTCGTTGCCGGTCGGCGGGATGATGACGCGCATCGCCTGCGGCAGCACGATGCGGCGCATCAGCAGGGCTGGATTCATGCCCAGGCACAAGGCAGCTTCGGCCTGGCCGCGATGGACCGACTTGAGCCCGTTGCGCACGATCTCGGCCATGTAGCCGGACTCCTGCAGCGACAGCGCGATCACCGCGGCGACGAAGGGCGTGATCAGGTCGTTGGTCTTGACCGAGAACACCGTGCCGAGCCCCGGGATGTAGAGCCCGACGTGCTTGAAAAGGACCGCGAGGTTGTACCAGAAGATCAGCTGCACCAGCGCCGGCGTGCCGCGGAAGAACCAGACGAACCAGCGCGCAGGCACCGACAGCAGCCGGCTTCGCGACACCAGCATCAAGGCCACCACGGTGCCGCCGACGCAGGACAGGCACATGATGAGCAGCGTGAGCAGCAGGGTGACGCCGACGCCGGCCAGGATCAGCTCGTTGAACAGGTAGTGTCCGACCAGCGGCCACTGGAATTCCGGATTGGTCGCCACCGCATAGAGCAGCAGGGCCAGCAGCAGCAGCACCAGCGCGACCGCGGCGTTGCGCCAGGGGTGGCGCAATGGCACGATGGCCGGCGCGTAGGCGCTGCTGGCCGGCGCGATCGCGGCCGGGTGGATGTCGGTGCTGCTCAAGCCGTCGCTCCTTGGCCGGCCGGCCTTACTTGACCTGGGCCATGTCGGTATAGACCTGGGACCTGCTCGCCGCGGCCGCGCCCATGCCGTACTTGTCCAGGATGGTCTTGTAGGTACCGTCGGCCATCAGCGCGTTGAGCGCGGCGGCCAGCATCTGGCCGGTGGCGGCATCGCCCTTGCGAATGGCAAGGCCCAGCGGCGCCGCGTCCATCGGTTCGCCGACCACCACGTTCTTGCCCTTGGTGGTGGACTCGTAGTAGCCGGCGGCGGTGCCGTCGTCCAGGCGGGCATCGACCCGGCCGGACAGGAGGGCCTGGATGGTGTCCTTCTGGTCGGGGAAGATCTGCTTGCCGACCGGCGCCTGGCCGGCGGCGGTGCATTCCTTGCTTAGCCGGTCGGCCACGCCGTCGGCTGCATTGCCATTGGCCACCGCGACCTTCTTGCCGCACAGCGCCATCTTGCCGCTGAAGGCGGCCTTGTTCTCGGGCAGCACCACGACCACGGTGCCGGTCTTCAGGAAGCCGACGAAGTCGACCTGCTTCAGCCGCTCGGGCAGGATGGTGTAGCCGGCCCAGCCGATGTCCGCGCGCTCCGACACCAGTGCCGGGATCTGCGCCTTGAACGGGATGGTCACGATGTCGAGCTGCGTGCCGAGCTTCTTCGCCACGGCCTGGGCCATCTCGATGTTCATGCCGGCCGGCTTGCCGTCCGGGTCGACGAACTGCATCGGCGCGTAGTCGAGGCCGCTCGCGATGCTCAGCTTGCCGCTCGTCTTCACCTTGTCGGTGAGCGGGATGTTCTGCGCCCAGGCAGAGCACGCGGCCGTGAGCGCAATGGCAGCCGCCCCGATACGCAGGGCCTTCGATGTCCGCATGCTTGTCTCCTCATTGGAATTTGAATCCTTCGAGGGTAGGGCGGGCATGCCGGCGCCGGCAACTGGAGATCGCGGGCGTTTCGATGGGTGAAACGCGAGGAGAGGTCGCGCTTTGGATCGGGCCGGCTATTTCGAAGAGGAGTGAAACGGGGGCCGGTCAAAATGCGGCCGATCCGTATCGACGTCAGATTTGATTTCCTCCGGTCGCTTCCGCTGCCAGTGATGAGCATGCCCATACCCCCAAACATCGCCGAGTTCTGGAAGGCCTTCTGCGCGAAGAGGGGAGAAGACTGCTCCAGCCGCTTCTTCGAGGCCTTCCACTTTGCCGACAACGAAGCCGATGCCAACGGCCTTGCCGAACTCGTGCTCGCCGGAGTCAAGCGCGGCACCACCAGCCTTGTCTGGTCCTTCGAGGATGCCGGTCGATCGCCACCTGGACAGGGTGCCTTGAGCGTCGTCACCTACTGGGACGGAACTCCGGCCTGCGTCATCGAAACACTGGAGGTCGAAGTCTTGCCGTTCGATCAGGTCGACGCCCGCTTCGCTGCCATCGAAGGCGAGGGGGATGGCTCGCTGGACTACTGGCGTCGCGTGCACTGGGATTATTTTGGCCGCGAGTGCGCGCGCTTGGGCCGAGGAATCACCCAGGACATGCCGGTTGCGTGCGAGCGCTTCGGCGTGGTCTATCGCGCCGGCATGTGAATCGACTCGCTCGGCCCTTAGTTGCCGGCTACCTCGCCGCCGAAATCACGTGCGCCTGAATCTTCGCAGCCACCGGGCCTTCGCCATGACGGGCGGCGATCGCCTGCGACGCACGCTCCATCACGAGTTGAAGCTGGCCGGCATCGCGCGCCTCGATCTCGTTGCGCAGGGGCGTCCCCTGGCAATAGGCAACGGCGACCTCGCGTGCCGAAGCTGCGCGACTTTGCTCCGCGCGCGTGTCGATCACGATGTCGCCAAACCCGGCCCGACCCAATTCCTCACGAATCAGGTCGACGTCGTGATAGCCATGCGGCGTTCGGGCGAGGAATCGCGGAGGGTCTTGCGGAAAGACCGTGGCGGTGGCCTGGGTGACCTCATCGGCAAACTCGTTGTCTTCGAGTCGGTCCCAGACGCTGAAGAGAAAGCGCCCGCCGGGGTTCAGCACGCGACGCGCCTCCTTGTAGCCTGCGACTCGATCGGGAAAGAACATCGCGCCGAACTGGCAGCAGACGGCATCGAACGATGCATCTTCGAAAGGCAGGGCTAGCGCGTCCGCCTGCCGCCATTCGATGCGGCCATCGGCCCCTTGTCGGCTGGCGGCATAGTCGAGCATGGGCTGGTTGAGGTCGGTGACCACGTAGCGCGTGCTGGCGCCGAGCCTTGGCGCCAGGGCCCGCGTGACCACGCCGCTGCCGGCCGCCGTCTCGAGCACCGAGGCGGGGGAGAGGGCCGACACGAGCGTCGCCATGTGGTCGCCATAGGCCTGGAAGATCAGGGGGACCATCAGCGTGTCGTAGAACTTCGGGATCGAGCCCGCAAAGACCTTGTCGCTGTCGGCCATCAGCACCCCTTGAATTGGCGAAGGTGCGCAATGGTGGACTTGCAGTCCCTGCTCGTCAACTTCGCGGATCGATGTGCGCGAGAACCAGGACGGCCGCTCGGCAGTGGGTCATTGAACAAGGGCAAGGACGAAGCCGATCGTGAGAAGAACCTCCAGCACCACGCTCGGCAAGATTCCCTTGCCCACCCGGCCTGCCCCGAACTCCATCAATCCGAAGATCGCAAGCAAGGTCAGTGCGACCGACATGGCGACGCAGATGACGGATCTGATGTCCGAAGGCGGCGCCGACCGGCCGAAGAACTGCAGGATCGCGATGCCCAGGTAGGCAGCGCCAAGGCGTCGTCCAACCACCAATCCCTTATGCTCAGCCGAACGCGAATCCCGTGTAGCCCTGGTCCGCAACCGCGGCGCATCGTTGCGCATAGGCGGGAAAGCCACTGGCAAGCGGCATGAACATGCGCGTCTTGCCCGGGATGTTCGCGCCCAGATACCAGGAGTTGCAGCTCAGGAACACGGTGTGCGCGGCGATCGCGTTGACCTGTGCAACCCACTCGCGCTCCGCGTCATCGGTCGCCTCGATGGTCGAGTGCCCTTGCGCATCCATCCAGGCGATGCAGTCGGCGATCCAGTCCACGTGGTGCTCTATCGAGACGATCACGCTGGTGAAGGCGGCGGTGCTGCCCGCACCGATGATGTTGAAGAGGTTCGGGAAGCCGGCCACCGTCAAGCCGAGGTAGTTGACCGGCCCGTCACGCCACTTGTCCTGGATGCGCAGGCCATTGCGACCGCGCAGGTCCAGCCGCCTCATCGGACCGGTCACGGCGTCGAAGCCGGTAGCCAGCACCAGCGTATCGAAGGCGTGTTCGCGCCCCCCGGCTCGCAAGCCGCCGGGCGTGATGGCCTCGATCGGCTGATCGCTCACGTCCACCAGATGCACGTTCGAGAGGTTGAAGGTCTGGTAGTAGCCATCGGCCACGCAAAGCCGCTTGCAGCCTATTGCCTGCCGCGGCGAGAGAAGCGCCGCCGTCGCCGGGTCATGGACGATCTCGCGGATCTTGCCGCGCACGAACTCGGCCGCCAGCGCATTGGCCCGCATGTCCAGCATCAAGTCGCCGAAGCTGCCCAGCAGGCCGAAGCCGCCCTCGCGCCAGCGCGTCTCGAAAGCGGCATTGCGCGCCTCGGGGCTGGCCGCCAATGCCGAGGCCGGGTTGGTCGGGTGCTCGCTGCCGAAGCCGGTGCGCATCTGCCGGTTGCGGGCGCGGAACCCCGGGTAGTCGGCTTTCACCCGGGCCTCGTGCAACGGGTCGAGTGGCCCGTTGTGCGCCGGCACGACGTAGGAGGCGGTGCGCTGGAACACCGTCACCGATTCCGCCTGCCGTGCCGCCTGCGGGATCACCTGCACCGCCGACGACCCGGTGCCGACGACGCCGACACGGCGGCCGCTGAAATCGACCGGCTCGTGAGGCCAGGCGGCCGTGTGCAGGACCGAACCCGAGAAAGTCTCCAGGTCCGGGAAGTCCGGCGTGTACGGGCTCGACAACGGACCGCTGGCCATCACGAGGAAGCGTGCCTGCCAGGCCTCCGGCGTGCCGTCCGCACCGACGCCTCCGACCTGCCAGCGCTGCGCGGCATCGTCGAAGACGGCCGAGGTCATTCGCGTGTTCAGCTGGATCCCGTTGCGCAGCCCGAAGCGATCCGCCACGTGATTGGCGTAGCGCAGCAGTTCGGGTTGCGAGGCATAGCGTTCGGTCCACCGCCATTCCTGCTGCAGCGCCTCGCTGAATGAAAACGAGTACTCCAGGCTCTGGATGTCGACACGGGCGCCGGGGTAGCGGTTGGCGTACCAGGTGCCGCCCACGCTCGGCGCCGCATCGACGACCAGCGACTTGAGTCCCATCGTGCGCGCCTTGTGCAGCATGTACAGGCCGCTGAAGCCAGCGCCGACGATCAGCAGGTCCAATGCTTCGGACGTTGGCGGGGCATCAGGGTTCGACATGGCGTCTTTGTAGTCGAGCTTCAGGTCGTCCGCCAGATGGCATCGTGCACCGAGCCGGCGATGAAGCATTCGGCAGCGCCGGCGAGGAGCGCCAGGTACTTGGGATCCGCCAGCATCCTGGTGCTGGTCGCGTCCATGGCGGCCATGTCTGCATAGCGGGTGGACCAGGCGATCCGGTGTGGATTGCCGCCGACCGGAATCAACACCTCCAGGTCCAGGTGCTGACTCTGCTTGAGAAAGGCGGAAATCTCCTTGGCGAAGGCCATGGCAGCAGCCTGCTTGCCGGGCATGATGGAAGCCACGCGAACGAATGCGATCATCTCGAATCTCCTCACGCCCATTGCTCGGTTTCCTTCGTCGCAGCCTTGGCGCGTCGGGCTGGCGAAGGTCGCGCAACCACCATCGGCGCGCAGGCGTGACTGTCCGCGCTCGCGAGACCGCCGTCCTTAATTTTCCCTAAGCCGCGCTCTCGCTATCGTCCTGCCGTTGGGCCGGCGTTTCATGCATGCTCTCGTAGAGCTGGCGCACCGCGGAGGTCATGTTCGAGACATCCGGCATCAGGATCGACTCGCGTGCCACCAGGCACTTCACGAAGGTGGCCTCGACCACCCGCTTGACCACACCGGGGCTTGTTTCCTCCCGGTCGTAGCCAGGCATGAAGCCGACCAGCGTGTAACCATGAGCTTCGAAATACCGTTGCGCCCCGCGGTGCTTGAGGGTCGCGAGGGTGTAGATGAATTCAAGGCCCATGAGCCGCGCCAGCGCTTCGAGATACTCGCCCTGGAACAGTGTCTTGCCGCCTCGGTGTGCCGGTGCAAAGGCCACCAGACTGGCATAGAGCGACAGCGCATCCGGGACCCGCTCCTGGGACAACATGCCGGCGAGTTCATCGCCGTGACGGATCAGGATGGTGAAGACATCCTTCTGCGGTCCGCCTTCGAGATAGACGCAACTGTCGTAATAGTCCTCGCGCAGGTAGACGCTGGCGGCGCCGACGCGCCAGCCCGGTTGCCAATCTCGCAGCGCAGCCATCAATTCGGGGACGATGGCCTTGCGCAAGACCTCGTACCGGTAGCCAGGCGCGGGCGGGCAGACGCTCGCCATCATTTCAGCGGTGGGCCATTGCATCAGCTCAATTGTTGACACTCGCGGCAGTCCGGTCCTTAAATTTCCCTAAAAACCAGGCATCGGGATTACATTGCCGGGCAATTCCCGACAAGAGGCGCCATGCCCGACCCTCTGGCCTTTGGACATTTCGAGATGCTTCTCGAACAGCGCCGCCTGCTCGCGCACGGCGCGCCGGTCAGCATCGGCGCGCGCGCCTTCGACCTGTTGGCCGTGCTGGTGCAGCACCGCGACCGGGTCGTGTCCAAGGACGAGTTGCTGCGGCTGGTCTGGCGCGACGCGGCCGTGGAAGAGAACAACCTCAGCGTGCAGGTATCGACCTTGCGCAAGGTGCTGGGCGCGGATGCGCTGCACACGGTGTCGGGCCAGGGCTACCGCTTCACGCTGCCGATGGCGCCGCCTTCGGCCCCTGCTGCGGGCGACAGCATGGTGCTGGGACTGCCCGACAAGCCGTCGATTGCGGTGCTGCCGTTCGCCAATGCCGGTGGCGTGGTGGAAGACGCGGCGTTCGTCGAGGGCATTGGCGGCGAATTGATCGACGCGCTGTCCCGAGTGCGTTCGATCTTCGTCATCTCGCGCCAGAGCATGCAGGCCTACCAGGGACGTGCGGTCGACCCGAGGACGGTGGCGCGCGAGTTGGGCGTGCGCTATGTGCTCGAAGGCAGCGTGCGCCGGTCGGCCAGGCAGCTGCGCATCGCCGCCGCGCTGGTCGACGCGATCAGCGGCCAGCAGATCTGGAGCGAACGCTACGACCGCGGCCTCGACGACCTGTTCGCGCTGCAGGACGAAACGGCCCGCGCCATCGTCATCGCCATGGCACCCCACATCGAACGCACCGAGATCGAGCGCGCACGCGGGCCCCGTTCGCCGAGGGACGGCGCCTACGCCCTGGCCCAGCGCGCCTGGGCGCAGGCGAGGGAAGGCCTGTCACGCTCGAACCGGGGTGCGCGCGATGGCGCTGTCGTGCTGGCGCGCGAAGCGCTGGCGATCGATCCGCGTTGCAGCGCGGCGCACAACGCCATCGTCCACGCGCTCACCTGGCATCTCTACTTCGATACAGCGCCGTCCGGGGCATTGAACGATGCGTTGGCCTACCGTGGCCGTGGCTGGCTGATGTTCAGCAGCGGCAAGCTGGCGGAAGCAACGGCGGATTTCAGGCGTTCGCTCGAACTGAATCCGAACGATGCCTTTGCGCTGGTCAGCCTGGGCATGTGCGAAGCCGTCAGTGGCGATCCCGCGGGCGGGCTGCGCCAGTGCCTGGTCGGCGCTGGCGACATGGTGCAAGCCGTGAGCGAGCTGCGCGAGCTGAAACGGCTGCAGCCCGACATGGTGGCCGCCCGCCTGCGCGGCACGCGCCTGTGCAGCGATGCCGAGGTGCGGCAGCGCATGACCGACTTTCTCACGGCGGCGAACAATGGCGTGATGGAGCTTTCCGAGCTCATTCCTCCGCGGTGAATCCGGAGGCCTTGATGATCGGCTGCCAGCGCTCCATGTCCGCCTTGATCGTGGCGGCGAAACTGGCTGGCGTGCTTTGAACGGTCTCCATCGCGATGGCGGCATAGCCGTCCTGCAGGTCCTGGCGCTTGAGGGCCGCATTGAACGCAGCCGCGCTGGCATTGACGATGTCGGGCGGCGTCCTGGCAGGCATGAAGACGCCCAGCCATGATTCCACGACCACGTCCTTCAGGCCCAGTTCCGCCAGCGTTGGCGCGTCCGGCAGGAAGCGACTGCGTTGCGGGCCGGTGGTCGCGATGACTCGCACCTTGCCGCTGGGCAATTGCGGCAGGACCTCGCCGATCGGATTGATGCTCATCGGAATCTGGCCGCCCATCAGATCCTGCAGGGCCGGCGCGCCGCCCTTGTACGGCACATGAAGCAGGTCGACGCCGATGGCGCGCGACAGCATCAAGCCGGCGAAATGCGATGCGGCGCCGGCCGAGGTGGATGCGAATGAAGCGCGGGAGGGATTCGCCTTGCACCAGGCAACCAGCTCTCGCAGGTTGGTCACCTCGGTGGGCACGCCGGGGCCGACGGCCAGCGCGTAGCCGGTCTTCGAACAGAGCGCGACCGGCGCGAAATCGCGCAGCGGGTCGTAGTTGAGCTTGCGAAAGCTGAATGGAAAGATGGTCATCACGAAGTCGGTCGTGAAGAGCATCGTGCTGCCGTCGGGGCGCGCGTCCTTGACGTATTCCGTGCCCAGCCGGCCCGATGCCCCTGGCCGGTTCTCCACGATCAGGCCCGCTGGATAGTCGGTGCGGAGCTTGTCGGCCGTCAAGCGCGCGACCGTGTCGGTGCCGCCGCCGGCCGGGAAGGGCACGATCAGGCGCGACAGCTTGCCGGTCTGAGCCAGGGTCAGGCGCGGCAGCGCAGCCAGGGAGATGGCGGCCGTTGAAGCCGCGAGAAGATTTCGTCGATTGGCCATGGTTTTTTTGTCGTGCTGGAGAAATCGAGGCGGCCGGCTTCGCCAGCCTGTGTGTGTCTGGCGACGCGCCCTAGCGCGCGGGCTTCCTGCTCAGGCGCGCGGGCGGGAGATCCGGGTTGCCGCGGCGGGACATCAGTCCGGCGATCAACGCATCGAGCGTGAAGTCGAAGCGATGGAGCGGATCCCGCTTGTCCTTGAGCACCGCCCGCAACGAGCTCTTGACACCGGGGTATTGATCGCTGTCGAAGGCCAGCGCGGATTGCCGGAACTCGAGATCGGGATGAATCGCCGATTCTTCTCCCGACACGTCCCTGCGCTGGCTGCGCGCTACCCAGGCGGCGACGAATTCGATGATGGCGCGTGTCGCATACAGGGCTTCGGTCTCTGCGAATCCGGATTCCCTGGCGGCCCGGATCGAGGTCTCGTGGCGATGCAGCACGCTCTGCCCGACATGCGTCTTGCGCAGCGTGTAGTCGGCCAGTCCCGGCACGGCCGTGTACATGTCGAGCAGGGAACGAGCGAATCGAGAAGCCCAATCGGCCCAGCCCTCGCCTTGATAGCCCGGAATGGGAAATTGCTCGGTGACGTCGGCGACGAACCTGGCGACCAGGTCCTCGCGACTGTCGACATGCCGGTAGAGGGCGGCCGGTGTCACGCCCAGCACCTTGGCCACGCCGAGCAGGGTGAGCTTGTCCAGTCCGATTTCGAGCGCCGCGGCGTTGATCTGCTCCATGGTGATCTGCGGAGGGCGCCCGACGCTTCGCTTGGCCGCGGCCATGGGGCTGATCGATGCGTCTGCTGCGGGATGTCTCATGGTTTCTACTTACTCGACAGAGTTAGTTTGTGACTAGCATTAACTTATTATTTGGCGAAGCGTCGGATTCGTCAACAAGAACAGTCGAACCGCGATGCCGGACCGATATTCACGCCAAGCACAGGACTGAGCCATGACACCCGAATTGCTGATCCGCCTCGAAGTCGAGACCTTGCTTGTCGAATGGGCGGCGCGCGTGGACGAAGGCCGCGCAGCCTCGGCCGCAGACCTTTTCTGCGATGACGCGGAACAGGATCTGATGGGGTCGAAGGCGTCGGGCCTGCCCGCGATCCTGGCCACGCTGCAACAGCGCCAGGCACTTGTCGGCCGCACCTCATTGCACACGATCTCCAATGTTCGCGTCGTTTCGGTCGATGGCGATCTGGTGCATGCCGACTGGGTGCTCACCCTGTTTCGCGGCGATGACGCGGAGCCCTCGCCGATCCCCTTCCTGGTCGCGGCCGGCAAGGATCGATACCGCCGCATGGCCGACGGCCAGTTGAAGATCTGGCGCAGGGAGCTTGTGCCCAGGTTCCGCTAGTCGCCCGGAGATCACGAGGCTCAGACGTCCCATTCATGGTCAAGGAATAGAGAGGCACTCCCATGGCAATTCGCCCCAGCAGCTTTGCGCATATCGTCTACCGAACCTACAGGTTCCAGCAGATGCTCGATTGGTACACGAAGGTCTTCGATGCCAAGGTCCAGTATCAAAGCCCGGTGATCGCCTTCGTCACCTACGACGACGAGCATCACCGCGTCGCGCTCCTGAACATGGGCATCGTGATCGGCGAGTCCGACGCTCGCGCGCCGCGTGGCCAGCCCGGGATGGACCACGTGGCCTACGGGTACCGGTCGCTTTCGGAATTGCTAGACAAGTACCTCGAACTGAAGGCCGTTGGTGTGCTGCCGTATTGGTGCATTCACCATGGCATCACCGTATCGATCTACTACGCGGACCCCGACGGAAACCAGATGGAGTTCCAGGCCGACAGCTACGTTTCGAACGACGATGCCAATGCGTTCATGTACGGCCCGAATTTCGAACTGAATCCGATCGGCGTCGAATTCGAGCCCGAAGAGATGTTGGCGCGCTTGCGATCCGGCGAGGGCGAAGCGGGCCTGCTGCTGCGCACCGAGCAGTTGCCGGTGTCGCCCATTCGTGGGTCGATGATGGGCTGAACGGCTGTTGACCGGGTCGATCATTCGTCATTTAGAACGACTCTCCCCGCGGTGCAGAACGTCATCTGCTGCACGCTTTGTTCATGCACAGCCTTTACGCTGATCGGCTTGCCGCCGGATTGGTGGATCTGTGGCCGAGATCGGCCGTGCCCGCGCGCTCGTTCACGTGGCTGTCTTCCAGAGCTATCTGGAGCCAGGCGGCTAGGTGCCTGGTTTGCGGCGCTTGCCGTTGGCGACTGACATTCTCTTCGTTCGACTGTCGATACCAGACATAGAGAGTCGCAACCGGCAAGCCCTCGCCGGGTGTCGCCAATTGCGCATCCGAGTGCAACAATCCGAAAAGTTGCGTAGCGAAAGGTCTCGATGTCTCCTGGCATCAGGCATCGACTTCTGGCCATCCTGGCTGCGGACGCGGCGGGTTACTCGCGCTCGATGTCCGTGGACGACCTCGCGACGCTGAGCGCCCTGGATTTCGCGCGGCAGGTCTTCCGGGCCGAGGCCGAGGCCATCGACGGGCGGGTCGTCGATACCGCCGGCGATTCGGTGCTCCTCGTCTTTGAAACGGCCATGGGCGCGGTTCGAGCGGCAGCCGCCATCCAGCGCCGGCTTTTGCAGGGACGCGACGAAGCGGCAAGCCTGCGTTTGCACTTCCGAATCGGAATCCACCTGGGCGATGTCATTGAAAAGGAGGATGGCACCGTCTATGGCGACGGGGTGAATATTGCCGCCCGCTTGCAGGCGGTGGCCGCGCCCGGCGGGGTGGTGGTGTCGCAGTCCATTCGGGACACCTGTGAGGATCATCTCGGTGCTGCTTTCGAGGACATCGGTCCGCAGCAAGTGAAGAACATCGCCAAGCCGATCCGCGCTTTTCGCCTGATCCACCTGAGAAACATTCCAGTCGACGGGTATGGCGATGAACGAGCAATGGAATCGACGCCAGTTGCCAAGCCCGGCAGCGAAACCCGCCGGGCAGGCCGATTCGGTTCCCTGAGGCGACGGCGGGTCTGGTTGTCGATTGTGCTCGGCGCGTGTCTCGTCGGCGGCGCCTTGCTGGTTGCACGAGGATTCCGGACCGACACAGCGAGGCAATCGCAGCCAGTCCTTGCATCGGCCGTGAATATCGATCAAGAGATCATGAACAGGCGTGCGACGGCGGTGCTTGCTTTCGTCGACAAGCAGGGCGCGAAGACAGGCTCCACGCTGGGCGACGATCTCGCCGACGCGGTGACCGCCCGACTTCTGCGCGATGGCCAGCGCGTGATCAGCCGTGCGGCCACCGTGCACCAGGATCCGTCCGCTCCTGACTTCGTTCGCATCGGCCAGGAGCAAGGCGTGCGATTTGTGCTGGCCGGCCGCATACGGCGCGAAGTCGACCGTATCCAGGTCGATGCCTATCTGACCGAGATCGCATCCGGTGCCGTCTTCAGATTGCATGAAGACGAATTCCAGAGCGAGGAGGACGCGATGCATTCCGACTACGGGAGCGCAGTGGCACGCGCGCTCAACGCACGCTTCTACGAAATCGAGACCGTGCGTGCGAGGCTTCCGGGCCACGAAAGCGATCCGGTCGATGTTCTGGCCCTGGCTCGGCGGGACCTGGATCGCGGCAACACGCCGGAAGAGCTCGAACATGCCCGCAGCGAATTCGAGTTTGCCGTACACGCCGACCCGACTTCGGTGGAAGCATCGTCTGGCCTGGGCCTGGCGCATCTCACGCAGTTCTATTGCCTGTGCATTGCATCGCCTCGCGAGAAGCTCGACGCGGCGGAGAAAGCTGTTCGGCGCGCACTGGAACTGGGACCCGACAGTCCGCAGAGTCTCGTGGCCTGGGGCGACATCCTGCTTCTGCGAAAGCGGCCGGAAGACGCCCTGAGGGTCTGGCGCAAGGCACTCGACATCAGCCCGGACTACCAGAACGCACACGTCCGCATGGCGAGCGCACTGATCAAGCAGGGGAAGCTGGCGGATGCCCGGGTCCATCTCGCCCGAGTCACGGACCTGCGTCCCTACCAGATGCGACGACAGCAATGGTTGTTTCAGAGCCTTGCCGACGCTTCGTTCTCGGAAGGTAACGACGATGAGGCCTACGAGGTTCTCAGGAACTGGACTGCCGAATTTCCCAACAGCGGAAGGCCCTACTTGATGATGGCAGCAATCGATCTCCTGCACGATCGCGATGCCGACGCCGCTGCCAACATGGCGAAGCATCGCGAGATGCTGCCGCTCAGCACCATCTCGTATCTGGTCCTGACTTACCCGTCGACCGATCCCGGCTTTCTGTCTCAGCGTGCAAGGCTGGTGGGCGCATTGCGGAAAGCAGGCCTGCCGGAAGGAGACCAATGACAAGAACAACAACACTGAGATACGTCATCATCGCGCTGCTGGCAGCGATCTTGGCAACCGCGCTGCATGCGCAGCCGCAGCTGCCGCCCACCATCGTCGCGCGACCGGGAGTCACGGTACCCCTGAACCAGGAACCGCAGGGAGGCAAGCGCGTGTCTTTCAGCTCACCCCAGGCGAATGCCGCCGATCTGTCCATCGACGCGATGCTCTACAAGCCGGATGCCACAGCACGAGGCGCCGTGGTCGTTGTCAATGCCGCGCCGGGCTGGAGCGACTTTCGAGAGGGCCAATACGCCAGGGCCCTGAGTTCGGCAGGCTATGCCGTGCTGGCGATCGACACCTATGGCCCGCGCGGCATCACCGGGACTCAAACCGACAACGCAAGACTGAGCACCCTTGCGCAGGCACATGATGCGCTTGCGGCCAGAAAGTACCTGGTGTCGATTGGCTATCCCATGGATCGACTGGCAGTCATGGGAACCGGTCGGGGCGGCACCATCGCACTCCTTGTTGCAGACCGGACTTTCGTCCAGGGCGAAGGCGAGCGATTCGCGGTGGCGATGGCCATCAGCGCGAACTGCATATTTCATCCGAAGGCGCCCAAGCCCGCCTCGAAGGTATTCATCGCCATAGGCGGGAAGGACGACGTTGCCGGCGTTCAGCCCTGCAAGGATTTTGCGAACGAGTTCGCCAACGCCGGAGGGCACATCGACGTCAAGGTGTACCCCGATTCGTCCAGTGGCTTCGACGGCCACCCTGACGTCCTGGGCGTCATCAGGGATCCGTTCATGGAAAGCTTCGTGAATTGCAGTGTCGCGGTGGAAGCCGATGGGCGATCAGCGTACGGCGGAAAGACATTCGCCGAGAGCGACACGGCCGCGCTTATTGGGGAAATGCGCAAGTCATGCATCAGACGCGGTGGATCCGGCTGGACCAACCTGACTCAAAAGGCTGCCCTGACATTCGATCTGATCGAATTTCTGGATGCCAACTTCCGTCGCTAGCCCGTCTCCGTGAGGCGTGGCCGGTTCAGTCGCTCCTTGAGGCTTTCAGGCATCGAATCAAAAAGCGTGGCGGATACCGAATTCGTAACCGATGAGGTAGTTGGCCTTGTAGCCGGAACCCGTCTTGAAGTAGTCGTTGAAGAATACGGGAACGTTGTTGCCCGGCACGATGAACGCGGCACCGTTTCTGTTCTTGACGTAGGCGGTCGTCGCGTACAGCGCCGTGCGCTGCGACAGGTTGTAGACATAGCCGAGAGCGAGCCTGCCGCCCGATGGTTGCTCGGCCGCCGCGCTCACGATTGGAGCGGTGCCTGTTGGCGGCGCGGTGTAGTTCAGGTTGACGTGCGAGTAGGCCACGCGGATGAAGCCAACGCCGACGGGAACTATTGCTCCGAGCAGGTAGCCATCGCCCTTGAAGTCGCCCGTGCCGATGAGAGGCGGGACCACGTATTCGTTGATGTTCCTGGTGCGCGCGATTTCACCGGTGAACTTGACCACGCCGAAGTCGTAGGAAGCTCCCAGGTTGACGATCGTTACCTTGGTGGTGATGCCCTGGTAGTAGTCGTCGCCGGTCGTGGTCTCGCCATACGAGGCTGCGATGTCCAGTTGGCCGTAGCTGTAGCCGAAACGGGCGCCGGCGTAGCCGCCGCTGCGCTGATTGATGGGCTTCAATGGGGTCGTGCCGCCTGGGTCGTACTTGACGGCCTCATTGAACGCATACATGGCCTGGCCATAGAAGCCACCCAGCCCCGCCGGCAGAAAGTAGCCGATGCTGTTCGACGCGCGAGTGGCGTTGGCGTTGCCGAACAGGTAGTGGTTGGTGGCGCCGAAATTGACGTCTCGTGGAGCGATGTTCATCTGGTAGACCAGGCTCTGCCCGATCCCATTGGTGCCGAACGGATCGAACAAGTCGTCGTTCCAGAACGTGGGCACGTAGTCGCGGCCGAGGCGGATCTCGCCAACGTTACTCAGCAGGCTCACGGTCGAACGACGATTGAAGCCCGTGAAGCCGAGGGTGCCATCGTCGGATGAAATTGCAGCCTCGAGCCAGAAGGCCACGGCCAGGCCACCGCCCAGGTCCTCGGTACCTCTAAAGCCGAGGCGGCTCGCGTTGTAGTTCGAGTTGGTCATGGACCACTGGCTCTGGCTTGCGGTTGACGCGCCGGCATAGTTCATGAGGGGCCGACCTGGAATGCCCACGTAGGAACTGTTCGTCTGGATATAGGTGATGCCCGTGTCAACCACCCCGAACAACACGACCGACTGGGCCGATGCGCCCTCGGCAGCAGCCAGCGCAGCCAGGAAAGCCAAGAGTTTTCTCATTGGGAGCTTCTCCTCGTCCAGCACAGGGCGCTCGGGCAGCCGGCCTCAACGCGTCGGGTACGTTTTCTTTTGCCCTTTGTTTTCGGGCAACCCCCATATTGGGGAGTTGTCGCTATTGCAACAGACGCATCGCGGCGTGGCAAAAGATTTCTGCGGAAAGGGGAGCCAGCGTTTCCCCCAACACCCTTCGGCGGTCTGCGAGGCCGAGACGCATCGGGCCCAAGCTACTTGACTGAAGTTTCTCGGGAAACTATAGTCCACGCTCAATGTTTCCAAGGAAACAAAATGAGCAAAAAAGCCATAGCGAACGCCAGCTCCCTCGAAACGCACGCAGGCTTCTGGCTGCGCTTCGTTTCCAACCACGTCTCGGCCCGTTTTCAAGCGCAGATTGAAGAGCAGGACATCTCCATCTCCGAATGGGTCGCCATGCGCACGCTGTTCGACCGCGACGAAACCTCCAATGCCGTCCTGATCAAGGCCCTGGGGATGACCAAGGGAGCGGCGTCCAAGATCGTCAGCCGCCTGGAGGCAAAGGGCCTGGCAGTTCGCCAGCTCGTCGAGGGCAGCGGTCGGGAACAGACCTTGAGCCTGACGGACGCCGGCTCTGCGCTCGTGCCGCGCCTTGCAGCCATCGCCGACGAGAACGATGAGCATTTCTTCGGCCATATGTCGCAGCGCCAGCGGAGCGACTTGATGAGGCTGCTCAGCGGCCTGGTCGCCCATCATCAACTGCACGAACTGCCCATCTCTTGATCGGCGGCTCCGACTCGCACCTGTCCTAAATGAAAGTCGAAATGAACAAGACCGCGCAATCACTCATCCACAAAGCCGCCAGCGAATCCGCCGAGGGCCGAATCCATTTCGGCCAGGTCATCGACTTGCTGATGCAGGCCGGAGTCGAATCGTACGCAGCGGACTACCGCTCATGTCGCACGACCTACTACATGCCGGATGGCGCCACCCTCGACGTGAGCATGAGCGATGCGGCCGCAGGAATCGGCGAGAGTTTCGACGCGGGCGCGGTCGTCGCAGCCATTCGCGGGGCACAGCAAGGCTCAGTCATGTATCCGGACTTCAAGCGCCTGACGATGTCGGCCGGTTGCGTGGGCTACAACGTCTGGCTGGCCGGCCGCCATGTCGTCTACTTCGGCCGCAAGGGCGAATCGCACATCGAGCGTTTTCCGGCCTAGTGTGCTGTCCCGCGCGTGCAAGCAATCGGTCAATACATCGACAACGCGACGTCGCTCGACGGATTGCGCCAGGCGTCCTTGGTCAGCGAATTGATCTTGTCGCCGATGCCCGCGTTGTTCGCGAAGGTCTGGCCTTGCAAATTGACCGCGCTGGCCATTGCCTTGTTGACGGCGGCCACGAAGTCGTTGTCGCCGCGGCGCATCATCAGCGCATAGGGCTCGACCGTCAGCGGCCGGTCCCTGAACACGATGGCCGGGTCGCTGGGAATCAGCACCGAGTCGCCGAAGAAGGTGTCTGCCTCCTTGGCCTTGAGCTTGGCGACGCCGTCGGCGTAGGTGGCGACGGTCGATTGGCCCGCGAGTCGCGAGCTGTCCTGGATCTCGGAGAGTCTTTTCTTCGCGAGGCCGGCGGCGGTCGAGTTGGCCAGCGCGATCACCCGACCGAAGCGCTGCGGATCGCTGTAGTCGGGGTCGCCCTTGCGATAGGCGATCCGGATGCCCGCGATGAAGAAGGTGTTGGAGAAGGCGGCCTTGGCCTCGCGCTCGGCGGTGTGGGTGGTGCTGCCGCACTGGATGTCGATGCTGCCGTCCTGCAGCTTGTCGAAGGAATTCGCGAGGGTGACCGGAACGACCTTGCGGGTCAGCGGCCTGCCGATGTCCTGCTCCAGGTTCTTCACGATCGCATTGCACAGGTCGACGGTGAAGCCTTGCGGTTCTCCCGCCTTGTCGAAGTAGGCGAAGGGCGCGGCGCCCTCGCGCACGCCGATGCGGATCACGCCTTCGCTCTTGAGCCGCGCCAGCGTGGGCGGCAGATCGGGAGCGGAAGCTGGATTGCCGCCCGCGGCCTGCGCCGCGCAGGCGCCGGCTGCCAGCAGGCAAAGCAATGCAGAACGAAAGACGCTTGAGATCGGCTTCATGCAATGGGTCCCTTGAAGAGCTGGCCGACTCTACACAGCTTGCCCCCGCTACCGCATGGTGTGTTTAGGCAGAAAGACTTCGTTCCGAAAGAAATGGCTGCGCACCGAGAACAATTTCCGCGCAGAAAGTCCGCTCGCTCAGGCCGCCTCGACCACCGCCGCCAGCCTCTCGAACAATTCCTGCGCCAGGTTGAGGTCGCGACGCGGCGGATTCTGCGGCGTGGCGTTCACCAGCACCGAGATCGTCGCGCTGCGCGACACCAGGTTCATGGTCGCGATCTGGAAGCCGACGCCGCTGCCGGTATGGCCCCACCAATTGCCGATCTGTCCGATGCCCAGGCCGTAGCGGTCGTACTCGGGGCCGTTCGTCACGTCGCGCGAACGCAGCTTGCGCTGGGTCTGCAAGGCTGCGCTGAGGAGCGTGCCCTGGCCCAGCGCGTCGCCCCACACGAGCAGGTCCGCGAGGGTCGAGGCGATGGCCCCGGAGCCGGCGAGCGAGGTCGGGCTGATCAGCGGCTGCTGCTCGGTGGCGAAGGTGTTGACGTCGACCGAGTAGGGGGTGGGCGTCGGCGCCGGCAGGTCGGCCGACGACGGATAGCTCGTGCCGGTCAGCCCGAGCGGCTTGAAGATCAGCGATGACAGCACCCCGCCCAGCGCCTGGCCGGTGACCGCTTCGATCACCATCCCGAGCAGCACGGTGTTGGTGTTGCTGTACTGGTATTGCTCGCCGGGAAGAAAGGGCGGCGTCACGGCGAAGGAGAAGGCCACGAGTTGCTGCGGCGTCCATACATGCAGCGTGTCGGCGAAGAAGACATCGATGAAGCCATCCTGCGACGAGTAGTCAACGAGCCCGCTCTGATTGCCGGCGAGATCCGCCAGGCTGATCAGGTTGCCGTTCGGCACGCCAGCGATGTAGCGCCCGACCTTGTCGTCCAGCGAAAGCTGCCCGGATTGCACCAGCTGAAGAAGCAGCGTCACGGTGAACGACTTGGTGATGCTGCGGACCGGAAAGGTGCTGGCCAGCGACATCGGCGTGGCACTCGCCACGTCGGCCTGCCCGAAAGCGCGCGTCCAGGGCGCCTCGCCGGAAACGCGCACGCCCGCCAGGATGCCCGGTGGGTGATAGGCCGAGAAGATGGTGTCGACGGCCTGCGCATAGCCAGCCTCGCGGGACGTGGCGGCTGCCGACGCGGCAAGCGCGACCGAGTTGTTCGACGAACCGCCTCCGCCGCAGGAAGCAAGCCACGGCGCGAGGGCTGCTGCGCCGGCCCAGCGGGCCAGTCGGCGACGTGACGAATCGAAACGCATGCTCATTGCTCCCTCTGCTGGAGTGGATCCGAGGCGCGGCCCCGCGCTCCGCGAAGCATCCTATACGAGCGGCCACGACGAGCAAAGTTTCGTTCGCGTGCCGATTGCCTACGCGATTGCAGCGCATTGCGCGTGCGATCGGCAAGGACTCGACGCACGATCAGGGCGTCCGTACGAAAGTGCCGTGCGAGCCGTCTTCGGCGTAGTAGTCGATCGCCAGGCTGCCCGATACACCCGAGGCGCCTGGCTCGAAGTCGATCCTTGCGAGGGACCCGGGTGGCGCATTCTCGCCGGACAGGTCGAAGACATAGGTGTTGCCGCTCCAGTGACGCAGCGGGAAGACCCTCGCGCCCGTCGGCCCCATCTTCAGGACCAATCCGCTGCCACTGTCTTCGACGACCGCGCTGCCGTAATAGCTGTTGGCATAGGTGCCGGTGTAGGCATTGCTGCCCAGGGGTGCGACCGGTTGCGCCGGCGGTTGCTGGCCGGCCAGCGAGCCTTCGGGCGCGTAGAAGGCCTGGAAGCGCTCTCCGTAGATCGAGATCCAGTCGGCGGAGCGCACGCCGGATTCGACGAGTTCCTCGAAGGTCGTGTTGAGGGCTTCGGCAGCGCCGATCGGCGCCGCATTGGTCAGCGTGACGATCGCCACCCCGGCCGCCGGAATCGCCGTGAAGGCGGTGCCCGCGCCGAGCATGAAGGCGCCCGAATGCGAGAGCTTGAGCCGCCCGGCCGACGTCCTTCCGACGTTGAAGCCGAAGCCGTATTGGTTGGGAGGCGCTCCCGCACCATTGGATGGCCCATTCACGATCTGTCCGCTGATGGCGGGCAGCAGGGATTCCGGCTTGATGATGGTGCGCCCCTGGTAGCTGCCGTTCTGAAGCAGCATCGTCATCCATTTGGCGAGGTCGTTGACGCTCGAGCTCACACCGCCCGCTGGCGATTGGGCGTCGGGATCGCGCTGGTACAGGGCCTGGTAGCGGCCGTCCTGCAAGACGTGCGGCGTCGCGCGGTCGCTGCGCTGCATGAAGTCGCTGAACCGGGAACTCGTGGCGCTCATGCCCAGGGGCTGGTAGAGCGTGCGATCGGAGAGCGTCGCCCATTCGACGCCGTAGGCATTGGCCGCGGCCTGGGCGCCCGCGGTGAGCCCGAAGTTGGCATAGGCGTAGGTGGTGCGGAAGGGACGCAAGGGCACGTAGCGCATGCGCTGCAGGATCTGCTGGCGGTCGTAGCCCAGGTCCTCGAGCTTGTCGCCGGCCGCTGCCGGAAGCCCGGAGCGATGCGCGAAGAAATCGCCGACCGTCACTTGCTGCGTGACCGAGGGATCCGACAGGCTGAAGCCGGGCAGCTGGGCCGAAGCAGGCATGTCCCAGCTCACGCCGTGATCTCCCACGAGCCCGGCCACGACGGTTCCGGCAATGGACTTGGAGATCGACGCGAGCTGGAACACGGTGTCGGCATCGACCCGGTCCTGCGCGTCGACCCGGCGCACGCCGAAGCCCTTGGCATAGACGACCTGGCCGTTCTTCACGACCGCCACCGCCATGCCCGGGATCTTCGTGCGCTGCATCACCTCGCCCGCGACCTGGTCGAGCCTGGCCACCGCGGCATCGATCTGCTCCGACGGGACAGGCGTCGTATTGACCGACTGAGTCGATTGCGCGGCGAGCAACGAACCTGCCAGGTTCGAGCCCGAGCCGCCGCCGCCGCAGCCGGCCAGTGTTGCGATTGCCGCCAACGAAAAGGCGTGCGCGCGGCGGCGCACGAAGATACTCGCGCTGATCATCAGACTTCCAAATGAAGATGCTTGCCCAATAGCGGGCGCCGCGATTGTCGGGGCTCGGCGCAGGATGGCCAAACTACAGGTGTAGTCCGCCGATGCACTGGGTCGAGGCCGATTCCGATGTTCTCTTAGGCGACGCAGGCTATGCTCCGCGTCGCCTTCGGTCACCCATTCAATTTCCAATGGCAGCTTCGGTGCGCTCGCGCGCTGAACGCCCCGCATCGCCCGACCATGCCTGCCGAATTTCCGTCCAGCGCCTTGCGCCGCTCCCTCGTTCTTGCCGCCAGCCTGCTGTTGATCTCCTGTGGTGGCGGCGGCGGTGGCAGCAACGGCATCCCGCTGACAGCGATCGCGCCGGCGTCGGCGCCGAGCCCCTACCTGTCGGCCCAGGTCGGCGACGTGCTGGCGGTGAAGCTCGAGCAGCTGCATCCCACTCAGCCGGCAGTGGGCTACGACCAGATCTATGCCCAGCTCGGTCGCAAGCAGCCGGATCCGAATCGCTACCAGCCGGTCAACGGCTACCAGGGCAACAGCGCGACGGACAATTACTCGCGCTACATGTACCAGAGCGACCGCAAGCGGCTGGACGACTACTGCTTCGACAGCGGCCGCACCGGGGTGGACGACGCCAGCTACAAGCCGCTGCAGGGCAAGATGAACGATCCGGCTACCTTCGCCTGCGTCGGCGCCACGCCGACCAGCGGCTCGCCGGGCGCGGCGAAGCTGAAGACGGTAGTGGTGGGGCCGGGCGGCGTCCTCTACCTCACCGATGGCCATCACACCATGACGGTGATGCACGACCTGGACGACGGTGGTCCGGAGCTCGCGGTGTGGGTGCGCGTGGCCGCCAACCTCAGCGACATGACCGATCCGGCTTCTTTCTGGGCCGAGATGCAGAAGCGCAATTTCGCCTGGCTGCGAAACCCGGACCAAAGCGCGGTGTCGCCCGCCGACCTGCCCGCGGAAGTCGGCCTGGCGCATATGAAGAACGACAGCTTTCGCTCGCTGACCTCATTCACCCGCGACATGGCCTACAACGGCAGCAATCTCACGGATGCGGAATTCACCGAGTTCTACTGGGCCTCGGGGCTGATCCAGCGCAACTTCAATCTCGCCGGCTACAACCTCAGCGACCTCGCGCCTTCGCACGTCATGCTGCAGAACGGCACGGTGGCGGCCGATCCGAGCACCAGCGGCAGCAGCTACCTGGCGGCCGCGCGCGACGCGGCGCTGTTGATGGTCGCCATTCCGCCCAACGAGCCGGTCGCCGACGGCCGGCTGCCGGCCGCCCTGGGCCAGTTGCCCGCGCCCGCCTCTGCAGCCGGCGTGAGCGGCTGGAACAGCGTGCTGGACAACGAACTCGCGCGCAGCGATGTGGACGGCGCTGGCCTGGTCCAGCCTGGCGGCCGCCTCTGGTATGCCACGCGCTACAAGATCTGCGGCGGCCCGGCGTCCACCCGGCCTTCCTGCTGGTTGCAGCACAACTGAAGCGCAGCCCTCGTGCTCAGCCTGGTCGGTCAGCGGGCCGAACATGCCGACCGCCTGGCGCTTCGGAACGCTGTCGATATGCAGCCGCCTCGACGGTCGGGAAGGGCGCTTCGGCCGGCACCCGATCCATCGATTGCAGAAGTCACGATCCGCCGCTATTCTGGCCCGCTCGGTACGCCCGGACACGGTGACATCCCAGCTCTCGTCCGAGCCGCGCGCCGACCAGGAGCGGATGATGGCGAAGAAGCCCGAGAGTCCCGACCTACCCAGGAACAACGACGCTTCGGCGCGCAACGGCACTCCAAGCGTGCTGCCTCGCCCGGACTACCACTTCCAAGGCGAGGTGGGGCGCACCTATCTCGACTCGGATCCCCCCGAATTTCCGCAGCCGGTCCCTGCGCCGGTGGGGGCGCCGAACGTCGTGTTGATCCTGATCGACGACTGCGGCTTCGGCCAGTACGGCACCTTCGGCGGCGGCATTCCTTCGCCCACGATGGACAAGCTCGCGGCCGAAGGCCTGCGCTACAACCGCTTCCACACCACGGCGCTCTGCAGCCCGACCCGGGCCGCGCTCATCACAGGGCGCAACCATCACTCGACCGCCTTCGCCGGCATCACCGAACTCGCGACCGGCTACGACGGCTACACCTGCATCCTGCCCAAGAGCTGCGGCACGATGGGCGAGGTGCTGCGCCAGAACGGCTACATGACGGCGTGGATAGGCAAGAACCACAACACGCCGACCTGGGAGACCAGCGCCGCCGGTCCCTTCGACCGCTGGGCCAACGGCCTGGGCTTCGACTACTTCTACGGCTTCAACGCCGGCGACATGAACCACTGGAACCCGATCCTCTATCAGAACCGGGACCTGGTCCCGGCCTCGACCGATCCGGACTACCACCTCACCACCGACCTAGCCGACAAGTCGATCGCCTGGCTGCGGCAGGCCAAGAGCATCGCGCCCGACCGTCCGTACTTCCTCTACCTGGCTACCGGCGCGACGCATGCGCCGCATCACACGCCCAAGGAGTGGATCGCGAAGTTCAAGGGTCAGTTCGATGGCGGCTGGGACAAGTACCGCGAGCAGGTGCATGCGCGTCAGCTCAAGCTCGGGGTGATCCCGAAAGGCACGCTGCTCACCGAACGGTCGAAGGGGCTGCCTGCGTGGGACTCGCTCAATGCCGACCAGAAGCGGCTCTACGCGCGGATGATGGAAGTGTTCGCCGGCTACGCGGCGCATTGCGACCATGAGCTCGGGCGTGTGATCGAGACCTGCAAGCAATTGCCCGATGCCGACAACACGATCTTCATCTACATCGCCGGCGACAACGGTGCGAGCGCCGAAGGCGGTCTCGAGGGATCGCTGTGCGAGAACATGTTCTTCAACGGCTTCGCCGAGAAGTGGGAAGACAACCTGAAGGCCATCGACGATCTCGGCGGGCCCAAGCACTTCAACCATTTCCCGTCGGCGTGGGCGCATGCGATGAACACGCCCTTCCAATGGACCAAGCAGGTGGCGAGTCACTTCGGAGGCACGCGCAATCCGATGGTCATCTCCTGGCCGGCCCGGATCAAGGACAAGGGCGGCCTGCGCGAGCAGTTCGTCCACACCATCGACATCGTGCCCACGATCTACGAGCTGTGCGGCATCACCGCGCCGACGGATCTGAATGGCGTTCGTCAGAAGCCGATCGACGGGACCAGCTTCCTCTTCAGCTTCGACGATGCGAAGGCGCCGAGCCGTCGCAAGACCCAGTACTTCGAGCTGGCGTGCAATCGCGGCATGTACCACGATGGCTGGATGGCCTCTTCGCCTTCCTTTGTCCCCTGGGATCCGAATCGCCAGGAATGGGATCCCGACAAGGCGCCCTGGGAGCTCTACAACATCGAGGAGGACTTTTCGCAGGCCAAGGATCTTGCGAAGAAGTACCCGGACAAGCTGCGGCAATTGCAGGACCTGTGGTGGGTCGAGGCCGCGAAGAACAACGTGCTGCCGCTCGACTGGCGCGGTTCGATCCGCCTGAATGCGGAGCTGATGGGCCGGCCGAGCCTGGTGCGCGGGCGCTCGTCCATCACCTACTACCCCGGCACCATCGGGCTGCCCGATGGTGCCTCGCCTCCGATGTGCAACAAGTCCTGGACCATCACGGCCGAGATCGAGGTGGCCGATGCGAAGGCCGAAGGCATGATCATCACGCACGGCGGCCTGGAAGGCGGCTATGGCCTTTACTTGCGGGCTGGCGTGCCGACCTTCGTCTACAACTTCCTCGGCGCCGAGCGGCCGACCTTCAAGGCCAAGGAAGCACTGCAAAAGGGCAAGTACAAGCTGGTGGTCGACTTCAAGTACGACGGCGGCGGCATGGGCAAGGGCGGCGTCGTCACGATGAAGGCGAACGGCAAGAAGCTCGCCGAAGGCCGCCTGGAGCGCACCATTCCTATCCAGTTCTCGCTCGGTGAGGGCCTGGACATCGGCATGGACGTCGGCTCTCCGGTCGACTTCAGCTATGAGCTTCCGTTCAAGTTCACCGGCTCGATCGAGAAGGTCACCGTCGAGCTGCAGCAACCGCCCAAGCCCAAACGCTGAGCGATCGACCTGTCAATCGTGCGCGCTGGCGAATGCCGTGTGCATCGAATGCAGTTCCGCCTCCTGCTTCGGGCTGAGTTTCAGCGGCCCCAGCTCGATGTCGATGCGTTCGATCTTTCCGGTGAACGCATAGGGCGCCTTGTAGGTGTCGGTGACGGGCGATCCAGTGTCGGAGCCGACGCCGAAAGTATCGATGCCGAAGCGCCCCGCCACCGTGTTCTCGATGCGCGCACTGCCGACCACCTTGCCGTCGATGGCGATCGTCACGGTGCCGCCCTTGCCCAGGCCGCCGCCGTCGTAGGCGAACTCCACGGTCACGGTCGACTTGCCGGTCGGCAGCGAGGTCTTCGACACCAGGTTGGTGCGCACACGCTCGAAGTAGTTGTAGTGGTAGACCAGCTTGCCGTTCTGCACGTAGAGTGCGAATCCCGCCGACTTGCCGCCCATCGCGAGGATCACGCCCTCGCCGCCCTTGGCCGGCATCTCGATCTCGGCGGCGATCCTGTGCGACCGGTTCTTGGTGTTCGGCGACGCCGTCTCGGGCAGGCGCGACGCGCCCTCGAAGTAGCTGAACTTCGTGCGATTCGGATCGGCGCCTCCCGGCGGCGGCTTGGGCTCCGACAAGCGGGCCGCGCCGCGATCGTCGAAGGGGTAGATGTGGTTCCTGCGCGCTTCCTGGTCGAAGATGCGCTTCAGTTCGGCGAGCTTCTTCGGATTGGCGGCCGCGAGGTCCTTGGACTCGCTGAAGTCCTTGTCGAGGTTGTAGAGCTCCCATCGGTCATCCTCCCAATGGCCCGGCGCCACGTCCTGCCGCCAGGGCAGCGTGTGCTGGGCACAGGCGATCCAGCCCTGGTCGTAGATGGCGCGATTGGTGAAGATCTCGAAATACTGGCGCTCTCGCACCGGTCGTGCTCGCGCGCTCTTGAAGGTGCTTGCGATCGAGACGCCGTCCATCGGCTTCTGCGTCACGCCGTCGACCGATTTCGGCGCCGGTATGCCCGCCACATCGAGGATCGTCGGCACGATGTCGATCAGATGCGTGAACTGGCTGCGCAAGCCGCCGTGGTCGGTGATCTTCGCTGGCCACGACACCACCATCGGGTTTCGCGAGCCGCCGAGGTGCGAAGCCACCTGCTTGACCCACTGGAACGGCGCGTTGCCGGCCCAGGCCCAGCCGAGCGGGTAGTGCGGCTCGGTGTCCGGACCGCCGATGTCGTCGATGATCTTCAGGTTCTCTTCGAGGTTGGAAGGGATCCCGTTGAGATTCATGACCTCGTTGGTCGTGCCCGAGAAGCCGCCCTCTGAACTCGCGCCGTTGTCCCCGACGATGAAGAAGACCAGCGTGTTGTCCGCATCGGGTAGTTGCTGCACGGCCTCCAGCAGGCGGCCGCATTCATCGTCGGTGTAGGCGAGATAGCCGGCGAAGTTTTCCATGAACGCCGCATAGAGCTTCGTTTCTTCGGCCGACAAATCGGCCCAAGCCTTGACCCAATCCGGGCGCGGGGTGAGCTTGGTGTCCGGGGGGATGACACCCATTTCGAGTTGCCGCTTATAAGTCGCGTCTCGCACCGCATCCCAGCCTGCATCGAACTGTCCCTTGAACTTCTCCTTCCAGGCCTTGGGCGCGTGGTGCGGCGCATGGGCGGCGCCCGGCGCGAAATACAGCATGAAGGGCTTCTGCGGCGCGATCGACTTGCTGTAGCGCATCCAGTTGATCGCGCGATCAGTCATGTCGCTCATGAAGTGATAGCCCTCTTCGGGAGACTTCTTCGGCTCGACCGCGACCGTGTTCTCGAACAGCACGGGGTAGTACTGGTTGGTCTCGCCGCCGATGAAGCCGTAGAAGTAGTCGAAGCCCATGCCCGTGGGCCAGCGGTCGAAGGGACCGGCGACGCTGCTCTCCCAGTCCGGCGTGTTGTGGTTCTTGCCGAACCACGATGTGGCGTAGCCGTTGCCTTTGAGCACCGTGCCCACCGTGGCGGTGCTCCTCGGGATCATGTTGTTGTAGCTCGGGAAGCCGGTGGCCCACTCCGCCAGGAAGCCGACGCCGCAGTTGTGATGGTTGCGCCCGGTGATCAGCGCTGCACGCGAAGGGCCGCAGATCGCGGTGGTGTGGAAGCGGTTGTAGCGCAGGCCGCGAGCGGCCAGCTTGTCGAGATGCGGTGTCGGCACCGGGCCGCCGAAGGTGCCGACCTGGCCGAAGCCGACGTCGTCGAGCAGGATGATCACCACGTTCGGTGCGCCCTCCGGTGGCTTGGGGACGGCCGGCCAGTCGGGTGTCGACTCGAGGTAAGTCTTGCCGATGACGCCGTTGAATGTCGGCTCTGGCAGGGGAAGGCGGCTGCGGTCGATGTCGCCCTTGCGCTTCCGTCCTGGGCTCGCGGTAGCTTTGCCGCTTGCCTTGCCTGCCGCCTTGACAGCTGGTGCCTTGCGCGCCGCCGCTGACGCAGGGCGATTCGACCAGGGGACTTGCTTCGCCATGATGACCTTTCGATGAAGGAGCATCCCGATGCGGAACGCTCGCGAAGGCTGGCCTTTTTACAGGGCTTCGGAACTGCTGGCAAATTGCCGCTGCGTGGTGTCGCGTATCGACGCGACCACCATCACGCCACGCCTGGCGTGAACCGGTTGCGCAGCAACGTCAGCCGCGCCGACCGCTCGGGATCGATCATCCACGCGCTGACCAGGCCACCGGCGATCATCATGGCGCCGCACACCGCGAAGCCGAGGTGATAGCCGCTCGCGCCCGGCACATGCTGAACGTAATAGCCCATCAGGAGCGGTGCCGCCACGCCTGCAATGGATGCGATCGAATTGTCGATCGCGAGCAACGCACCGCGCTGCGATGCAGGAGCCACCTCGGCGAGCATCGCCGGACCGAGAGAGTAGATGACCGGCGACAGGCTGGTCGCGAGCGCGATGGCGGCGATGCGCCATGGCGTGCTCAAGGTGTCGGACATCAATGCGGCGAGTGCCAGGCCAGACACAACCAGCAACAACGCCGAGAAGGCGCCGCGAGCCACGCGCGAACTGATGCCGCGCGCCAGCATGCGCTGCGAGATCCACGAAACCAGGATGGCGCCCGGCACCCCGACCGCGACAATGACCGCATAGAGCCGCCCCGACTCGACATTGCCGAAGCCGAGACCCCGCTGCAGGTAGGCTGGCAGCCAGGTCAGGCTCAGCGCCAGGCACAGGAAAGCGACGAAGTGCAGCAGGAAGCAGCCGAGCACTGTCCTGTCGAGCAGCAGCTTCCGGTAGGGCACATGCGGCTTGCCGCCGGCACCTTCGTTCGCAGGCGACGCTTCGCTGTCGAGCTGGCCTTCTCGCCCGAGAACCAGCCAGAGGATCGCCCAGAGAACCCCGACCACCGCGAGCAGATAGAAGTTGGCCCGCCAGCCCCAATGCTGCGTGATCAGCGGAATGCCGATGCCCGCCAGCAGCAGGCCGATGCCCGCCCCCTGAGAGAAGACGGTGACCGGCACATTGCGACGGTCGCGCGGGAACCACTTGTAGCAGGCATGCACCGCCACTGGAAACGATGGGCCCTCCGCCATCCCGAGCAGCACGCGCGAGACGATGAGCACCGAAAGACTGGAAGAAAGTGCCATCGGCAACTGGAACGCCGACCAGGCCAGCGCCATCACGAACAGCATGACCGTGGTCGCCACCCGGTTGGAGACGAAACCGCCGATCACGCCGGCGATCGAGAACAGCCAGAAGAAGCTGCTGCCGACCAGCCCGAACTCCTGCGGCGAGAGCTTAAGCTCGTCCATCATCGGCACCGCGAGCAGTCCGACGACTGTCTTGTCGATGAAGTTGACGGCCATGAAGAG
>Ga0265327_10000561_pt1 | contig 63538 bp, 60 predicted proteins | sample 41621metaG_FD_202089 | JGI IMG/M metagenome (GOLD analysis project Ga0265327, IMG submission 202089) | Rhizosphere microbial communities from Carex aquatilis grown in University of Washington, Seatle, WA, United States - 4-16-21 metaG | ecosystem: Host-associated > Plants > Roots > Rhizosphere...
CAAAAATGCTATGTCTGGTATTGCCTACTCGTATTTGAAGGGGAAGGGTGTTGCTAAAGATGTTGATAAGGCAAAAGAGTGGTTTTTAAAAGCTTGTAATGCGGGAAGTAGTACAGCTTGTGATGAATTGAAAAAATTATGATTCAATTTCACCGGCCATGAATATTGCCTTAGCTGTTATAAGTAAAAAACTGAAAAATAAAGAGTAACCAAACTAAACCGGAGACCATGAAAAAAATAACACTAACCCTTGCCGTATTATTTACACTTTTTACAACCGGGAGAATATTCGCACAAGATCGGGATGCTGTAGGCCACAGGGTTGGCCCATGGAGTATGACCAATCACCCCTGTTTTCAAAAAATATCGTGGAAATTAAGAAAGTCGTATTATTCTGATAATGCAGATAATTATACAAATGAAATTGAGATAAAGAATAATTATGGTATAACAGTTACCCTAAGCTTCAACTTTACCGCTGACGCTAACACCAATACAACAAGGTATAGAAAAACCCTGGCCCCGAACGAAACCTACACAAACACTTATTGCCCCAATACCAATATGGTGTACATGTTTGTTACAGATGTATGTTTTAATAACAATTGCAAAGAGGGCTGTTATGCACAATGCGACAATGGCGTACCAAACCAGCCTAACTGTGACGGTGCAGGAAACACAACGTCAAATGCTTCTAACAGCTTAACTCAAGCTACTCAGCCTCACAACGACTTATCTGCCTATAACCAAAGCAAGGCAGAGCTGGAGCAGAAAATGCACGAAGAAAATAACAGGAGCCAGCAGCAGGCAAATACAAAACAACAATTCAACAGCTATTACAACGCTGGTGTAGCCGCCTATAACAAAGGCAATTATACTGAGGCCGCAAACCAGTTTAAACAGGCATTAAACTATGCAACCAATGATAGTGACAAAAAGTTAGCACAGGATAACTATAACCAGGCAACAAAAAATACCAATCAGCAGCAAACGCTTAACCAGGTTTCAACATCACTTATTGATGTTGCAAAAGGTATTGATGGCATTATTGCTGCCAATAGGGCGCGTAAAGAGGCTGCACAGGAGGAAAAACAACGTATAGAGGATGAAAGAATTAACAATATAGTGGCAAACAAGAATTACTATTTTGATATTACCAGTAAAAACAATGATTTGCTGGGCCAATACTGCGATTACATTGTACTGCAATTTCAAAAAGCCGGGTATACTTTTGTTGATATTTCAACGCCGAAAGTATCGCGGACAACAAGTAACTACGGGACTGAATTGTCATCTAAAAGTATTTATATACGATTTGAGTACAACAGTGATACATTAACTTTCCTTATGGGCTTTAATTTTACTTTAGGCGGATCTGAAACTGGATTTCAAAAAAATTGCGAGCTGGTAAGTAAAAATAAACCTGTTAAACAAACCGTGGCTGAAGCAAAAAGGGTATTAGGTAGTGACATTAAATTTGATTCGAAAGTGTTCGAGAGCTATGGATTTTTTGAACTTGTAACAGGGCCAGCCGCTGTAAATGCCGGTATTGCCAACCAGGATTTTAAGGCAACAAATTATCACGGCTTTGCTGCTGAACAGGAAAAAATACGCACACCAAACAATGCCGAAAATGTAAAAGCATATTTGAAAAATGGATTTACTTTTTATAACAACATAAATTCGGGCGACAAAAATGATATTGAACAGGCTATGTTTTGGTTTCAAAAAGCTGTTGACTCCGGCAATGCAGTTGGAATGAGAATGTTAGGAGAAATTTACTTTAAGAAGCTTAATTATGATACAGCTGAGTTATGGTATGTAAAGGCCGCGAACCTTGGCGACACATTAGCGTACGGTTCTCTTGGTTTAGAATATGAAAGAATCGGGAAGATTACAAATGCTTTGCAATGGTACCAAAAATCTGCTGACCTTGACCAGGCATATGGGTATTATCTTATGGGCGAATATTACAGTGATCGGGCCCAGGATGGTATAAAAGGCGCTGAATATTATTTAAAAGGTGCGGAAAAGGGATACTTCCTTTGCGTTCATGGGCTGGAGTTGTTATATACTTACGGTACCAAAAATGTGAAAAAAAGCAAATCTGAAGCAAAAAAATGGCATGAACAGGCATGTAAAATAAACCCTGCTTATTGTAAGGATGATAAGCCTTAAAACTGATACGATAAATAGAAAAGAGAAATAGCCTTGCGTGCAGCTACGGCACGCAAGGGCAGCGTTAAGTGCCGGAGGCTAATAAAGATGTAAAGTCCATTCCCGCGAAGCCTGCTATGGGTGTACGTTGCCGCACGCTGCTAACTATTAAATGCTAAACACACTGCCTGTAACCGCGAATGTTATAATATACGTTTGTAATTATATAAACATATTATCAGCTTTAGCGTTTACCTTTATGCCTGGCTTTGCTTTTTATGTAGTTATTTCATCCGGTATTTTCAACCTTCATGTTACTGTTGTTACCCTTATCATCCCCGCGAATTAATTTATACAAAGCTTTCCGTTTAAATATCATTTATCAATCAATTATAATCTTTTCCTATGGCCAGTACTCTTTTCCCAACTATTTATGTTTGGCTTCATCGGTTGTTATACCATACAGCGGCAATAAATAAGTTTCCTAAAACTTTTTCAAATGGTTGAACCCATAAGCCTTCTGCATATGTTAAACAAATTGCTGGGAGCAGAAATAGCGTTGAGTGCCTACACAGGTTCCTGTGGCAAAAACGCCGGCGACAAAGGGCTTCACGAATTGTCAGCAGTTTTTTACAGGCAGAAGATATTGTTTGTAAAAATATGCAACGCAATAGCAACGCTTATATTGAAACATGCAACCCCTGCCGCCTGTTTGGTAAATGAATTTGTTTCAGGGGCCCAACATATTGAGTGCGGCTTTCAAATTTCCAGTCAAACAAACCCTTTACAAAAGCTAAGTGGTGCGCACCGAAAGATTATCGGCATGTTACACAACAACATTTTCTCCGTTAATAATCACTTTCCCAGGTTTTTAATTGATAACCACCTGGCAATGGTAGCCGAATTTGAATCGGTAATTTGCAAGTATAATTAGAGTTATAGAACATATTTTTCACCTCTATAGCGGTTGAGCGTAATAATGCCTGAGACAGAATTGTATATTTCAGCGGCAACTAAAAATTATGCAAAAAATACAAACACAGTGGTACTATGCACGGCGGGAAGATAGTGGCGCACTTCAAATTTTCGCTCCAATATGTGTTGTAGCGCTACCCGTTTGTAGAAATATTCATTGTCATTTTTCGTATTGCCCCGTGGGGGCTACCCTTAATACTCCATGTGAAAAGCCCAACATAAATGAAGCAATTTCCGCGGTAACGCAAAATCATCTTAACGCAGCGCTACAGCGTTTTAACCTGGAGTTAATAGAATACAAAAAAAGCTTCCTGGTTGAGAAAATAAAAACTATTATTAATGGTATTATCCGGAACCGAGATGAAGTGCCGGCAAAAAATTTAGAAGGTTCCTTAGTAATTAAAACTAACAGCTTGGCCCATTAATCATCAACAATGCTCTTTATAACTGTTGATAACACTTTAAACTGTTGGTGTGCATTAAAGCAATACGGTGTATTGGCAGGTATTACCATACCTTCTCCTAACTTCAGGTTAAATTTCTTTTCCTTTAATATTATTTCTGCCACGCCATCTATTATTTGAATATAATTATCGTACGGTGAGCTCCGTTCGGCCAGTTCTTCCCCTAAAGCGAATGAAGAGACTGTTATGTTGCCGGTCGTTTTTCGCAAAATAGTTTTGCTAACAACCGTGTTAGGTATGTATTCGATGATCTCGACAATAATATGTGTCTTGGATTTCTCCAATGCTGCAGGCTCATGCATTTTATTATATTTTGTTAGGCCACAACGGCCGCTGGTATGTAAATGTTCATCATATCCGCAATATTCTTCTTTAGCATTAACGAGTCGGACGGTTTCTTAAGATAGGAGTTGGCCTCCAGCGTAAAAGGAAGCTGGCGGTTAAGTACAATTGATGAGGTAGTTAAAATAACAACCGGAATATTTTGAAACTTAACCAAACTCTTTAATTTCTTCAGGCAGTCAAGGCCATTCATCAAAGGCATATTAATATCCATAAATATCAGGTCAGGCAAAATGCTCATGCTACCCAGCTTTGCCAGGGCATCCACACCGTTTACCGCCAGGCCCAGGCAAATAGTCTCGTCTATGTCTTTTATAGCTTCCTTGAAAAACTGCTGATCGTCCTCATCATCTTCAACTAAAAATATATTTTTTGCTTTTCTCAATGTTGGGAAGATTTAAAATAACTTCCTGCAAAGTTTCAAATTTTTATCGCAGTATATATTACGCAATTCACTAAATAAGTTACATCATTCACTTATCTAACGGTAATGCATTGTGTTTTAGTAACAATATTTCCTTTTTCGCGGTTTGTCGCAATGAATAGTCTTGGGCATTAGCCAGCGGGCACTGCGCCATAGTGAGTACTATAGCCTGATAATAAAAATCTGGCAGATGTAATAACACACCGCAAGGTATCAAGGTATGCCGTCTACTCCGCCCTCAGGCTTTTTACAGGGTTGGCGGTGGCTACCTTTAACGTTCTTGCACAAAGCACGGCAAGGCCAATAAGCAGCATGCCTGCGCCGCTTATTAAAAATATCCACCAGCTTATGGTCGTTTTAAAAGCAAAGTCTTTTAACCAGTTATTTGAAAAGTACCACGCAACAGGAAAAGCTATAACCGATGCAAGTGCAACAAGCCCTATTAAACTTTTTGACAGCAGGCCGATGTTTTGTATAACAGTTGCACCAAGCACCCTGCGTATGCCTATTTCTTTAGCCCTGTGGTTAGCCATAAAGCTTACAAGGCCAAACAGGCCAAGGCAGCTTATAAATACCGCAAGCCCTGTTGCCCATTTTAATAATGTGGCAAGCCTGGTATCGCTTTCGTAAACCTTTGCAATAGCCTCGTCAAAAAAGGTAAAGCTAAAATCTCTGTTAGGGTATATTTTTTTAAATTCCTGTTCGGTGCGCTGTAGTGCAGTATGCCATGATGATGGGTCAGCAGGGTTTAATGCCAGCGAAATTTTTCCGCCAATGGGGTTATTGCCCATAAAAACAAGCGGGTCCAATGGTGAATGTAGCGATTGTATATTAAAATCTTTCATTACACCTGCTACAGTATAACGTGTTGGCTCACCTGGTGATATATACGCGCCTACAGCATCCTGCGCGTTTTTAAAACCCATTTGCCTTGCCATGGTGGCATTTACCAATACTTCCCCGTGCAGGCCGGTAGTGTCTATACGCACATTACGCCCTGCAAGCAGGGGTATATTAAACACCTTAATGTAATTGGTGTCCCCGTCCTTATACGATGTAAGCTTGGGCTGGCTAATACCCTTGTAACTAAGGCTAAGCTGTATTGCGCCGTTTGAAAAGGGTTCTCCGCCACTATAACAGGTAATATTTTGTATCTGCGGCACTTTGCGTAGTTCGCTTACCAGCCGGTCTCTTTTGTCGTTATCGCTGCTTTGGCGTCCCGGCACCCTGAATGACACTATGGCATCTTTTCGTATGCCCGGGTCTGTATTCAACTCGTAGTTAATTTGCCTGCCTACTACTATTACTGCAATTAAAAAAAATTGCGCCACTACAAACTGCGTAACGGTTAACACCTGCCTTACCCATGCCCCGCGCGACTTTCCGGCGCTTATTACCTGTGCTTTTAACACCATTGCAGGTTTAAACCTGGTTAACACAAACCCGGGGTATAACCCCGCAAGCAACGTAACCAGCACAACCAGTGCTGCAAGAAAAGCAAAAACTACAGGTCTTAACAACTGCTGCACACCCAGCCCCTCAGGTATAAAGCCTTTAAACACATACAGCAAAAAAGGGGCAAGTGCAATAGCCAGTACTGTAGCACACAAAGTGGTAAAAAACATTTCAGTTAAAAATTGCAGCATTATGTGCCGGTTTTGACTGCCAAATGTTTTACGTACTCCAATTTCTTTCGCCCGAAGGGAAGACTGTGCTGTTGAAAGATTAATAAAGTTAATAGCTGCAAGCAGCAGTAATGCTAAAGCAAGGGCTGCAAGGTTTACCAGTACGGTTTTATCTGCTTTGCCTAATACATACTTGCCATTATTGTAAATGCCAAAATGCACTTCAGTTAGCGGCTGTAATGCTGCGGTAAATGTAAAATTGGGGTCTGGCACAACCACGTTTAAGCTATACAGCTTTTTTAGCTGCCTGGTTATATTGGCAAGGTTGGTGTTTTTATTTAAACGTATAAAACAGTTATTACGGTAATCAGGAAAAGTCCAGTTATCCAATATGTCTTTACTGTTCCATTGGCTGTTAGATGTAAAGGTGCTGTACGAAATAAAGGTTTTATTATTAAAATCGGTATGCTCTGTCAAGTCTGCAACAATGCCGGATACGATGGCGGTAATACTGTCGTACTTTACTGGCTGGCCAATTATTTTATCAGGCGTTGTACCGGGGAAATATTTTTGCGCTACCGATAAAGACAGTACCACCGTGTTGGGCCGCGACAATGCTGCGGACGGGTTGCCGCTTAACCATTGGTGAGGAAATATTTTAAAATAGTTTTCGTCAGCAAATACAATATCCTTTTCATTTATCAAAGGCTTATCCATGCCGTTGGCTACAGAGGGCAGTGTTACAACAAGCTCCCTGTTGGGGTATTCCATAAAGCTGGCCAATGTTTCAATGCCGGTAACCTGCGATTTTATGGCTGCAGGCGCAGGCATAGGCACCCCGGGAAAATTGCCATGCCCGCTTTGTGCTATTACCCGGTAAATATTATTTGCCTGTGGTTGCCACTTGTCAAAACTGTAATCGTATTCAACCATCATAAAAATTACAAGCGATGCGCTGATGCCTACCGCAAGCCCGAAAATATTAATGGCCGTTGTAGACTTATGGCGTAAAAAGTTTCTGACAGCAGTTTTGATGTAATTTTTTAGCACAGGCTTTTGGTTTACAGGTAATAAATTATGGTAATTTATACTTTTTTTTGGATGGATACGGCGGCAATAAATTATTAAGAAGAAATTATAAATTTTTATTTTTTGGCGAAGGTCTTGGCTAGTCCTTCAAGCTCATCAACTGTGCCGCTGCACCGCAGCCGCACCAAAGCAATAATGATAGAAAGTTGCAAGCTGATATAGACGCCAACTTGCAATAAACGTTACATAGCAAAAAAGGAGCGTGCCTGCCTTACAGCAAACACGCTCATCAAATTAAATTAAGTACTATGTACTTATTGGGCGCTGTTACCTTTTGCCGCTGCTTTCATTTTAGCGGAAGGCAGGTATATTTGAAAGCCCACATTAAGGTCAAGATAGCTGGTGGTTGTTTTTGATCCAAAGCCCACAATACCATCGTACTTTAACAAAGTTTCCAGCCCAATATTAGGCGTAATAAAATAAGCAATGCCCGGCCCAACGCCTAAACCTAACCCGTTGGTGCTGCCGCCTTTTGAATAGTTGCTGCCTTCAATGCCGGCATTGGCTTCAACAAAAATACGGGCATGGCGCAGTGGGTTTACTTTGGGGTCGTTAACGTAGTAGCGCGCAAGTGGCCCAACGCCGTACGTAGTTGTAGTGCCCGAATTTTTGGCCGTAGTTAACCCCAGCTTGGCGTAGGCGCCAATGGCAATATTGTCTTTAATAAACCATGCAGCCTTTGGGTTAAGGCTAAGGTTAAAATATCCATCGCCGTTAAGCCCAAGGCTTAAGCCGCCCAGGTCTCCACCCGCTAAAACATTCCCCTGTTGAATTTGTGCTTTTGAAACATTAATGCATAGCATAGCAGCCAGCGCAAGTAGTAATGATGTACTTTTCATAATTAGCTTTTAAAATAAAAAAATAGAAGCACGGTACTGTAAACAATAATGGTGCTGTAAAATAACCCCGGCTTATAAATCACTTTTTTTTGCTATTAAAATACCTCAAACAAGCTATGTCCCGGCTTTTACTATGTGTACTATGTTGCTCAAATGCGGCAATAATTTGCCAGAGGGGTAGAATTCAATATTTATATTGAAATATTTGTGTTTAAGCGGGCGCTATTCTTATAGAGCCGACAGGTAAACAAACCTAGCTATTGAAGTATGTTCACCAGTTTCATTACCAGGTGTCAGCCATTGCTTTTCATCAGCGGATAATATTTATATCACCGGAATACATAAATATTTTTCGCTGGTATTGACTGACTGAACTGAAGGGATACCTTGTGTTTTGTAGAAAATATACCAGTAACACTATATAGAAAGTGAGGGTGATTTTAAAATATAAATGGTGTTGCCGGCTTACTGCAAATGTTTAACTGTTAAACTGCCGCAGGTGGTGGTCAATATGTTTATAGGCGAGTTGGCCGGCTTGTTCTGCGGTAAGCCTGCCAAAAAATGGATGAACAAAACCATTGTTTGGCTGCGCATCGTGTTGCCTTACCAGGGCTATCCATTCAGCCTTTGCAGCTTCTACATCGCCATCGCCGCTCATTTTAAAAGATGGCACAGTTGGTAAATTAGGTTTAATGGGTTCATCTTTCAACATACTCCTTAATGCCATTTTGCCAAACAACCGCCCAATAAAAGACTGGTGGTAAACCCTTTTGCCAAGCAGCATTTCTTCCCACATGGCGCAATGTTTCAGCATTTGGTAAACGTTCATCTTGCCCCATTGCGCCGTACTGTTTTGGTTAAGCGTATTTATTCTGGCTGTTACTTCATCCCTTGTTGTTTTATCAAGTAGCGATTTCATGTTATATCTTTTATTCTTGTTGTTGTATTGAAAACCAATTGCCGCTGTCATCTTTAAACAAAGCTTCGGTTGCGTAAAATTCTTTAACCGGCTGTTTTACAAATTCAACGCCTTTGCTTTTTAGCTCTTCGTATGTTGCATAAATATCTTTACAGGTAAAAACGCCGGGCCCAAATGTGCCTTTACTAATAAGCTCCCTCATTAATTTTACGGTTTCTTCGGTAAACATTTTACCCACTATAACAGGAAATAATACAAGTTCCAGTTCGGGTTGCTCCGGTGGTGTAACTGTTAGCCACCGGGCATCTTTACCCATGGGCACGTCCAGCTTTACTTTAAAGCCCAGCTTGTTGGTGTAAAAATCAAAGGCGCTGTCCTGGTTTAGCACATATACGCATACGTCCGTCATTTTACTGATCATTACTTTTATTTTTTTTGATGATGTAGTAAAGGTGGGCGATCCATCATTAACCTGCTATTCCAAAATTGCTATTTTTCGTTCATGCCGTGCTGGTAAACAAAACAACCGGGAATAAATTTAAGCGGGGTATTCAGCATTTGTATTTTCAATTGCTGCTGCTCTTCCAAAAAAGCAGATGGGGTTATGCCAATAATACGTTTAAAAAGACTGCCGAACGAACTTAAGCTTTCAAAGCCAACAGCATAACACACTTCAGACACAGCATTTTCCGCCCGCAAAAGTTCAGTGGCTTTTGCTATCCGTACAAAAATTAAATATTGGTGTGGCGTTTTGCCATATATTTTTTTAAATAGGCGAATGAAGTGAAACTTTGAAAAATAAGCTTCGTCTGAAATGTTGTCCAGGTCAATTTTTTCTGCGTAATGGTCATCAATAAAAAGCTTCGCCTGAACAATTCGTTTATATAAGTACATGTTGGGGTATTGTTCGGTCGTCATTTGCGCTTTCGTTATAGTTTACATTACCAGGCAGCCGGCTTCTGCTATTCCAGCTTCACGGTCTCAATATCCTGTAATTCAAAAGTAATGTTTATTCAGCGTTCACCTTTAGGCCTGGTGCGGTGCTTTACGTTTTTAGGTATGGTAAAAAGCTGGCCGGGTAATAATTCTATCGTTCTGTCTTCCAGTTCTAGAATAACCGCGCCTTCCATTACTAAAAAAATTTCGTCTGAGTTCGGGTGCATATGCCAATAAAAAGGCTGCGTCATTATGCTTGCCCTTATAACATGGTTATTAACCTGTGTAAGCGCAAAATTTGCATACAGGCCGGCAATGGCGTTGGTATGCTGTTTAATATGTATTACGGTAAGCATGGCTGGTTCCATAGCTGTAAATATACAAAACCGGCGCATGTGTTAAGCTCGCTATGGCTGGCAGTTAAGCCGGGCGCTACATTAATAATTTGCCTGTTGGCTGCATAACATTGTCTTTTTGCAATATTGCCCTGTGCGCAACGTGCAAACGTGTTGCGGCAATAATACATAGTAACAGTAACAATAATATTAGTGAAGTGGCCAACCTGGCCAAAAAGTGTTTGATGGAATAACCCGGTAAGGTTTGCATATGGTGTTTATTGAAGGTTAACTTGCCACACTGTACAAAAATAAAAACATAATTATTAAAATAACCGGCTACCCGCAAAAAAGTTGAAATAAAAAGCAGTTATATAAAGTAGTTATATAAATATGCAGTAGCAATATAAAAAACTATTAAAAAGTGAACGTTATTCCTGTTTTTTGCGTATTTGCAGTATAAAATAAATGGAATTTAATATTAGCTAACAAAATGTATTTGTAGTATTGTTATACATTTCGGCGCTGTTAATTTATAACACTAATTTGTAAGCCTGCTTATGGATGATATTGTTTCGTTCCTGCATAATGCGGTGTTGTTATGCAGCCCTGTTTTTATTTTGGCTATTATTGCTAAAATAATATTGGTATTAAAACGTAAAGGGTTTAACCTGCCTGCTATTATAATAAGCTTTTTCAAAATTTATAAACGTTGGGAAAAACAAAAGGCTAAAACCCCGGGCAAAAAAAATTTTATGGTATGGAGCAACAGGATAAACTATTTCCTTTACAGCTATACGCTACTATTCATTGTTATGCTGTTGATATACATGGATGATATTTTTGAATTTAGCTCTTACTAAGTGTCCGCAACCTTGGCAAGGGTCGTTAACGGAAAAAAAGAAACGCTTAAAATGTGTTGCCGGTATTAGCTGTCAACAGTAGCGTAAAGCCATTAAAGTTGTTCTTGTTAATAATGCCGTTACCAATAATTACCATACATAATCTTAATTAACGACACACCCTGCGCAGGCAATAAAAATTTTAGTAAAAGCTTTCCATCAGCAGGTACGGTTACCCATTCCGGTGAGCTGAGCAATTCAAGCTGGCCACTTTTTTCAAGCTGCACATACTGGGCATCCGTTACATTTTGAGGTTGCCCCATTTGCTTCCACAGTTCGTAGGCATTACTGTGTAATTTATCAATGCGGTAATGCATAAGCAAAACCTTTTTGGCAGGTATATTACTTAATGCAACCTGTACCGGCGCATCAATAAACGGTAATTCATCATCATGATAATTCCAAACCATTACAGATGCACCGGTTTTATCCGCCGAAGCAAATGCATTTACGTCATGCTGGTTGCCCCTTACCCCGCCGTATACAAGCGTATCTAAAGGTATGGCGTCTTTACAGGTTACAGCGATACGGTTGATGTTCATCAACCCAAACATTCTAAAAACGTTTAGCACAGGCTTATCAATGCCGTTGGTCGCAAGGTCCCGAAAGCCATCAAACCAACGTTGCCCTTCAAACTCAAACGACCAGCTTACAGCGCCTTCTATATTCACGTTATAACGTTTGGCAATATCATATATGCGTGTGAAAGAAGCTGCCGTATAACTGGAATACATGGTGCCGTTGCGATAAGCGTTCTCAGGATTGGTGGCCATGCCGCAGGCTGCGCAACCTTCGGGATCGCATTCGCCAATAATAACAGGTAGTCTTTTAAAGGGAGATGCGGCCACTGCTTCAAAGCCTTTCGCCATGTCTTTTAGCTGGCTGGTCATGTTCATTTGCACATGGCCTTCAACAATCCGCGGGCTCCCCTTAGCGTGAAACGTAATATAATCTAACGGAGCGCCTGTTTTGTGGGTAGCATAGTTGGTGCCCGACGCGCAATGTGTAAAAAAGTTTCTTAAAAAATCGTACGCCTTATCCCATCCCGGCCCTGTAGATGTTGGCCCGCCAATCTTTGCAGCAGGGCAGGCTTTTTTAACTGCATCGGCAGCATAGTCGTACAGCATAAAATATTCTTCCTGTGTACCCTTCCAGTAACCAATATTAGGCTCGTTCCAAACTTCCCAATACCAGGTTGCAACTTCTTTTGCGCCATAACGCTGCACACTGTGCAATACCCATTGGTATACCAGTTCACCCCATTTTTTATAATCTGCCGGCGGGTAAGCCCAGCCCGTATACACTTCATCATAAGGTCGTCCCGGCTTCCAGTGGTGCTGATATGGCTGCGGGTGTGTGGAGAGCGCTTCGGGCATGAAACCGATCTCCGCAATGGGCTTCATACCTAATGATACATACGTATCAAAAATTGAATCGACTATCGTCCAGTTATAAACGGCCTTACCATTTGCATCTTCGGTATATGCATTGGTGCTGCCCCATTTTAATGCCGCCTTGCCATCCCCGGTTGTTAACAGGTTATGTGTTCTTACATATACAGGTACTGCACTAAGTTTGGCTATCTCGCTTAACAATTTCCTGCCATCTTTCATGTAAGTGTAATTGGGCTCGTCGTACCCAAAAAAGGCCCATATAGGTTTTATCTTTTCCTGCTGTTTTGTAACATCTGCCTCAATAAAAACATTGTTTTGAAGTTGGGCTTTAAGTGCATTGGTGCTGGTAATAACAACCGCAATTACCAGGGCCACAGTTGGAGCAATTTTTTTTAACCGGCAACATTGCAACATACATGCTGTTTTTAGAAAACATAAATGTAGGCATTAGTTTACCGGTATGGATTGAGTAATGGCACTAACAATTCGAAAAGCACAACAACAAAGTAAGATAGATATAACAACCACGATACAATTGAATAATTTCAACAACTCCTTTTTGTATTCAAATTTCAAGCAACGGGCTTAAAATTACCCATGACGAACTCAAAAAAATATTAGAAGATAAGTTTAATGAATTTGTTGCTAAGTAAAATTTACAGTGGCACCTTCACTATCGGCTTATTGCTTCTTTTACACTAACAGCGCGCGCCTTTTTAGCCTGTTTAAAATCCTCTTCATCAGCAAAGTAATTCACTCCCAGCACCCAAATAATTGTAACGGCAAGCGCCACCTTTTGCATAACCGGCAACAGTTGCAGATACAGCCCGGTATTATAAATAAAAATGCAGGTGTATGCAATCAAAAGGTATGCAATTAAAAGCAGCTTAAGCACAAGCAGTGTTGACTTTAATATAAACACCGTTATGTAAAATATACTTACCAGTGCAAGCGTTGCTGAAATATTTACCATTATATCGTGCAGTGGTGTTATTATTAAAAATGTAGCAACCATAGCTACCGCGCCAAAATATTTAATAATATTAGCGGCACTTTTTACAGGTATTTTTTTTGAGAACTGTATAAAGAAAATACCAATGCTGCTGCTTAAGAAAAACATAGCACCGGCAGCCCAAAACCGCGATGTGCTTTCGCTGCCATTAATTGCTTTTTCATTAAACAGGTTGCTTATGTAATTATGCTGCCAGCTATAGCCAACTGAGTGGACATTGTATGACGAACCGCCGGGGTAATGTATGGCTGCAATAACCAATAATGCTACCGCTGTTATAAGGCCCGCAAGTATGGCATATTTTTTAAACATTGTTTTAATTTTATGCAGTATGTCGGCAACGAAATAAATTGTCATTTGCTATTTTCCTGTGCATCCCCTAACCGTTAGGAGAAGGGGTGAGGATGTGGCCTTTGTGGCAAATAAGTTAAGACTTACTCAACAAATTCTAATATGTCTGCAGGCTGGCAGTTTAATGCTTTGCAAATAGCCTCAAGCGTGGTAAAGCGTATGGCCTTTGCCTTACCCGTTTTTAGTATGGAAAGATTGGCGAGTGTAAGGTCTACTTTTTCAGAAAGCTCATTTAGCGACATCTTTCTTTTCGCCATCATTACATCAAGGTTTACTACTATAGGCATGGTTATACGGTTAATTCGTTTTCGGTTTGTATTTCTATTCCTTTTTTAAATATTTGTGCAATTACAAAAAGTATAACGCACATAAACAGCCACACGTCAGCGCCCCCTAAGCGCAGGTATTGGGTATCGGGCATTTTAACCCCTTGCGTGGTAAGCCATTCAGCATATTTAACACCATAAAAAGAGAATGCACCAATTAACAAGGCCAGGTATGATAATTTAAAAATAAAATGCCGTACTGCCTGGTTAAAAGGCTGGGACAGGCTTACATTTTTATCGTGCAGCATTTTAATAATAAGGTAAAATAAAAACGCTTTAGCTATTAATACAATACTTATTATGGAGACCTCCACAAAAAAATGCCCCGTATCGTATTTTAAAAGGTCAGCCAGGTCAACCTGTTGCCAAAGGTGTTTAACCACGCCAGGGTTAGCAACCGCAAAAATTGCATTTACAACAAAGCCACCGGCTTCTATGCATATACCAACAAATATTACCCATGTAATTGCGAGTAATATGTTTAGTATCTGTTTTGTACTAAGTTTCATGTTATTTGTTTTTTTGAATGATGATGCAAATATAAATAAATATTTATTGATAAACAATAAATATAAGTTGATATTTAATAAAATTTTAAGGTCGCAAAAAATAAGAATTTAAAAACCGCTGCTTTTGGCAGGCGTACTCTAACTTTAAAATATGAGTGTAAAAACCAGCAGCAGCTTTCTTAAAAACTTTAGAAGCAATTTTGCAGTTACCGATGATAAATGGAATGAATACACCGGTTTTTTTAAAAGAATAGAAGTGCCCGCCAAAACCATTTTACTGCGTGAAGGCGAGGTATCAAAAAAAGCGTACTTAATAGAAAAGGGCTGCATGCGTGTTTGGTTTAACAATGCAGGTAAAGACATGACCGTTCAATTCTTTTTTGAGAACAATACCGTATCATCATTAGAAAGTTTTAAAAAGAATATACCAGGGCTGTTAACGATTGAGACATTAGAGCCATGTATTTTATGGTATATAAACAAACCCGATATTGAAAGCATAATTGATGAGACAGGCGATATACCTGCATTAAGAAAAAAATTATTGGACGCCGTGCTCAACCGCACCTTTCATTACATGCAGCATTTTTTTTCGTTTATTAAAGATTCACCAAAGCAGCGTTATATTAACCTGGTGCAACAAAGCCCGCAAATTGTACTTCGCGTACCACAGCATTACATAGCATCTTATTTAGGCATCAGCACAGTACACCTAAGCCGCATTAAAAGCGCCATTGCAAAAGAGAATAAGCGTAATGTAAAACAGTAAAACACGCAGGAACCCTACAGCAAATTTCCGCAAGTACTTAATGGACTTAGGCAGAATGAATAAACTAATACTACCGTTATGCCGAATTTATTTTGGCAACGTTACCCGCGTTGCCGGCTTTGCAAGAATTAAGCGATAATCCTGAACCAAGTACAGATACGGTGAGTATAAGCCTGTTATTCAAAAATGCGAAGGCTTATTTGCGATGCTACAGGCTCTCATCTGTTATTGATCATTGTAGCATTACGATTCATGCCATTTAATAACAAATGTTATCGTCCGTGCACAAACCCACACATAATTTTGTGTAAAATTAAATTGTATGAAAGCCGCAGTTATATATGCAAAAGGAGAAAACCCCCAATACGCAGATGTTGCAGAGCCCGTTGTAACAAATGAAGACGAACTGCTAATGACCGTTAAAGCAGCAGCAATAAAACATTTTGACAAAGGGGTAGCCAGCGGCAAACATTATTCAAGCGAACAAAAGGCAAATGCAAGAATTATTGGCGGCGATGGCGTTGGTACACTGGCCGATGGCACCAGGGTGTTTGCTTTAGGCAGCGGCATGATAGCGGAGAAAGCCATTATTGAAAAAGACAGGATAGTGCCTTTGCCAGCCGGCATAGATGATGTTATTGCCGCTGCTTTGCCAAATGCTGTAGCAGGCTCTGCAATGGCTTTGCGTTTTAGGGCGGGTATTAAACAGGGCGAGACTGTTTTAATAAATGGTGCAACCGGCTTTACCGGCAGGGTTGCGGTGCAGATAGCTAAACATTATGGCGCGGGCAAGGTAATTGTTACAGGGAGAAATGTCAACTCACTGCAGGAATTACTATCGCTTGGTGCTAATGAAACCATCTCAACGCAACAGGATGATGAACAGTTTTTAGCTGCTATAAAAAAAGTACATGCCGACACACCTGTTGATGTTATAATTGATTACCTGTGGGGCCATACAGCGGAGTTAATTCTTTCATCGTTAAAAGGTAAAGGCACGTTAACACATAAAACCCGATTTGTTTCAATAGGCAGTGTTACAGGCGATAAAATACAGCTATCAGCAGAAAACCTTAGAAGTGTTGACCTGCAGTTGACAGGATCTGGTTTAGGTAGCTGGAGCAAACAGGAAATGAAATTATTATTTACTGAAATATTGCCCGATATATTTAGCCTGGCCGCTGAGGGCAAAATAAAAGTGGATACCCAAACTGTAGCATTAAGCGATATTGAAAACCTTTGGCAAATGACCGTAGAAGGAGGGAAGAGGCTGGTGGTGGTGGTGTGAGAAGTATTACGTTTTTTCAAGAGCGTATTTATAGAATCGTATATATTCTCAAGTGTATCGTGCCATCGGCAGTCATTTAAATTTATTCACTCCCTCAAAAAATCAGTATATTGTATCTTCGCACCCAGCAAGGGGTTATACTATTCACAAACATCATCAGAAAAATTATTATAAAATGCCAACAGGCATTGTTAACCTAAAAAGCCAGGCCATGAGTGAAAAAAGCAATAAATTCTGGCCATATCAGCCTAAAATAAGCATCATTGCTTCGGGTGTACTGCTGGTTGGCCTGTTGCTTATTTTGGCGGCTTTAAAAAATGTTATAGGCTGGCCTTTTGATGAATCTACCAATATTGTGCTTATTGCTGTTTTGCTGTTAAGCATAATGCCTGTTATGCTGGCAATACTTGATATAGTGATTGACCGTGGCGGCTCCCTTGGCTATAAAGATTTTAAAGTTGATTTTGCAAAAGTAGATTCCGCAAAACCCGCTGAAATAACCGTACCGGCAAATATTGGTACGGCAGGTACACCTATTTATGAAACAAATACAGGTGCTATTTTAGACGGCCTGCAACAGGCTAAACAATCTAACATTGTTATAGTTAATATTGAAGATGGCAAAGCCTGGTGGGAAACCCGCTTGTTTGTTTTGCTTGAAGGTGCCACAAGGTTGGGCACACCGGAAAAAATCGTATTTGTCGGTAACAGGCATAAAACTCCGCAGTTGTTTATTGGCTGGGCGCCCGCGCCGGTATTGTTTAATGCAATGTTGCTTAAAAAGCCTTTGTTTAAGCCGCTATATTATAATGCGGTAGCTGCCGCAAAACAGTGGTCGCTTATTGAGCCTTTGCCACCGCAAAGCAGTGAAATTAAACCACCATTTTCTTTTGGTGCGGTTGCGGGCGCGCCAGGCAGCCAACGAAAAGCTTTTGACTGGGCAACAGGTATGCCCGGCGATTTTATACAGGAAGAATTTTTACAAAATGAGTTAAGCAACAAAATTGAAAATGTTACAAACGACAAAGAGGCTTTATACGTAACCGCAGGTAAAGTAACAGACTTGTTTGGTGATGTTTTAATAGAAAACCAAATAGACCAAAGTTGCACAAAAGAAGAACAAGCCAGGGTATTTTTTGCGAATGATGCACCATATATTGTTTTAACAGATAATGGCAAATACCTGCGCCTGGTAAGCCGCCTGTCAGTGCTTAACGAGATACTAAAAAACCAGCAGCCGCTTAGAAAAGAGGATTTAAAATAACATCGTTTAGCAGCAACAGGTAAGGTGGCACTTTAATATAGTTCTTTACGTAAATAGCATTTGAAACCTCAACGGGGGGGGGGAAATTTCCCGGCTTCCCGTCTTTCAGACAACCCTCTCTTCCTCTCGCTCCAATAAAAACCTTACATTAGCCTGCAATTGAAACCTTTGTCATGAAGATAGCTACCTATAATGTTAATGGTGTAAATGGGCGGTTGCCCGTGTTGTTACGCTGGCTAAAAGAGACTGAACCTGATGTTGCCTGCCTGCAGGAGTTAAAAGCTCCGCAGGAAAAATTTCCATTGCAGGCTATAAACGATGCCGGTTACCAGGCCATTTGGCATGGACAAAAAAGCTGGAATGGCGTTGCTATACTAAGCCGAATTGGCGAGCCGGAAGAAGTGCGCCGCGTATTGCCCGGTGACCCGGAAGATGAGCACAGCCGTTACATAGAAGCACGTGTAGGCGGCATATTAATAGGCTGCCTGTACCTGCCCAATGGTAACCCCGCACCAGGCCCTAAATTTGATTATAAGCTAAATTGGTTTAAACGTTTCCAGGAACACGCCAAAACACTGGTAGATGTAAAAGAGCCTGTTGTATTAACAGGCGACTATAATGTTATGCCCACCGAGATAGACGTATATAAACCCGAGCGCTGGGTTGATGATGCGCTATTTAGGCCTGAAACACGCGCTGCATTTAAAAAGCTAGTCGACCAGGGATGGACAGATGCTATACGCACACTATACCCAACTGAAACAATTTATACTTTTTGGGATTATTTTAGGGATGCCTATAGCCGTAATGCAGGCTTGCGTATTGACCACTTCTTACTTAACCCGCAATTAGCCAAACGCCTTGTTGCGGCAGGTGTTGACAGAAATGTAAGAGGTTGGGAAAAATCAAGCGACCATGGCCCTGTGTGGATTGAGGTGAACGATAAATAACCTTAGTATACCAGGCGCCGCAGCCGGTCATCCAACACTAACCTTTAGGTAACCCGCTAACCTGTACACAATTGCGAAAGAAGGAATAAGTTAAATGTATGTACATGTATTATGATATTGCAATACCTTTGTGCAACAATCTAACATATGTCACAATACAAATTGCTTACGCCCACTTCAATAGGGGCAATTGAGTTAAAAAATCATATAGTAATGTCGCCCATGACAAGGTGCAGGGCCATAGGCAACATACCAAACGACCTGGTAGCCGAGTATTACAAACAGCGCTCAGGTGCCGGGCTTATTATAACAGAAGGTACATCGCCTTCGCCTAATGGCCTGGGTTATGCACGTATACCCGGCATATATAGCAAAGCGCAGGTTGAAGGCTGGAAAAAAGTAACAAGCGCCGTGCATGAAGCCGGCAGCAAAATATTTGTTCAGTTAATGCACACAGGCCGCATAAGCCACCCGCTTAATATGCCTGAAGGCGCGCAGGTGTTAGCACCTTCTGCAGTAAAACCAGCAGGGCAAATGTGGACAGACCAGCAAATGATGCAGGACTTTGCTACGCCAAAAGCAATGACTACGGAAGAACTGCAACAAACAAAACAGGAATATATTACCGCGGCAAAAAATGCGGTTGAAGCTGGCTTTGATGGTGTTGAACTGCACGGCGCAAATGGTTATTTGCTTGAGCAGTTTCTTTCGCCTGTAAGCAATATACGTACTGATGAATACGGCGGATGCATTGAAAACCGTTGCCGTTTTGTGCTTGAGGTAGTACAGGGTGTTGCTGATGCAATTGGCAAAGAAAAAACTGGCATCCGCCTGTCACCGTATGGCGTAGCCAGCGATATGCCGCACTACCCTGAGATTGATGCAGAGTATAGCTACCTGTCTGAACAGCTTAACAACATCGGCATAGCTTATGTACATGTCGTTGACCATTCAGCTTTGGGTGCGCCTGCTGTGCCGCTTGAAATAAAGCAAACCATCCGCAATAACTTTAAAAACACGGTTATCCTCGCCGGTGGTTTCGGTTTAGAAAGTGGTGAAGCTGCCATTAACAGTGGGCTTGGCGACCTTGTGGCCATAGGCAGGCCTTTCATCAATAACCCTGACCTTGTAGAAAGGTTTGGAAGTAATCTGCCTTTATCGCAGGACTTAAAGATGGACCTGTTTTATTCCGCTGACGAAAAAGGATATACTGATTATCCCATTTACAGCAACTAATATAGTTTGATAGATTTTAAGGCCCCGGCAACTCTTTAGGCTGCCGGGCTTTTTTATTTCATGCAGTCTTTATTACAATACGCCATGGGCGAACAATTTTTGAATAGTTGCGGCATGTAGCAGGGGTATGAATTTGGGTAGGAGATAGCCTTTTACTTTTGTTGGTCATTGCTGTTTTTCTTCATTGTTGCCTTGTTGTATTTGGTACTTCTTTAAAACGCTAAACTTAAAGGGTTGCTAAAATTTTGTAAACCGGCAATGCACACATACCGCATAGCGTTATTTTAATATTGCACAACGGAATATGCAATAAGTTATGTAAAATTGTCGTGCAAAAGTTAGGGGTCAAAAAATTCAGGCCTGGCTCATTAAAAAACAAACCCGTTATACATTATGCGTACAATACGGCTTTTAATTGTTCTGGCAGTTTTTGCAGCATGCAAAAGCAAGGATGCAAAAGTGGATGATAAAAGTTATAAGCAAACAAAGCAAACCCTGGCGAACAAAGAAAAAGATAACCCGGCCGGTTTTTTAAGCATCAGTTCCCCCCGCGATAAAAAAACACTGTTTGGCATTGGGCGTCAAACCATTGTAAAAGGCACTGTTACCAGCCTGGCAACTGTTTGCACCTATAAAGATATTCGTGTTAAAATGCTGTGCTTTGACAAAGCAGGCAACAGGGTAGAAGAGCATGAAGATATAATGGATGAAGCAATTACGCCCGGTGCCAGCGCCACCTACAGAACGCACTACAAGTTGCCAAAAGAAACAGACAGCATTGCGCTAAGCATTATGAGCGCAACGGCGTTGGTTGATAGTACGAAAAATTAATTTCTTAAGAAAAGCGCCAAATAGAACCAAATTCCAAAGTCCAAAGAAAGAACTCAAAAGAAAATAAAATCTTACACTTTATATAAGCGTGTAAGCAGTATTACATATCGCTTATAAACATGCTAAGCGTGGCCACTAAGTGGCTAACCATAAAGCTTATCGGTTTTTCACCTGAGTATTGAAAATTGATTATGGAGTGTGTTATTTCTTTGGACTTTGGTACTTTTCTCCGTTTGGTGCTTACCAGGTTGCCTTAACCGTACGATTACGCTTCTACAAACTTAAAGTTATCACCATCAAACAGCCCCATATCGCTAAGTTTAAGATGCGGTATTACCAGCAGCGCCATAAAGCTAAGTGTCATAAAAGGGGAGGAGAGCGTGCTGCCAAGCTCTTTGGCCATATTATCCAGTGCAGTGTAGGCATCGGCAACCTGGTAGCCATCATGCGTGCTCATAAGGCCCGCAACAGGCAGCCGCAGGTATGACGAGTCTGTTTCGGTAGCGCAGCTAATGCCGCCTTTCTCGCGTATAATAAGGTTAACGGCCTTTATAATACATTCATCTTCCACCCCAACAGCAATTATATTATGGCTGTCATGCGCAACAGATGATGCAATGGCGCCACTTTTCAACCCAAAATTTTTTACAAAGGCTATTGCCACCGCAGCGTTATTATAGCGGTTCACCACCACCATTTTTAAAATGTCGTTGTCTTCGTCGCTTAGTATTTGCCCGTTGGTTACAATAACATCAGCCAGTAATTTGTTGGTTATTAACTGGCCGTCTAAAGCCTCAATAACGGGCATTTCGCTGGCGCCGTTAAACCGTACCTCAATGTCAGGTTCGTTAATTGGGCTGCAGTTAAACTGGTTAATTGGCTGCACTTCAACCGCCTCAATAAATGTACGCCCGTTTTGTGCCACAAGCTGCCCGTTAATATATGTTTGCCAAACACCAAACTCGCGCAGGTTATCAACAATTATAAAGTCAGCGCTGTCGCCTTCGCGCAGCATGCCAACATCAAGGTTATAGTGTAATACCGGGTTTATGCAGGCCGCCTGCAGTATTTTAAATATATCAATGTTTTTAGCAGCAGCCCTTGCACAAAGCTGATTAATATGGCCGGCCACAAGGCTGTCAGGGTGTTTGTCGTCACTGCAAAACATAATTCTGTCAGGGTAGTCGTTCAATAGCGGTATAAGTTCTTCAAAGTTTTTAGCTGCACTACCTTCACGAATAATTATTTTCATTCCATATTCCAGCTTGCTTAACGCCTCTTCTTTTGTAAAGCATTCATGGTCAGTTGTTATACCTGCATCAATATATTGTTTTGCTTTTTCACCTGTTAACCCTGGTGCGTGGCCGTCAACCGGCTTGTTTAGCGCTTTTGCGTAAGCAATTTTTTGCATCACTTCGGCATCGTTAAACAACACACCAGGAAAATTCATCATTTCGCTCAGGTACTTTATCTCGGGCTTTTCCAGCAACTTTTTAACCTCATCACTGTTTAAAGTGGCGCCAGCTGTTTCAAATGTAGTGGCGGGTACGCAACTGGGTGCCCCGAAGTTAAATTTAAAGGGTACCTGTTTGCCGTTGTTTATCATAAACTCAACCCCTTCAATTCCACATACATTGGCAATTTCGTGCGGGTCGCTAACGGTTGCCACGGTACCGTGTACCACAGCCAGCCTTGCAAACTCCGAAGGAATAAGCATGCTGCTTTCAATATGCACGTGGCTGTCAATAAAGCCAGGCAATATATAATACAATGGTTCGCCGGCTGAAAGAGGCACTTTTTTGACAGAGGCAATTTTGCCATCCTGTACTTGCACCTCGGCAGGGTATATTTGTTTTTGCCACACATCAGCCAAATAACCACGTACGGTAAATACAGCCATAAAAATGAATTTATATAAAGATACTTAACAGGATAATTGACTGATAGTTTGAGGAATATATATAAAAGAAAAAATCCTGCGGCGGCGCAGGATTTGATTGGTTTTAGTGCCATTCAAATTCCGGTTTCCAAACGGGTATGTTGGAGAAGCGGTAATTCGTAGGATCAGATTTGGATTTTAAAACGGGGAAATGCCCTCAACTATTTGATATGTTAAAATAACATAACAATTCGTTGCCAAGATCACTAAATCAGACTTTAAAATATCCCAATCGGACAAAATGTGCCTTTTATGAGCATTTTTAAATGCTTTTAAAGGATGCTTAATTTGTTTTTAATCTTTAAGCAGGTAGGGCCTTTTTTCCTTTGTTCTTTCTTCAGATCTTTCCTGGCGCCACTTATCAACAATCTTAGGGTCGCCCGTTAAAAGCTCATCAGGAACCTTCCAGCTCCTGAATTCGGCCGGCCGGGTGTATACCGGCGGGGCGAGAAGCCCATCCTGGTAGGAATCAAACAAGGCAGATGTTTCGTCGTTCAAAACGCCGGGCAGCAACCTGCCAATGGCATCAACAACAACGGCGGCAGCAAGTTCGCCTCCACTAAGCACATAATCACCTATGGAAATCTCTTTGGTAACAAAATTATCCCGTATGCGTTGGTCAATACCCTTGTAGTGGCCGCAAATAATAAGCAGGTTTTGCTTTAATGAAAGCTGGTTGGCAGTTTTTTGCTCAAACTGGTCACCATCGGGCGTCATATAAATAATCTCGTCGTAGGCTGTTTCTTTTTGCAGGCTTTCAATAGCGTTAGCCAAAGGTTCGCACATCATTACCATGCCCGCGCCACCACCATACTGGTAGTCATCCACCTGTCCATATTTATTAAGCGCCCATTGCCGCAGGTTGTGGGTGCGTACGGTAAGCAGGCCTTTTTCCTGCGCACGCTTCATTATGCTGTGGCTAAGCGGGCTTTCCAAAAGCTCGGGTAAAACGGTAATTATATCAATGGTCATTAAGCCTTGCAGTTTAAAGCGGCAAGTTAAGCGTAAATTGTAAAATGGCCGGGCTTAGTCTTTACTAACGTTGAATGAAATGGATTGCTTTTGCCTGTAAATAACTTTTCTGCCATCAATTGTTGCGGGCAGCCACTGCGGCCCGTTCTCAATAACACGCTTTGCTTCGGCAGCTACGGCAGGCGTAACAGGATTAAGATTTTCAACCTTAACCTCGTTTATGTTGCCCAGCGTATCTACCAGGAACGATACAATAATAGTTTCGGTAGAATCTTTTTGACGGCGTTTTAATTTAATGGTTTCGCCTGCTACATCAGCCTTAAGGTTTTTTTGCAGGTACTTCTGCCAACCTTGTGCCCCGCCGGGAAATTTAGCCTGTATCATTACGCTGCTATCATTTGCCTTTTTTATGGCATTTGGTGGTGGTGGCGGTATTTGAGCTTTAGCAATAAAAGTAAAAATCGTGTAAATTATAACAAAGAGATACTTATGCATACATCGGAATTTAGTTGGATATTGATTGAAGATATACTGTTAACCTGGATGTAACGTTTTGCCCATTTTGAATAGCCGCCATATAAGGCGGCGGAGTTTTAAAGGCTTTCTGAACCTGCTTTTTAAGATCTTCATTAATTGCCGCCGCATTTAAAATAACAATGTCGCGAATATGTTTATTTTTTTCAACGATCATTGAAACTATTGCTGTGTTTGCAGATGAATCGTCTACCGCTTGCAAACCATATTTTTTGAAATAGAAATCTCTCACAACAGGCCCGCCTGGAAAAAAAGCATGTATTTGAACTTTAGTATAAACTGAGTCTGTTTGGGCATGTAAACCTGCAAACAATAACAATGCGGTAAGGGTTAAAAAAAATTTCATATTATGGTGATTGAAGGCAAAAATAGGTTTATGGCTCCAAAAAGTCATCCATGTTCCTGCGCTGTTTTTTGGATGGCCTGCCTGTTTTACTAAGACGCTTACCAGTGTGGAAACTCTCGGCGTCAAACTTCATAATTGTGGTGGGGTCTTCAGCAGGCGTAAGATCAATATAGTACTTAATGGCCTCGCTATATTGCAGGCGGTTATGCAACAGGCCGGTTACTTTTACCACCCATTTTTTTGCTTCTGTTTTAACCTCGTACTCCTCGCCAACAGTAACCGTTTTTGAAGCCTTTACATTGTTGCTGTTCCATTTTACTTTGCCTGCATCGCAGGCATCGGCTGCCTGTGTGCGGGTTTTAAAAAGGCGTATAGCCCACAGGTATTTATCAATGCGCAGTTTTTCTTTATTGTCACTCATCGCTATTCACTTTGAAACGAATCGAGAAATTTTGCAACGTCAGGGTTTTTGTCTTTCCCTGTGGCCGATATGGCCATCAAAATGTAAAAACGGTTGTGTATTAAAATAAGCCTTGCTGTAATGGTGCCCTGGCCCTGTACATCAACCTTTATTTCGCGGCCGGGAAAGGTTTTATAGGCAATCGTTTTTTGTGAAATAAGCGTACCGTTAATATTTTTAACCATGCCACTAATTGAGCCGCCAAAAAAATCGCCCAATTTGTCCTGCCTGTCCGAGCTTATTGAATCAGGAAAGGCACTATAGTTCATCATATAGACCATGTTGCTGGCAGAGGGATCATTAGACTGGTCAAGCATTGTGATGTGCAGGTTTATAGGCCCCACGGCTGTTTGCTGCGTTTGCGGTTGCTCAACAGGCTTTTTGGGAAACAGCATGTTAACTTTCATTTCTGCAGACCGGTAATTTACCCAGTTTTGTGCGTGCAATGCTGATACTGACAGCATCGCAACAATTGCGAGGCATAACTTTAAATTGCTGTTTTGTAAGATATGTTTCATTGTAAAATTTTAGCGACGATTATTTCTTCATTTCTGCATAAAACTGGTGAAAGTAGGGTATTGTTTCAATGCCCTTGTAAAAATTAAACAGGTCGTATTTTTCGTTAGGGCTATGCAGGTTATCGCTGTCAAGCCCAAAGCCCATAAATACTGTTTTGCAACCCAGTACGCTTTCAAACAACGCCGTAATGGGTATGCTGCCGCCGCCACGTACAGGTATCGGCGCTTTTCCAAAGCTGGTATCAATAGCTTTTGCCGCCGCCTTGTATTCAATACTGTCCATAGGTGTGAGATATGGATCGCCGCCGTGATGCGGTGTGGCTTTAACGGTAACATAAGGTGGTGCAATGGCAAGTAAGTGGTTGATCAGCAGTTTTTCCATTACCTCGCTTTTTTGGTTGGGCACCAGCCTGCAGCTAATTTTTGCATACGCCTTTGAAGGCAAAACTGTTTTGGCGCCTTCGCCTGTATAGCCACCCCACATGCCGTTAACCTCAAGTGTTGGCCTAATGCCTGTTCTTTCGTTGGTCGTGTAGCCCTTCTCACCCCACAACTCGTTTACCCCAAGGTCAGCTTTATATTCTTCGTCATTGTAAGGCGCTTTCGCCATAGCCTCCCGTTCAGTTGGTGTGGCAACTACAACATCATCATAAAAACCCGGAATGGTTATATGGTTATTTTCATCGTGCAGGCTTGTTATCAAGTGCGCCAGTATGGTTACCGGGTTTGCAACCGCGCCGCCGTACACACCGCTGTGCAGGTCGCGGTTAGGCCCTGTTACCTCCACTTCAATATAGGTAAGCCCGCGTACGCCCACATCAATGCTCGGCGTATCCATGCTAAGCATGGCGGTATCACTTATCAATACCACATCAGCCTTAAGCATATTAATGTGCGTTTTTAAAAAACCAGCCAGTTGCGGTGAGCCTACTTCTTCCTCACCTTCAATAATAAATTTTATGTTTACAGGCAATGTATTGGTAGCGGTTAATGTTTCAAGCGCTTTTACATGCATAAAAAACTGGCCCTTATCGTCGCAGGCGCCGCGTGCATATATTTTGCCATCTTTAATAGTGGGCTCAAAAGGTGGGCTGTTCCACAAGTTAAGCGGGTCTGCGGGTTGCACATCGTAGTGGCCGTAAACTAATACAGTTGGTTTGGCGGGGTCAATAATTTTTTCGCCATACACTACAGGGTGGCCAGCTGTTTCGTATACTTCCGCTGTATCAAGGCCAGCCTGTAATAAATGTTTTTTAACCGCTTCAGCACAGGTAGCCATATCCTGCTTATGCTCACTGCGGGCGCTAATGCTGGGTATGCGCAAAAGATTAAGCAGTTCATTTAAAAAACGTTCTTTATGTTGTTGCTGGTAATCTTTCCATGCCTGCATAGCCGTAAATTTTTTAACCGGTGATTTTGTTGTTAAATTATGATTGCGAATGTAGCTAAAACGAAGTATTAAAAATCAATGGAACGCAGATTGAAGGAATTGGGTGGATTTTCACGAATAAGAAAACATCCTGTAAACCGTGGCAATCACGATAATCCCTGTTCAATTGCGTTAAACCGTCGGAGGCGGCAGAATAGAGTTGCTGAACGGCGGGTTCCGCAGGAGGGGATGTTTTATTTAAAAGGTTGCTTCCAGCACTTCATAGTGTGTTACCTTCTCTTCAAACTCCAGTAAATAGTCTTTGTCTTCCGGGTAATATCTTGCCTTTTCATAATCGTTGCCGGCAAAACGTTTAATGGCGTCTATGGTATTTCAAAAAGTAAGTATATCAAAATGGGCTATTCCATCTTCAATTCTTTTAAACAGAAACACACCACGGTTGCCTTCAATATGGCTATAATCTTTTAGCCCTGTTTGTAGCAGATAGCTGTGATAATCTTCTGCTTTATCCACCGGCACTTTGCCATGCCATTTTCTTACGATCAAAGATAAAGTGTTTTGTGTTTTAGGTTTTGTGTTTTCTGTTCACCTGACATGTCTTCTTCTGGCTGTGATTACCATTATTATCTGTCAACTGTCAACTGCCATCTGTCAACTCTTCTTATATTTTGATAGATTTACCAGCAGCACTCCCCCCAATATAACTGCCAGGGCCATTATTTGCTGGGTAGCAATTTTTTCGTTGTGTAACAACCAACCTAAAAACACCGCCACCACAGGGTTTACATAAGCATAAGTGCCTACCAATGCGGGCGGCCTTACTGACAACAGCCATATATAGGCTATATAGCCCACCAGTGAGCCGATAAGAACAAGGTATGTCATGGCATAGATCGACTCTGCAGTTATACCACTCCATGCAAAACTTCTTTGTTCACCTGCAATTAATGATGCTATAAAACCGGCAACACCGGCAGCCAGCATTTGTACTGCGGCCCGCATGGTGGTTGAGCCTTCGGTAACAGCATATTTGGCATATAGAGAACCGCCCGCCCAAAACAGGCTGCCGATAAACAATACCAAAAAGCCCATTAACTGCCACTTGTTGTGCAGGTTAAGAGAACCCTTGCCTTGAAACAACAAGATAATACCGGCAAAGCCAACCAGCAAGCCGATGATAATAAACTTATCAGTAAAGTTTTCGTGCCAGTGACGCTTATCCATCAGCACAAAAAACAAAGGAATACTGGCTACTATAACCGCAGCAAGGCCAGAGGGTAAGTATTGCTCGCTCCATATTAACGAGGTGGTACCTATACCCAGCATTAACACACCTGCAAATGCACTTTTTGCAAACGATTTTACGGGTTGCAGTTTTTCGCCGGTAGCAAGGCAATACACAAAAAGTATAATACCTGACGCAAAAAAACGAAGCCCGGCCATTAAAAACGGCGGCACACTTTTTATAGCTAATGCAATGCTAACGTATGTTGAACCCCATATTAAATACACTGCCGCAAAAGCTGCTATAACAAGGCTTTTTTTAGGTTCTTTAAGTGTTATTGCGTTATTCATCTTTGTGTTTTGGTATAGGCAGGTAATTATCTTCCTTTAGTGTTTCAAGCACTATGGTTGTTTTGGTTGACGTAATGCCACGTATTTTGCCAAGCCGGGTGCGCATAAAATGTGCAAGCGCCTGGGGGTCTGTTGTGCGTACTTTTATAATATAACAGTCTTCACCGGCTATATTATGCAACTCAAGCACCTCGGGCATTTTTGTAAGCTGGTCGCCAACTTCTTTATTGCCGGGGCCTGTACTGCTTTTAATAAAAATAAAAGCCAGCATCTTAAGTTCAACAGCTGCAGGATTGATGTTGGTAGAGTACGACCTGATGATACCCTTTTCCTCCAGCTTTCTAACCCTTTCAAGAACGGCAGATGGCGCCATGCCCAGCTCTTTTGCCAGCACTGTATTCTGCATGCGTGCATCTGGTTGCAGCAGGCTGATAATGGTAAGGTCTATTTCGTCTAATGAAAACATAAGTAGAATATAATTCTGTAAAATTAAATAAAATCAGAATTAAATTCCAAAATTTGTTTGCTAAGTCGCGGCGTTGATAAATATTTAAATTCCAAAAATCAAGTGCTAAATTCCAAAAACTAAAAACCCAAAACATAAAACAAAGAACCCGGAACTCAAAAACATTTTCAATTTCTTTCTCCCTACATTTACCGCAAATTTTTTATATTGACACAGGCAGAGCAAAATTTTCGTGTGCAAAAATGGATCACAGCATTATCGGTTGTATTGTTTGCTGCCAAGCTGGTTGCCTACTATCTTACACATTCACTGGCCATATTGTCTGATGCGCTGGAAAGCATCGTAAACGTTATTGCCGGCTTTATAGGGCTATACAGTTTATACATTGTTACCAAGCCAAGGGATGAAGACCATCCGTACGGCCATGGCAAAGCTGAGTTTGTGTCAGCCGCTGCTGAAGGCGGCCTTATTGTTGCCGCCGGTGTATTAATAGTGTATGAAACAGTATCTAACATTATTAACAGCCACCCCGTTGAAAAAATTGATAACGGCCTTTTATTGGTTGGCGCCACAGCCTTAATAAATTATATAGCCGGGTATATATGCCTGCAAACAGGTAAAAAAAATAAATCCCTTGCTTTGCAGGCAAGTGGCAGGCACCTGCAGATTGATACTTACTCAACCCTGGCAATTATTGCGGGCCTTGTTATAATGATGTTTACAAAGCTGTACTGGATAGACAGTGTAATAGCTTTTGTAATGAGTGTCATTATAATGTATAACGGTTATAAAATAATAAGGGAGTCACTTTCCGGTATCATGGATGAAGCTGATATTGACCTGTTGAAAAAACTGGTATCGTTGCTAAACGATAACCGTAAGCCAAACTGGATTGACATACACAACCTGCGCGTAATAAAGTACGGCATTTTGCTGCATATAGACTGCCATGTTACGCTGCCATGGTATTTAAACCTGCGTGAATCGCACACCGAACTTGACACACTGGGCGACCTTATTAAACAAGAATTTGGCGATGCAGTTGAAATGTTTGTACATACAGATGGTTGCGAATCAGCAGGCTGTGCTATCTGCATAAAAAGCGATTGCCCGGTACGGGAGCATGACTTTGAACGAAAAATTACCTGGACGTTAAAAAATGCAATTACTAACCAACGCCATGAAATAACCACAGGCTAACGTAGAAAATCGGCTGCTTATTAACTGCCTTTAACCCTTGCCATGCCCGCTTTTGCTTTTTGATCAATGCTGCCCTTATACTCGTGATCATCCATATCAAGGCATTTTTGATAGTAAGATATGGCCTGATCTTTTTTTCCAAGCTTTTCGTAAATAAGCGCTATTTGCAGGGCTGAACGTGCCGCATAATACTCTGTTCTGTTTTGGCCGAGGTTAATGGTTATATTGTACGCTTTAATGGCATCATCGTACTTGCCCATATCATCATAAATTCTGCCCAGGCGGTACACAAATTCAAGCTTCTCCTCTATGGCGGTAAAATCGTTACTGCTTTTACCTGCCAGGGCAAGCAAAGCTTCATTATTATAGCCACCATCGTTTAACACCCTTGCTTTTAACAGCAGCATGTTTGGAAAGGCGCCTGTTTTTGCATCTCTGTTGGCCTGCTTGTCAGCGTCAGTATCGGTATTGCCAATGTCTAAAACATGCTTCATCGTGCTTTCCGCGCCGGCCTTATTGCCCATAAGGTAATAGCACCAGCTAAGTTTTTCACAGGCGTCTTTTAAATAAAACTTGCCTTTAAAATTGGTAAGGTAGCTGTTGAAATATTTAGAAGCCTCGGCCGTTTCAAGATGGCGCATTTTTATATAGCCCATCTCAAAATCCCATATAGCTGTCTTCATATAATCAGGGGAAGGGTTCCTGTTTAAAATAATGTTTTTGGCAAACTCGTTTTGCTTGTTGTTCAGTGCAAGGTTGGCTGCCATATACCCCAGCAGGTGGTTATTAACAAGGTCAAGCTTGTGCTGGCTTATAAACTGGAAAGCCTCTTCAGGTTTGTTTTCAATATAAAATACCAGGTAGCAATAATAAAAGCAGGCTTCATCAAAATACAACTTTGCCCAGGCATCGTTGCTGTTTATAAAACGCTGCATAACGTCAATGCCTTCTTTTACTGAGCCCTTTACGCCAAATATGCTGGCTATAAACTTGTAGCTATCTGGTATAACGCCTGCTGCTACCATGGCCGGCCCGTATATCATATCGTTAGGCGCAAATGCGGGAAACCTCTTCCTGTTATCTTTTATAAGGCCGAAGGCTTTTTTAAAGTTAAGCGCGGCTTTTACCGTGCTGCCAAACTTTATTTGTACACAGGCCTTTTGCAGGTAAACCGTAGCGCGGCTGTAGTTGTAAAAAGGGTTGTTGTCCGGTCCCTCTTCAATCTTGTCAATGTGTGTATCAAAGTTTGCTTTGCGCTTATCGTATTCGGCGGGGTCTTCGTTAAAAAACAGGTCGTAAAAGTCAATGTAGCTTTCCAGCAGTTCAGGCACAAGGTTATTGGGGTTTTGTTGCCTTGCCTTGTTTATTGTTTGTTGGCCTGGTTTAAGCTTAAGGCAAACAATTTCGTGGTAGGCTTGTTGGCAGGTAAGGTCAAAATCAAATACCTTTTGTGCATAGCCAAAAAGACCCGATAAACAGAAGACAAATAGTATGGTTAGCCTGTTTATGATTGGTTTCATTACCCCGAAAATAAAAAAGGACACTGAAACCAGTGCCCTTTCTGTAAAATTATTCAACGTTTAACACATTATTTTACTTCTGTAGCATTATTAAGGTCGTCATCAACTAATATACGGCCGCAGTTTTCGCACACCATCACTTTTTTGCGCTGGCGTATTTCGCTTTGTTTTTGCGGGGGTATAGCATTAAAGCAGCCACCACATGCATCGCGCATAACCGGTACAACAGCCAGGCCGTTGCGGTAGCTTTTGCGTATGCGGTCGTAGCTGTATAACAGGCGTTCGTCCATGCCTTTGCGGGCCTCAGCAGCCAACTCATCGAACTGGCCTTCTTCCTTGGCTGTTTCTGCAATAATTTTTTCCAACTCGCCTTTTTTATGATTAAGTACGCCTTCTTTGCTGGCTATTTGTTTTTTAGCCTGTTCAAGTACGCGTGCTTTATCTGCCAGCTCTTCGTTGGCATCGCGAATATGTTTGTCAGCCAGCTTACCTTCAAGCTGCTGCATTTCTATTTCTTTGTTAATAGCTTCAAACTCGCGGTTGTTCTTTACGCTTTCGCTTTGCTTTTCGTATTTTTTAACTAATGCATCAGCTTCTTTAATGGCATTTTTCTTTTGCTCAATAAATTCGGTAATACCGTTAATTTCTTCCTCAATACGGTTTTTGCGGGCGGTTAAACCATGTATCTCATCTTCCAGGTCTTTCACCTCAATTGGCAGTTCGCCCTGTAATATCTTAATTTCATCCAGTTTGCTGTCAATCTTTTGAAGCCTTACAAGCGATGCAAGCTTTTCTTCAACAGAGTAATCTTTAACTGTAGCCATATTTTAGTTTAAAGTTTTTAGTTTGTAGTTTAAAGTTGGTTACCCAATATCATTAAGACGCATTGTTTAACCTTTCCTTACGCTCAAATTCAATCTGCAACCTAAATCCGTATTCTATTCACGTTTCACGATTGACGATTCACGTAAAGTACTCCACGGGGTTCGTCTTCACTTCCGTTTTAAGGACGGCAAAGGTAGTAAATTTGCTTTGTAAAATATCAAAAAGTAAATCTATGGTGTATTGTTCGCTTTCCCAGTGGCCAATATCTGCCAATATAAGCTGCCCGTCCGCATCAAAAAATTCATGGTATTTAACATCGCTTGTAATATAAACATCTGAACCTGAACTAATTGCGTTCCTTATTAAAAAGCTGCCTGCACCGCCGCAAATGGCAATTTTGCCAACCGGCCTGCCCTGTAGTTTTGTGTGTTTTATAACCTTTAAACCAAAAGCAAGCTTTAGCTGTTGTAAAAATTGCTCCTCTGCTATGGGGGCAGGTAGCTGGCCTGTTAAACCGCTGCCCACCTGCGCATAGTTGTTGGCAAGGGCAATAATATCGTAGGCTACTTCTTCGTAAGGGTGCGCTTTCAGCAAGGCTGACACAACCGTTTTTTGCTGGTACTTCGGGAAGATCACTTCTATCTTTATTTCCTTCTCCTCATGTCTTATCCCTTTTTCACCAACATAAGGGCTTGCTGCGGCGTTGCCCTTAAATGTGCCGGTGCCTTCCGCATTAAAGCTGGTTTCGCTGTAATTGCCAATATTACCGCCGCCTGCTTCAAAAATGGCTGACCGAACCCTTTCAGCATGTTCTATAGGTGCAAAAGTGTATAGCTTCATTAACTCGCCGGCCTTGGGCGCTAAAATGGCGCGGTTTATCAGCCCAAGTTTGTCGGCTATCTTATTATTTACCCCTTGCATTATATTGTCAAGATTGGTATGTATGGCATAAATGGCAATATCATTTTTTATAGCCGTTATCACCGTGCGCTCAACATAATTGCGGCCTGTTATTTTTTTAAGGCCGCCAAAAATAATGGGGTGGTGGGCTACAATAAGGTTGCAATTTTTTTGCCTTGCCTCGTTTACCACATCCTCGGTAGCATCCAGCGTGCAAATAATGCCTGTACAGTCCCACTGCCGGTTGCCGGTTAAAAGCCCGGCATTATCATAACTTTCCTGGTAATGCGGCGGTGCGGTTTCTTCAAGCAGGCTAATGACGTCTAATATCTTCATAACACAAATTTGAGCAATACAATTAAATTGCAGCCAATCATTTTTAAATATGTCTTCATCCTTTCTCAACTATAACGGCAAGCTTCATAAAGAAGGTGAGTTGCTTATCTCACCCAACAACCGGTCTTTCCGTTATGGAGATGGCTGTTTTGAGACCATGAAGATGGTAAATGGCAAAATTGTTTTACGCGGCCTGCACATGCAGCGGTTATTCAGTTCGCTGGCAACTTTACAATTTGATATACCAAAACTTTTTACCCCTGCTGCGCTTGAGCAACAGGTAACCGAGCTTACTGCTAAAAATGGCCACACCAGGCTTGGCAGGGTAAGGTTAATGGTTTTTAGGGGTGATGGCGGCCTTTTTGATATTGATAACCACCCTAACTATCTTATACAAACCTGGCAGTTGCCGGACAGTTACAACCAACTGAACGAAAACGGCCTTGATATTGGTATTTATAAAGACGCCGCCAAAGCCTGCGACACCTTCTCACCCATAAAAAATAATAATTACCTGTGTTATGCCATGGCCGCCTTATGGGCAAAGCAAAATAAGCTGAACGACGCCATTGTGCTTAATGCGTTTGGCCGTGTGGCTGATGCCAGTATAGCCAATATATTTATAATACACAATGGCATTATAAAAACACCCGCTTTAACCGAAGGTTGTATTGCCGGGGTAACCCGCCGCTACCTGCTGCAATGCCTGCGTAAAGATGGTGTACCCGTTGAAGAAACCGCTTTAACCGCTGACGAGCTTTTGCAGGCGCACGAGGTGTTTTTAACTAATGCTGCCTATGGCATGCGCTGGGTTAAAAGCTGTGGCAACGCAGGCTATACGTTACAGGCTGTACCTATGCTGTACAAAAAATATATTGAGCCGCTTTGCATTTGAACCTTTATTATTGTTTATTGTTGTTGTACAAAAGTTGAACGATAATGAAGCAGCCGGTTAATATTATGTGGTTTAGGCGCGACCTTAGGTTACACGATAACGCCGCCCTGTACCATGCCTTAAAAGAAGCAAACCCCGTTATACCCGTTTTTATTTTTGATACCAACATATTGGACGACCTGGAAGACAAGGCCGACCGCCGGGTGGAATTTATTCACACGGCGGTTGAAGATATGCAGGCACAACTGCTGAAACTGGACAGCACCATACAGGTGTTTTACGATAGACCGTTAGATGTGTTTAAACATCTTTTAAAAGAGCACACTATTGAAAAAGTGTTCACTAATGCTGATTACGAACAGTACGCTTTAGACCGTGACAAAGCCGTTAGGGAACTGCTGCAACAACACAACGCATCGCTAAACATTTATAAGGACCAGGTAATATTTGATGGCCGCGAGGTACTGAAAGACGATAAAACACCCTACACCATTTTTACACCGTACAGCCGGCGGTGGAAGGCTAATTTGAAGCCATTTCACCTAAAACCTTACCCTGCCATCAAGTACTTTAGCAACTTTTATAAGCAGGAAGCCAAACATGTACCATCATTAGAGGGCATGGGCTTTAAAAAGGTAGGCGAATCTTTTCCTCCGGAAAAAGTGGCCGCCGATTTAATTAAGCATTACGCCCAAACCCGCGATTTCCCCGGCCTGCACGGCACCAGCCGGCTTGGTGTGCACCTGCGCTTCGGCACCATCAGCATTCGTGAACTGGCCGCAAAGGCAACGGAGCTTAGCGACACTTATTTGAATGAACTCATTTGGCGCGACTTTTACCACTCCGTCCTCTGGCATTTCCCCCATGTGCGTATGGAGCAGGCCTTTAAAAAAGAGTACGACCTTATTAAGTGGCGCAACAACGAGAACGACTTTAAATGCTGGTGCAACGGCCAAACCGGTTACCCTATTGTTGATGCCGGTATGCGCGAACTGAACGCAACAGGCTTTATGCACAACCGGGTACGCATGATAACCGCCTCGTTTCTCATCAAGCACCTGCTCATCGACTGGCGCTGGGGAGAAGCTTATTTTGCCAAAAAGCTGCTTGACTTCGACTACGCTGCCAACAACGGTGGCTGGCAGTGGAGCGCAAGTTGCGGTTGCGACGCTGCGCCTTATTTCCGCATTTTTAACCCAACGGCCCAAACCCAAAAGTTTGACAAAGACCTTACTTACATACGAAAATGGGTGCCAGAGTTGGACAGCCTCGATTACCCACAACCCATGGTTGTGCACGAACAAGCCCGCGAACGCGCCCTTAAAGCATATAAAGAAGCGTTAAAAGGGTAGCGCTGTTCAACCCGCCCGGTACCTCTTCGGCGCTAGCTCACCCAACCAATTACATCGCACTAAGTGGCAACTTATACCAATTATAACTGGCTTTGTTGCATGAATAGCTGTGGATAACTACAAAAGATGAAAAAAGGCCTTGAATTTATGCACGGGCTAAAAATAACGGGTATAAATAAGTTATTTAGTGATTACCACACCACAAGTAACAAAAAACAATAACCGTTGAGCAAAGATAAATATAAAGTAAAGAATTAGTCATCGTATAATGAAAGATTAAAGCAGCGCGGTTCATTGACAATATTGATAGAAAAAGATACAGCAGACCATTGGAAGCAAAATAAGCAGGGTGCTGTAAAACGTGGAGGTCAACAACAATACAGCGACGTTGCTATAGAAGCCTGTTTGGTCTATGGAGGACTGGATGTAAAAGAAAAGGAATCGGGCACATCGGTAAAAGATAAACCCAGGATATCTAAAAGAGGAAACCGGTTTTTACGAAAGGCCATGCACATGCCAGCCCTGTCTGCCATACCCTGCGACGAACATTTTAAGGCTTTTTATGAAAGACTGGTAGCCAAACATGGTATTAAGATGAAAGCTGTTGTAGCGGTACAGAGAAAGTTGCTGGAAATGATGTACACATTATATAAAACAGGTAAAAAATACGATAAGGATTACCTGGAAAAGCAGCGCAACCAGGCAGCCTAAAAAACTATAAGGCAGCTAAAAGGCTACCCTATAAACAGGCTGGCATAAAGCCGCCTTAAAACACAAAATTAATAAATTTTACCTTGGAACTTAACGCAGAATCTCCTCAAAAGCACTAAAATGCATTCAAATGCAATTCTACCTTTCCCTGCATACCGGTTGCCCAGTATCGGCATACCAACTTCAGGCTTTCTGCCTTCAGGAGTCCGGAGTTACCGATATGAAGCCAGGAATAAAAAAACTGAAACCTACTGTAACCTTTTTAACAATGCCCCGTTACCTATGTATATAATTGCAAATGACCGTTTACACGTTAAATTTTGCTAAAAAAATAATTATGTTTTTGCAATTACGAAACAATTACTACATTTGATACGAAATAATTCGTAAATATTATGGGAAGTTTAAAAACTATAAAACCAACTGAGAGTGAGCTTGAAATTCTGCAGGTGCTGTGGGACAAAAGCTACGCTACCGTGCGTGAGGTACATGAGGAGATGAGTAAAACGAAGGATTGTGGCTATACAACCACTCTAAAACTGATGCAAATTATGTTTGAAAAAGGCCTGGTAAAAAGGGACGATTCAAACAAAACCCATATTTACCAGCCAAACATAAGCAAGGATAAAACCCAAAAACAGATGGTTGGTAAAATGGTAACATCGTTGTTTGGCGGTTCTGCCTCTCAACTGGTTATGCAGGCGCTTGGCTCACAAAGCACCAGCAAAGAAGAGTTGGATGAAATTCAAAAACTATTAGACAATCTGAAAAAACAGTAACGTATGCAGTTGCTATCCCAATCAGCATTTTTACAGGCTTTGGGTTATGCTATTGCCGGCAGTTTGTGGCAGGCGGCTTTGTTGTGGTTGATGGCGGCGGGTATTAACGGCTTGTTTAAATTATCAGCTCAGGTAAAATATAAAATCGCACTTACTGCACAGTTTGGTGCTTTTGTATGGTTTTTGGTAAGCCTGCAGTTTTATTACTCCAAGTGCAGCGAGGCTATTGCTTTAATGCGGTACTCTGGCTTAAACAGTGGTAATGCATTCGTGCTTCAACCGGGCCACAGCTTTTCAGCTACATTGCTTTCTGCCGTTGTAAAAGGGGAGAAGCTGCTGCCTTATCTTTCTGTGGCTTACCTGTGCCTTTTAGTTGTATTGGCCGTACGCTGGATAAAGGGGTACCGGCAAACCAACCTTATAAAAACGCGGGGGCTGCAAAAAATTGATGTTGAATGGCGCCTGTTTGTCAAAAAGATAGCAGCATTACTTAATATAAAACGTGAAGTGGGTATTTATGTGTCTGAACTGGTAAAAAGCCCTCTAACTGTTGGGTTTTTAAAACCGCTTATTCTTATCCCCATAGCCAGCATAAACAATCTTACCACCTACCAGCTTGAAGCAGTAATACTGCATGAACTTGCCCACATAAAAAGGGCCGACTACATTATAAATATTGTACAATCTATTATTGAAACAGCGTTGTTCTTTAACCCCTTTATACAACTGCTTGGTAAAATAACCAAAAGGGAGCGCGAGAACAGTTGTGATGATTGGGTGTTACAGTTTCAATATGATGCCTCTACTTATGCTGAAGCGCTGTTGCGCATAGCATATATGCAACAAACACCTGCTTTTGCAATGAATGCCGGTGGAAAAGAAAACGACTTGCTGTGGCGTGTAAAACGCATGCTTAACCAGCAGCAAAAATCATTTCAATACCGTAACCGCTTGCTGGCTTTGTTGTTAATAACGGGCATGTTAAGTTCAGTAGCATGGTTTTCGCCTGATGTAAAGAGCAGCATGGTAAAAACAACAGCTCAATCTCAACCAGTTGTAGCAGAGCCTTTGGCAATGAAGGTTGATAACCCGTTGTTTAACCCGCTGTCTTTTTTAAATAAACCTTTTAAAGCGGAAGTAAATAAGGCTGAAGAAGATGCAAGCGCAAACCTTGACAAGGCTGCCCAAAAACTGGAGGGTACTGTTTTAGCAAATATTGCTCCTGCAATGGAGCATGTAAGGGCGATAAACATTGACCTGCCGGCCAGCGTTACCCAGGCAACAAATGCAGTAAGCACATTGTTTACAACCCTTAATGCTAACGGCCAGTTGCCTGAAGAAATGAAACAATTTAAAGATTCCACTTTTGCTGCAGGCTTTGTAAATAATGCAACAAGCCAATTAAAAAACATACCCTGGAACGAAGTAAATAAAGGCATTGCAGAGGCGCAAAAGGAATTGAAAAATGAAATAGGCGATAATGTTACCAGGATAATATCATTAAAAGGCCTGGGTTATGCAAAAACTGCCCTTAATGCACTTGCCAATGTTAAAATAAATTCCAAAACAGACAACAGTAAGAATGAGACGAATGATGACAATGACGATGATGATAACAGTGTAATATTAACAGCGCCCGGCGGTGCAACATTGCAGGGCAATACTCAAAGGGCAAAGGTACAGTTGCAACTGCAGGAGAAACGCAATGTTGAGCTTAGAAGGAAAGCAGACTCATTAAAAAAACTGGTTTACAATATAAGGGGGCTTCGCCAAAAACAACAGCAGTTAGGCGACCTTTCAAATGATGTAGCAGTACAGTATTTTAACGATGCTCAAAAAACGTATAACTACTCAACACAGGCTAATTATTCAATAACACCGGCAAAGTTTGATGAATCTTCAACTGCGCCTGTTACTGCATGGTCTCAGCCAGATGGTAATATATCTGTAAGCAGCACTAATGGTTCTACTTTAATAGCGGTTAAAGAAGAGAAAGATGATGCGAACAGCTATAAGAAAAAGCTTACCATTGAAACACTGGATACCAAAGGACAAAAACATACATTTCACATAACTGTTGAGGTGTATCAATAAAAGCGCAGCTTTATCATTACTATATATCAGGAACCCCTGTAAGAACGGATAACTTACGGGGTTTCACTTTTTTAGCAGGCTGGCCGCCAGCCTGTCAAGGTCTTCTTTAGTATGTAAAGCGTTAAGCACTACCCGCTGAATTTTTGGGCCGGTTGGGTCAGGGTAAGCAAAGGAGGAAATGATGATATTTTCAGCTCCCAGTTGGTTTTCGTCCGTGGCTGAAGGCAAAACAAAAATGGGTAGCCGTGCATCATGCAGCACACCGGGCAAACCAGCAATGGCGTGCTGGAAGTAGGTAACGTTTTCCTTCAGCTTTTGCCGCTGTTCATCATAAATATGTTGGCCTTTAGTGAACGCATAGATTAGTGCAGGCGATGGGGCTGTGGCGCCTGTATAGTCCGGAAAATGACGGTATTTGTCACTATACTGCCTCGTGCAGCTAATAGCGCCCGCATTAATGCCCCAGGCTTTTGATAATGAATAAGTGTAGATATAGTCAACACCCGGTTCGCGCTTAGTATAGCCGCTAGCGCCCTCGCCGTTGTTGCCAGTAAGGCCCACGCCATGAGAATCATCAATAACCAGTGTTTTTAGACCTGCTGTGTTGTTAACGGCATTGGTGTCAGTAACAGACGAGGTAAGAATATCAATGGCATCAACTGCATAAACGCCATGGCTGTTAAGCGCGTTGTTGCGTTTAATGGCAGGGTGCGATGGGCGAAGGTTTACAATGTCGTCTTTAAACAGCTCTGTTGCCAACCTTCCTGCTGTGTAGCCTGTAGATACGAGCACGGTGTCTTCGCAGCCTGTGATGGACGCCAGCAGTTGCTCACATTCCTCAAACAAAGCTATCCTTGTATTGGAAATGCGGGAAGAAGGGAAAAGCCAGCCATATTTATCTATGCCATCTTTAACCAACTCTTTAAACTCATTTACATATTGCAGGCCAAGGTATGCATAACCGGAAAAGAAAAGATATTCCTTCCCCTGTATATGGGCGGTGCGGCCCGGCAGCCTGTCAAAAGTAAAATGAGGCATTACTGCATTAGTTGAAGTAAGGTGTTAAAGTTAATTTCGGTATAATCTTTTATGATCAGGTCTGCCTCCGCCAGGTCTTCTGGTGTATGTGTGGTAGTTAATGCTATCACCTTCATACCGGCTGCTTTGGCTGAACGAACGCCCGCAACTGAATCTTCAAAGGCAACACATTTGGTCGGATCAGCCTTAACTGCAGCGGCTGCCTTCAAAAATATTTCAGGGTGGGGCTTGCTGTTGGTAACCTGGGTGGCATCTACAATGTCGTCAAAATAATGCTTCATGCTTATATGCTCAAACATAAAAGCAATATTGATGGGAAAGCCGGATGTGGCAATGGCGGTAGGCATGCCCTCGTCCTTTAGCTGTTGCAGAAATACCAACAGACCTGGTATGGGCTGTATGTGTGGCGCATAAAATTCGCGGTACAAGGCTTCCTTTTCATCGGTAAGCTTTTCTATATCATCAGCCGGAAGCTCCTTGTCAAAAAGGTAATTAAAAATGTCCCTGTTAATACGGCCGTTCATTTTGTTTGTATACTCGTCCATGGTAAACTCGCGGCCTATCTTCTTATAAAAAACCTTCCATGCTTCAATGTGGTAGGCGTTGTTATCAATCAATGTTCCGTCAAGGTCAAAAATTACGGCTTCTGGTTTTAGAGACATTTTTGGGTAATTAATAATTGGTAATTAATAATGAATAATATTTGAAGGAAAAGGTTATGCCTTATGTCCCATCTTATCGTTAAACTGTGCGCTTTTGTTTTTCGGTATACTTAACGATTGCCAGTTACTGTCTTTTATCATCTTGCCAATAAACAGTATCTGCCCAATGTGGTGCGGGTAATGTGCCAACTGGCGTAGTAAGGCATCGTACACTGTTAGTGGTTCGCTGCGTATATAAATGGTTTTGGTAAGGTCTGCTGGTGTAAGGCTGGCTATGGCATCAAATACGCATTGCCATCCTTCGTCCCATAATGCTATTACATCCTGTTTGGTGGTTACGGCGGTTTCAAATTCGGCATCGCGCTTACGCCAGGTTTTTTCGCCGTCTTCGGTTAAAAAGTTGGTAAAGCGGCTCATCATATTGCCATGTATGTGCTGCACAATAACGGCTATGCTGTTACTTTCGGGCGAGGCGAGAAAGAAAAAATCTTTGTCTTCCAGTTGCACAAATGTTTTTTCGCCCAGGTCCTTGTAGTTCTTAAAACGTTTAACGGTGTCTTGCAAAAAGCCTTCTTCAAAACTCATAGATCAATCATTTTTGAGGTGTAAATGTACCAACAGCAACCGGATAAAAAATGTAAAAATTGCCGGCGACAATTGCTGAGCGGCCTCAACCAAAACTACCATACCACAAAGGCGCGCCCCTATTTTAATAACCATATAAGGCAATAAATTAATAAAATAACCATCTTTGCAGAACGGGAAAAGACAAAAAAATTTAGTAGTTTGCTGTTGAATGTATGCGATAGTAGATATAGAAACGACTGGTAGTCAGCCGGATGGTAATGGTATAACAGAAATAGCCATTGTGCTGCATAACGGAACTGAGGTAGAAGGGAGATATGAAACACTCATCAACCCGCAGTACACTATTCCCACGTATGTAGCCCACCTTACGGGTATAAGCAACCAAATGGTGGCAGAAGCGCCGCCATTTGAAGATGTGGCCGAAAACATTTACAGGCTGCTGCAAAACCGCGTATTTATTGCCCACAATGTAAACTTTGACTTCTCATTTATTAAGCATCACCTGCGCATGGCTGGCTTTGAATGGAACCCCAAAAAGCTGTGCACGTTAAAGCTGGCCCGTAAGTCGTTCCCCGGCTTACAGCGGTATGGCCTTGGCCACCTTTGCCGTACGCTTGAAATACCTATTGCCAACCGCCACCGTGCCGGTGGCGATGCTGATGCCACTGCCTACCTGTTTGGAATGATACTTAAAAAGAGCGGTGAAAAGCTTATTCGCGAGTTTTTAAAGAAGGAGAACCGGGAGCAAATATTACCGCCCAACCTGCCTAACGAGCAGGTGAATAACCTGCCTTATACACCGGGGGTGTATTACTTTCATAACAATAAGGGCAAGGTTATTTATGTAGGTAAGGCGATAAACCTGAAGGGTAGGGTAGTAAGCCATTTTACCGGGTTGAATACAGGAAAAAAACGACAGGAGTTTTTACGTAACATACACTCAGTAACTTATAAAGAATGCCCTACTGAATTAACTGCCTGCATTTTGGAAAGCGTTGAAATAAAGCGGCTTTGGCCTATTTATAACATAAGCCAAAAAAGGCCCAGCCAGGCTTATGGCATATACTCGTTTGAAGATAGCCGCGGTTACCAGCGACTGGCTATTGATAAAAAGCGAAAGTATTATGAGCCGGTTGCATCATTTAACCTGATGACCGATGCACACCGCATGCTTTGGAAGTTGGTGAAAGAGCACGACCTGCACCCAACGCTTTGCTTTTTAGATAAAACGGACAGCAGCGCTAACACTTACCCGGAGCCGGGGCATTATAACACCCGCGTAGAGGCTGCAGTTAAAAGTATGAAGGAACAATTGGGCACTTATGCTATTTTTGAAGAGGCTGCATTTGACAAAAAAAGCGCTTGCATATTGGTTGAAAGCGGCAAGTTTTATGGCATGGGCCTTATACCCGACAACCTGAACTTTACCCAGGTTGACTACCTGAAACCGCACCTTACACAATACCCTGCTAACGAAGTTATACAAAGCATGATAAGCAGCTACGCGCAAAAACATCCCTCGCGTGTGCTGGTGATGGAATGATGCGATTGCATAAGTTAGCGTGCCTGTTTTTTAACATAAAATCAATGCACAACAAACCCTTCTGTGGTAATTAGCTTGGGTAACTGCGGTTGGTACATCTAAATTAGGGTTGATTAAAAACCATTGTTTTATCACACCAGGTTTTGGCGTTTCATTCTTACCTTTTGTATTGGGTATATTTTATCAAATTCAAAACCTTTGCAGAAAAACTATAAAAGCAATATTTTTGCTGGTATGAGTATTGTGTTTGGAAATAGTACAAAGCCGTTTGAGGAGCAGGACGAGGATATAATGGTATCCCACGAAAGCCCTTATAGCTTAATTGTTTGGAATGATGAGGTAAACACTTTTGAGTGGGTTATTGAAACATTGATAGACGTTTGCGGCCACACTGAAGAGCAGGCTGAACAATGTGCCATGATAATACATGTGCATGGCAAATATGCGGTTAAAAAAGGTGACTACGATACATTGAAGCCTATGAGTAACTCCATTAACGACAGGGGTATAAATGCCACTATTGAAGAAACTAACTGATTGCAGATTGAATGCAAATTCTAAAGGCGGTCAAGTCTGCGCAAATACTTGAAAAAAAAGCAAGATTGTATTCTTAATAAATCTGCAATCTAAAATCTACAATCTGCAATCTCATGCCTTTACATGTTCTCAATAAAAATAATTGGTTCCCACCGGTTGAAGAGACATTAGAAGATGGCTTACTGGCTATGGGTGGCGATCTTTCTGTTGAACGTTTATTGCTTGCATACCGCAAAGGCATTTTTCCCTGGTTTGATGGTAATGTGCCATTATGGTGGAGCCCCGACCCGCGCTTTGTATTATTACCTGCCGAACTTAAAGTAAGTAAAAGCATGCAGCAATTGCTGAAGCGAAATGCTTTTGAGTTTACATTGAATAAGGCCTTTGAACAGGTAATAAACAATTGTAAAAACACAGAACGCCGGGGGCAGGACGGTACATGGATAACCGATGAAGTTGAAGCTGCTTATATTGCTTTGCATCAAATAGGCTATGCCCACAGCGCCGAAGTGTGGCAGGATGGTGAACTTGCCGGCGGCCTGTACGGTGTACGAATGGGTAACGTATTTTTTGGCGAAAGCATGTTTAGCTTTGTAAGCAATGCCAGCAAATACGCATTTATAAGCTACACAAAGCTGCTGCAAAATGAAGGCGTTGAATTGATTGACTGCCAGGTATACACTGAACACCTTGAAAGCCTTGGCGCCCGCATGATTGATAGAAGCGATTTTATTGAGCGGTTGAATGTGCTGATGTGACATTAATTGTGAGACACAATGTTGTGCCTGAAGTTGACAGGATTATGACCTTGCCTAAAGCTGTTGCATCCTAATTCCTGATTGACGATTCACATCTGTCGGTTCACTATTCACTTTCTCCAGTCCCAGGCCACTACATTCCATTCATCATTAGCATCGGTATAAGTATAAATTGTTTTAAAACCCACTTTTTCATGTGCTTTTTGAGAGCGTGGGTTTGAGGGTGATATTTCAGTAATAAGCATATCAAACTTACCTGAATTTAACAACTTGTGGTGTTGGTATAACATGCTAAATACACCTTTGCCACGCCACGGCTTATCAATGCATATTTGCCCCATGCAATAAATATTGTATTCAGCTAACAGTTTGTCATTATAACTAACAGTAGAAAGATTGTCAAACATTGCCTGCAGATCTTTATGAAAAGCGGCTTCTTCTTTTAATAATGTAAGGGCATAGCCAACCACTTTGTCGTCATCCTTAACAATAACATGTGGCGCTGCCGCCTGCGTTTTTTGCAGCAGGTCCATTGGATAAAACCAGCTAACAAAACCCTCTTTGTCACGCTCTTCTGCACTTACATGTTGCCTGTAATTTGTTTGGTTAAGACGGTGAATTTGTAACAGTTCATCTTCAGTAGTTACTATAGTGGCAAATAACATAATTAAGTACGATTTACGAAGCTGAAAGTACGAAGTAAAACAACGTACGATTTACAAAGTTAGAAGTACAAAACAAAGTATAAGCTGTGAAATAAGGTGTATGATGTGAGATAAAAATTCGAGTTGCGAGACTTCACACTTATACTTCGTAAATCTTACTTTTTATAGCCAGGTAAAAGGCGTATTTGATGCAATATGTGTTATCTTAAGTTTAGGCACTTTTGGTTGCAGCCATTCAACAAGCCACTCCATACCCGGTTCTTCGCTTACGCTGTGGCCCAATACTATTAATGATGTTTTTTTGCCGAGCTGGTTACTGTCCCTAAAATATTCAGCCGTCTCCCATTCATGCACCTCGCCAACAACTAGTACATCAGGATGCTGTTTTTCAACAACGCCCATCTGCATTTGGCCACCCGCCGCGCCGGGTAATAAAGCAATGCGTTTGCAGCTTTGCTGTAAATCGCCAACAACGCGTATGTGTTCAATGCCAAGCGAAGACTTTAAATGTAAAGCAACATCTTTCAAGCTTACAACCGGTATGTCAACAATAGGGTTGCCCATAGTATAATATTGTGTCCATCCTGCTTTTTTTAGCACACCGTATAAAATGCCATCGGGCTTGTGGCTGTGCCACTGGTCGTGAAAGCGCCAAACCGCAATGCCATGTTGCTTTAGTAATGCCTGCTTTTGTTTTACAATATCACTGTTAACAACCCAATTGGTATTATCCTCATGGTTATAAAAAGTAGGTTCATGGGCAATAATAAAATTTGCATTAAGTTTCGCTGCTTCCTCAATAATCTTTACAGTTGCAAACATGGTAGTAACAATGCCTGTAACCTTTTGGCTCGTTGTACCGCTTTTAAGCGTGTCAACGGTTTGCTTAAAAGGCGCACCCGGAATTTCTTTAAGAATAATATCCATTACATCCTGTACCGTGTATTCTTTTTGCTTGCTGCCAAATGTTTTGGCGCCTCCGGCACCCGGCAAGGCCATAAACGCAGTGATACCTGCTGCCTGCACTGATGTTCTAATAAATGCCCGCCTTTGCAGTTGGTTTGGCATACCTAAAAGTTTTGATGCTAATATAGGTAAAAAAGGTGGATGGAGAAGCAGGGTTCATAGTTCATAGTTAATAGTTCATTAGAAGAACACCGGCATCATAATTCATGGGCAATCCGGCACAAGCTCCAGGACCATTTTTCAGTACTCACATTAACGTTTGGCGATTTAAGCTAAAGTTATAGGCTTTGCCCTTAATCCCTGGTGACCCAATTACCAATGACTTTTGACGACCAATAACTGTTAAAAGAAAAAGGGCGCATTTTACTGCGCCCCGTTTTACCCTGCTGCTATTTAAGAAGAATTAATGTTTCGCGTCTGATATTGCCTTTATAGAATCAAGGTGCATTTGCAGTGTTGGCAATGTGCTGGTAGCCCATGTTTTTAAATCACTGTCTTTTGCATCGTTGGCTTCTTTTTTAAACATGTCCACCACTTTTTTGTGGTCGTCCAGCATCATTTTTACATAAGCCTTATCAAAATCTTTACCTGTTTTCTTACCAAGGTCATCTATAGCCTTTTGATGTTTATTACTTGGTGTTGCAGGTAATGTAAGACTTTTGGCAGCAGCCAACTTTTTAAGCTGGTCACCTGCCTTTGTATGGTCTTGCACCATCATATTGGCAAAGTTTTTTACACGGTCGTCAGTAGCGCTGCTTTGTGCAAGCTGGCTGGCTGCAACCTCTGTCATGCCGCCATCAGCAGCGTCAACAACAAAATTACCATCTGCTTTTTCCAAAGGTGTGCTTGAATAATGTGCGCCGGTGTCTGCATTATTGTTGTTCATAGCAGCTGATGAGTCCTTCATACTGCCTATAATACTGTCATTTGCCGCCTTAGCGGTGTCTGTACTGTCCTGTTTGTTTGAGCCGCTTCCGCACGAGCTTAAAAGGAAAATGCCTGCAGAAACAATTAAAGTGCTTAGTGATTTCATATGTTAGTGTTTTTGTTATGGAATGCCCCCAAAGCATCAAATGCCGCGCCAAGCCTGATAACGTTTTGATAATGTTGAATATTGAAATTTATGTGTTACCTTTTCTGTAGACTATTTTACACTAAACAAATGTTGAGGCTGTTTTAAGCGAAGCTTTTTGATGGCATTATTTTAGCGCTACTATATAAAACCAATTTTATGAGTAAGGAACAAACAACTACTAATGATATTATGGATTCACCACAAGACAGGGAAAGGCTTCAAAGCGAAACAGCAACGCTTGACCTGCCAGAGGTTAAAGATATACCCGGCCAGGAACATGTGCATGTGCCGCGGATGAATGAATTAGTTGATACAACAGCCTCATCAGCAGATGAAGAAGGCGACGTTTTATTTAATGAACAGGACGACAGCGATATTAGTGAAGAAGAAAAAGACCTGCTTGACAGAACAGACGTAAGTATGTCGACAGACGAAGATGAAGATGTATTTAAAGCGGAACTTGACGACAGGGACGATGATGGGGAATTACTAAATGAAAATATTGATACCACGGGTGAAGACCTTGATGTGCCTGGCAGTGAAGATGATGATGCTGACGAGGAAATAGGCGAGGAGGATGAAGAAAATAATGAGTATAGCTTAGGCGGCGATAATCACGACCTTAAGAATTAATGAATACACGAAGGATAAAAAAATCCCCTTGCGCAGGCAAGGGGATTTTTTATACAGCATGGCCGGTAAGTAGTGCAAAAAGCAATTTGGCTGCCTGGTAAAAACAAAAAATCCCGCACATACGTCGGGAAAATTTGCGCCTTAATCACCCCATAGATTGTTGGCTTCGTCTTATATTTACAAAAGCCTTGCCAATTATATTTGGCTATGGCTATAATCCTTTTTTAAAACGGCATTTATGTTATTATTTAGCTTTTTCGCTTTTTCAAACATACCACCCATATTCCTGGGTATTTGGCTGCTTATACTAATTGTAGCGCTTTTTACCCTGTCAAGAAGGAAAGATATGTTTACGTTTATTAAAATATTTTGGGCACTGGTTATATTTTTTGCACCTGTACTGGGTCTTATATTTTATATAATGTTCAGCTCCAAAACATCTAACAGGCCTAATAAGCAATAGGCTTACTTGCCACCTGTACTTTTGCCAATTATCCAAATAATTATTAATACTATTACAGCTACAATTATAATTCCCGTCCATATACCGGCTTTAAAAATACCACCAATAACCGAACATGAACTTACTGTAACCATAAGGGCAAGGCATAGTGCCAAAAGTTGAGTGCGTTTCATAGTTTTGTTTACTGTTATAAACAAAATTCCATGCCAAACCTATCACAGGTATAAGCAAATATTATAACAAACACAGAAGGGTGTTAAGCATGTTGGCTATGTAGTCTCCTTACTTATCCATTTATTAACCGGCGGGGCTTTATATTTCTCCATTTTGTTCAACAGCTTTTCAATATTATCATCTATCAATAACATATCCCGGTTAAACTGTTTTAAAAACCCTTGTGTAACCATGTTATCAGCTAACGCAATAAGGCCATCGTAAAAACCATTTACGTTTAAAATAGCAACAGGTTTTTTGTGCAGACCAAGTTGTCCCCAGGTAAGCAGTTCAAAAAACTCTTCCATGGTACCGTAGCCGCCGGGGATGGCTATAACGCCATCGCACAGCTCGCTCATTTTGGCTTTGCGGTCGTGCATCGTATCTACCAATATAAGCTCAGTAAGGTCCGTATGCGCTATTTCTTTTGTTTGCAAAAAGCGGGGGAGAACGCCTATTACTTTACCACCCGCATCCAGCGCGGCGTTGGCTATTACACCCATCAGGCCCACTTTGGCGCCGCCGTATATAAGGCCCAAACCTTTTTTGGCAATGGCCTCGCCAAGTAATTCAGCCTGCTCAGTATAAATATCATTTTTACCAAAACTTGACCCACAAAAAACAGCGATATTTTTCATAGAGTGAAGGTAGGGAGAAAGGGGATTGAATTAATTCAATATTAATGCTGATGGCGGGGCAATCCCGATGACAAAAGGCGGCAGAAACATTTCCTGTTTTTTATACACGCATTTTATGTTATCAAAAGTAATAACATCGCCAGTAATGCAATGATTTTTGATAAACTTTAAGGCATTGGCAGGTAGCTCATTTCCTAAAATATCCTCCGCTTTAAAAGCGAAAGAGCCCTTTTCTGTTATAAATAAGGAGTAACTTATAATTTGAGCGCAATTAAATGAGTCACTATCAGGGCAAGCCATCATTATATGAGTGTTTGACAGGATAGCGTTTTTACTTAATTTTCCAATATAATTTGTTGTTCCAATAGCTTCCTTTATTTCAGGAACAGGCCTAACACTGTAAGTAGTTTCATTAAGCCATTTAATAGTGTCAGAGTTTTTTACGCCTACTTTTATTATGGTTTCAGAAACATTGGTCCCTGCATTAAATATATACTTACAACCGTTCCCGGTTAGTGTGCCGTTAGTTGCTTTTACTACCACATCCTCGCAGGCAGATTTTTCTACCACAACAGTTACCGGGTTGTCAAGCCATTGATAAAATACATTTGTTGTAGTAATGGAAACTGCCACTGCTTGTGCGTAGAGATTTGTAATACTAAAGGCAGTCAATAAAAGCAAGATTAAACATTTCATAGTATTATTTAAACGGGCTTGAGTTGTTTTTTGGTATAGACCTTAAAGAATAAATGTGAAGCCCTATAGGGGCGATATGTTAGTAGGAAAAAGGAAATTTATTTATGTTTCGATGAGCTCCGTAGGAGCGGCATGTTTTCCTGCCCTTCTAATTATAACATCCCGCTCCTACGGAGCTCATCGTATTACTAGCGCAATTGTTGGCTACTAATATACCGCCTCCTACGGGGCTGTAAAACACAACAAAGCCCAACTGTTGCAAAACAGTTGGGCTTTGTTTGTAATGCAAGGCTTCTGCCTTTCGCCTCAATACCTTTTACCTCACGCCTTTACTAATACCTGTAATGCTCCGGTTTAAACGGACCAACCTTAGCTATGCCAAGGTAACCGGCCTGCTCATCAGTAAGCTCATCCAGCTCCACGCTTATTTTGGCAAGGTGCAGGCGTGCTACTTTTTCATCAAGGTGCTTAGGCAACACATATACTTTATTTTCGTATTTATCGTGGTGCAGCCAAAGTTCAATTTGTGCAAGCACCTGGTTGCTAAAGCTGTTGCTCATTACAAAGCTTGGGTGGCCGGTAGCACAACCAAGGTTTACCAGGCGTCCTTCAGCAAGAATAATTACATCTTTACCATCTATGTTATAAAGGTCAACCTGTGGTTTAATAGTGTCTTTAGTACTGCCGTAGTTGTCATTCAGCCATGCAATATCAATTTCAATATCAAAGTGGCCTATGTTACACACAATAGCTTTGTCCTTCATATTACGGAAATGTTTTTCCGTAATAAGGTCGCGGCAACCGCTGGCAGTAACAACTATGTCGGCTTCCTTAACAGCATCAACCATTTTCTTAACTTCAAAGCCGTCCATAGCAGCCTGTAGGGCGCATATAGGGTCTATCTCAGTAACTATCACACGGCAACCTGCACCTTTTAGTGAAGCTGCTGAACCTTTACCCACATCACCATAACCACCTACAACAGCTACCTTACCGGCAAGCATAATATCAGTAGCGCGGCGTATAGCATCTACAAGGCTTTCTTTACAACCATACTTGTTATCAAACTTGCTTTTGGTAACGCTGTCGTTTACGTTAAACGCAGGTACAGGTAAAGTACCTTTAGCCATCCTTTCATACAGGCGATGTACGCCGGTAGTTGTTTCTTCGCTAAGGCCTTTAACATGTTGTATCAATTCAGGATACTTATCAAACACAATGTTGGTAAGGTCGCCGCCATCATCAAGAATCATGTTCAACGGCCTTTCTGTGCTGCCGAAAAACAATGTCTGCTCAATGCACCAGTCAGCTTCTTCCAAAGTTTGTCCTTTCCATGCAAATACACCAATACCTGCAGCAGCAATAGCAGCAGCAGCGTGATCCTGTGTAGAGAAGATGTTACAACTGCTCCATTTAACTTCGGCACCCAAAGCAACCAATGTCTCAATTAACACGGCTGTTTGTATGGTCATGTGCAGGCAACCTGCAACGCGTGCACCTTTTAACGGCTGGCTTGCACCGTATTCTTCACGTATCGCCATAAGGCCCGGCATTTCTGCTTCAGCAAGGCGAATTTCTTTGCGGCCCCATGCGGCCAGGCTGATGTCCTTCACTTTGAAAGGAAGGGTAACATCAATGTTCTGTGCTATTGTTGACATATTTCTTGTTTGAGTGGCAAAAATACATTGGTAGTATAAAATAACACTCAAATAATAAAATTTGGAATAAAATTACATTTATTTACTACTTTGTAGAATAAAACAGAAGTAACACATGGCAAAACAACTTCAAAAAGATGAAAACACTACTGCCGCCGGCATATTGGATGACAAAGACCTTGCCATACTGCGCCTGCTGCAGCAAAACGCCCGCATAACGGTAAAAGAAATAAGCGACACCATACACCTTAGCACTACCCCCGTACATGAGCGTATAAAACGCATGGAAGATAACGGCGTTATAAAACAATATGCCACGCTGGTTGACCATGCCAAAGTAAAAAAAGGCCTCATGGTTATTTGCTACGTAAGCCTTAAGCAGCACAATAAAAGCAGCGGCCTTAAATTTATAAAGGCAATACAGGAAATGCACGAGGTAATTGAATGTTATAACATTAGTGGCGAATTTGATTTTATGTTGAAAGTAGTTGCTGAAAATATGGATGCTTACTACGACTTTCATGTAAACAAACTAAGCCAGGTAGAAAATATGGGCCACCTGCAAAGCGTGTTTGTAATGGGCATTATTAAGCAAACGCACCAGCTGGTATATTAACGCAAAGGGGTTGTCGGCATCAAATAGAAATATTAAAAAGTATTTCACCTCACAGTATTTCTACATAGCCGTCTGTGCCGTTCACACGAATGCGTTGCCCGTTTGTTATTAACCTGGTGGCATTTTCAACACCTACAACTGCCGGTAAGCCATATTCACGCGCTATTACCGCTCCATGTGTCATTAGGCCGCCAACCTCGGTAACCAGGCCTTTTATTGATACAAACAGGGGCGTCCAGCTCGGGTCGGTAAAAGTGGTAACCAATATATCACCATCTTCAATGTTAGCGCCAGCCATGTTTAATATAACCCGCGCGCGACCTTCTATTATACCTGAGGAAACAGGCAGGCCCGCAATAGCACTAACCGGCAGGTTTTCATGGGTATAAGCGCCTGTAATGATCTCGCCATCAGATGTAATAACGCGTGGCGGGGTTAGCTTTTCGTATGCCTTGTATTCTTGTTTGCGTTGGCTGATGAGCTGGTAATCAACATCGTTTGCACGCACTGCTTCCCGAAACTCCTGGAACGTTAAGTAGTATACATCCTCATTATCGTGAATAACATTATTTTGCAACAGCCTGTTAGCTTCCTTCAATAATGCCATTTTATAAATGTAGTAGCGGCTTACAATACTGTATTTTGGATATTCACGGTAACCAATAAAACTGCGGAGTAAATAGATCATCCATTTTGTTTCTTCTGCCTTTTGTTCACCATCGGGCAACTGTTTCAGCCGGCCCAATAATTCCTGCTCCTTTGTCATTGCTTCCTGCAACCCCCGCTGAAATTTTTTATTTGCGGCGCCAGCCTCAAAGTTTTTGATGTTGCTTAAAATTACCGGCGCCAGCGTTGAAGGTTGTTCGCTCCAGCGGGTTTTGGTTATATCAATTTCGCCGGAACACCGCATTCCGTATTTGTCTAAGAAAGTAGTAATGGTCTCAACTGCTTCCTGGCCGCCATCAAATTTAGTCAGCGCACCTAAAAAATTATCATCTTCTATGTGCTGCAAATAATCAATTAACTGCGGGTAAGGGCGAATTACATCTGCAACATTCATCAAATCCAAACCCATCTCTGACGTGATATTGTTTGGCGCTGATTGAGAAAGCGCATCTGCTGCATTTTTTTCACCCAGCCACTCATTCATCTTGTCGTTGATCCATAATGTTGTATTCATAGCAGTAACTATAGCGCCCATACTTTCTGGCACAAATAGAACCGTTCTTAGTTGCAGAATGTCTTCCTGTATAAAATCAAACAGTTCCGGCCCTGATTTGGTCAGGATGTTTTGTTTTAATGCTTCTATATGTGTTTGGTTGCTGCTGATCAGCCTTGTAACAATTGCCGGGTCATTTTCGAGCCTGGAGCGGAAATCTAACGGCAGGCCGGCCTTATTGTCGGCAGCATTTTGTGCCTGGTCATCGTTTTGAAGCACCGGTATAAAATCTGACCGTTCCATTATCGTCGTTAACGCATCTTTTATCAGCGGGTCAGATTTACCAATCGTATCCATTAACATTTGCCTGCCAGCCACGGACGCCAGTTGCCGGGATACGTCAACAAACAGCCTGCCGGCGGCGGTGTCCATGTGGCGGCTGGGCATTAATAGCCACACTGATAAACCTAAGGGCTTCATAGCGTCTGTCATCATTTGCTGGTGGCCCACCGATACATACACATGGTTTTGGTTGTCAGTAGCCGGTGGAACCGGGAACAGCGTAGTAATGGGCCGGCTTTGTACAATATAAAAAGTACCTTCCGCAAGGCACCATTCTATATCCTGCGGCTGTCCAAAATGCGCTTCTATTTTTCGGCCGGTTTGTTCAAGTTGCAAAATTTCATCGTCGGTAAGCACTTGCCGGCTTTGTTGTTCGGGTACAACTTCCCGTTCTTCTGTGCCACCGCCTTTTAATGCATAAATGGCAAGATTTTTCGTCGCTACTTTTTTATCTGTAATCTTACCGCTACGCACTTTGTACACATCTGCATTTACCAACCCAGACACAAGGGCTTCACCAAGGCCAAAACCGGCATCAATTGATAATACCTTCCTGTTGCCATTAACGGGGTCAGCAGTAAACAAAATGCCTGCAGCCTGCGGGAACACCATTTTTTGCACAACTACAGACAACTGCACTTTACGATGGTCGAAGTTGTTTTGTATGCGATAGGTTACCGCCCGGTCTGTAAACAGCGATGCCTGGCATTTGGTAATATGTTGCAGTATCGATTGTTTCCCGATGATGTTTAAATAGGTATCCTGCTGGCCCGCGAATGATGCTGCCGGCAGGTCTTCCGCAGTGGCGCTGCTGCGCACAGCATAAGCATCGTTCCCGCCAAATTTGGAGAGGTAGCTTTCAATCTCGTCTGCTATATCTTCTGGAACAGGCGCTGTTTCTATGGCTGTACGAATTTTTGCACTTGTTACGTGAATGCTATCCCTGTCAACTGCGGTAAGATGAGCTAAATCATCCAGCAAACTGCTAAGCTCATCGTTATTTTCCATTATTCTTTTATAGGCCTCGGTGGTAATGCAAAAGCCATCTGGTACCTTTATCCCTTCAATTTTACACAGCTCACTCAGGTTGGCGCCTTTGCTCCCGGTAAGCATAAATTTTGTTCTGTCAATATCTTTAAAAGAAAGTACGTACAACTGTTTGCCAGGGTGGTTTTGCAATATCATACAGCGGCGTTTTTTAGGATGTGCGATACCAAAAATATAAGGTATCACCTGGAAAAACACCGTTTATTGACTATATTTTTTGTGCACAATAATGATGAAAGCATTAGCGTTTTCCTTACAAAATACGGTGTTGGCAATGTAATTTCAAACGATGTTTTTACCCAACAATACCTAAAATTACAGCCCTCAGCGTGATGCCAGTGGGCTCAATTTTCAATTAACATCACCCTATTTTTTAAATGAGAACAGCCAGGGCAGCAAGCCCGGTTCTGCAAAGGCGCTGTCCCAGCTATTATGGTTTGCATTGGGGTATTCGGTATACTTCGCTTTTTTTGCACCCATATTTTTAAGTGCGTTAATTAAGTTTCTGTCTGGTTGCGGATCAACAACATTATCAAGCGCGCCATGAAAGATCCACACCGGAAGCTTAGCTGCTTTTTCCGTATACAGCTTCAAATTAGCCTGCCCGCAAATAGGGAACGCTGCTGCAAAATAATTGGGATAGTGAATAACAAGGTCGTAGGTACCGAAACCACCAAGCGAAAGCCCGCCAAGGTAAATGCGCTTTTTATCTGCAATCTTATTTTCAGCCAGGCTATCCATTAATTGCTTTACCAATCGCTCCGGCGTTGAAAGGTCCAAAGTATTTAAGGTCAGGTTAAACGCTTCTGTTGTATCGCGGTTCATGCTTTTAAATTTATTCCACGCAGTATTATTTGGGCATTGCGGAAAAATTACAATAGCCGGAAACTGTTTGCGCACCCCGTCCTTTAAAAACAGGTCGCCACCGTGCGAAAGTTGAGCCTCGTTTTCATTGCCCCTTTCGCCCGAACCATGCAGGAAAACAATTAAGGGATATGCTTTTCCCTTCCTGTAATTTTCAGGATATAAGATCCTGTAACGCAGTGTATCTGTACCGCTTATAAACAATTGCTTTTGGTAGGCGCTTAAATCCTGCGCCTGGCAAAAATGAATGCTTGTTAGCAGCACAAGCAGAGAAATGTATTTTTTCATATGTGTAGTTTGCAAATTATTAGTAATGTACAGCATTTTAGTCCATACGGCCATATCAGTCACACCTTAAATTATCTTCAGGCGCTCTTCTTCTAAATCTATCTGGTACAATTGCACCCGAATAATTTCTTCATCAATCGCAGGGTCTTTATTAAGTTCCACAAGGTATTGCCGCTGGCTCTCAAGCAACTCCACAAAAATTAGTTTTGTTTTTTCGTTCATCCAGTTATCATCTGTGGCCTTTGCGCGCTCCTCCCAAAGCTTAAGAAATTTCTCCAAGCCCACGTGTTCGTTCAGCTCATGCCCGTATTTATTTTTCAAAAATTGATGCACATGGAGCTTTAATCCCTGTTTCATTTTTTGCCGTGCCGAATGTTCTGTTTCTTCATCCATAAAATTATCAAATACATGAGACCGTTTAATAAACCATGGCAGGGTTAGCCCCTGTATAACCAGTGTTAAAAGAATGGCGATGAACGTGATAAAAAGTACCAGGTTTCGCTGTGGAAATTCCCTGCCATCATCCATTGTAATGGGTATAGCCAAAGCCGCAGCCAGTGATACCACCCCCCGCATGCCGGACCATCCTAACATTAGCGGCAGCAAAAGCGTTCTTCTGCGGGAGCCTGCCCTGGGGGCTACGCTGGGCCTAAAAATATACGTGGCAAGCATTGCCGTATACGCGCTAATTATCCTTGCAACAATAAGCACAACGGTAACTAACACACCATAACCTATAGCGGTGCTTAATGGAATGCCTTTTTGATGTAGCCCCTCTACAATCTCCGGCAGTTCAAGGCCGATGATAAGAAATACAACTCCGTTTAATATAAACACAAAACTTTCCCAAACGCTAAAGCCCTGTATGCGGCTGGCGCTGTTTAAAAATTCAAGCCGTCTTGTTGACATAAACAGGCCGCCGCTTACTACAGCCAGCACACCAGAGCAATGCGCTTGCTCGGCCAGCCAATACATAAAATAGGGCTCAACAAGCGTAAGGGCTATGTCTGACGAGGCATTAGTTGGCAGCCGCTTATGTGCCTGTACAAATATCCATGCCAGCGCCAGCCCAATAGCCACTCCGCCCGCCACCATCCATAAAAAGCTTGTTGCTGCCTGCTGCCATATAAATTGTCCCGTACCCACCGCCACCAAAGCAAAACGGAAAATGATGAGTGATGATGCATCGTTCAGCAAGCTTTCGCCTTCCAGTATGGCAGAAGTGGCCCTGGGTATTTTTACAAACTTTGTTATGGCCCCTGTGCTTACTGCATCGGGCGGGGCCACAATGCCACCCAGTAAAAAACCCAATGCGATTGTAAACCCGGGTATAAAATGGTTGGCCACTACAGCCACGGATAATGCTGTAAAAAACACCACCAAAAACGCAAAGCTGCCTATAATACGCCACCACTTTTTCATTTCTTTGAACGATATGGTCCACGATGCCTCAAATAACAGCGGCGGCATAAAAATTAAAAAAATAAGGTCAGGGTTTATCCTAACCATTGGTAGCCCGGGTATAAAACTAATCACCAGCCCTGCCACTACCAGCAAAATAGGGTAAGCAATTTTTAGTTTAGCCGCCCACATTTCCAACAGAACAACGGCAGTTATCATTGCAAGTAAAAAAGGCAGGGTGCTATGCATTGGTGTTTATTTATGGTTTTACCAGGTTAAATAAGGTTGTAAAATAAGCAAAAAATTAATGGCCGTGCTTTATTTCACTATCCACATTCCTAATCCTGTCGCAACCTGCAGAACAAGGTGCAAAAGGATGCAAAAGGAGGAATTTTTGACCGATAGTATTTTTAATTATGTTATTGATAATTAGCATATTAAATCCAGAACGTTCAATTTTGTTTCTCGTTTTCGTTGTAGAATTCCATACCGGTTTGCCTTCCCCATTCATCCGCACCAATCCTCTACCATCTCTACCCGACCACCTCTCCACCGCTTCAAAGTCAGCGCAAAAGGAGTGGAGTCTACCCAATTGACCGTTAGAAGGCCTCATTTTCGGATGCAAAAGGATGCAAAAGGAGGAATTTTTGGCAACTGATAATTTTAGTTATTGAGCTGATAATTAACATATTACACCTTAAACCTATATTCCACTTCGCATTTTCGTTTGAAAGTTCGATACCGTTTTTGCCCTTCCCCCGACCCCTAACTCATCCGCATCAGCCCTCTACCATCGCTACCGACCACATCTCCACCACTTCAAAGTCAGCGCAAAAGGAGTGGAGCTAGTTCTATTGAAGGTTGGAACGCTACATTTTCGGATGCAAAAGGATGCAAAAGGAGGAATTTTTAGCAACTGATAACTTTAATTATTGAGTTGATAATTAACATATTACACCTCAAAACCTATATTCCACTTCGCATTTTCGTTGAAAGTTCGATACCGTTTTTGCCCTTCCCCCGACCCCTAACTCATCCGCATCAGCCCTCTACCATCGCTACCGACCACATCTCCACCACTTCAAAGTCAGCGCAAAAGGAGTGGGGCATGGCCTGTTGACCGTTAGAAGGCTGCATTTTCGGATGCAAAAGGATGCAAAAGGAGGAATTTTTGGCAACCGATAATTTTAGTTATTGAGCTGACAATTAACATATTACACCTTAAAACCTATATTCCAATTCGCATTTTCGTTTGAAAATTCAACATACCTTTCACCTGCCTTTTAGTGGTTTCGATTTAAGGCCTGCCATTTCATGTGTTTATACACTTCCACTACTTCTTGACTTCCTCTCTTCCCAACCTCCCGTCTTCCGGACCCCCGAACTTCCGGACTTCCGGACTCCCCGACTTCCGGTCTTCCCGTCTTCCCGTCTTTCGAACTTCCTGTCTTCCGGTCTTCCCGACTTTCCCGACCTCTAAATCGACAACCTGAACGTAAGGTTTATCCTGCCGCCTACCTTTTTGGCTGTTTTGGGAACATGGTGCTCGTAATTATCCTGCATGGTTTCGCCCATCAGCAAAAAACTGCCATGTGTTAAGGGTATATCTAATTGAGGAATGCCTTTATCAAATTTGTGCCTCACTTTAAAATGGCGCGTTTCCCCAAACGTAACAGAAGCAATGGCGTGGTGCCTTCCGTCAGCCGGTAATGTATCGCTGTGCCAGGCCACAGAATCGTTACCATCCCGGTAGTAGTTTAGCAGTACCCGGGTAAATGCTATGCCACAGGCAGCTTCTACTTTTTGCTTTATTTCCAGCAGGCCCGGCGTCCATTCATAGCCGTTGGGGCCGCCGTAATAGGCCGTCAGTCTTGGGTCTAACACCATCTTGTCATACATTTTTCTTGTATGCTGTTTCCACGGCGTACCGGATAGTAAAGTGCGGTAATAGCTATCGGCTTCCGGTTTACTAAAAAATTGCTCCCACAACTGCAGGCCTGCCCCCGGCAAAGGGTACTTGGTATAAGTTACCCTGCCCTCATTAAACAGCGTTGTTTCATCAAAAAGTAGCATATTGCAAAAGTACTAAAATGCTAATATATTTAGTATTTTTGATGTGATTTTATAAAGGATAAAACATTAAATATAAAATTGTATGGGTTCGGCGTAAAAGATGATGAAGTATGGTTATAGAAAATAGGGACAATAAAAAAGCCCAGTGACGTGGCGAAGCTTTCTTTATGTGGGAGTTGACGGATCCAACCGCCGACCTTCTTCTTGTAAGGGGGCAAAGCCGACACGGATAGTCAGATGAAATTGGGTTATACCGGTTATCGTCCGTTTATGCTGGTTTCCATTGTCTTACAACAGCGGAGGAGAAGTTTCCTGCCTATATAATGACTGAATATTTTGGCCACTCCGGGCAGGTGTTGGGTGCAGTTCAAATTTTCGCCCCCAATATGCGCTGCAGGCGCTACCCGTTTGTAGAAATATTAAATATAATTTTCGTATTGCCCCGTAGGGGTTACCCTTAATAGTCCATATGAGAGGCTTCAGGAAGGCGGAACGTTAATAGCGAAAATTTGAAATGCACCCGGGTGTTTTGGTCTTTTTGAGGTTTTCGTAAGTTGCACCAGTTTTCCTAAATATGCCGTTCTGGAACCTCAATAGTGCGGAAATTAGTAGGGAATGTTTGGCGATAAAATGGATTATTATATTTTTTCTTTTATACCTAAAAATCTTTCTGAGTAAGAATTAATAAAATCAAAATTTCTTTGAAAATTGATGCTTGGATGTTTTTCAATTAAATAATCAAGAAAAAATTTAATAAATTGTTGCTTTGATAATCTTTTTATAACATCAGGCCTTAATGTTTCAACAAATGGGTAAAACGAATTTATAATAAGAAATTCAACTTCACCATCATAGTTTGAAGATAAAGTACTCGTATTATAAAGTCCAGAAACTTTATCAACCGATGCAAGGTTATTTATTTTAGTATCTAATTGTTCAATCCTCTTCAGTATGAGTTCACTTGCACCCACAGTTTCTTCCTTAAGTTGTGCTTTGTATTGAACAAAACTTTTTAAAAATGTCGGATTATCTGGTTTTGAATATGCCAAAACGGTTGATGCAATTTTATTCTTGAGTAACTCTTTAAAGTCAACTATCTTCAAATAATTTAAGTCAGAAGGGTAAATCAAATGTTCGACAACCTGAGTATCGAAACTGAATTTGGTTCTATCGTCTGTAACTACCACAACTGCTTTATCAAAGGCAAGTCTCATGCCGAGTTCAAACATAACGTTTGAATTCCTTGAACTTACATCACAAACGACAATTGGATTGTTAAAGAGGTTTCCAATGATTCGGTTGTGTATAACGCCTGTGTCATTTGAATAACTGACGATATTGGGTATATAACCAGAAGATACTATTGCTTCATTTAATACCGCTTTTACTTCTTGCCAATGTCCTAAAGGATACCCATCTGTATCAGCAATTGGCATTATAATACCACATACTTCTTTTTCTTTTGATTGCTGCGCCACGCCCGCTTGTCCGTTGTTTTCGTCCATGTTTTCAAGGATTTAGTCAACTAATGTACCAATATTCTTGCAATTCTTTAGCGCAGGTGTAACTAATGATAAATATGCACAGAATTTATCAGGTTGGTTAACCCACAATAGTGCGCACTTTAATGCGGACTTTACTTAAAACTTGAGCCGTTTTTTTGAAATGCGTACTGGCCATTTTTGATTGAATTTAATACCGCGGTGGCTGTATTCAGGTAACTATCCAAATAAACGTCCATATTCTTCGCCTTTGCGAAAGGTGCGATATTTTCTCTTGTAATGCTTTCCAGGAATGCTACGGCCTTGCCTTTGTCGCGAGCCAATGGACTCAAGTCTGTATACAATCTCATTTCTCCATAATCCATGTCCAGGAACTTTTCATCCAAATTTTTCAACTTCTGGGGTGTCCGCAGTCTGTTATATTTTAATTCGGGCTGTGAGTCTGTTTTTTGAATAAAATATTCCGACGCATCATAACCGTTCCAACCGGGTTTGTTATGTGCATTATAACGTAGTTTTTCAAATTCCGCTTGTGCGCTGTTTACCTTTCTCATACATGTAAAAATACCAAAATGCTATAATATTCTTGCTATTCTTTAGCGCAGGCAGGCTGGCCTGCCGTGCCGGTACCCGGCATTTTACGCACAGGGCAATAATTTCCGGTTCGGCGCGTAACAGTTGCCTGCGTAAAAATGAACAATTCAGTCAATCCGTTCCTGCACAAGCGTTATCTAAAGAAGGACGGCAACAAACGGTTTTTGATCGAACAGTAGCATTTAACCTTACCTGCAGCTTATAATAAAGGAAGCCATCCCCCGCGGGACGGCTTCCTTTATCCACAATCAGAAAAGTTCGTTCTATTTGAAAAATTATTTAGCTTTTACAAATTTAATTATCCGCACGCCATGATCTTTATCTGTCAGCCTTACGTAATACATGGCAGATGTAAGCCTGCTCATGTCAAACGATACTACGTTAACTCCGCTAATGGTGTACCCTGACTTAGAGGTTATTAACTGGCCGGTTGAATTTATAAGCTGCGCTTCGTACTTGTTTGCTGATGATGCGCCAAATTCCACTGTTGCTGTGTAAACTACGGGGTTTGGATAAGATTTAAGGTAACCGGGCATCAACGTTACTTTAGGATTATAGCTGCCGGCTATTAAACCAGCTCCCACACTAATAGCAGCACTTGATGCGGCTGATGTGCCACAACCGTTAACCGCTTTTACGCTGATGGTACCTGCCGCTGAACCCCAGTTAACTATGATGGCTGATGTATGCTGGCCTGAAACAATTGTTACCCCTGCAGGAACGGTCCAGGTGTAAGTAACATTGACAACAGCTACAACGCTATAGCTAATGTTTGCCTGGTTGGCAGTAACTGTGCTGATGCCTGTTATAGCTGACGGGCTAACGGGCGCTGATGTTGACACAATACATTTAAGTTTCTTGCTGTTTACAGGTGTTGTTATGCCGCAGGCAACATTGCCTGTAACTGCGCACCACACACTGTCATTAGTCTTTAGCAGGCTGTCAGCGTAGGTTTTACTGTTTGATCCAACTTTAGCATTGTTTTTATACCACTGGTAAACCGGTGTGCCGGCGTTAACTGCTGTGGCTGTAAAGGTTACTTTGGTACCTGAGCAAATGGTATCGCCAGGGTTTGCCGTAACAGTTACTGTTGGTGTAATTACTGGCTTAACAAAATACTTAAGCTTACTGCTGCTTACAGGTGTTGTTATGCTGCAGGCAGCATTGCCTGTAACTGCGCACCACACACTATCATTGGTCTTAAGCAGGCTGTCAGCATAAGTGATGCTGTTGGTACCTACCAGAGCAGTGTTTTTATGCCACTGGTAAACCGGTGTGCCTGCATTAACTGCTGTAGCCGTAAAGGTTACTTTTTTACCTGTGCAAACGGTATCTTTTATGGTTGCGGCAACAGTTACTGTTGGCGTAACAGCGGGCTTAACAAAATACTTAAGCTTACTGCTGCTTACAGGTGTTGTTATGCTGCAGGCAGCATTGCCTGTAACTGCGCACCACACACTGTCATTGGTTTTAAGCAGGCTGTCAGCATAGGTATTGCTGTTGGTACCTACCAGTGCAGTGTTTTTATGCCACTGGTAAACCGGTGTGCCCGCATTAACTGCTGTGGCTGTAAAGGTTACTTTTTTACCTGTGCAAACAGTATCTTTTATGGTTGCGGCAATAGTTACTGTTGGCGTAACCAAAGGCTTAACAAAATACTTAAGCTTACTGCTGTTTACAGGTGTTGTTATGCTGCATGCCGCGTTGCCGGTAACTGCGCACCACACACTGTCATTGGTTTTAAGCAGGCTGTCAGCATAGGTATTGCTG
>Ga0265327_10000562_pt1 | contig 63462 bp, 46 predicted proteins | sample 41621metaG_FD_202089 | JGI IMG/M metagenome (GOLD analysis project Ga0265327, IMG submission 202089) | Rhizosphere microbial communities from Carex aquatilis grown in University of Washington, Seatle, WA, United States - 4-16-21 metaG | ecosystem: Host-associated > Plants > Roots > Rhizosphere...
GCTCGGGCGTGAGCAGGGGCGACGGGCATTCCTCGATGATCTTCTGGTTGCGGCGTTGCATCGAGCAATCGCGCTCGCCGAGGTGGATGAAATTGCCGTGGGTATCCGCAATGACCTGGAATTCGACGTGATGCGGATTGATCACCAGTTTTTCCATGTAGCATTCGCCATTGCCGAAGGCGGCCAAGGCCTCGTTAGACGCGGCGCGGAACTGGGCGATGAAGTCTTCTTCCTTGAAGCACGGGCGCATGCCGCGCCCCCCGCCACCCGCGGTGGCCTTGATCATGACCGGCAGGCCAATGCGGAGGGCCTCCTGCAGGGCCGCTTCCGGATCGACAATGATTTCCGAGCCGGGAGTGATCGGCACGCCATTGGCCACGGCGGTGGCCCGGGCGGTGGCCTTGTCGCCCATCATCGAGATGACCTTGGCCGGCGGCCCGATGAACTTGATACCGGAAGTGGCGCAGATTTCAGCAAAGCGGGCGTTTTCCGAGAGGAAGCCATAGCCCGGGTGGATGGCATCGGCCCCGGTGATTTCGGCGGCGGCGATGATCCGGTCGGGCTTGAGATAGCTTTCCTTGCTGGAGGCAGGTCCGATGCAAACCGATTCATCGGCGAGATGTACGTGCATCGAATCGACATCCGCCTCGGAGTAGACGGCCACGGATTCGACGCCCAGCTCGCGGCAGGCGCGGATGATGCGGAGGGCGATTTCGCCGCGATTGGCGACCAGGACGCGCTTGAACATGGAGGAAGACAGATGTTTGCCGGTTTTCGGATTTCAGTTTTCAGGAAGAAACCGGGAAGCCGATCACTTGATGCGGAAGAGAATGTCGCCGTATTGGACCGGATTGCCTTCTTCGGCGATGACGGCGCAGATGGTGCCGGAGCGCTCGGCCTTGATCTCGTTCATCACCTTCATGGCTTCGATGATACAGAGGGTCTGTCCTTCGGAAACGACGGAGCCGATCTCGACGAACGACGGGGCGTCCGGCGCGGGCTTGCGATAAAAAGTGCCGACCATCGGCGAGTTGATCTCCGCGCCTTCAGCAGCGGGGGCGGCCACCGGCGTGCCGGAGGCAGCGGAAGTCGGACCAGCGGCGGCAACAGGAGCCGGCGCGGCGGCGGGCATCGAACCGATCAGGCCGCGGAGGGCCTCCAGATCGGGGCCTTTCTTGAGCTTGATGTGGAAATCTTCGCCAGTGAGGTCGAAGTAGGTCAGGCCGTGCTCGTTCATGAGCTCGACGATTCGGCGGATTTCCTGAAGGTCCACGGTGAGAAAGGGTTGGTTGAAGGATGGGCGGGCGCGGCGGCTCGCTTGATTCCGCTACGCTAGGGACGCTTGTGAAAGAGCGTCAAGCGGAACCCACCTTTCCAACAGATAGCCGGGGTCCGGCAGCGGGGTTTGGGGAGCAAAAAGGAGGCTTCCCGTCGCAAGTGCTTGCGAAAATCCCCTTTGGTACAACGGGCATGGGATCTTTCCCCCGGGAAGATGAGATCGTCCTGCCGTCTTATTCCACTTTTGTCCGGAGGAGTTTTCTGGCTGATGGGCCGCACGTTCTTCCCCGATATGAATTCGAGCCCCGCTGCCGGAATCCGGTCCCCTTTGCTGCGCTTCCTGCCTCTGCTGTACGCCGCCGTCTGTACCTTGGCCACGTCTGCCCTTGCGGATGCGGGATCAGTCGTATTCACCGGTAGCGGTTCACTGGCAATTGCACGGTGCCGCCATACCTCAACCCTTCTTCCCAATGGCAAGGTCCTGACCGTCGGAGGCTTCAGCGGCAGCACGTTTCTGTCGAGCGCCCAGCTCTACGATCCGGCCACCGGGGCGTGGAGCGATACCGGCTCGCTGGCGGAGGCCCGCTATCTCCATACGGCGACCCTCCTTTCCAACGGGAAAGTCCTGGTCGCGGGCGGCTACGGAAACGCCGGCTGCCTGGCGAGCGCGGAGCTTTACGATCCGGCCACCGGCACCTGGACGGCCACCGGTTCAATGGCCTCGGCGCGCTATTTCCATACGGCCACGCTCATAGCGAATGGGAGAGTCGTCGTCGTGGGTGGCGACGATAATGGTGACACACTCTCAAGCGTTGAGATCTACAATCCGGGCTCGGGAACCTGGAGCGCCACGGGCTCAATGGCCACCAGCCGTGCCTACCACACCGTAACGCTGATGCCGGATGGCACGCTTCTCGCCGTGGGTGGGGGCAACGATGCGGGCTACGTGGCCACCACCGAGGTTTTCGACCCAACTGCCGGCAATTGGCACGCCACCGGCAGCCTTTCAACCGGACGGGATGCCCATACGGCCACCCTATTGTCAAATGGCAAGGTGCTGGTGGTTGGGGGTTACAATGGAGTGCTGCTCACCAGTGCCGAGCTCTTTGACCCCTCCACGGGGAACTGGACATCAACCGGTCCTCTGGCCTCCGGCCGCTTTTACCACACCGCCACCCTTCTTCCCAACGGAGTATTGATGATCGCTGGAGGGAGTTCAGGGAGTGCCGCGCTGGCATCCGTCGAAACCTTCAATCTCTCATCCGGGAGCTGGACGGTGTCGACCCCGCTCGGACTGGCGCGCCGTTCCCACACCGCCACCCTGCTGGCGGATGGGCGGGTCTTGATCACGGCGGGGGAGATTTCCAACGGTGTCAGTACCCCGAGTTCGGAGATCGGCGATGCTTCGTTCCCCACCTGGGCCACCGTCAACCCTCTCTCGAACAGCCGGTCAGGCCACACTTCGACTCTACTACCCAGTGGAAAGATCCTGGTGACCGGCGGGAAGGGCGGGGCGACATCACTTGTCAGTGCGGAACTCTATGACCCCTCCGCCGACCAATGGAACGCCACCGGATCGCTGGCAACCGGGCGATTCAGCCATGCGGCTACGCTGATGCCCGACGGGCGAGTATTGGTGACCGGCGGGTTCAACGAAGGCGGCGTGGTCGCAACTGCAGAAATTTATTCACCGGCCACGGGCACCTGGAGCGCCGCCGGAACGCTGATCACTCCTCGCGGGAAGCACACCGCTACTTTGCTGCCAAGCGGCAAACTGCTGCTCACGGGCGGCCAAGGAACCGGTGCCGCGGTGGGCCAGGCGGAACTCTACGATCCCGTGACCGGTGCCTGGTCCTCTACCGGATCGCTCGCCAATGGACGCTCTCTTCATACCGCCACTCTTCTTCCTGGCGGAAAAGTGCTGGTGGTCGGCGGCTTCAACGGAGCCTCCGCACTTTCCAGCGTGGAACTTTACGACCCCGCGAACGGCGGATGGACGACCTCAGGCAATCTGGCGGTGGGGCGCTATGCCCACAGCACCACTCTTCTGCCAAACGGGAAATTACTGTCTGTCGGCGGAATGGGTCCTTCCGGGAACAATTCCTCGGCGGAAATTTACAACCCCGCCTCCGGCACCTGGAGCGCCACGGGAGCCTTGACCACTCCGCGGAATTCACACACCGGGACTCTGTTGCCCGGCGGCAAGGTGCTCGTCGTCGGAGGCACCAACGGTGGCAATTCACTGGCCAGCACGGAGGTTTACGATTCTGCCAGCGCCGGTTGGACGGGTGCCTGCAGCCTCTCATCCTCCCGGACATCGCACGGCACGACCCTCCTGCCGAATGGAAAACTGCTGATCTCGGGTGGCGATACCGGGGGTGCCTCGCTGGCATCCGCCGAACGTTTTGATCCCGGCCTGGGATACTCTCCCGCCTCACAGCCGCTGGTTTCCGCCGCTTCCTTTGACACGTCGGGCCGGCTGACGCTCACCGGAAACTTCCTGAGGGGAGTTTCGGGATCATCAGGGGGCAATGGTAGCCAGGATTCACCGACAAATTTCCCCTCGGTGCATTTACTTCGTTTGGACAATGGGCAGCCCTTCAATCCACAGCCGGATGCCACAGCGGGAATGTCCGCGACATCGTTCCGGTCGACGCCGATAGCCGCCTTTTCCGGCTACGCGCTTGTCAGCGTAATCGCGAACGGGATCCCGAGCCCGGGCTATGCGCTGGCAGTGAATACACCCAGCGTGTCAGTTCCCACTTTGGCGGGCTTGGGCAACTTGACCGCCACCCTGGGCGGAACCGTCTCCTCGGATGGCGGAGCCGCCCTCACTGCTGTCGGGATCCTGCTGTCACGCACGTCAATCAACGGCAACCCCCAGTTCGGTGGAACTGGCGTCATCAACCTGACCGGCGCTGCAGCCACGGGAGCGTTCAGCCTCATCGCCAGTGGACTGACGCCGCTGACGGGCTACAGCTACAGGGTCTATGCCACCAATTTCACCGGCACAAGCTACGGTGACATTGCCAGTTTCACCACACTGGCCTCGCCGGATATCGGCATCCAACTGGCTGACGGCACACCAAGGGAAATTGACAGCACCAGCAGTTTCCCAACGGCGAGCGCCGCACTACCGGCGAGCCTCGGATTCACCATCTCCAACACCGGTGCCGGAATCCTAACCGGTCTTGGCATCACCATCGACGGGTCAAACGCGGCGGACTTCACCGTCACCGCCAGTCCCTTCGGCCCGGTCAATGTCGGTGGTTCCACCACCTTCGCGGTTCGTTTCGCACCGGCCGGTGGACCGACTGGCACCCGCACCGCCGCCCTCCACATCGCCACCAACGTACCCGGCAAGAACCCGTACACGCTGAACCTGACGGGTTTGGGGCTCTCAGCCACCACCGACAGCGATGGAGACGGGATGAGTGACGCTGCGGAGTTCGGACTCGCTCCGCTCGGGTTCAACTGGCAGGTGAGCCAGCCAACAATGGTCAGCACCTACTACGCTCATGCGGCGGAAGCCGGACTTTACAACCTGAACCAGTTGCAGGCCTTGGACGTCAATGCGCCGCTGATTCAAACCAACCAAAACGGCCAGGTGAAACTGACCCTTTCCCTGCAAAAATCCACGGACCTGACAAATTTCACCCCATTCCCCTTTATCGCACCGCAGACCACGGTGAACGCCCAAGGGCAGCTCGAATTCCTGTTCACACCCACGGACCATGCGGCTTTCTTCCGGGTGAAGGCCCATTGAAATGGACATGAATCGGCTTGCGGGAAGGCCGGGTTGCGGTTGCGATCCGAACGTAATGCCTGCCGAGCCGATCAAGACCCGCCGCCCTGCTCCGGCGGAGTTCATTCCCACGGACTATTTCAAGCGCTGGGAAAAGGCGGAGGTGTTCCCCGGTGAGCGCCCGCTGGAGATCGATCTCGGCTGCGGGGACGGTTCGTTTCTACTCGGGATGGCGGAGCAGTTTCCAGACCGGGATTTCCTGGGCGTGGAACGGTTGCTCGGCCGGGTGAAGAAGGTGGGCAAGCGGATCTTCAAGGCTGGGCTGGACAACGCGAAGGTGCTGCGGCTGGAAAGCCGCTACACGGTAGAGTGGCTGATCCCCGCAGGGTCGGTCTCACGGCTGCACCTGCTGTGCCCGGATCCGTGGCCGAAATTCAAGCACCACCGCAGACGGCTGGTGCAGCAGCCGTTTCTGGAGGCGGTCTGGAACGCGCTGGAACCTGGCGGCGAGTTCCTGTTCATGACTGATCACGAGGAATACTTCCAGTGGGGCGGTGTCGAGGTGACGAAGTTCGGCCGTTTCGAGCGGCTGGAGTGGGAAGAGGATTCGTTTTTCTATCCGAAGACGGATTTCCAGCTCCAGTGGGAGGCGGAGGGGAAACGGATGTGGCGGCTGAGGGTGAGGAAGAGCGTCGATTGACCGCGCAAATTCTCAGCAAATGGCTACGACAGCTCTTGCCGCAAATCGCGCCCGGAGAGTTCCCTTAGCAAGTTCAACTCGGCGGCCAAAGTCTGGTATGCCGGAGCACCGTTTGTGCAAACCGTGCCACACGGAGTGAAGGCGGAGAAGCCCGGGTAGCCTTCGCGAGCCGCAGGATCATTAGCCGAAGTGGCCAAGGTCAGAACTGGACGCTCACCGCGAGAACCCGGCTTCAAAATCAGGGGGTGCATCCAGCAGGAAATCGGCTTCCAGAACCAAGGATGCAAGCTGTGGTCTACGGCGAGCCGCTGGAGCACGCAGCGATGCCCGTCATCAAGAAACACGCAGCGGGTCTTTGGGAAATGAGGCGGAAACGCATCACCCGGCTCCTCATCGGCAAGAGTGACGGATTTCCACCGGCCCTCGGGTTGCTGGAAAATGGCCTTCTCGTGCCAGTCATAGGTGGCGAGGAGTTCAGTATTGGACGCGATCACTTCCCCGATGACCGCCCGCTCCTCCGCATCCAGATAAACTCCATCGTGGCAGCAGGTGGCACGACAGGAAGTGAGTTCGCAGAGCTTCAGCGGCATCTCCAACGCGGCATGGTCCAGCACCGCTTCCCGGACCTGGCGGGCTAGTTCGGCGGATAGCGAGCGAAATGCGATCACCCAACAAGTGGAAGCGCTCTCCCAAACAAAAGCAACCGTCCCTTCCGCAGGAATCTCCTGCCTCAATGAGAAAACCACTGCACGGATTGGTCAACGAAACCTTCCATCCTGAGCTTCCCATCCTTGTCCACTCGAACCGAAACTCCCCCGCTCTGACCTTGGTCGAACACGGCAATCCCCCGCTCGCGCCAAGTGGCGGGCTGGGAGGGGTCGAGCTGGGACGCTTCGGGATAGGAGGGGTTGCTCGCAACAATGATGCGGGGTGAAACGGCATCCAGAAATTCATCACCCAGGGTGAGATCATGGCGATGGTGACCGGTGACGATGACATCGGAGTGAAGATCCACGCCCGAATCCATCAGACGACGCTCGGTTTTCAGCCCTCCATCACTCATGAGGAGGATTTTCCATAAACCCCAGACCAGGCGGTAAATGGCGGCGCGCTCATCGGCCGCGGCGTTTGGAAACGCGGGATCCGCCACGAGCAGGATCTCGAGCGAGGCCCCGTCGGGAAACGGCAGCACGGTGCCGGCGCTTGCGGTGATGAGGGAGGCGCCCTTGGCGGGCGCAAAGGTGAACCAATCCTGGTAAACCTTGCTGCGAGCACGATCGACCGGCATCACCACCTGTTGGATCTTGTAGGCTTCGAAAAGTTCCGGGCCGCCACCGACATGGCCGACGTCGGGATGGCTGAGAATCACCGAGTCCGGCTCGGCATTGAAGGAGCGCAGCGAGGAGACGAGACAGCGGCGAAAGGCGCGTTTGTCCCCGCAATCCAACAACACGGTGCCCCCACGCCCCATGAACGCGCACGCTCTCGCCCCGTAAGGAAGATCGTAGACGACGAGGACCGGCTTGTCGCCACGCGGGATGCGGACGTTTCCATAGGGAATCTGCGAAAGCCCCCCGGCAACGCCAGTGCAGGCCTGGGCGATGCAGGCGTTCAGCCGGTTCAAGGCACAGGAGCCACCCGGCCACAACGGATGAAGCGCCCCGGAGACGAGCGAAACGCCCAGCAGGGCGAAAATACCGATCGACATGGGAATGGCAGCCAGGATCGAGACCGGCGTGGTCATCCCGAAATGCCAGAGCGTGATCGGGCTGGAGCCGATCCAGGCCGCGCACGCGACACCGGTGGAATCCCAGCCCTTCCGAAGAAGTCCATACCACCGCTGCTGCCAGGAACTCAACAGCACCGTGGGAAGATAGGAATCGGGCCTGCCAAACCGATCGGTCCATTGCTGAACCCAACCGGCGATCAGGCCGATGGCGGCGACCACGCCGTAGGAAAGCTGGACCCCGGGCAGGAACAGCAACCGACCCTCCCATAGCATGGTCACGAGCAGCACCGCGCCGAGGGAATTGAGCACATTGGAGCGACGGCGCAGGGCGAAGGCCCCGAGAAACACCGCCCCCATCCAGGCGGCGCGCACCGCAGGCGGGCTCTCACCGGTGATCCACGCGTAGCTGAACATCAAAACAATGAGAAATGGCACCGCCGTCCGCCGCGAAACACCAGCCCAGCCGAGCAGCGACCAGCCCATCGCACCCACCATGGCCACGTGCAGCCCGCTGACGGAGAAAGCATGCAGGGTGCCGCTGTTCCGGAACATGGCCACCACTTCATCATCGTGGGCCGGATATTCGCCGATGACCACGGCGCGGATCACATTCGCCTCACGGCTGTCTTCCGGAAGACCGGCCGTGATCGCTTCGCGGAACCCTTTTCGGACCGCCGCCGTCGCGCTGGCCAAAGTACCGGTACGGACTTCAAGCGAATTGCGGTCGGCTAAGAACGTGGCTGCGATGCCTTTTTGCTCAAACCACTCCCGCTGGTCGAATTCACCGGGATTCCGCGGCGGCACGCAGGCTTCGAAGGTGCCTTGGGCGGAAACTTCCGCTCCATCGACGGGCGGCTCACCGGGACCGATGCACCAGACCGTCGCCGCGGGGAACGGATTCCGGGCAACCATCCGGACCAGCCCGGTCCAACCCGAGGGGGAGGGCTTGGCATCCCCCAGCATCGTCCCGGAGATCGCCTGATGGGGCAGGGCCTGGGAGACCAGGATCGCCCCGGCTTCCCGGCGATGGGATTCGCGGAACCCCAGGGAGCCACCCGCCAAGGTGGCGCAGCAAAAGGCAAAAAGTGCCGCCCGACGACCGAGCAACAAGCCGCCAACAACGGTGATGATAACGATGGCCGACACGCCAACCAGCGGCGAAACATGCCAACCGATGACCCCGGTGACCGCCGCGATGGCCCCCCCTAACAGCGGGCGGAGCCGCAGGAAAGCGCCCGCCCGCGTTCGCATGGCATCAGATCAGCCCCCACTCGTTGAGCTTGAAGCGGGCATTGGCCGCATGCCGGGTGTTCGGGAACTGTTCCATCACCTGCTGGAGAATGGAAACAGCGGAGGCGCGATCGCCCGCGTCCTGTTCATAAAGTTCAGCCAGGCGGAAGAGGAAATAGGCGGCGTCGTTCAACTCCCACTCCTGGCTCTGCAGGGCGTGGCGGATGGTCTCGATGGCGGCAGCCGGATCTTCCAGGTTTTCCTTTTGAATCTTCGCGATTTCCACCCACGGCAGGCGGTTCATCGGATCGGCCGCAGCGGCTTCCTTGAAGGCTTCGATCGCGCCCAGGTAATCGCCCTGCGCCACCTTCGATCGCGCGTCATGCATGACGTCCTTCTCCACCATTTCGGCGCTGTCGTATACCGAGTGGGTGAGCCGGTTCGCAAACGCAGGCAGGACTTCGACCACGGCCACGATGCCCACGAGACCCGCCGTGAGGAAGGCCAGCAGGATGCCCGTGATGATCCCCTCGTTCTTCTTGGCCGCGATCTCGCTTTTCCAATCGGCGATCTTCTCGGTGTCGTCACCGGTGTTCTCCGCCTTCGTGATCTGCGCCTGCCAGGCGGCAATCTTGGGGTCGGGCTTGGAGCGCCAGTACCATCCGTAGGAGATGCCCACGGCGAGAAGAAGATAGAGAACCCATTTCATGTTCTTGAAAGTTTAGAGACCTGTTACGCCGGGCCGGAAGTAAAATCTATCGCTTCAGAGCCGGCGGGCATTGCGGCCTTCGTCGATCAACTGCCAGAAGTGCTTCGATTTCGCCAGTTCCTCGTCTTCCCCGACCGGCATCTTCGACCGGAATAAAAAGTCCGAAAGCGTTCCCTTGTGTAGCACGCGGTGGACGATCACGGCCCCCTCTTTCACTTCGAAATAGAAGCGGTGCTCCTGGGACCGGAAGCGGTATAGCGTCTTGCCCCCACGCTCGATCTTCCCGAAACGCTCGCCATCGAGGGTTTCGAGGTCCTTTTCAGAAACCTTGAACTCATCGAGCAGCTCAAGCTGTTCGAGCGTGCCGAGCTGGGAGATCTCGGCCGCGCTGATTTCATTGAAGACAATCTGGAACACCGGCGCAATCTACGTGGGGCCGGAGCGGGATCAAGTTCGGACAGACGGCCAAGCCGAGATTCAAGAATCCGGAACCCAGAGAAGAGACGGGCGAGCGGAGAGAGGCTTCTCCGAAATCTGGGTTCTGGATTCTTGAACCTCGCCTGGTCGCCGTCTTGACACGGCCCCCCCCTTCCTCCACCTTCGCGCCGTGACCGTTCTGTTCCGCGAGCTCCTGCTGCTCGGCCAACTCCTTCTAGGGTTGGCCTCCCGCTGAACTTTACCTATTCCCCACTTTCGGTCATCCGTCGTCCCGCACCTGTTTCGCGGGCCGGATTCTCTTTCCGCCTCACGGCACCACCTTTTCCATTTTTAATTTCCGTTGTTCCATGAACCGCTCCGCGATTTCCAAGTACCGCCCCTTCCCTCCCGTCCGCCTGCCTGACCGCACGTGGCCGGACCAAGTCATCACGCAGGCACCCGAGTGGTGCTCCGTCGATCTTCGCGACGGGAACCAGGCGCTTCCCCAGCCGATGTCGGTGGAGGAGAAGCTGGAGTTTTTCGACCTGCTGTGCCGGGTGGGCTTCAAGCAGATCGAGGTTGGCTTTCCCTCGGCCGCGGACACGGAGTTCACCTTCCTGCGCCGGTTGATCGAGGAAAACCGGATCCCGGAAGACGTGACGATCCAGGTGCTGGTGCAAACCCGTGAGCACCTGATCCGGCGGACGTTCGAGTCCATCGCGGGAGCGAAGCGCGCCATCGTGCACATCTACAATTCCACTTCGCCCCTGCAGCGGCGGGTGACCTTCAGCGATGCCTCGCGCGATGATATCAAGCAGCTCGCGATCGATGGCACAAAGCTGGTAAAGGAACTGGTTCCGACCATCCCGGAGACCGAGGTGGTGCTGCAGTACTCGCCGGAATCGTTTTCCGACACCGAGCTCGATTTCGCGCAGGAAATCTGCAATGCCGTGATCGACATCTGGGAGCCGACGCCGGATCGGAAGATGATCGTGAACCTGCCCGACACCGTGCAGTGGAGCACGCCTAACATCCATGCCGACATGATCGAGTGGATGGGCCGCCACCTGCACCGCCGGGATTCGATCATCATCTCACTGCACACTCACAACGACCGGGGCACCGGCACCGCCGCGACCGAGCTGGGTCTGATGGCGGGAGCCGATCGCGTGGAGGGCACCCTCTTCGGCAACGGCGAGCGCACGGGAAACCTGGACATCGTCAACGTGGCGCTGAACTTGAACAGCCACGGCATCGAGACCGGGCTGGATTTTTCCGACCTGCCGGGGATCCGCGCGGTCTATGAGCGCATCACCAAGATGATCGTGTCCGAACGCCACCCCTATGCCGGCGAGCTGGTGTTCACCGCGTTTTCCGGGTCGCACCAGGATGCGATCAAGAAGGGCCTCGACCGCCGCGAGAAGGAAACGTCGGCCGATCCGGACACCGCCTGGGGCGTCCCCTACCTGACCATCGATCCACAGGACATCGGCCGTTCGTACGAGGCGATCATCCGGATCAACTCGCAGTCGGGCAAGGGTGGCATCGCCTACATACTCGACCGCGAACACGGCCTGGATCTGCCAAAAACCATGCACCCGCAGGTGGGCAAGTACGTGTACGATCTGGCCGACCAGCTCGGGCGCGAGCTGACGGCCGACGAGATCCGGGATGCGTTTTACCTGCGCTTCGCCAATCTGGAAATGCCACTGGCCGTGATGGATTACGAACTGGTCCACCACGCCGGCGAGCGCGGCCAGGTGCAGTGCAGCGCCACGATCCGCCTGGATGGCGACACCAGGCAGATCAAGGGCCTTGGAAACGGGCCGATCAATTCCTTCGTGCATGCGATGGCGGAGATCGGTCTGAAGGATTTCAAGGTGACCGACTACCGCTCCCACGCCGTGCGTGGCGGCTCGGACGCGAACGCCGCTGCCTATGTGCAGGTCCAGCATGAAGACGGTAGCATCGTCTGGGGCTGCGGCGTCGATCCCTCCATTGAAATGGCAGGCCTGAAGGCGCTGGTCAGTGCCTGGAACCTGCTGCGATGAACCCAAGGAGTGGCTGTTTCCCAACAGCCATTCTTGAAATGGCAGCTTTCGTTCGAATGAATCCGCCCCTCAAGTGACTTCGACCTAACGCAAGCAAATGCGCCTCACTCATGGATGGCTGTTAGGAAACAGCCACTCCTTGTTTCAGAACCTCCTGCCCGGTTGGCTCACTCCCACACCCCTTGCGCCACCAGTTGCTTCGTCGCCGCCTCCGCCCAACCTCGGTTGGCCGCAGGGGACGCCGGAGATGGATGGAGGACGCGGCCGATCTGGTAAGTCCCTCCCTGGAGCGCGGCGGCGCGGCGGAGACGTTCTTCGGCGAAGGCTCCAACCCCGATGAGCCATTCGGGCTGGAGGATGCCGATTGTCTCCGCGAGATGATCGAGGCAGGCGGCTTCCACGCCAGCCATCTCGGTGGCGGAAATTTTGTCAGGCGTGAGATTGGCTCCGCTGGCGCTCATCCAAACGAGCGGGCAGTAATTGACCACGAAGTGATCCTTGAAGAAGTCCTTCGCCTCTGGAAACCGCTCGGCGAACAGCCCCCACAAGCGACGTCCGCTGACCTCCGATTTCCCACACGCAAATCCGTCGATGGGCCGCTTCGGGTGTTCGAGGGGCGGCTTTCCCACGGGTTCGCAGATCCCCATCCAATCTCGCACAGCAGCGATTTCTCCGAACGGCACGCCGGTCTGGGCCATGCCAAAGGGACCGGGATTCATGCCGAGGAACAGCACTCGCTTGGGTCCGCCACCATAACGCACGAGGTAGGCCTCATGGGGAACCGCAGCGTATTCAAGCGGATTGTAAACATGCGTGACCGGCGGGGAAAACTCCGCCCCACGCAGGGCATTGGCAAGACGGCGGGATGAATCGATCAGCGCGGACACCCCGCCACTCAACCGGTCAACCGCGCTCAGCGCAATCCCCAAGCCCCGGCCCGGCTGCTGCGGGCCTCGCGCTCCTTGGCGCGCAGCAGGTCCTTGTGATCGGAGAGCGAGGTGCCGTCCGGCAAGCCAGCCCCCTTGGTGTAGATCCGGCAGAATCCCCGTTCGACGAGTAGCTCGTGCAGCCAGCGCGGCTTTCCGTTTTCCTCCACCTCTACGAAGGCGTGGAAACGATTGTCATGATAGGGACTGTCCCACGCGGTGTAGATCGTGAACGGCTTGCTCGCCAGGAGATCGAGCGTGAAATGCTTCGCCTGCTGGCCGATTTGCACCGCCTGTTCTGGAGTGATGCCGAGCATCTCCGCCTGGTCACTGATCCGCTTGTGATTGGTGTCCCCGCCGGCGTAGCTCTTGAAGTCGCTCTCCGGGCAATCAACGAAATAGAGCCGGAATACCTCGCCGCGTCCGTCCGGGAGGTGCACCTCGAAGCTGTCTCCGTCGTTGTGCTTTTCATTGGCGAGCCTGCAATTCCGATAGACCTCGTAGTTCCCCATCGTCTCGCCACCAACACGACGGCGGGACGGCTGGGTGGTTTCCTCAGGGTCTTCGCGGGTGATGGCGACGGACCGCGGGCCGTTCTCGCCAGCATGGTCCTTCTGATACTGATTCCAGAACCACGCAATCGCGGCACAAACGATCAGCAGCACCATCCGCAGGGAACTTGTCCGGACAGGGGCCGCCATTGTCACAGCCCCTTGAAGCCCTGATACTCCTTGTAAGTGCCGAGCGGCACCGCCACCGAGCCCCACTCACGGTTCAGGCGCCGGTATTTCTTGATGAAATCGGTGCCGACGGCCCAGTTGGTGAAGTCCCGCGGCACGTCATCCCGCTGCATGCCGGTGGTGATGTTCAGCCGCACCTCGAAGTGCAGGTGGGCGGGATACATCCCGTGATTGGTGCCGATGGTGCCGACCTGCTGGCCGCGCTTCACGACCTGACCCATCTTCACGAGAATCTCGTTCATGTGGGCGTAGAGAGAATCGCAGAACTTCACCTGCCCGGATGCCGGGTCGCGATAGGCATGGCGGATCAGCACCACGTTTCCCCAACCCGAGTGCAGATCGTAGGCGAAAACCACCAGCCCGTCTCCAAAGGCGTAAACCGGGTCTCCAAAATCCGTGTCACCACCGCCCCGTCCGTTCCAATCCTCCCCGTAATGGATGGGAGAGGTCAGGCGCACGCCGCGTGCGATGTAGTAGCCGGCACCATCCGGTTTCCCCACCGGGAAATCGAAACCATCCGCCAACGGGATCTTGTAGGTCGGATCGGCCTTGGCCGAACCAATCCCCAGCAAGACAACCAGCGCCAGCAGGCAGGCCTGCAGCATCGCGTAAGGTTTCGAACAAAGGGTCATCCCGGTGAGTCCACTCCTCCGCACCGGTGGCGGCAATCAAAAACTCCCGGCGGATCCCGTGATCATCAAGCCAGCCGGAATGTCGTTCCGTTCACCCTTTCTCCTCGGCGGCGATGCCAATGCACATCAGCGCCCAAAAGCAGCCGATGAGATTCGCCACCACGAGCTGCAACAGGGACGGCAGACAATAGACGATCGTCACGCCGGGAATCCACACCACCCAGTTTGGCACCAGATTCGGGAGCACGATCCGTCGGTACCAGCCCGGCCGGATCCACTCGCGCGGTGACCCGAGGGGGTAACCCAGCGCCTTCCACCGGTGGGCAAGCGCATTGGCCGGAGAGGACCAGAGCGGGGTGTAGAGCAGCATGTCGGTGGCCACCTTCGCGACGACCACCCAGATCCCGTGCCCCTCCCCCCACACGAGGCCCTGCCCGCGGTAAAAGGCATCCGTGATCAAATTCACCGTGCCCCACCAGACCAGCCCGAATAGCAACTCCGGCATCGGCCGCGCCGGCCGGAGCGAAGGCAGGCACATCCGGAACAGCCAGGGCAACAGCCCGCCAAACAGCATCCCGCTGAGCGCCGAGAGCCCGAACCCCATGCGCGCCTTCCAAATTTCAATAATCAGGAAATGCTCCCGCAGTACTGGACTGGCGTAGTAGGAAAGCAGCAGGGCCAGCGTAGCCCCCTGCAGGATCAGCCCCGGGACGAGGTTCACACGCGCCGCCCGCAGACCGATCCGCCAAGGCGAATGAACCGGCAAGGCGACCGGGGACTCACTCATGGCTGCGGATGGCGGAAAAACGTGCCGCCACGGTTTCAGCGGGCATTTTCGCCATGCTCCGGCCCATCCGAAGCTTGGGATGCCTGCGCATGATCAGGCAGGCGGCGGTCATCCTCGATCACTCCCTTCCAGAGCATCCCGCCCACGGCGAGGCCGAGGGCCACCCGATACCAGCCAAAGCCTACCAGCCCGTGACGCTGGAGGTTTCCCACCAGCCACTTCACGGCGATCGCGGCGGAAATGGCCGCCGCCAGGCTGCCCACCAGGAGATTGGTGGCACCGAACTGATGCAGCATCAGCTTCGCCGTGCCGAAATGATGGGCGTATTCAGGGCCGCTCTCCTGCGCCTTGTCAAAAGCCGTCTTCGCAGTCGCCGCCGTCAGTGTCAGCACACCGAGCAGAAACGAATATTCCACCGCCGCCCGGATCGAAAGTCCCACCAACAGCCCGCCCGCGATCGTCATCAGGCTGCGACTGGTGCCGGGACACATCGCGATGCACTGGAGGCCGCCGATCACCAGTGCCATCTGCCAGGTCAGGTGCCCGAGCTCCTTGCGGTTGCTCGCCACCGGATGCATTCTGCGCCACAGCGTCGCCGCCAGAATTCCAATGCCCCCCAAGGTCCATGCGGTCACGATCGGCCACAGCCCGAACAGGTGCGCCTCGATCCAGTGATGGAACAACAGCCCGATGACCGCCGCCGGCATGAAGCCGACGATCAGCGCGATCAAAAGCTTCAACCCGGACGGATCCCGGCCGAAAAGTCCCGCCAGCATCTGCTTCACATGCTTCCAATAGAGTCCCAGCACGGCCAGAATGGCCCCGCCCTGGATGCACACGGCGAAGGCGTCCGCCCCCTCCTTCGCGGAGGCGATCTGCATCTCGCTCATCCCCGGCTGCTCGGTACCGATATGCATCAGCTTTTGCGCGACGACCAGATGCCCCGTCGAGCTGATAGGGAGATACTCGGTGATCCCTTCGATCACGCCCAGGAGAAGCGATTGCCAGTGTGTCATGCGCAGCGGCACGCTGACCAGATTGGTCCCTCCGGGCAAGGGATTTGCGGCAGACGGCGAGCAGGATTTCAGCGCGGCGGCGGCAAGTCCGCCCCCGCGAACCGGCGGGCGCTCACTTTCGCCCCGAAGGGCGCGCCGAGCCGCTGCTGGTCGGGCACCGGTGGAAACCGATAGCTGCGGTTGTTCTTCCGCTCCTTGCGGTGCATCAGCCGCACCGCACCGAACCCCACCACGGCCAGCAGCACGATCGCGCCGAGCATCGCTCCGGCCACTTTCATGGTTTGGTCGTTCTTTGTCTTGGCGCGCCCCTGCTCCAGGTAGCGCTGGCATTCGGAAACGAGCAGGATCGACAAACGGTCCAGCAACACCTGGGAATCCATCGGCTGCACCTTCTGCTCCTGGTCAAGCTGGCGGCTCACGTGTTCAATGATTTCCGCCGCGACAAAGGTCGGAATCTGGGAGCCGCCGTCGTTGCCTGCCTTGAATACGACGTCATAGGGCCGGCCGATGCCGAACGAGCCGCTGTCCACTTCGTAAACGATCACAAAGCCATTCCCTTCCGGCAGCCACCCCTGCTGCAGCCGGGTGGCCATTTCCACAGGATTCGACCCCATGATCACCGAATCGGTGACCAGGTAGATGTGGAACCCCTCGCTCTGCTCGAGCCGGCTGAGACGGTCAGTGATGATCTTGAGCCCCTTGGGATTGCGACTGAACAAACCGGCGTTGTCCACCACATCGCTGTTCGGACGGGGCGGCAGGGTATCCCCGGAGAATCCGGTGGCTGATTGGCCACGCCCCACCGGTGCCAACCCCAGCAGTGCCAGCGCCCAAATCCCCGCCCGGAATGATTTCCAACCCCTCACTGGGCTCGACTATGGCCGATCGATGTAAAACTGGCAAGTCACGCAGCCGCAGCTTTTTTCTGCTTCTCCTCGCGCAGCCCGCCCAGGAACAGAAGCACCGCCGCCACACAGATGCAGGAGTCAGCCACATTGAACACCGGCCACCAGCCACCGCTCTCCGGCGAGATTTTTTCGTAATAGGGCAGTTTCACCGACAGGAAATCCACCACGTAGCCGGCCGAAAGGCGCTCCCAGAAGGGCTTCCCGGCCATGTAGCTGAGATGCGAACCCTGCAGCAGCCGGTCGGTCAGGTTCCCAAAAATCCCGCACAGCAGGAGGGCTACCGCGATCTTCGAGAGCAGGTTGCTGAACACGCCTTTCTTCCAGAAAATCCGCAGGCCTACCATCGCGATGATCGGCACGCACAGGAACACCACCGGTGCCCAGTCCGATCCATTTCCCAACCCGAAGGCCACGCCCTGGTTGTGCACCCGGGTGAAATTGAACCAGCCCTCGATCACGGCATACGGCGCGTCCATCGTCCCGGTGAACTTTGGCAGCCCAACGACCGGCGCGGGGGGCTCGGAAAAATGCCCCACCACCCACCACTTTGACCACTGGTCCAGTGCGTAGAGCGGAAGGGTGATGAAGAGCAGGAGTTTTTTGAAAAGGGTCATGGTGGCGGTCTCGTGGCGGCGGTTTCCAACCGCCAAGCCTCTTGAACAAATCAGAATTCGTAGGCGATCTGGTCACCGGATTTCACGACTTCATCGCACCGTCCGCAAAGCCCGCTTTCAACAAGCGGCTCATGGCGGCGGCAGCGTGGGCAGAGGCAGAGGTCGGTCTTGCGAGCGGTGGCAGTGGCACCAATGGAGCCGGGAAGGTTCGGATCATAACTGACACTTAGTCCAGCAACGATGAAGAATTCGGTCGCGAAAGCGCGATCATCCAACAACTGTTCATCGCCGAAAAATTTACCCGAAACCACAAGTTCGATTTTCGCCTCATTATTACGAGTGAATTCCTTGGCCTGGATGCTCTTTTCGACAGCGGTCTGGATCACCGACTTGATCTGGAAAAGGCGCTCCGCCGCGGCCGTCGTGGCACCGGGAACATAGGCCTCGTCCGGCTGCGGGAAGTCCTGCTCATGCACCGTGCCTTCGAAGAAACCCGAGTGCTCCCAGGCTTCATCTGCCGTGTAAGCGAGGATCGGCGCGAGCAGCTTGGCCAGCGCGGAGAAGACATCGAACATCGCCGTCTGCGAGGCACGGCGGCGTTGCGACGTACGATCATCGCAGTACATCCGGTCCTTGGTGGCGTCGACATAGACGGCGGAAAGATCGGCGGTGCAGAACTGGTTCAACGCATTGAACACCTTGCGGAACTCGTAGGTTTCATAGGCCTTGGTACATTCCGCGACCACGGCATGCAGGCGTTCGAGGATCCAGCGGTCCAGCAGCGGCATATGCTCCGGCGAAACGCGGTCGGTCTCCGGATTGAAGCCGTCCAGGTTGCCAAGAAGGATGCGCAGGGTGTTGCGGAGGCGGCGATAGGGCTCGGCCACCTGCTTGAAGAGATCCTCGCTGAACGGCACTTCATTCTGCCAGTCCACCGACGAGACCCACAGGCGCACGATGTCCGCCCCATACTTGTTGTAGAAGTGGGCGGCGTCGATCGGCTTGCCCGCCTTCTCGGCTTCGGACTTGGAGATCTTCTTCTTGTCCTTGTCGACCACGAAGCCATGGGTGAGCACGGCCTTGTAGGGGGCGGCCTTGCGCCAGGCGATGCTCATCATCAGCGAGCTCTGGAACCAGCCGCGGTGCTGGTCCGTCGCTTCCAGATAAAGGTCGGCCGGCGCGTGGAGTTCCGGATGCGTTTCGAGCACCGCCACGTGCGAGCAGCCGGAATCGATCCAGACGTCGAGCGTGTCGCGGCATTTCTTCACGCCTTCCGGCAGGCCCAGCAGGATGGCAAGCTCCGCATCGGTCTTTTCGAACCAGATGTTCGTCCCTTCCTTCTGGACGAGATCGGCGACCTTGCGGGCGATCTCCGGTGAAAGGATGGCCTTGTTGTCGGCATCGAAGAACACGGGCAAGGGAACGCCCCAGGTGCGCTGGCGCGAGATGCACCAGTCCGGGCGGGATTCCACCGTGCCATAGATGCGGTTGCGGCCCCACGCGGGAAGCCACTCGACGCCGTCGATCGCCTTCAGCGCATCGCTGCGGAGAGTTTCCAGGGAGATGAAGAACTGCTCCACCGCACGGAAGATGATCGGAGTCTTCGAACGCCAGCAGTGGGGATAGGAATGGGTGTATTTTTCGCGTCCGAGCAAAGCACCCTGCTCTTCGAGAATCTCGATGATGCGGTCGTTCGACTTGAACACGTGCTGGCCGACGAGTTCGGGCACTCCGACCTCGACGGTAAAATTGCCATCGTCATCGACCGGCGAAAGCAAGCCGAGGCTGTACTGCTGGCCCGCCACGTAGTCGTCCGCGCCGTGACCCGGAGCGATGTGGACCGCTCCGGTGCCGGTTTCAGTGGTGACGAACTGGCCGAGAATCAGCTTCGAGGTACGGTCGAGAAAGGGATGCTTCGCTTCCAAGTTCTCAAAGTCGCGGCCTTTTAGCTCCTTGATCGATTCGACAAGCTGCACGCCGGTCTTCTGCTCGAAGGTTTCGACCAACTCGCGGACCACGACCAGATTTTCCGAATGCCCGTCACGCTCGAAACGACCGACCACGTAGGTGAATTCCGGATGCAGGGCGACGCCGAGGTTGGCCGGAAGTGTCCACGGAGTGGTCGTCCAGATGACCATCGAGGTCCCGGCGACGCCCAAGGTGGTGGCGGCTTCAGCGGACAGCGGGAACTTCACGAAGATCGCCGGGCTTTCCTTTTCCTTATACTCCACCTCGGCCTCAGCCAGCGCGGTGTGCGCTCCGTAGGACCACTGAACCGGCTTCTTCGACTGATAAACGCTGCCGTTTTCGACGAGCTTTGCGAACACCCGCAGGATCTCCGCCTCATAGGCCGGGGCCATCGTGAGGTAGGGGTTGAACCAATCGCCGAAGACGCCGAGGCGACGAAACGAGCCGCGCTGAATATCGATGAACTTTTCCGCGAATTCCGTACAGCGGCGGCGGATTTCCGCAGGTTCCAGACCGGCGGCCTGTTTCACCACCTTGAACTCGATCGGCAGCCCGTGGCAGTCCCAGCCAGGGATGAAGGGGGCCTCGAAGCCTGCCATCGCCTTGGATTTCACCACCAGGTCCTTGAGCACCTTGTTCAGGGCGGTGCCCATGTGAGCGTCACCATTGGCGAACGGAGGCCCATCGTGGAGGATGAATTTCGGCGCCTTGGCGGCACGGCGGCGGGCGAGAATCCGCTGGTACAGGCCGGACTCCTCCCATTTGGCCAAACGCTTCGGCTCGTTCTCGACGAGATCCCCGCGCATCGGGAATGTCGTCTGCGGCAGGGTCAGCGTGTCTTTGTAGTTGGGGGCGTCCGCGCTCATGGGAAGGGCGCGGACGCTAGCAATGGGTCCGGGGCGGGTCAACCACGGCGGAAAAAGGGGCTCTTGCCGAGGCAGGAAGGCCATATCAGGCTGCGGCGTGAACGAGTCCCACCAGGAGCCGTTTAAAAAGAAAGCTGGCGGCGGCTTGACCCGGCTCGATCCGCTGCGACGTCTCCACATGCTCCGCCTGAACGCACTCGCCCTGACAGGCGGGCGCTGGCTGCCACCCGCCGACGATGGAACCCTCGTTCGAAAAGTTGTTGGGCGTGCTCGCTGAGCCATCCCGCAGGTTGGAAGCGTATCCACAGATCTTTCACGGAGCCGAGTGGAATCCCGGCCCGCTCCTCCACTTGCCATCCATGGGGGCTTCCCGCTAACAAGGCAGGCGTGTTCCGCCGCGTCGCTCTTCTTGCCTCCCCTTTCCTGCTGGTCCACTGCGCGCCGCAAAAGCCGGCCGCCGAACTGCCCAAACCGGTCTGCCATGTGGACCAGGCCGGCTATGATTCGCTCAAGCCGAAGGATTCCCACGTCCGCATCGACCTCGTGGACCAAAAGGCCCGCCTGCTGAATGCCAACGATGACATCGTGCTCGAAACCGATGTCTCGACCGGCAAGCTCGGCCACGAGACCCCCACGGGAAAATTCCGCATCATGGAAAAGAGCCCGGACAAGCGCTCGAACCGCTACGGCCGTTACCATGACAGGACCGGTCGCGATCTCGGCCCCTCGGCGGACATGCCCGCTCCGCCCAAGGATGCCATCTACGAGGGCTACAAAATGCCCTATTGGATGCGCCTGACCTGGGATGGCGTCGGCATCCACGTCGGCTACGTCGTCCCCCGCTCGGCGGTCAGCTCCGGCTGCATCCGGGTTCCGGAGGCCGTGCAGCCGCTGATTTACCAGAAATGCAAGGTCGGCACCCTGGTAGAAATCGTCGGTGCCCCGGTCACCCATCACCCGCCGCGTTGACATCCGCCCGGCGTCCCACCACCTTCCCGCCCATGGACACGATGAAGATCCTCCTCGGCGCGACGGTCGCCCTCCTGATTGGAGCGCTTGCCATGTCATACAGTGGCATGAAGCAGGGTGTCGCCGACGCGCCCAAGGAAGAACAGGCGCGCATCAAGCTGCAGATCGCCGAACTCAATCTCGAAGTCGAAAAGCTGAAAGCGGAAAAGGCCCAGCAGTCGGCCACCCCGACCACCTACGCGCCCGCCGCTCCGATCGCTCCCGCCATTCCGACCGATTCCGAACTGGCCAATATCCGGGCCCAGCTTGCCGAAAAGGATGCCGCCATCCAGAAGCTGGAAAAAGACAAGAACAAGGCCGAACGCAACGCCAAGCTCTCCGATGAGGAGATTTCCGCCTTAGCCGTCGAAAAGATCGAATCCCACGATGGCGAACAGCGCCGCGCCCGACTCATCGCCCAAGCCCTGCCCGTCGCCGTGGTGAAGGAATACGCGGAAGATCCGCAGAACGGCGATTTCGCTGTCCTTGAAACGATCAAGCCCGAGCAGGTTCAGGTGCAGGTTGGCGACATCCTCGGTATCCGCAAAAAGACCGGCATCCTCGGCCAGCTCAAGGTGACCCGCATCGATCCGGAAGGAATCATCGCCACGGTCATGCCCGGCTTCGGGCCGGTCAAGCCGCAGGTCGGTGACGAACTCATCGTCCCGCCGACCCCCTGATCGCCGTTCTCCGACCGCGCTGTGAAGCTTTCAATCATCGGCGCGGGCAAGGTTGGCATGACGCTGGCCTTTGCGGTAACGATGCGCGGATTCGTCCGCGAACTGGTGCTGGTCGGGCGGGACCGCGACCGCATTCGCGGCGAGGCGCTCGATCTCTCCCACGGTGAATCCTTTTTCCCGGCTCCGGCGCGGGTCATTGCCGGGGAAACGGCCGACACCGCCGGATCCGACGTCATCGCCATCTGCGCGTCCTGCGTGCAGTTCAGTGACGACCGGCTGGCGCTCGGGCCGCTCAACACCCGGTTGCTGGAGGATCTGCTGCCGCCGCTCGTCGCCGCCTCACCCGGTGCGATCTTCCTACTCGTGAGCAATCCGGTGGACGTCCTGACCTGGCAGGCCCTGCGCATCACCGGGCTGCCAGCCTCCCGCGTGTTCGGGACCGGCACCATGCTCGATTCCATGCGCTTCCGGCACCTCCTCTCCCAGGAGCTGGCCATTCATCCGGACGATCTGCGCGCCTATATCCTCGGCGAGCACGGCGTTTCCCAGTTTCCCGCCATGAGCATGGCCTCCGCCGGCGCCGAGCCGATTCTCGACACGCCGGCGCGCCGCGAAATGTTCGTGAAGTCCGCCAACATGGGCATCGAGATCTTCCAGCTCAAAGGTTATACCAACTTCGGCGTCGCCATGGCCACCGCCTCCATCATCGAAGCCATCGCTCTCGACGAAAAGCGCACCATGCCCGTCAGCGTTCTGGTCGACGGCTTCGAGGGCGTCACCGACGTGTGCCTCAGCCTTCCCGCCGTCATCGGTCGGGCTGGCGTCGAACGCGTCCTGCGGCCCTCCCTCAGTACCGACGAAGCCGCCGCCTTCCGCCACTCCGCCAACGTGGTGAAACAGGCCATCGACGAGTGCCGCCCGTGACGCGGCGGTACATCCGGAGGCCCTTTTTCACTTCTCCGGGACCAGCTTGCTCCACGTTTCCTTGAATCGCGTTTCCTTCTCCTGTTCGTATGCTTTCCGCCAATCAGCTTCCGCCCCGATGCCGAGTTGGACCCGGGTCCAGGGCTCGGTTTCCCAGATTTCAAAAAACTGGCCGTCCACCGCCGGCGTCATGAAACGTCCGCCAAGCCGCCGTCCATCCGTGGCATAAGCCAGTGATTCTCCTCGCCGGGCCGGACCTTGCAACGTGAGTAGCAGCTCGGCTTCCGCGCCTTTCCACAGGCGCACCAGGCCATCCATGCCCGTGGAGGCCGAGCGGCTACCGTCCGGGCTGGTGGTCTTGATAAGCGTGCCGTAGGGCTTGCCGGGCGAGGCGGAAGGCGGGGTCACGATGTCCGCGGGCGCTTCGAATTTCAGCCAGCGGCCGGCTTCCGCGCCGATGTCGAAAGGAGTCTTCGGATCATCGCTGAGAAGCTCCTTGAACCAGGTTTTCCGATGCAGCAGCCAGTGACGAAACGTGCCGTCCTCGCCCGCGCTGGCCAAAAGGTCGTCCGAAACGAAGCAAAGCTCCGGCACCAGGCCGTCATGTCCCCGGAGATGCTCCTCGGTGAGAAAATCTCCCCGCGGGAAGACCACGATCCCGCCGCGCAGAAGCCCGATCGCGACCCACCGGGGTGAAACCGCCATGGATCCGGTGAAATCGTCTCCCTCAAACGCATGCTCGATTCCAACCTCCGCAGGGTCTTTCGCCTTGAGGTTCCAACTGCGGACACGGCGGGCACTGCGCACCAGAAGATCCGTCCCGGAAAAGACGACCGTCAGCCCGGTGGTATCCCGCCGCGCGACCCCTTCGGTCCCCGCCAGCTTGACCCTCTTTCCGTCTGGCCGGGACAGCGTCACCGATTCATCGATGGTAGCAATCGCCAGCGTCCCATCGTCCGAAAAGGCGGTCACGGGTGCCCAGATTCCCGGGAACTTTCGGACGACTTTGCCATCCCGATCATAGAGGGCGGCGGCGGTATCGGACACGGCCACCCACAACTTCCCGTCCGCCGAAACCGAGGAAAACTTTTCGCTCTCGGAGGTCTCCTTGAAATGAGAGCGCTCGGAAATCTTCCCGTCCTTCACCTCCAGAATCCGCCATGTCTCGTCCGTCTTCACCACGAGCCGTTCGGCCTTGCCATCAAGGATCGCGGCGGAATGCGCCTCACCCTCCAGCTTGAAATCAGCGATGTGCTGGCCGTCCGGCCCATTCAGGTGCAGCCCTTCGCCGTCGACCCAGAGGCGATGTCCGGCCCTGCCGAGCGCGGCCACCACCAGCCCGCCGGCAATCTTTTGCTCGCTGCGCCGGGTGGACCCGTCCGGGAGAATATCGATCTGGCGCAGGATTCCCGGCACTGGGTCGCCGCCGTCATCCGTCGGCTGTTCCGCCCAGAACAGGCTGCTTCGCCCGTTCGGAGAGAGCGCGGCACCTTGCGAAACGAAGCTGACCGACGCCGGCACCGCCAGTACGCGGTGCGCTTCCGGATAGGCTTGGCCGAGCAGGTAGCCCCATTCCCACTGGCGCTCGCGCTCGGGCACCTCCCACAGGGCCTCGGCTGCGGCTTCGGTGCTGCTTTCGTTTGCCAAGCGCGCGGCCAACAGCACGTTGCTCCTTCCCAGGCGGGTCTCCGATTCGAGACGCCGCTGTTCGGCCAACGCCTTCGCATCATCGGCCAGTTTCCGCGCCTGCTCCGCTTCGTTGCGGCGGATTTCCGCCACCCCGCGGGCATCGTCCGCTTCGACCCTCCGGGTTTCCGCCAAGGCCCGCTGGGCCGACTCTGCGTCGCGTGCCGAAACGGCAGACTGGCGCTGGGTTTCGGCTTCCTGCTTTTTGGCCACCGCGAAAACCCCGCCCGCCACTGCGGCAACCGTCAGCACGCCCATCACGGCCGCCACCCGACGGAAGATCCGTGCCCGACGGCGCTCCTTTTCCAATTGGTAGGCCTTGTCCCGCTTCGTGAGCGTGCCGAGGGCGATCCCGAGCACCCCGGCGATGATCTTCAGTTTGCCAAGTTCGAGGCGCGCCTTGTAGTCGGTCACCCTCCGCTCGATCTCCTTCTTCGAAACGCCGCCCGAGGCCTCCAGTGCCTGCCGGTAGGCCTCCGGGGTGGTCCAGCCCTGGCCATCATCAGGCAGGCGGAAGTCCGCCGCGATCGGCTCGGCATGAACGCCTTCCAAAAGATCACCCTTTTCATCCACCGGATGCCTCAGCGGCACCGGGAAACTGTCCTTGGGATCGCCATCGAGAATGGCCGCCAGCACCCGGTCGCTGCCGCCAATCTTCTTGAAGTAGGCAATCTCGTCCGCCACGTAGGTCGACTGCACCGCCCGTGGCGAACACAGCACGACGAGGAATTTCGACGCGTCCAGCGCGCGGTAGATCGGCGAGGAAAGGTCGGCGTCCGCCGGCAACTCATCCTCGTCCCGAAACACCGGAAAGATCCGTTCCGGGATCACATCGCCGCGGCCATTGACCGTGCCGACCAGTTCGGCAGGCACCTCATAGGTCTCGATCTGCTGGTGCAGCCAGGTCGCCCACTGGCGGCCCGGTTCCTTGTTGTCCGCATGACGGTAGCTGATGAAGCACCAGAATGAACGCGGCGGGGGTGGCTGTTCCATGGTCGGACCGCATGCAAGCGGAGGACCCGGGCCGGGTAAAGCCGTTAGGGATGCAATGGGAAACAGTGGCCCTGTTTGTCATCGGGCCCTCAGGCAACCGCGACCGGGCACCTGGCAAGGGCTTCGAGCAGCTTGCCATGAATGCCGCCGAATCCACCGTTGCTCAGGACCGCGATGGTGTCACCCGGCAGAGCCTCCGCCGCGACGATGGCCACGATTTCCTCCACGGTATGGATATAGCGACCGTTCCCGCCGTGCTTCGCGATGTCGCTGGCGAGCTTGTCCGGATCGAGCCGGTCATTCTCGGGGATCTTGTGAAGGTCGGGAATGGCCGAGATCAGCGCGAAATCGGGCAGCGCCAGGGACTCGGCCAGTTCGTTCTGAAAGACCGCGCGGCGCGTGGTATTGGACCGGGGCTCGAACAAAATCCAAAGTCGCCCGTCGGTATAGCGCTGACGCAGGCTCTGCACCGCCAATTTGATCGCCGTCGGATGGTGGGCGAAATCATCGATCACCTTGACGCCATTGACCTCCCCGCGCAGCTCCTGACGGCGGGCCACGCCTTCAAACGATTCAAGGCCACTGCGGATCTGCTCCGGAGAAAGCCCGGCGACTTTCGCGGCGACGGCGGCCATCGCACCATTGCGGATGTTGAATTCGCCCATCATTCGCAGCGAGTAGCGCTCGCCACCGAGAGTGAAGGAACTACGGTCACTCTCGTAGATCACGTCGGTGATGCGGAGGTCGTTGTCCGCGCCGAAGCCCACGGTTTTCACCGGGCATGGCGCGTTCATGGCCACCTCGCGGCAGGTCGCTTCGTCGCCATTGATGAAGGCCACGCCGGTGCGCGGCACCACGTTGAGCAGACGCTTGAAGGTGAGCTTGATCTCGTCCAGCGAGTTGTAGATGTCCGCATGGTCGAACTCGATGTTGTTCACCACCACGCACTCGGGCAGGTAGTGGAGGAACTTCGAGCGCTTGTCGAAGAACGCCGTGTCATACTCATCCCCCTCGAGCACGTTGAAATCCGAAGAGGTGAACACCGCGCCCTGGCCAAGATTTTTCGGCAGCCCGCCGATGAGGAATCCCGGATCCTTGCCCGCATCCCGCAGCAGCCACGCCAGCATCGAGGTGGTCGTCGTCTTGCCGTGGGTGCCCGAGACCACGAAGTTCCGCTTCCCGCGCAGGAAGTACTCCTTGAGTACCTCCGGCAGGGACATGTAGAGCAGCTTCCGGTCGAGGGCGGCCTCCGCCTCCGCGTTGCCGCGGGAAATCGCATTACCGATCACAATCACATCCGCGTCAGCCGGGAGATTCTCCTCCCGGTACCCCTCCGACAGCGTGATCCCCTGGTTGCGCAGAAAATCGGACATCGGCGGGTACACATTGGCATCGGAGCCGGTGACGGTGTAGCCGCGCTGTTTCATGGCCGCGGCTACCGCGCCCATGGCGGTGCCGCAGATACCGGTGAAGTGGAAACGTTTCTTTTCAGACACGGGGAAAAATCGGAATGGATGTGGGGATGGGGCCGTCTTTGCGTCGCACGGCGGGATTCGGGCCATCTTTTCCGGCGCAGTCCCGGCGTCAATCATCCGTTCGCGACGGGAGTCTAACGGATTTTCTGATGCAAAAGAGAAGGCACCGCGAATTTTACGAATCCTGCGAATATCAGAGACTGATCGACCTACTGATTTGTTGGATTCGCTTGATTCGCGGGGCCTGTTTTCCGGAGCTGAAGAGGCTTGGCGGTTGGAAACCGCCGCCACGGTCAGAGGCTTTTGAGGTAGGCGGTGATGTCCGAGACCTTCTGGGCGTCGAGGCCGAGGACGGAGGGCGGATACATCAGGGACTTCTGCATGGCTTTCATGCTGGCGATCCGGGACTTGGCGATCGTCTGCGTCTGGCCGCCCAGGCATTTCACGATGACCGGATCGCTGTCGCTGAGGACCATGCCGGTGATGGTGAGGCCGTCCGTGGTCTTGATTTCCGTGCCTTCGAAACCGTGGGAAATCTCCGCCGAGGGGGTGAGGATGGCTTGGGCGATGACTTCGGCGGGTTGCTGCTTGCCGAAGGTGGTGAGGTCCGGGCCGTATTCGGTGCCGGTGCCGCCAATGGCATGGCACATGTAGCAGGCGGCGATGGCGACCTTGCCACTGGCGGGATCGCCCTTGAGCTTGAGCACCTCGGTGGCGGGCGGGAGCTTGGGGGCGTTGGCCGGCTCGACCGGCATTTCGACCGCGACGAGCTTCACATTGGCAGGGTCCTGACCCATGGCCTTGAGGATTCCGTCCACGTTGAAAGCCTTCCAGAGATTGCTCTTGCGGTGGTCGACCCACCAGCCGGCGAGGGCCTTCTGCGGGAAGGCGGCGGTGTTGGCGAGTTCGATCATGGCCGTGGCGGCCGCGGCGGAATTGGTGAAGCCGAGAGCCGTGAGGGTGAGTTTCACCTGCTCAGGGCTGGTTTTGGAAGAAAGCGCCCGGGCCTTCTGGTCGGAAACAGCCTGCGGCGGATGAAGGCGCCAGGCGATCCAGGCGAAGGTCTCGCTCCAATCGGCAGCGGCGGCGGGGGCCTTGGCGCGCAGGATGTCGTAAACGGCGGCTTCCTTGCCGGAGCAACCGAGGCCGAAGGCTTCCAGATAGGCGCGGTCCTTGCCATCAAACAGGCCTCCGATGGTGGCGAGCAGTGGGACCGACTTGGCCGCGGGAACTCCGCGCAGCGAAAGAGCGATCTCGCGGCGGACCATTGGCGAAGGATCGGCGGCCAGCTTGCCACCAAGCACGACCATGTCGGCCCCGGAAGCGCGCAGGGCACGCACGGCCACCAGGCGCGTCCGAGGCTCCGTGGCAGCGAGCAGGCCGGTGACGATCTTCTCACCAGATGGCCCCATCTGCGCGAGCAGCCATACGGCACGGGCGGCGATATACGGATTCGCATCCTTCAAGAGCGCGGCGACGGCAGGAACCGCCTTCTCCCCCTGGGCCTTGAGAGCGGTGAAACCACCCGCCCGGACATTGACGGCGGGACTCTTGAGCGCGGTGATCTGGCCCTCGGTGGTGGCCAAGTCGACCTTTGGAATGACCGATTTGAAGCCTTTCGGGGCAATGCGGTAAATGGAACCGGAGCCTGCTTTGTCGAGGGTGCCATGGCCACCGACCCGCGGGTCGAACCAGTCGGCGACATAAAGAGCACCATCGGGACCCACGGTGATATCCGAGGGGCGAAAGCGCGTCTTCAGATCGGTGCCGGTGCCCCCGACGAAGTCGGAGCCGGCGTATTGCTTCTCCTTGTTGGTGGTGAGAAACTCGATGCGCTGGAGTTTGAAGCCGGCACCATCGAGGACGGGAAGATAGCCATAAACAACGTTCTTCCCAGCCTCACAGGCCAGAAGAAGTCCCTGCCACTTGTCGCCCAAAGCCCCGTTTTCGTAAAAGGCGACGCCGGTGGGTGAACCACCGCCGTAAACGTCTCCCGAGGGCATCGTGCCGGGATCTTCCTGACGCCATTCGGCGGTGGGGATATCCTGGCCGGGGCGGCGGTCTGCCTCCCACGAACGCTGGCCGTCGGCGGAGGAGAAACCGGCATTGCCGCCTTCGATGACTTCAGAGACGCGGCACGCCGGCGGGTCGTCGTTGTCACTCTGGAACATGTCACCGTAGGAGGTGAGCGCCTGTTCGTAGGAATTGCGGTAGTTGTTGCCCACGATCCGGGCATTGGTGCCATCCGGGTTCATGCGGACGGAGAAGCCGCCGACCCAGACATTGCCATCATCGCTGGGCTGGCCGGCGATGGCGTGGGTATCCGAGTACCAGGTGCCGCCGCCGCTCTTGTAGTAGGAACTTCCGATGCGGAAGGTCTTGCCGGACTTGTCGGTGAAAATGCCCGCGCAGTTGCCATTGTTGAAGTTCCACTGTCCGTCGGGACCAACGGTGACGCTGTGCAGCGAGTGGTCGTGCTGGCGGGCGTTGAACCCAGTGAGAAGGACTTCCTTCTTGTCCACGGCGGGGTCGAACTTGTGATCACCATTCACATCCGTGTAGACGAGAAGATCCGGCGGTTGGGAAACCACCACCTTGTTCCCGATGACGGCGACGCCGAGGGGAGACTCAAGGTTTGTATCCTGCGTGAAGACTTCGGAGGTATCGGCCTGGCCGTTTCCATCCGTGTCGGACAGGACGATGATGCGGTCTCCCTCAGGCCGACCCTTGAAGGACCGATAGTTGACGCCCTCGGCGACGTAGAGGCGTCCTGCGGCATCGAAGTCGATGTTGGTGGGATTCCGCAACATCGGGGTGGTGGCCCAAAGGGTGACTTCGAGTTTGTCGTCGTTGGTGGCGAAAAGATTTTCGGGGACGAAGGTGTCGCCTTCCTCACCGGGTGCGGGCGGGGCCTGGGTGTAGACCTGGAATTTCACCGAAGGCGTCTTCGTTTCGCCATTCTGGAACATCCCACCATCATCGATGCCAACCTGGGCGGTGAAGCCGCGGACGTTGTCAGGCAACTTGTAAACCACCGTGGAAGCAGCATGGACGCCGATGCCTTTTTCGTAGGTCTTCTTGTCGATGGTCAGGGCGCTGCCGCCGACGTTTTTGTTGGCTTGGCAGCTACCCCACCCGGACGTGGCGGAAGTCCATGGGAGCTCGGAGAGGTCCTTGAAGGTGCCGTCCTTGAAATAAATCCGGGGTTCGATCCAGTCGGCCCAATCGAAGGAAATGTCTCCGCTCGGGGAGGCAACGAGGTAGAGTTCCTTCGCGCCCTCGATGTTAGCCTTGAACTCCTGAAGCCTCGCGGACTTGTTGTTCATGACCGGGGATTCAGCCACGGGCTTGGCAGGGGCGGCTCCCTTCGCGGAAGAAGCGGGGCGACCGGCATTTTCAAACTTGCGGGCACCGGTTTGCGGGAAGGCAGCCTCGCGAGCGGTTGGGACGGCAGCGGCCGGGAGAGCCTTGAACTCGCCGGGTTTGACCAGCTTGAGGTCGGCCTTTTTACCCTTGTTGTCGAGGTTGGCGTTCAGCTCTTCCTCGGTGAGGGGCTTGGATTTGACGCCGTTGGCCGGAACTTCGATTTTGGCGGTCCAGACGATCGCGTTTAGAACGAGGGTGCGGAAGCTATCGATGGACCAGTTTCGATGATAGTGCCCGCCGGTAAAGCCCACGCCGCGGCCACCGTCCGGGCGCTCGATACCCCACATCAGCGCCTGCTTCTTGTTCAGGCCATCGACCCCGTAGGAATTCCAGAGATTGATATACTGCTTGATGCGGGACCGATCGGGAGTCGCCGTGGCCAGTTCCAGAATCTTGGGGCCGCTGGTGGCGAAACGCAGGTTATAATAGAACTCGTCGTAAGCCTCCACGAGGGAGCCGACGCCCCGCGAAACCGGATGGCCGGGCAGCGCCTGCATATCGGCAACCCAATGGGGATTCACGGAGAAATCCGTCTCGAACGCTCCGCCGATCCAAGGACGGTAATACTTGTCCCCCTCCGCCTTGTCCGGGTGGACGGCGTAGTGCATGAACATGATACCGGTGCCTTTCTTGGCGAGCTGGTCCATCTTTTCCCAGCCCTTGCTGACCACGCTGGTGGCATCGGCGTAGATCACTACGGCCTTCGCCCCATCGAGAATCGATTCGTCCGCTGGCCAGCCGCTCTGAACCTCCGCCTCGATGTCGAGGCCGCTCTCGTTGAGGTCCTTCGCCAACAGCAGGCAGCCGGCGCGGAATTCATGCTCCCCCGGGCCATGGCTCGGGCCACCGGCGAGAAACACGATCTTATTGGCAGCATCGGCGTGTGTCCCGAGAAGACAGGCGGCGGCAGCAATTACGACAAAGGTCTGTTTGATCATCATGGGGAATTCGGATGCAATGAATCAGGCAAAAATTACGGTGCAATATTGGGGAAATCGTCCCGGGAGTCCATTTCCTTAGTTCGGTCAGGAAGCGGTGATTGTTTCAAAGGCATGGATCCCACCGTCGGGGATGCCGATTCCGGGACGCTCAGAACGTCGGAGCCGCCACGGTGCTGCGATCCCGTTCCTCGATCCGCCGGAACAAGATCCGGTCGGCCATTTCCCTGACCATTTCCGACAGCAGCAGCCACAGATGCGACCCCTGGCGGTAGTCGGCCGGGGCAATGTGCTTCACCCGGCCGGCATGGGCCGAAAGCTGGTAGCACTTGCGGAAACTCCGGCCGGAGGGATCCTCGGGATTGTAAACCGCGATGGCATTTCCGCCATTTTTGTTCATCACGGTGAAGCAGGGCACGTCCGTGGGTCCATCCCCGACATAGACCATGTTCTCGAAGGGCACCGGCCGCTGCTCGGCGGGCATGTGGTCGTTCACGTCCTGGTCGTGCCGCAGCATGCCCTTGTTCACCCGGAACAGGAACTGGGTCTTGGTGGTGTGGGAGATGGCGCGCTTGGGGAAGCTGATGCGGCCTTCGCTGTCCTCGCCGAATTCGCAGCCGAAGATGGCCCTGACGTGTGGCTGAAGCCGCGAACCGTCCAACAGCGCCTTGAGCCCCGACGACAGGATGTAGTGCTCGATCTTGATCCCCGCCAACTCGTGCTCGGCCGTGAGAACGGCCTTCGGCAGCTCCGTGAACAGCTCGGGGAGGCCGGGGTAAAATCGGAGCCCGGCCCCCAGCTCGGACAGCCGGGCATTGGAAACATTGTCCATTCCCAGGTAGTCGAGCAGGCACTTCATGTAGGCCAGCTCGCCATCCCAACCCTTGTCACTCACCAGCGCGTTGCACTTTTTCCAGAACTGCGCCGGGTCGATCCCGAACTCGGGAAACAGCACGTCGTCCTGCATGTAGCGGGGACTCAGGGTCTGGTCGTAATCGTAAACCAGAGCGATGACGTTTTGCGGCGCGGCCATGGCCAAGAAGACTGCAAAGGCAGCCACCCCGCAAGAATAGCAGGTAGAAGAATTTTCGGCCGCAAACAGGCGAACCTCGGGACACTCAGGTCACGACCAGATCCGCCAAGGCTTCTTCCAAAGTCGGAAATTGGAACGCAAACCCGGAGCGTTCCAGAGCCGTTGGCACCGCGCGTTGGCCCCCGAGCATCGTTTCACCGAGTCCATCGAGAACCAGTTTCAAGGCAAATCCAGGCACTGGTAGGATGGCCGGACGATGGAGGGCGGCGGCGAATTTGCGGGTGAAATCAACGTTTCGCTCCGGATGGGGAGCGTTGAGATTGAGCGGGCCGCTCAACAACGGTGTTTCCAAGGCATGGATGATCGCCGAAATCTGGTCTTCCAGGTGGATCCAGGCGATCCATTGGCGGCCGGAGCCGAGCTTGCCGCCCAGGCCGAGGCGGAATAGGCGGCGCAGTTGGTCGAAGGCGGCACCACCTTTTCCGAGCACAATCCCGGTCCGCAACAATGCGACGCGGACGCCCAGGTCCTCCGCCTCGCGGGCGGCAGCCTCCCAGCGCACGCAAAGGCCCGCCAGGTAGTCGGTTCCCGGAGGCGCGCCCTCGTCCAAAATGGCATCTTCCCGGTCTCCGTAAATACCGATGCCGGAAGCACTTACAAGAACCTTAGGCCGGGCAACCGGTTCAATCGTCTTGAGGTGCTTGACCAAGCGATGAGTCGCCCCGGTGCGGCTGCTTTCAAAGGCGGCCTTCTTGGCGTCACTCCAGCGGCAATTGACCGGTTCCCCGGACAGGTTCACCACCGCCCGATGTCCGAAAAGATCGAGGACGTCCGGCGTTTGCCAGCGGGAAACGCCCGACAGGCGTGCCTCCTTCGACCGGCTGATCCCCGTCACCGGCACGCCTGATGCGATCAAACGCCGGGCAAGATGGCGGCCGATGAAGCCGGTAATTCCGGAAATAGCGACGGGGGAGGCATCCATGCGGTGGAAATCTAACCCGCACGGCAGCCCACGCCAGCCCCACCTTCCTCCTTTACTTCACTGCCGCCAGACTCTCTGATCGCCCGCGATGAGGATCCCTGCCGGAGTGCCGTTTCTGCCGCTTCTCCTAGCGCTGCCATTGTTCGCCCAGGAAGCGGAAGTGCTCCCAAAACCGGGGGACTCTCCGGCCGTGGACAAAATCACGCCGGTGCCGCCGCCGGTGCTCAAGATCAACAACTCCGGAGGTCCGGCTCCGACGATGCCCAAGGAGATGAACGTCGACAATGTCGGCGGGGGCGAAATCAATTACGATGCCCCCTCCGGCCTGCTGACCTACTCGACCGCGGTCAAGGTTACCACCGAGAATGGGACGACCGCCAACGGCGAGCATGCGGTGGCGAATCTGATCGCCAAGACCGTAAAGCTCATTGGGATGGTCAAGGTCCGGACGAACACCGGCATCGAAATGTTTTCCGATGAGGCCCTCGTCGAAACCGCGACCAAAACGATCACGGCCACCGGCCACGTCAGCATCTATCAGGGGAACACCCTCCAGCGCGGGGAGCGCGCGGTCTACAATTACGGTACGAAGTTGCTGGACTCCACCGGCATGCAGGCCTCGGTCGATCCGCTGCTCCTGGAATCGGACAAGTTCACCGCCGAGACCGACGCCGAGGGCAAGCAGGTCTACACCGGTGAGGACGCCGGCATCACCACCAATGACGTCGCCGTTCCGAACTATTGGATGCGCGCCAAGAAGACGACCATCTATCCGGGTGAAAAAGTCGTCTTCCACAACCTGAAGTTCTATGCCGGGGATACCCCGGTGTTCTGGCTGCCCTACCTGAGCCAGCCGCTGAACAAGGAACTCGGCTACCATTTCGTGCCGGGTGCCCGTTCGAACTGGGGTGCCTTCCTGCTCAACTCCTACGGCATCATGCTCGGCGGCGAGCGCGACCCGAAAACCGGTGAGACCCACGATGAATGGCTGCTTTCCCAATGGCACCTCGACTTCCGCGAGACCCGCGGCGTCGGCACCGGCGTGGACCTCAAGGACACCCGCCTCAAGGACAATCCGAACCTCGGCTGGCTGAACCTTTACTACACCGACGACCTCGACCCCTCGATCCAGCGCTCGGGCATTCCCCGCCAGCCGATTGACAACCAGCGCTACACCGCGCAGCTCAAGTACCGCACGGAATTCAAGCCCGGCGACGACGCCGACTGGCGTTTCGACGTCAACATGACCCGGCTGAGCGACCAGTATTACCTTGAGGATTTCGATCCCAAGGCCGTCCGCACGGATCCGTTCCCGGACAACACCATCGGGATCTCCCGCAACGATGGGAACTCGCTGTTCTCGTTCTTCGCCCGCCTGCGGGTGAATGATTTCTACCGTGGCGACGAACGGACTCCCGAAATTGCCTTCGACCAGTCGCCCACCCCGGTATTCGGCTCGCGGATCCTGCATGAGGGCAACACCTCGCTGGACTTCCTTTCCGAGGAAATCGGCGATCCCACACGGAACGCGATCATTCTCCCGCTGCTCAAGCTGCCCGCAGGCGATCCGCGGATTCCGGTGCTGCTGAGCCAATTGCCGGATTATGAACGCCTTCTCGTCCAGCAGATCCGCGCGCTTCCTCCGGGCAACCTGGCGATTCCTTCGCTGACCAACCAGTTGCTCGATCCATCCTTTTCGCGCTTCCACACCTACCACGAATTCTCGATGCCGATGAACGTGGGCGGCTGGCTCAGCCTGACGCCCGAAGTGGGCTTCGGTTACAGCCGCTACTGGGACGTCAGCGGTCCGGAAAACTCGCTTAACCGCACTTATCTGCAGGCCGGTCTGGAGGCATCGGTGAAGTTTTCGAAAAACTACTCCGATTTCCAGAACCAGACGTTCGGTCTAGATGGCATGCTCCATGTGGTCCAGCCCTACGTTCACTGGTCCGCCTTGTCCACGGACGACCTCGATCCGAACTTCCCCAAGATCGACCGGCTCACCTTCTCGACCCGCCCCCAGACGCTGGACGTGGACCGCTACACCGCCATCGACGACCTGCGGGACTGGAACATCATCCGCGTCGGCGTGCGCAACAGCCTGATCACCCACCGGGATGGCCAGAGTTACGACTGGCTCTACGTGGACACCTACATGGATGCCTTCCTCGACGATCCGGAAGGCAACCGCAACGTTTCCAACCTCTACAACGACGTCCGCTGGCGACCGCTGCCATGGATGTCGGTGGACCTGGAAACCCAGTTCCCCGTCATCGACAACGGCTCGGGCTTCAGTGAATTTTCGCCACGGCTGCGCTTCATGCCGAACCAGAATTTCGAATTCTCCATCGGCGAACGGCTGCTGAAGAACCATCCCGTGCTGCCCGACTCGGACCGCATCGACTTCCGCGCCTATGCCAAGCTCACCGAGCAGTGGGGTGTCGGCACCACCCAGGTGTGGGAATTGCAAGACAACACCTTGGAGCTGCAACAGTACACCATCAACCGCGACCTCGGCAACTGGGTGGCCGGTGTGGGCTTCACCCGCCGCGATGACCGCGTCCACCAGGAATACGGTGTCATTTTCAGCCTGACCTTGAAGGATTTCCCGGCCGTCACGCTGCCGTTCGAAATCGACGCTCCGCAATAATGTCCGACACCAACCCTGAAGCCGTTCTCTCCGCTCTGAGATGGCGCTACGCCACCAAGACTTTTGACGCCGATCGCAAGATCTCCCCGGAAATCTGGGCCGCTCTGGAAGAGTCGCTGGTCCTGACTCCATCCTCGTTCGGTCTGCAGCCTTGGAAATTCCTGGTGATTGAAAACCCCACGGTGCGCAGGGAGCTTCTCGCCGAGTCCTGGGGCCAGTGCCAAGTCACCGATGCCTCCCATTTCGTGGTCTTCACCGCCCGCACGGACGTGGCCAGCGTGGACATTGAAACCTGGGTGAACCGTTTGTCCGAGGTCCAAGGCACGACTCCAGAGAAGCTCGGGCCACTCAAGGGCATCATCGAAGGCTATGTGGCCGGACTGGCCGTGGAGGCACGCCATCACTGGAACGTGCGGCAGGTTTACATCGCGCTTGGCCAATTCATGACTACTGCCGCGATTCTGGGCGTGGACACCTGTCCGATGGAGGGCCTGAATGCCGGGGCCTACGACCGCATCCTCGGCCTGGAAGACAGCGGCTATGCCACGGCCGTGGCCTGCGCCGTCGGATACCGCTCCCCGGACGACCACAGCGCGGCACGACCCAAGGTCCGCTACGAAACCGGCAGCGTGGTCACGCGGATCTAACGGAACCGCAGCCGGTGTTAGAACGCCTTCTTGGGAGGCGCCTTCATGCCAAGCAGCGGCCAGACATCATCCATCTGTCGGGCTGAAATCTCGCGCAGCAGGGCATTCTCGCGGCGGGTCCCGTTCACGCCGATGTTGAGGGAGGGCACTTTCGTGCCCAGCGGAGAATCGGCGGTGCCGAGCTCCACGAAGACTCGTCCCGCAAGGTCCGCGACCGCCGCCTGCTCGGACGCCACATTGAACTTCGACGTGAGTTGCAAGTCCTTCACGATGGCGGCCAGACGCGCCGGATCATGCAACTGGCGGCCGAGCTGGTCTGCCAGTTTCTTCCGGTCTCCTTCCTCGAGTTTGTCCACCGGGATCGGACACCAGATCCGGTCCGGCCGTTTCATATTGTAGTCGTGGCGGAAGTACCACCCGCCGGCTCCCAGAAGAACAAACATCACGGTAGCCAGCGCAATCCATCGTTGCATACCCTTCCTTTATCGCGCATCCCATTGGGGCCAAGCCGGAAATTCATGGATTACCCTGTTGCCACCGCCACCGTCGACACCCTGCCTAACGGATTGTCCCTCATCCTCGACCCGGATCCTTCCGCGCCGGTGGTGAGCGTGCAGATCTGGGTGGGCACCGGCAGCCTCCATGAGGACCGGCACCTGGGGTCCGGCATCTCCCATTTCCTGGAGCACATGGTGTTCAAGGGCACCCGCGATTACGACGGCGAAACCCTCGCCAATACCGTCCAGGCGGCCGGCGGCCACTGGAACGCCTACACCAGCTTCGATCGCACGGTGTATTATATCGACGGGCCTGCGGAATCACTGCCGGTTTTCCTGACAATCCTCACCGGCCTCGTGTTCTTCCCGACTCTGCCGGAGGCGGAGTTTGAAAAGGAAAAGGATGTCATCCGCCGCGAGATCGACATGGGACTGGATGACCCAGACAACGTCGCCAGCCGCCTGCTGTTTTCGACCGCCTTCGTTGCGGATCCCCGCCGCCATCCTGTCATCGGGCACCGCCATTTGTTCGACGCACTGATCTACGATGATCTTCGTAATTACCACAGGGGCCGTTACACGCCCGATCGCGCCTTCGTCGTGATCTCGGGCGACTTCGACGCGGAAGTGACCCACAAGCTCGTGGCCGCCGCCACTGCAGATGTCAGCCTCGGGGGCGGACCTGATCCGCATGTGCCCGGCGATGCACCGCAGCTCGGTGCCCGCCACGCCCGTGGCACCTTCGCCATCCCGGCGAGTCGGATTTCCATGGCGTGGAAAATCCCGCCGCTCTCGGATGCCGATGCGCCGGTGTACGACGTCCTTTCCGCCATGCTCGGCCGCGGCCGCTCGGCCCGCCTGTACCGCCGCCTGCGCCAGGAACGCGAACTGGCCCTGGAAATCTCCGCCTGGTCGTGGAACGGCCCGGAACGCCAGGGGCTCTTCGGCGTGACAGCCGAGGCCCTGCCCGAGCACCGCGACACGCTGGTGGAAGCCGTTCTAACCGAACTGGCCGCCTTCGCGGAAAGCGCGTTCGACGATGAATTGGCAAAGGCCAAGCGCCAGATCGCCGCAAGCCAGTTCCGCAGCTTGACCACCGCCTCCGGACGCGCGGCCGACCTTGCTTCGAACTGGCATGAGGCGCGCGATCTCAATTTCACCCGACGTTACCTCGCCTCGGTCCAAGCCGTAACGGCGGAGGATGTGAAGCGCGTCGTCACCACCCTGACGGCCGAGCTGATGACCCTGACGGTCCTCGATCCCGAAACTGCGGCGACCACCGACCGCACCACGCGGCGTCGCCGCAGCCGGGAAGAAATCGAAACCGTGACCCTGGATAATGGCGTGGTCCTCGCCCTGCTGCCCGACAAGCGCGTCCCGCTGCTGCATTTCCAGGCAGCCGTGCGTTCCGGATTGCCCGCCGAAAGCGAAGAAACCAACGGTATCTCCCAACTGCTCGCCTCGACGCTTCCCCAGGGCACCGCCACCCGCAGCGGCGAGAAACTCGCGCTGGCCCTCGAATCGCTCGGCGCCTCGATCGGTGCCTCCGCCGGCAACAACGCCCTTCTCGTTCAGGCTGCGGGCCTCTCACCAGATTTCCACACGCTCGCCGAAGTGCTGGCCGAGGTGTTGCATTCGCCCTCGCTGCCAGCGGACGCCATCACACGCGAAAAGGCCAGCCAGCGCGCCGCTCTGGAAGAGGCACTCGAAGACCCGCTCCACACCGGCCTGCGCGAACTCCGGCGCTCGATCTTCGGCGAGGCAGGCTACGGATTCGACTCCCTCGGCACTGAAACCAGCCTGGACATTCTCGATCGGGAAGCCCTTTCGGCCCACCATCTCCGGCACTTCCACGGCGGCAATCTGGCGGTCGCCATCGCCGGTGATTTCGACCCGTCCGCGGCTGCCGATGCCTTTGGCAAGTTGCTCTCGGCGATCCCGTCCGGTGCGCCGTGGTCCCCTCCCGCGAGCACGATCCAAACCGGAGCCAACCTCACCTTTCACCTGCCCAAGAAGCAGGCCGTGCTGGCCATCGGTTATCCCGGTGCCCACGCGCTTTCCGCCGACCGCCACGCGCTGGCCATGCTCCAGGAATACTGCACCGACATGGCGGGTCCACTGTTCACTCGCATCCGCGAGGATCTCGGGCTGGCCTATCAGGTCGGGGCCACCCAGTTCCTCGGCTTCGATACCGGGCTGTTCACCTTCTACCTCGCCACCTCGCCCGGCCAGGCGGAACTGGCAAAGGCGGAATTGATGGCCGAGATCGACAAGCTCGCCGCCCGCGGTATCCCCGCCGATGCCTTCGATCGCGTCCGCTCGACCGTGCTAAGCGGGCTGGCCATCCAGCAACAATCGCTGTCCTCGATCGCCCGCCAATCCGCCATCGACCTGCTCTTCGGCCAACCCGCCGACCAGCACCGCCGCCTGCCGGACATCTACAAAGCGCTCACGCCGGAAGCTGTCCGCGACACCGCGGCCCGGGTGTTCGGCATCGCCCCGACCATCATCACGGTGCTGCCGGAGGACTAACGGCAATGGTCGGCCTTCGGCGGTGTCGGTTCATAAGTTTTGTCTTGGACCCACCAGGCGGATCCTGCAGAGCCTACATTAGGAGAGAGAGGCTGGCTCACTCAGTTCTCCAAGGGCCAAGGGCCCGCCCTATACCAGCCCTGGCCGCGAGGCCAGGGTGGGCGGGCAACACGGGGATTCCTCACCTCACCTCACAAGCGCACCCGCTTCTTCACGCAGATCCGCGTCCCCGATCCTTTCGATCCATTCCGGGATCTGGTCCTTCTTACGATTCATTTTCAATGCTTGGATCAGGCCCATAATCGCCATGTCCCGCTTCCGTCCCGGCGGGGCTTCCACGATCACGCGACCAATCTCCTGGGGTGACACAATTCCGACAGATCTGAAAAACATCTGCCCATCTGCCTCCCCATCCGGAACAGCCGAATCCGCGCTGAAATAATACCGCGCCATCTTTTCATATTCGGGCAGACCATCCAATCTCCCGGCATCCAGCAGCAGTTTCTCCACCGATTGCCGCCGCTCGGGATCCTCGATCTGTTTCAGCCCCTGCGGGTCGAAATCCGTCGCAAGCATCTTTTGTGCGGACAGGACATCCTTGATCTTGGTCAGCGCAGCCTTGCCGAGGCCGCTTTTCTCCGAATCACCTAGCTGATCCAGAAACTCCTTCTGGTCATCCTGATTCATATCCTCCGCCGCCCTGGCCACCGGCTCGCACAGGATGACCTCCCCTGACAGGCCGCGAAGGTCGTGATTGCCTCGCTCCTCATCAAGGCGATCCATTAGGTCCATCATCAGCTTCACCCGCGCCACTTTTTCAGCGGGAGTTCCCTTCACGAACGAGTCGTCTAGATATCCCCACAAGCATAAGGTTGCCAGAGTTAGGCGAGCTAAGCCAGGCTCCTTGAATTTCAACGCCTCTTCCAGCAGCACCCGGAGCTTCGCGGCACGGGATGCCGGATCGACCGGAAATTTCTCATTATGCAGCCGTTCGAGGAAGTTCTTTATCCGCTCATCGACACTCAAAGCGGGATGACGCCCCGTGCGGTGAGGAAAACGCCCGCCATCCGGCCCTTCGGCTGAATCCCCTGAATCCGATTTCACCATCCCATTCCGCTCCAGCCCGCCGGGCGTGCAATGCCGGTACATCGCCACCCAAGTAGCTGCCGCGGCCAGCAGCACGATCCCGCACAAAACCCAGTGATGTCGGAAAAAGCGCATGACAGGAAACGGCCAAAGCACAAGGAAACCCAACCTACGTCACCAAATACTCCACACTTACCGTCATAATCAATCCCACAAAAATCTCCGCCGCGCATCCGCCGGTCTGCGGGCCGGTTGTCAATCCGGATGGCTGGTCCAATCGGTCCGGCAGTGGGGACAGATTTTCGCCTGTCGCGAGATGCTTTCGCGGCACATCGGGCACCGTTCCGATCCGCCCGGTTGAATGGTGATCTTCAGGGACATGGTGGTTACTTTTCCAAGTGGATTGAATCAAACCCATCCGTCCGTGAGATGACAAGGGTCCAAAGCGAGGGAGGGGGGCAAGGAGACCCGCGCCGATCGTCTACCCACCTTCCCGCTTGGCCCTCACGTGAATCCCGCCTACAACTCCGCCATGTCCGACGAGCCGCAGGCTGATCCGCGTTTTTCTGAATTTCTGTTCCTCCAGGCCCAGAATGCCGGGATGTTCCTGGGGCAGATCCCGAATCCCGTGACCGGCCGCAATGACATCAACCTGCGGGCGGCGAAGTCCGTCCTGGATTCGCTGGAGATGCTGGAAAACAAGACCGCCGGCAACCTCACCGAAAAGGAGGAGAAACTGCTGGCGGTGGCGCTGAACAATCTCCGGCCGCTCTACAAGCAGGCATCGGAAGAGTAAGGTAAGGCCGATCCCGAACCGGCTCCTCAGGGAGCGGGCTTCGGGCTGACGGCAAAGCGATACTTTACGACCGCGTCGAGCAGGCCGGCGGCCACCGCGTTCTGATACGCCTCGTTTTCGATCAGGCGGGCCTCATACGGGTGGGTGACGAAGCCGCATTCGACGAGGATGGCAGGATGGAGCACGCCGGTCAGCACGCTCCAGCGGGCCCGCTTGATGCCGCGGTCGAAACTGTTCTCACCCAGGCGGCGGAGGACCGAACCATGGACGGCGGTGGCCAGGGCGATGTTGGCGGAGTCATGCTCGTTGCCGTTGAAGATGCTGAAGTCGCTCGATTTCACATCGTGGCCGTAGTGAGCCACTCCCTGCGGGGACAGCGCGAAGGTCTCGATGCCGTGGGCCGCACGGCTCCCGGAATTGAAATGGATGCTGATATAGAGCGCGCTGTCCTTCACCGCGTTTGCCAGGTTCACGCGCTCCTGCAGGGTGAGATACACGTCGCTCTCGCGGGTCATGACCACCTTGAAACCTTTGGACTGAAGGAGTGCCTTGGCCTTGTTCGCCACCATCAGGGTGTAGGCGGCCTCGGTGCCATACGGATTGGTCGCGCCGTTGTCCTTTCCGCCGTGGCCGGGATCGAGGATCACGGTGTGGAAATCCCCTGCATTCTGGATGTAGCTGGGACGCAGCACCGGATCGATCAGCTTGGCCAGGTCGATGCGGGAGACGACAAGCTTGTTTCCCGACGCTTCGACCGGGTAGCTGAACTCGAATTTCACGCCGTTCATCAGGCATTCCTGAGAGCCGACCTTGAGAGCCATCTCCACCCGCGGATTCTCCAGCTTGATCGCGTCACCGGTGCGGGTGAGCTTGGTGAAATTGTAGAACGTCTTCACGCTCTCCAGCGACACGTAGTCACGGTCGCTGATCTTGACGACATCCCACACACCCTGCATCTCGGCCTTCGCGGTGGCGGCGAGACCCAGGAGGAACACCGCGGCAAGACGGCTGGCTTTGGCGAGGGAAAATAGAGAGGGACGCGACATGGCGGAAATGGGTTCGCGGGTTGACGCTGAAAGGCCGTATAGCCCCAATCTACGCGAATGACAACGTGATTTCCCGACCGTTAGCAGACCCGAAATGATCCGCCAAGGGCATGATCCGGATCTGGACTCCCCGGAAGGGCGATCTAGGATCGGAGCCATGATTCAAATCGAACCCGTGGCCACCGTCCGCTCCCGCTGGGGGGAAGGCCCGATCTGGTGGCAGCATACGCTTTATTACGTGGATATCGAGGGCCACCGGGTGCATCGGTTCGACCCGGCCACGGGAGATGAGCGCTCCTGGGACGTGGGCCAGCGCGTGGGCACCGTGGTCCCCCGGGAGAGCGGCGGACTGGTGATCGCTGGCGATACCGGGCTGCTGTTTCTCGACGAGGAAACCGGCGCCCTCACTCCCATTGCCGATCCGGAACCCAACAAGCGACCGGACAATCGCTTCAACGACGGCAAGTGCTCGCCGGACGGGCGCTTTTTCGCCGGCACCATCAGCCTGGTGAAAAAGACCGGCGACGCCATGCTCTACCGGCTCGATCCGGATCTCTCCTTGCACGACGCCTTCGGCCCCGTGACCAATTCCAATGGCATCGTGTGGACCGCCGACGGGCGCACCGTTTACTACATCGACACGCCGCGGCGCGAGGTCCTGGCCTTCGACTACGACCACGGCCATCTGCGCAACCTCCGCACCGCCTTCTCCACCGCCGCCATCGACGCCTCGCCGGACGGCATGACCATCGATTCCGAGGACAACGTCTGGGTGGCCTTCTGCCATGGTGGCTGCGTGGTCTGCTACGATCCCCACAGCGGCGAAACTCTCCGCCGTGTGGACATTCCCGCCTTGGAAACCACCGCCTGCGCCTTCGGCGGGCCGGATCTGGCGGATCTCTACGTCACCACCGGCGTCCACGCCAAGGTGCAGGAAGAGCACGGTGGTCGGCTCTTTATCGTCCGCGGACTGGGTGTCACGGGCGTCGCCGCCAACGCCTTCGCGGGATGAGACGATTTCATCCTTTCAGCCTCGCCGGATGATTTTCCTTGATGAACGGAACGAAACGACGCCGTTTTATGGGAACTTTCCCAACATTTCCCAACTGATGAAATTTCCACTCGTCCTGTCACTGGCCGCGCTGGCGGCTTTGAGCTCCTGCAAGCCCTCCGCCTCCTCAGGCAAACTGCGGGTGGCGGTGATCCCGAAGGGCACCACTCACATCTACTGGAAGTCCGTGGAAGCCGGTGCCAAGAAGGCCGCTGACGAGCTCGGCGTGGAAATGACTTACATCGGGCCGCAGAAAGAGGACGACCGCTCCCAGCAGATCGATTTGGTCCGTAACCAGGCGCTCCAGAACGATGCGATCGTGCTCGCCCCCCTCGACGCCACCGCCCTGCGCGACGCGGTCAAGGAGGTCACCGGCAATGGCAAACCGGTCGTGATCATCGATTCCAGCCTGGCCGACAGCAGCTCTTTCATCACCAGCTACGTGGCCACGGACAACAAGGAAGGCGGCCGCATCGCCGCCCGCCGCCTGGCCGAGGTAATGGGAGGCAAGGGCAAGGTCGCCGTTCTCCGCTACATGCAGGGCAGTTCCTCGACGGACAACCGTGAGGAAGGCTTCCTGGAGGAAATCAAGAAATCCCCGGGCATCGAAATCGCCAGCGCCGAGCAGTACGCGGGCGCCACCGCCAGCACCGCCCAGGACACAGCCACCAACCTGCTCACCCGCTTCGCTTCCGGTGACGGCCTCTCGATCGACGGCATCTACTGTCCGAACCAGACCACGACCTTCGGCATGCTTCAGGCGCTGCGCGGCAAGAACCTCGCCGGCAAGGTAAAGTTCGTCGGCTTCGATTGCGACGCCTCCTTCCTGGACGCCCTCAAAAAGGGCGAACTGCAGGGCACCGTCCTGCAAGATCCACTCAACATGGGCTACCTCGCTGTCAAAACCGCCGTGGCCAAACTGCGGAAAGAAGAGGTCAAGCCGGTGATCGACACGGGTGCCACCCTGGTGACGCCGGAAAACATGGGTGATGCGAAAATTGCAGCCCTGATCAAGACCCAGGTGCCTTGAGCGTTTCGCCCGGGAATTTCTTTGATATTCTGCGTTTCTCATGTCGCCTGACTCTCATCCGCGCCTGTCGATGCGCGGGATCCGCAAGACCTTCGGCTCGACCATCGCGCTGGGTCGGGTGGATCTGGAGGTGCTGCCCGGGGAAGTCCACGCGCTCGTGGGGGAAAATGGTGCCGGCAAATCCACCCTGATGAAGGTGCTGTCCGGCGCGCACGCCCCGGATCAGGGCGAGATGTTTCTGGACGGTCAACCCTACCGGCCCCGCAATCCTCTCGAAGCGCGGGGCCACGGCGTGGGCATGATTTATCAGGAACTCTCGATCGCCCCGCATCTCACGGTCGAGGAGAACATCGTGCTCGGCATGGAGCCGGTGATGGGTCCGTTCATCGATCGCAAGACGATGCGTGCGAGGGCCCTTGAAGCTCTCGCCCGCTTCGAGCATCCCGATCTTCGTCCCGACATGCGGGCGGGAGATCTCTCGGTCTCCGCCCAGCAGTTGATTGAAATCGGCCGTTCGCTCGCGATGGGCTGCAAGCTGCTGGTCTTCGACGAGCCCACTTCCTCGCTGGCCCAAAAGGACATCGAGCGGCTATTCCAGCTCATCGACCGGCTGCGGGACCAGGGCATCTCGATCATTTATATCTCCCACTTCCTCGAGGAGGTGAAACGCCTCGCCAGCCGCCTGACGGTGCTGCGCGATGGTTCGGTCGTCGGCACCCTCCCGGTCGCCACCGCCTCACCGGATGAGATCGTTTCCCTGATGGTCGGCCGCGATGTGGAGGATCTCTATCCCCGCACGCCGCGCACCCCGGGTGAGACCGTTCTCGAAATCAAGGACCTCGCCGGTGCGAAAAAGCCGGTATCCGCGGGGCTTTCGCTCCGCCGTGGCGAAGTCGTCGGCATCGCCGGGCTTGTCGGCTCCGGCCGCACGGAATTCATGCGCGCCCTCTTCGGTCTCGACCCGGTCAAGTCCGGCGAAATCGTGATGGCTGGGAAACGTGGTCCGGCTGCGCCACACAAGCGCTGGCAGCAGGGCCTCGGCATGCTCAGCGAGAACCGCAAGGAGGAGGGACTGGCGCTCAATCTTTCGATCGCGGACAACGTCACCCTGACCTGCCTGGAGCGTTTCGGCACCGCCGGCACCGTCAGTCCCGCAAAGCAAAACAGCGCGACCGCCAAGTGGATCGAGCGCCTTGGCATCAAGTGCCAGGGACCTGCCCAGAAAATCGGCGCGCTCTCCGGCGGCAACCAGCAGAAGGCGGCTTTTGCCCGCCTCCTCGAACACGACGTGGATGTGCTGCTGCTCGATGAGCCAACCCGCGGCATCGACATCGCCGCAAAGGCGAAAATGTACGAGGCCATCAACGAGGTCGTCACCGACCCGGTCCGTCCCCGCTCGGTCATCCTGATTTCCAGCTACCTACCCGAACTGTTCGGCACCTGCGATCGCATCGCCGTGATGAGCCAGGGCCGCCTGACCCGCGCCGTGGCGGTCGAAAAGCTGAAGCCCGAAGACGTGATGCGCGTGGCCACCGGCAAGGCCAGCGATCTTCCCGAATGATTTCCTGTTAGAATTTCCCAATGTCCATCCGCTCCGTCCTGACTCTGCTCGGTCCGTTTCTCGCCCTGATCGTCATCTACTCGATCTTCGGGGCGATGCGGCCCGTGATGTTCACCGCCGATGTGATGCTGAGCGTTCTCACGCAGACGGTGATCGTCGCCACCGCCGCGATTGGCATGACCCTGATCATCATTTCCGGCGGCATCGACCTGTCGGTCGGATCGATCATTGCGTTCTCCTGTGTGGCCGGTGCCACGCTGGTGACGAAAGGCTATTCCCCGCTGGTGGTGTTCGCGGCGACGGTGGGCTTCGGAGCCCTCTGCGGCCTGCTGAACGGCGGGCTAACCGTCGGTCTCCGGCTGATGCCCTTCATCGTCACGCTGGGGACCATGCAGATCTTCCGTGGCGGGGCGAAGGTGTATGCAAATGGCTCGCCCGTGAACCTGCCCTTCGACGTCACCGTTTACAAAGCCTGGATGGGAGGCAAGGGCCTGCCCTACGGCGTCTGGATGATGCTGGCTCTGGTGATTCTGTTCACGCTGGTCCTGCGTTACACCCGCTTTGGGCGCTATGTCTTCGCGGTCGGCTCCAATGAAAACACCGCCACCCTCTGCGGCGTGAATGTGCCGCGCGTGAAGCTGCTCGTTTACACCATCGGCGGTGCCTTGGCCGGTCTGGCCGCCATGATGAACATGGCGAAGTCCTCCCAGGGCGACCCAATCACGGCGGTGGGCATGGAACTCGATGTCATCGCGGCGGTCGTCATCGGCGGTGCCAGCCTTTCCGGCGGTGAAGGTTCGGTGCTGGGTGCCCTGATCGGAGCCTTGTTGATGACCACCATCCGCACCGGCTGCGTGCTGCGCGGCATCCCGACCCCCTGGACCGAAGTCATCACCGGCGCGATCATCGTCATCGCCGTGATCATCGACCGCCTGCGTCACCGCACGGCGGCCTGATCAGCAGTCAGCGGAGCAATTCCTCCCGCCACTCGTCGTAGTCATCGGCGGGAGGTTTCCGGCGGCGGAATGGTTTCATGACGTGGGCTTGGCCACGGCCGGCGCGGTCGCTTCCAGTTTCTGGGTCTCGCCGAACCAGTCCCCCCAGTGCTGGAGGAAGAACTTCTTCTCCTGGGTGAGCGGGTGTTGCGGGTCCCGGCCGAGGATGGGGCGCAGCGAGGTGGTCATCTGGAGGGTGACGAGGGCGAAGACGAAACTCCAGATCACCAGCGGCCCCTTGCCAGTGCCGCCTGCGGCGAACACCGCGGTCTTGAGGAAGCGCAGCCCGAACAGCAGGGCGATGAGCCACGCCCCAATCCCCAGCGTGCCGACGAAGCCATACGAATCCGTCGATTCCGCGAAGATCCAGATGGCGGGGGCGAAGCCAAGCAGCAGCAGCCCGGCGAGGGCCAGCGCGCCCGCGAAACAGGCCGCGAGCTGCTGCACCGAGACCTTTCCACCGGCCAGCGTGGAAAAGATGTAGAGGCTCGGGAAACAAATCAGCCCGGAGATGACGAGCCCGATGGTGATTTTCGCGGGTGCGGCCCAAAGTTGCTCATGCTTGGCGAAACATCCGATCACCACCCCGAAGAGCAGGAACGAAACGAGGGCAAGCAGCCCGAAGCGGCCGATCGCGCCGTTGCCGGGACGGGCCAGCCACAGCACCAGGTCGCGCGGGCGGCGGAGAAGGGCCTCGAAGAGGCCACGCATGTCGAGGGTTTCAGCCAGTGGCGGTTCCATTGCTGGCAATCCGGGCGGCAGTGCCTGCGCGGCGGGTGGCACGGGATTGGGTGATGCCGGCTTGGCAGCCTGGAGCTGGGGCATCTGCGGGGGTGGCGTGGGATCGGGGTTGGTGTCCATGGTGTCAGGTATTCAGTTACGAGGTTGGTAGTAGGAGCGAAGGGAGAGAACGATTGGGATGGCGATGGCCGCCATGATCAGGAGCAGGACAAAGCCCGCCTCAACCGGGCCGCCGGTGATGTGGGTGAGCGAGCTCCAGACGCTTTCGTAGAAGTTCCCGCGCATCGGATCGTCCCGCAGGAATTGCACTTTCATGTTCGGCATGCCGAAAAACGGGCGCAGCACCCATGAGAACTGGGCGCCGAGGAACCCATTGCCCCCCAGCCAGGCGAGCAGGGTGACGGTGGCGGCATTCCGGTTGGTGGCCTTGGCGGCAAGCAGGCGGTGCAGGTGGAGGTTCGCCACCACTCCGGCGAAGCCGATGAGAAAGGTGTGCGCAACCAGATAGGTCGAGTGCGCGGTGTCCGCGCCCGGCGAGGTGGCATCGGGTGCGATCGAGGTGATGAAGACCAGCACCGGAGCCAGCGATCCGAGGATCAATCCCGCGATCGCGAACGACATCAGCAGCGCCAGGAATGATTGCCGGAATCCCAGGCCGGATCCCAGCAACAGGCCGAGCAGACCATTCAACAGCGCATTGCACCCCAGCGTGCAGGCCACCAGCAACGGCATCTTGATCGCCACGTAGGCACCCATCATGGGAGACCGCCAGTAGCCCACGCTGAATCCATACGCCGCCAGTCCGACGACGGCCGCGATGGCCGCTCCGGCCACGCGCCGGGGATGGGGATTATCCAGCCAGGTGGCCTGAGGTTGCAAAAGCGGTCGCAGAAACATGCCTCTAACTGTGCCCCGTCGCGTGAAGGCTTGATTCGCGGCTCATGGGAATTGCGTGAAGATTGCGGGAAGTCCGGCATTCACGATCCGATAATCGGCCGGCGTACCGGAAGACGGGGCATGGCACGAAGAACCTGGAAACGCGCGGCTCCAGTCACCTGCCGGTGTCATGAGCGTGAGTGATCGGCGTCGCGGGTGCTATCCGGTCCGGTCTATCGTGCCATGCCGGGTCTTCCGGCTCCGTCACTTTCCGGAATCCGATTCGCACTCCCGCTCCCCGCGTGACGACGGTTAGAAACACGAAGACCAGCGCGAAGTAGTAGAGGCGGAACACGGTTGGAAAGGGATGCGCGCATCAAAGAGACCATTTGTGAATCCCTCGGTCGGGATGCATGAATCTTCGGTGAATCCCACGTGAAGACGCCGCTTTCACCGTGACAGCCGCAGCGTGCGGGGGCATACCCGGTGGATGTCAGACACCGTCATTCTTCGGGTCGACCCTCGCCGTCGCTGGCGGTCCATGCTGATGCTTGCGGTCGCGGTCATCATCGCTGGAGCGACGATCGCCTGGTGCACACTGCGGAAATACGAGGCCGTGGCGACGATTCAGCTCGTGCCCGATAAAACGCCTTCGCTCACGCCCCCACCGTTCTGTGGGACGGAAATCTCAACTCAAGCCGTGATCGGCTCAATGAATTGCCTCGCCCGGGTCAGCAAGCCCTTACAACTCGAAAAGAAATGGGGTTTGAACGAGATTGACTCAATTGCCAGGATTCGATCCATGCTGGCCGTTCAAGAAATTGGTCCGGACCTCTACGCCATTAAGGTCACCAGCCGCGATCGTGATGAAGCCCACCATCTCGCGAATACCATCGCCAATTCCTTTCGCGATCTGTGGCGGGAAATGGAAGCTCAGGAACACGTGCGGAAGCTCCGGGAATTGCGGGATGCCGTTTCCAATCAGGAACAACAGGTCACCAATCGACTAAAAGCGCTGGATAAGCTCCATGTAAAAGATGACTGAGGACTCCACGCCTTTCACCGCCAGTCTTCAAGAACAAGCCCTTCGAATCGCTTAAAATCCCTGGTATTATTGGTCACCATCGTCCAGCCGTTCCGGAGGGCCGTGGCGGCAATGAATACATCGGTCAAGCTCACCGGAGTTCCGCGATTCAAGAGATCGGCGTTGAGTTTTCCTGCCAATCGGGCGCATTCCGAATCGAAAGGCACGATTTGCAGGCATGCCGCGAACCGGGCGACTTTCGCACGCTCCTCGTCCCTCCGATCCTCCGGCGCACGGAGAGCTCCCTGAAACAGTTCGAATTCGGTGATCACCGAAATAAAGCACTCCCTCGCCTGATGCTTCGCCAGTTGCTCGGTCACCTTCTTGCGACCACGCAACACATCAATGCAGACATTGGTATCCAGTAAACGGCTCACAGTGGCTTCTCCCGATAGAAAGGAACCTCACGGCCAAAGCTCTTCCGGGAAATCCGGACACTTTCAAAAAAGCCCTCCGGCCAGCCGTTTTCCGTCACCTCTTCAATGACGATCTTTTTCCCTTCCCGGCGAATCGAGACGCTCCCACAAGGAAGCTCCAATTCCTTGGGCAGCCGCACCGCCAGGGAGTTGCCACTCTTGAAGACCTTCGTTTCCATGAAGGATGTATACACGTCGTTGGATGTACGCGCAAGGGCGGTCGGTCCTGCCGTGTAGAAATCGTTCTGGTTGCGCTCGGACAGAGCGGACCGCGGGAAATGAATTCAAGCATTCTCCCGCGGTCCGCCGCAAGCGCTCACAAGCAGGAATGCTTGTGCTACTTCGCCTGCGGCGCTCCCGGTGACATCACAACCGCCGCTCCGCGATTTCCACAGTGATATCGGCGATGAATTCGTCCACCGTCTTCGTGCTGAGATCGTCGTGGTCGCGATGGCGGACGGAAACCGTGCCTTCTTCCTCTTCACGCGCGCCGATGACGAGCATGTAGGGAACACGGGCCAGGCGGGCGAGGCGGATCTTCGCGCCGATCTTTTCCGAATCGCGGTCGATGCTCACGCGCACGCCGGCATCCGCCAGCTTCGCGGTGACAGCTTCCGCCGTTTCCAGCGTCTTCTCGGAAATCGGCAACACGCGCACCTGCTCGGGCGCGAGCCAGGCCGGGAACTTGCCTTCGAAGTGCTCGATCAGCAGGCCGGTGAAGCGCTCCAGCGAGCCGAAGGGCGCGCGATGGATCATCACCGGGCAATGCGCGGCATTGTCCGCTCCGATGTAGGAAAGCTTGAAACGCTCGGGAAGATTGTAGTCCACCTGCACCGTGCCGAGCTGCCAGTCGCGGCCGATGACGTCCTTCACCACGAAGTCGATCTTCGGGCCATAAAACGCGGCTTCGCCGAGCTCTTCGGTGTACTCGACGCCCAGCACCTGGACGGCGGCACGCAGGGCGGCCTCCGCCTTGTCCCAGTTCTCGGGAGAACCGACGTACTTGTCGGAATCCGGATCACGCAGGGAGAGGCGCACGCGGTAGTCGCCCATGCCGAGGGTGCCGAGCACCTTCTTCACGAGATCGAGGCACTTCGTCACTTCCTCCGCCACCTGGTCGGGCGTGCAGAAAAGATGGGCATCGTCCTGGGTGAAGCCGCGCACGCGTGTCATGCCACCGAGCTCGCCGGACTGCTCCCAGCGGTAAACCGTTCCGAATTCCGCGAGGCGCACCGGCAGATCGCGATACGAGCGATGCTCGCTGGCGAAGATCTTGATGTGGTGCGGGCAGTTCATCGGCTTCAGCATGTAGCCTTCGTACGTGCCATCGGAGAGGCCGTTGATGAGCTGGCTGCAGGTCGCATCCTCGTCGGCGAGTTTTTCCAGCACGTCGCGCTCGGCGATGGCGGGGAACTGGCTTTCCTGATAGTAGGGAAAGTGGCCGGATGTGCGGTAGAGGTCGAGCTTGCCGATGTGGGGCGTGAAGACCTGCGAGTAGCCCTGCTTGTCCAGCTCGGCGGTGATGAAGTCCTGCAGCGAGCGGCGGATGAGCGCGCCCTTCGGCTTCCAGAGAATGAGTCCCTGGCCGACGGCTTCGTCGATGTGGAAAAGCTGGAGTTCCTTGCCGAGGCGGCGGTGGTCGCGCTTCTTCGCTTCTTCGAGACGCATGAGATGCTGCTCGAGCAGTTCCTTGTTTTCGAACGCCGTGCCGTAAAGGCGCTGGAGGCTGCCCTTCGACTCATCGCCGAGGTAGAAGGACGCCGAGACCGACATCAGTTTCACGTTCTTGCACTTCGCTGTGTAGCCGACGTGCGGGCCGGCGCAGAGGTCGATGAACTCGCCATTCTGGAAGCAGGAGATTTCCTCGCCCTCGGGGATCTTGTCGATCAGGTCGAGCTTGAAGCGGCTCGGGTTGCCCGGACGCTCGGAAAGTCCGCCGAGGCGGCCGCTCTCGGCCATCGCCTTGGCCTCGTTGCGCGTGAGCACGCGGCGCTCGAACTTCTGGTTCTCCTTGGCGATCTTCTTCATCTCGGCCTCGATTTTTTCGAAGTCATCCGGCGTGATGCGGTGCTTCATTTCGAAGTCGTAGTAGAATCCGGTCTCGATCGGCGGGCCGTAGGCGAACTGGGCATCCGGCCAGATGCGCAGGATGGCGGTGGCCATCACGTGGGCGCAGGAGTGGCGCAGGCGCTCCAGCTCCGTCATCTGCTGGCGCTCTTCGAGGGTCTTCCGTTCGGCTGACATGGGAGCACGGAGAAAACACCCAATGCCCGGATTTTCAATGGCAAACCGGCAAGCGCACCGAATGGGGCGGGATTTTCACAGAAATCCGGTGTGAAGCGCCGCGCCATCCAGAACGCCGCAGGCGCAGGCGCGTGAGCATCCCAGCCTACGATCTCTCGCGACGAACCATTGGGAGGACATCCGAACCGCCGGGAAGACTCCGCCGCCCGCCCACAAGCAGGAATGCTTGTGCTACTTTGGCGCGGCAAGCCCAGCCGAAAGGTCCACCTTCACCCGGACTTCCTCACGGCCCGTCCAGTTTTCCACTGCAACCACCAGGTCGGTCACTGGAACCTTGAAGGAGTACGTCATCTCGCCGGACCCATGACCGCCAAAACTGGTCCACCCGCTGCTGCCGCGGTGGGCTTCCAGCTCCTTGCCGTCCTTTCCGTAGAAGCGGATCCCCGCGATGTCGTCGGGGCGGCGGTCGGTGGAAAACTCGATTTCGAACACTCCGTCGCCATACTTCGGCTTGCCGGAAGACTTCACCTTCAGCGTCGGCAGGGAGCTGCCCGGTTTGGCGGCGGGAAACTTCACCTCGGCATCCGTGGTGACCGTCAGGGACTCGCTACGCGTTTCCTCCTTGCCGCTTGCCAGAGTCACCGGGATATCTCCCGTGATCTTCAGCGTGCCGTCCGATTCAGCCTGGGTCTTGCCGGCAGTGCTGAATTCCAGCCGGAGTGACTTGTGATCCTTCGAGTAGGAGGCGTCTCCGCTGAAGAAGTGGCATTTTGCCGTGGCTCCGCCGACCTTGAGGACTGCCTTATCCGAATCGAACCCGATGAGTTGCTTGTCCCCGCCGTTCACCACCAGGGTCACGCCCGTCCCTTTGTCGGAATTGTAGGTCTTGAACATCTCGAAGTCCTTCGATCCGTCATCCCAGATCACCTGGATACCGGCGATCTTCGCGGTTGGGTCAGCCGCATGAGCCGCGAAAGGAAGCAATACGGCAGTAAGAAAGGACATCGCTTTCATAAGATGGCCATCATGAACCAATCCACGGTGCCGGTCGATTCAGAAACGCCTGTCGGATTCCAACCGGTCTGGAGATCCGCTGGATGCTTGCTGAGGGTCCAGCGGGGCTCTACCCTGTGGAACGCTGGTGTCTCCTGAACTCCACCGCGCGTGCCTGTAACCCAATCGATGAAATCCAAAATTGCATTGTCCCTCATGGTGGCGGCCTGCGTGCTGGTCTGCGACCGCACTCATGCCGAAACCCCTTCGAAAATCCCCTCGGAAACGTTCGGCAAGTTTCCGGACGGCCGCGAGGCCAAGGTCTACACGCTGACCAACAAGAACGGCCTGCGCGCCCGGATTTCCGATCTCGGAGCCACGCTGGTTTCCATGGAAATCCCGGACAAGGCCGGCAAGAAGGCCGATGTGGTCCACGGCTTCGACAAGGCCGAAGGCTACCTTTCGAAGGAAAACCCCTACTTCGGTTCCACGGTCGGTCGCTTCGGCAATCGCATCGCCAACGGCAAATTCACGCTGGGGGGCAAGGAATATACCCTCGCGCTGAACAACAAGCCCGGCGGCATCCCCTGCGCGCTGCATGGCGGCAACGTCGGCTACGACAAAGTGCTGTGGACTGCGAAGCCCAATGAGAAGGCGAATTCCATCAGCCTCAGCTACATCTCGAAGGACGGCGAGGAAGGCTACCCCGGCACGCTGACCGTCACCACCGTCTATACCCTGACCGATGGCAACGAGCTGAAATGGGACACCACCGCCACCACCGATGCGCCCACCGTGCTCAACATCGTCAACCACACCTACTGGAACCTGAGCGATGACCAGAATAGCTCGATCAGCGATCACATTCTCACCCTGCCGGCCGACCACTACCTGCCGACCAATGCCGGACTGATCCCGACCGGAGAAAAGGCCCCGGTGGCCGGCACCCCCATGGACTTCAACAAGCCTACCCCGATCGGTGCCCGCATCGGCCAGGAGTTTGAAGCTCTGAAACTGGGTGGCGGCTACGACCACTGCTGGGTGCTGAAGGACAGCTCCAAGCTTCATCTGGCGGCCAAGCTGAAGGATCCGAAATCCGGACGCACCCTGACGCTCTCCACCAACAAGCCCGCGATCCAGTTCTACGGCGGCAATTTCCTCGACAAGACCGCGGTCGGCAAAGGCGGCGTGAAATACGATTACCGCACCGCCTGCGCCCTCGAAACCGAAGGCTACCCGGATGCGCCAAACCAACCTAAATTCCCCTCCGCCGTGCTCAAGCCCGGCGAAACCTATCACCACGTGATGATCTGGAAGTTCTCGGCCGAGTAAGGCCGAGGCGGTCTCCGTAAAATCAGAGAGCCACTGGATTCCAAGGGATTCAGCGACATTTCCGTGCAGGTGCTGCGGGTTTTGGAAAGAAGAGCATGGTTGGTCCCGTTTCTGCCTTCAATCGCATGCCATTCTAATGCCGCGCGTCCTATTTCTGATCCTCCTGTTGGGCGTTTCCTTCGCCCGTGCCGACGAAACCGGAATCGAAAAGGCCCGTCGGCAGTTCATCGACTTCTACACCGGACGTGGTGCGGGCTTCGCCATGGAGGACACCAATGAAGCGACTGCCGAGGCGTCGAAAGCCACCCGCTACGCCGTCGAATTGAAACCGGACGGCTCATGGCCCGACATTGATTATGGCAGCAAGGCCCGCTCCTCCTGGGCACCCATGCAGCACGTCTCCCGCATGGCCACGATCGCAGCCGAAGCCGTCCATTCGCCGGATCGCGCAAAACTACTGCCCGCTCTTCACCGCGGCTTCGCCTACTGGATCACGACCGATCCGAAATGCGTGAACTGGTGGTACAACCAGATCGGGGTGCCCAAGCAACTCGGCATTTGCGGCGTCCTCCTCGGCAATGAACTCACCGCAGAGGAAAGGGCTTACCTCGCCAACGTGATCGCACCACGCACGAAAATCGGCATGACGGGCCAGAACAAGCTCTGGCTCGCCGGCAATACCCTCTCTCTCGGCTTGGTGTTCAAGGATGAATCCATGGTCCGCACCGCAGCCAATACCATCTGGAACGAAATCCGCACCACCACCGAGGAGGGCATTCAGCCGGACTTCAGCTTTCACCAGCACGGCCCGCAGCAGCAGTTCGGCAACTACGGCCTGGCCTTCGCTGTCGAGGTCAGCCACTGGGCCACGATTTTGAGCGATACGCCGTGGAAGCTCTCCGATGACAAGCTCGGCATCTACCGGCAGTACCTGCTCGATGGGCAGGGCTGGATTTCCTGGCGGGGATTGATGGACATCGGCTCGTGCGGACGCCAGTTCATGCCCGGCTCCGCCGCCTCGAAGACCCGCAACGCCGGCCTGGCGATGAACGGGGCTGCGACCTTCGACCGCGAGGCCGCGGCTGCCTACCAGGCCTTCCTCAAACGCAATCAACCGAACGCTCCGAACGACCTCACTGGCGACCGCTTCTTCTGGCGTTCCGACTACTTCGTTCATCGTACTTCCGACACCTTCACCACCCTGAAGATGTCGTCCAACCGTGTGATCGGCGCGGAGATTGTGAATGATGAAAATCTCTCCGGCTATCACCTCGGGGATGGGATGCTCTGCCACTACCGCAGCGGGCGCGAATACGAGGACATCTTCCCGGTCTGGGACTGGCGGAAGGTTCCCGGCACCACCGCAGCGCAGGGCGAACTCCCGAGATCTCCGAAATCAGGGGTGAAACGCGACTTCGTCGGCGCGGTGACCGATGGGACGGCCAGCGTCGCCGTTCTCGACTATCAGCGTGATGGCGTCTCGGCCCACAAGGCCTGGTTTTTCAATGGAAGCACCGTGATCGCCCTCGGGTCGGACATCCGCAGCAGTGGAAAGGATCCCATCGTCACCACCCTCGAGCAGTGTCTCGGCCAAGGCGCGATCCGCAGCTCGAAAGGCAATGTCACGGTCGGCTTGCAGCCTGCCACTGAATGGATCGAACATGGTGGGTTCCGCTACACCTTTCTTGAACCGGCTCCTTTCACCATCGCCGCGGGACCCGTCACCGGAAACTGGAGCCGGATTTACCGTAATCCTTCCACTCCGAACGCGGACGTCACAAGGCCGGTGTTCACGCTCTCCCTCGACCACGGCAGACAACCCTCCAGCGCCCACTACGCCTACGCCGTCACCACCTCCGGCACCACCCCGCTGGCCCGGCTGCTGGTCAATTCTCCCAATCTCCAAGCCGTCCAGCTCAGCCCGACCCTCATCGGCGTGGCCTTCTGGAGCGCGGGAACATTCCGGGATCTGACGGTCGATCAGCCTTGTCTCGTCCTCTTTGATTCAGAGCCCCGCCACATCCGTCTCGCCGACCCGACCCAAAAGTTGAAGCATCTCACGTTCAAGGTTGGGGAAGTCTCGCGAACGATTGTGCTGCCAAGCGGAGGCATGGCGGGCAGTTCGGTGGAATGACTGCCCACCGGTGAACTGAACCCAAATTTCGCCCACGAATAATTACTAATTTACCCAAGAAGCTAAACATTTTGCTTGAAATCATACCAATAAATCTATTTTAACCCGCGCGTCCCGGCAAATCCGGGGCCCACTTCCAGCTACCCCACGAGGGGCGCGGTCATGTCCGCTGGATCTTTCCGGCCTTTCAAAGACTCCCGCTCCCCGTTCCCATGCTGTTACGAAACATCGTCGCAGGCCTCAGCCTGCTTACTTCCTTCACCTACGCCGCTCCGCGCCCGAACATCATTTTCGTCCTCGCCGATGACCTCGGCCCTGGCGACCTGGGCGTGACCTGGCAGAATAGCCGCACCGGCACCCAGAAGTTCACCACGCCCCATCTGGATGAATTCGCCAGTCAGGGCGTCCGCCTGACGCGGCACTATTCGCCCGCGCCGGTCTGCGCGCCCTCGCGGTCCTCGCTCCAGCTCGGTGTTACCCAGGGGCACGCCAATGTCCGTGACAATCAGTTCGACAAGGTCATCGACGACAACCACACGCTCGGCTCCGTCCTTCACAGCGCCGGCTATGCCACGGCCGCGATCGGCAAATGGGGTCTCGGCGGTGGCGAGGGCAGCGGCTATCCCGGCCACCCGCAGAACCGCGGCTACGATTATTACTTCGGCGTGCTCGAACATGGCGACGCCCACTCGCACTACCCGAAGGACACGCCGATCGCCGGGTCCACCATCGAGGTCGAGGATGGCTTCACCGACGTGACCCAGCAGCTCGACAAAGCCTACTCGACCGATCTCTTCGCCGCGCGCTCGAAGAAGTGGATCATCGACCAGCACACCGCCGATCCGGCCAAGCCCTTCTTTCTCTATCTGGCTTTCACCGCACCGCATGCACGCCTCCAGGTCCCTACGCAGGCCTATCCTTCCGGCTGGGGCGTGAATGGCGGCCTGCAGTGGACCGGCACGCCGGGAGCCATCATCAACACGGCTTCCGGCACGGTCGATTCCTACATCCATCCCGACTACACCGGCACCGGCTGGCCTGCGGCGGAACAGCGCCATGCCACGATGATCCGCCGTCTCGACGACGCCGTGTACGATCTGGAAAAGACACTCGAGGACCTCGGCATCGCCGACAACACGCTCATCGTCTTCACCTCCGACAATGGGGCGCACAACGAGGCCGGCACCGGTGGCACCTACACCCAGGACCCGCGCTTTTTCGCCTCCTACGGTCCCTACGACGGGATCAAGCGCGATGTCTGGGAAGGTGGCGTGCGCATGGCCGCCCTGGTGAAATGGCCCGCCGCGATTCCCGCGAACACGGTGGAGGACAAGGCCTCCCAGTTCCACGACTGGATGGCCACCTTCGCCGAGCTGGCGGGCGTGCCAAAGCCCGCGCGCAGCGATGGCCAGTCCATCGTCAGCGACCTCACCGGGATCGGCACCCGCAAGCCGAGCCTGATCTACTCCGAGTACGACTATGACGGCAGTACTCCGGACTACGCCGACTTCGAGGCCGCCCACCGTTCCGCCATCCGCGATCAAATGCAGCTCGTCCAGATCGGCGACTACAAGGGCGTGCGCACCAACATCCAGAGCCACGAGGGCACCGACTTCCTGATCTACAATATCGCCACGGACATCGGAGAAACGACCAACCTCAGCGGCCAGCCCGGCGTGCCCACGCAGCGCGAGTTCAAGGACCGCGTCCTGCAGGTGCGCCGTGCCGACGACGATGCACCGCGCCCATACGATTCCACTGCCGTGCCCTCGCTGGTTTCACCACCGCAGGTCCGCAACGGGCTCGCCTGGCAGAGCTACACCGGCACTTGGCCCTGGGTCCCCGATCTCACGGCGCAGGCCGCCGTTGCCAATGGCCAAACGACGAGCACCGATCTGTCGGTGCGGCCCTCCGACGATGATTTCGGCGTGCTTTACTCCGGTTACCTTCGCGTGCCGGCAGATGGCACCTACACGTTCTATCTCACCACGGATACCGGTGCTTTCGTGCGTCTGCACGACCTGCAACTGCTCGATGCTGACAAGGGCTACACCGCCGGATCGGAAATCACCACCACCCTGCCACTGAAGGCCGGGCTGCATCCGATCCAGTTCCACTATCGTCACGGCGAAACCCCTTCCCGGGCATTGAACCTGAAATGGTCCAGCAGCGCCATCGCCAAACAGGACGTTCCTGCCAGTGCCTATTTCGTGGAGGGCATTCCCGATGCGTCTGCCCCCGTCGCCACCGATGACAGCTCCACCACCACCGGCAGTTCGACCGGCTCCGGTACTCCCGTGACGATCGACGTCCTGGCGAATGACTATGACGCGGATGCCGCACCCTCGCCGCTGACCATCGCATCCGTCGGCCAACCCGACCATGGAACCGCCGTGATTTCAGGCGGGAAGGTCGTCTATACCCCGGCGATTGGCTTCTTCGGCACCGATCATTTCTCCTATGCCGTCACCGACGGGCTCAGCCAGGTGACGGGGAATGTCAACGTCGAGGTGACCCGGCCCGTCGGCACCAGCTTGTGGCTGCCTTTCGATGAGGGAAGCGGCACCACCATTCACGATGCCGGCGGCACGGTCGTCTCCACCCTCGCCGATCCCAACGAATGGACCACCGGCCCTCATGCCGGCGCGCTCCAGTTCGATGGGATTTCCCAACAGATCATCATCACCGGCTACACCCCGCCTCTGGGGAAGACGGCCCGCACACTCACGGCGTGGATCAAGGTTCCGACCGGTGCGCAGCCGGAACTGGCCGCCTGGTTCAGCTATGGGGCCAATACCACCGGCAACCGCTTTTCGGCCCGCATCGAAACAAGCGCGGGCAACGTCGGCAAGCTGAGGCTCGAAGTGCAAAACGGCTCGGTCGTCGGCACCACCGTCGTGGCGGACAATCTTTGGCACCACGTTGCCATTGTAGTCAGTGATGCCAACAACGACGGCACCACCGACGTCGCCGAAACGAAGTTCTACATCGATGGCGTGCTCGACAAGATCAGCAGTTCCACCGCCCGCGCCATCAACACCACGGACGGCCCCGCCCTGACCATCGGCGGTTCCTCCCATGCGGCAACCTACAACTTCGCCGGGAGCCTCGATGACGTCCGCCTGGAAGCGCGTGCCCTGACCCAGGCCGAAATCGTCGCCCGTGCCAGCCAGCCGGTCGAACGCACCGCCTGGTTCTACCGCTATACCGGCAACAGCAACCCGACCGACAGCGACTGGAGCAATGACGCCGATCACGACGGGTTCAACCCGCTGCTGGAATATGCCCTCGGAGGAACCCCGGGCGGAATCGATGCCATCGCGCCCACTCTTTCCGCCGATGGTGGCTGGACCTACACCTTCAACCGACGCCGCAGCGGTCTCGCCGCGAGTGCCTACATCGTGGAAGTCTCCTCGACGCTCACGGCCGGCAATTGGACTGTTGTCACCGATCCTTCGGTCAGCGTGTCTCCCCATCCACTGCTGACCGGCTTCGACCGGGTCACCATCCATCTGCCCGATGCGCCGTCCGGCAGGCAGTTTGCACGCCTGCGGGTGGCTCCCTGAAAGGAATCGGTGGGAAGGTGGGGACACCCCGGGGTGGTACCTACCTCAACCGTTCACCCACCCTTCGGCTGCCACAGATCGATGCCGAAATCGATGAGTAGCTTCAGGTTCAGGCCGATGATAATTACCGCCGTGGCCCATGAGAGAATCTTGATCCACCTCGGATTCACGAAGCGCCCCATCTTCTTCCGGTCTCCGGTGAAAAAGAGCAGCGGCACCACCGCGAAGCCGAGCTGCATGGAGAGAATCACCTGGCTCCAAAGCAGCAGGTCATCCGCCTTGTTTTCGCCGAAGATGCCCATGATCAGCACCGCCGGTACCACGGCAATCAGTCGGGTGATCAATCTCCTCAGCCAAGGGCGCATCCGGAAGTGAAGGAATCCTTCCATCACGATCTGCCCGGCGAGGGTGCCGGTGAGGGTCGAATTCTGACCACTGGCGAGCAGGGCGATCGCGAACAGCGTGCCTGCCATCCCGACGCCAAGCAGAGGGCTGAGCAACTGGTAGGCATCCTGGATTTTTTCCACCGCATGGCCCCTGGTGTGGAAGGCGGCGGCGGCCAGGATGAGTATCCCCGCATTGATGAACAACGCGAACATCAGCGCGCCGGTGGAGTCCAGTGTGGCGTATTTGATGGCTTCCGCCTTGCCTTCGTCGGTCCGCTTGAAGTCGCGCGTCTGGACGATGGAGCTGTGGAGATACAGATTGTGCGGCATCACCGTGGCGCCGAGGATGCCAATCGCGACGAAGAGCATCTGCTTGTCATGCAACAGGGCTCCCGACGGGATGAATCCGTGGGCGATTCCGGTGAGGTCCGGCTTGGAAAAGATCATCTCCGCCACGAAGCAGCCGCCGATCGTCAGCATCAGCGTGATCACCAGCGCCTCAATGTAACGGAAGCCCTTGTTCTGCAGCAGCATCACCACCATCACGTCGGCGACGGTGATCATGCAGCCGGTGACCAGAGGGATCTTGAACAGCAACTGCAGGGCGATGGCGGAGCCGATGACCTCCGCCAGGTCGCAGGCGGCGATGGCCACCTCGCACAGCACCCACTGCATCCGCGCCACGGCGGGAGAGTAGTGGTCTCGGCAGGCTTGAGCCAAGTCACGGCCGGTGACGACGCCTAGCTTCACGCAAAGATGCTGGAGCAGAATCGCCATCAGGTTCGATATCAGGATCACCGACAGCAGGCTGTAGCCGTAGCGCGACCCTCCCGCCAAATCGGTGGCCCAATTCCCCGGGTCCATGTATCCGACCGCCACGAGAAAACCCGGACCGGCGAAAGCCAGCAGCTTCCGCCACCAGCCGGCCCCGTGAGGAATACGCACGGAGCGAAAAACCTCAGGCAGACTGATCCGTCCCTCGTCGCGCCAGGCGCTGCCGCCTCCACGGCACGCCTCTGCCTTTTCCGTGGGAGCGGAATCGGACAACAGGGCGGAGGGCTCTGACATGGCGTGGCTATTTACTTATCGCGGCAGGATTTCGGGTCAACTTCTAATTTTAGCCAAGGCTAATATTTGTTTTCGAGCCAAACTGCTCGGTGGCCAGGGCGGCGAACCATGAGTCAGGAATGAGGTTCCCATTTCCTTTCCCTTGCCGGCAGAAGCGGGCGAAAATCTCCCAATGGCACCCGCCGGGCTCCAGCAGATGGACATACGAATCCACGTGCGGGGTCCGCGCTTCCCTTCCGCAAGCTGACAACTTTATGCTACTCCAAGGCCGACCTCAGGTCACTGGCGGCATTCCTGGCACCGGTGTCGGGGATGAAGGCGAAGTCGTCTTGGGGCTCGATGACGGAAACCTGCGGAAGGGCGGTGGGCTCGGCCTGGGAAATCGTGGACTGCGGCAGGCGGACGATTTTCTCGACGGGCTCGACGACCGGCAGGGTGGCATTTTCGGCAGCGGCCTTGAGATCTTCGAACTTGCGGGCGGCGGGGAGAACGCGGCTTTCGAGGGAGGCCACGGTGTTGTTGTAGTTCTGCACCGCGCCGTCGAGGGACTTGCCGACCTTGGCGAAGTGACCGGCCATGGTGCCGAGGCGTTCGTAAACAGTACGACCGAGGGCGGAGATTTCGCGGGCGTTGTCGGCGAGGGCTTCCTGACGCCAGCCATAGGAAACGGCGCGCAACAGGGCGATGAGCGTGGTGGGCGTGGCGAGAATCACGCCTTGGTCGACGCCGCGCTCGATCAGGCCGGGGTCGGTTTGGAGGGCGGCGGAAAAGAATGATTCGCTGGGGAGGAAGAGGACGGTGAACTCCGGCGCGTGGGCGAACTGGGCAGCGTAGTTTTTCGAAGAAAGCTGCTCGATGTGGGTGCGCACCTGGCGGCTGTGGCGGCGCAGGGCCTCCTCGCGGACAAGGTCGTCGGTGGCCTCGAGGGCGTCCAGATAGCCGTCCATCGGCGTCTTGGAATCGACCACGAGGTTCTTGCCGCCGGGGAGGTGGACGATGAGATCGGGGCGGAGGCGCTTGCCCTCGTCGGTGGTGGAGGTGTGCTGGAGCTCGAAATCGCAGTGCTCCTGCATGCCAGCGAGCTCGACGACGCGACGGAGCTGCATCTCGCCCCATTGGCCGCGGCCAGTGGGCTGGCGCAGGGCCTTGACCAGGTTGGCGGTTTCCCTTTGCAGGCCAGTCTGGCCCTCGCCGAGGGTTTTGACCTGCTGCTGAAGCTCGGCGTAGGCGGCGATGCGGGATTTTTCGATTTCGCCGATGTGGAGCTCGA
>Ga0265327_10000563_pt1 | contig 63433 bp, 63 predicted proteins | sample 41621metaG_FD_202089 | JGI IMG/M metagenome (GOLD analysis project Ga0265327, IMG submission 202089) | Rhizosphere microbial communities from Carex aquatilis grown in University of Washington, Seatle, WA, United States - 4-16-21 metaG | ecosystem: Host-associated > Plants > Roots > Rhizosphere...
TCTACAGTGGGACTTAACGAGACCCATATACGGAAATACATTGAGTGGCAAGGACGCAAAGACATGCCACAGAAATCTAAACTGTTCTAACGAATCCTCATGTCTTAAAAGGAAACCCCGTACGAAGCGAAGCGAGAGTGCGGGGAGGAGGTCATTATTTGGCAGGATTTATTAATTAACATGATCAAATTTAATTACGAATGAATACTGAAGCTAATAAACCTACAAACATTGCATTTATTGATGGACAAAACCTACATCTCGGTACTACTGATAGAATAGAATCCTGGGCGGTTGATTATGTAAGGTTCCGAACATATCTCCGTGAAAAATATAAAGTAAGCGAAGCAAATTATTTTATGGGATTTTCAACACCTAAGGAACAAGATTTGTACAATAACCTTGAAAGAGCTGGATTTATTCTATATTTTAGAGCACATCCTGAAAGTTTGAAGAGTGACAAGAAAGGCAATATTGATTGTGATATCATCTTCAATCTTATGAAGAAACTGGTCTTAGATGAACCGTTTGGAAAGGCATACATCATATCTGGCGATGGCGATTACAAAAAGATGGTTGATTTCTTGATACAGAGAAATAAATTTGGAAAAATGCTTTTCCCTAACACTGGCCACGCATCTTCATTGTACGAACTATTAGGAAGTGAATACTACGATTTCTTAGACTCATCTGATGTAAAAGCGAAAATTGCGTACTTTCGTGACCCCAAAATGAAAAAGGCCCCTTAGGTATTTCTCCTTTCGGGTCCTTCTTCGTGGTAATACAATATCAGTATACACCAAGGTTTTTAACACGCAAACACAATCACTCCCCATCATCCTCCCCGCCCGTCTTACCAGTCTTCTCAAACTCATGAAGAGCGTCAATAATAGGCTGAATGCGACCTTCTAAAATAACAGGAATATTGTGCCAAGACTGCTTGATGCGGTGGTCAGTTATGCGATCCTGAGGATAGTTATAGGTACGAATCTTCTCAGAACGATCCCCAGTGCCGATCTGGCCCTTGCGATCACTAGCGAATTTCTTAGCTTCTTGCTCCTCTTGTAAGGCTTCAACCTTAGCTGTCAAAATCTGAAGAGCAAGTTCGCGGTTAGCACCTTGACTGCGTTCAGCAGTTGAACGAACTTCGAGACCAGTTGGTTTGTGGACCAAGCGCACTGCTGATTCAACTTTATTAACGTTTTGACCACCTTTACCACCAGCACGAGAGAATTCCATCTCGAGATCAGCTGGATTCAAGACAACCTTGGTCTTTTTACGAAGTGGCATGATAGCGACAGTGATAGTTGAAGTATGAATGCGTCCCATCTTCTCAGTCTCTGGAACACGCTGAACACGATGAACACCAGTTTCCCAACGAAGATCTTCGTAAACACCAGTGCCTTTGACCTGAAGTGAAGCATCTTTGAAACCACCGAGACTGTTCTCTGACTTTTCCATAAGGATCGCTTTCCAACCGCGAGCTTCAGCATACCTCTTATACATATCCACAAGCTCAGCTACGAAAAGAGCCGCTTCGTCACCTCCAGCACCAGCACGAAATTCCATGATGATTTCTTTGGGTTTTTCTTCTTCAACGAAACTATTCTTTATTATCTCATCCATTTCTATAATCATTGACTTCTTTCTCTCTTCAATTTGAATCAAATCCTGATCACCTAATTCTTTCATAGAAGGATCCTTTTCAATCATAGTCTTAACCTCCTCCTCATCCTTGAGTAGTTTTTCATAAAGACTGGCCATAAAGGCAGTCTTTGGGTTAGATTTGTACAAATCCATATTCATTACAACAAAGTAACACAATTTGATTAATTTGACTAATTATATGCGGTGGTATAATATATGTATATCACTATGAAAAAGACCCTTATGTAGATTCGTCTACATCGGGGGCTTTTTTATTTTGGTTTGCTAATTCTATTAGAAAACTTGTGATAGAGATCATTCAAAAATGTAATCTCAACATTCTTATTTCTTAACAAAAATGAGCACCTACTTTCATCTGGTGAGATAATTCTATCGAGTACAGAATTGCTTATTAAAAACTCAACAAGACAACCGAAGTCCCCATCATTCGTAATCAGGATACATTTATCAAATGATTTTGTATAAAAATCAGATGTCGCCTTCAGAACGAGCTCAGCATCACAATTGCCTTTTATTAAACCACTCACAGTAATTGTTTGTTTGAAGATCAATACGAATCCACATTCCTGTAAATATTCATAGAACTTTGTTCTATCTGGAGCCAAACCTATAAACAAATAGATACTGTGTGCATTATATTTTTGGCGTAACCATCCGCGGAATTTTTTGTAATCAATGTCAAAACCAAGCACTTTCGCACTTCTGTACAAATTATTTCCATCAATATAAATATTAATTCTACTCATGAGTAAAAGATTTTATCATAATTGGGTAACAAAAAAACGACCTTTCGATCGTTTTTTCAAGAATTATTTCTTTGTAGCTTTTGCCTGGCGGTTCTTGAACTTCTCAACGCGACCTGCTGTATCAATAGTCTTGTCCTGGTTTGTATAGAAAGGATGTGAAGCACTTGAGATTTCAACATGAAATACTGGGTAGTCTTTACCATCTGTCCACTTCATAGTCTCTTTTGTAGCAATAGTAGATGAAATCAAAAATTTAGCACCACTTGAGTTGTCGGCAAAAATAACAGGGCGATAGTTTTCTGGATGGATTTCTTTCTTCATAGTTCGTACAAGATAACATATCACCAGAAAGCCTGCAAGCCTCGTATTTTAAGCTTCATTCCAAATTTTCTTCAATATTTCACGAACTAATGTATTAACATCCTCACGCGCTTTGTTTATATTATCTTGTAACTCCACCTTTTCTTTTTTTGATAAAGGTTTTCTATCACGTCTAGCATGCTCGGATTGACTGACTTCGTCTCTGCTCTTTTCAATAAGTTGTTTTTGTGTTTCTTTACCAGTAATACCAAATATTTCATTCCACTCATCTTGATCAATCAACCCACCTCTGCTACCAGTTTGCTTAATCTTATCAACCAGTCTTATCGGAACTGGATCATATTCCTCTCTGTCTTGAATTACGCCAGTAAAACGAGGAAAAAACGCTTCAACATCAACCCTCGTAGTATGTGCATGTCTGTCGCCAACATAAACATTACTGTCTGGACTTCTAAATTTTCTTTTAAGAAATTCTTGATCATGGTCAGAGACAACTCCTGCCACATCAATATTTTCCTTTTTAATACCGACCGTATCTAGATTATTGATCATACTTTTCATAGTTGTTCCAAGACGAACAAACTCAGTAATAAGCAGGTACTTATCCTCAGGTTTAACAATTTTCTTTAAATATTCAATCTGCTCGCGTGCAGCCTCTTCAGTAAATTGAACATACGATACACCATTGGATAAGAAAAAAGGTTCTGGAGCATCATTTGGATGAAAATGTTTAATCAAATTCCAGATAACAAGAGTCGGAATACGTCCACCAGTTTCATCACTCAATAATTTAGTCCATTTATTTGCTTCAATATTACCTTTCATTTTTTCACATATTTCAAACAACCCCTCTCTTAAAGATTCGACTTCAGGAAAATTATATTTTTCTGTTTGTTCAATTTCAATTGATGGAGCACTGTCAGGATTTTTCATATTATTTTAAATATTCTTCAAGTGGAAAACCTATACCCTTAGCCATCGCTAATGTTTCTTTTGAACCAAAAGATGGAATAAATTTTACACTCCCATCTTTATAGACATAATATCTATCTGTGCCTTGCCAACCATACAAGGTTATTACATTCAAGTGACTCTCTGAATTTTCCTTATTACCTTTTAACCAATCCATGACATGGTCAAGGGTATGTTTAATATGTGCACCTTTAGGTTGATCTCTTAACCAACTCTCACCATGCTCAATTGCTTCCATGAAAGCCATGGTCGTCTCATAGTTAGTGAGCAAATTAGCATTAATTACACGCTCAATTTTTCCTTCGTCAATTGAAACATCATCTTGTGGTTTGTTTTCTTTGCCTTCCATTTTATTATTTACTATTAGAATCAAGAGTTTTCTCAAGAGTTAGGCTCACCGGCTTTGCGCCCTTAGATTCGTAAAATCTGATCGCGTCAGCATTTCCGGCAGATGCAACAACACGAATAACTTCAACGCCTTTCTCTTTACACCAATCTTCAAATTGTTGCACAAGCTTACCTCCTATACCTTTTCCTCTCATTGATTCTTGAACATACATATTCTCTAATTCAGCAACTGATTTAACCGTTCTATAATCTTCAGGTGCAGCAATTCCACCCACGAGATAACCTACATATTAATCACCTTCTTTCACTACAAGCGCAAATCCATCAGATGACTCGATCCTTGATTTAAAATACTCTGCACCAGCTTCTGATAATGAATATTCTGGATTTATTGTAGGATCAAAATCACGATTCTCCTTTGTACACAATTCTTGATTGAGACGTTGAATGGTTTCAAGATTTGCAATCGTAGCTTTCTCAATAATGACTTTGAGTTGTTCGTTATTATTTTCTAGAGCATTTTCAGTTGGATTTTTCATATTTATATTATAACAAAAAATCACTTCTTCTTCCTCTTTTCCATAATTTTCTTCACTTCACGATCAAAATCAGAAACGTAGTTCTTATCCTGTTCAATTCTGTATTTTTCATATTCTTTGAGAGCTAAAGCTTCTGCAACTTCATGACTAACCTTTCCTGTATCTGACAATATGTCGCGCTCATTAAATTTTAAGAATGCGTCCAGCCTTGTTACCCAATCCTTCATGTTCATAATTATTCCTCTTTTTGCTTGCATTTCTGCATAATCGAGATACATACTCACAATTCTATTCAGATGATCCAACTCATTTTCTTGTAAATAATTTTTTGCGACAACCACATCAGCTTCTCGAATTCGACCTTTTGGAGCATTTTTCCAAACAGTTAATCCTATATTCTCTTTGGCACTATCCACTCTCGAATATATTATTTCAGCCGCAGTTTGTCCGGTAATGGCAAAGTGAAGCTTATTCTGAACCGTGGTAAAGAATTTCTTCGTTATTTCTCCGTCAGGATCATAGTCGGCACTGCATTGAGCATAAATGTCAGTCACCTTTTGATACATCCGTCTTTCACTTGAACGAATATCTCTGATCCTTGATAACTGCTCTTCAAAATAATCCTTACCAAAAATATTATTTGGTTCTTTGAGACGCTCATCATCCATAGTAAAACCTTTAATAATATATTCTCTCAACCTTTCTGTTGCCCAAATACGAAATTGGGTCGCTTGAACACTATTGACGCGGTATCCGACAGATAGGATTGCATCTAGATTATAATAATGTGTTTTATAGGTTTTTCCGTCACTAGCAGTTGTTTCCAAAATGGAAATAACTGAATTTTCCTGAAGCTCATCAGTTTCAAAAATGTTTTTGAGATGTTTATTTATAGCTGGTATACCAACACCAAAAAGTTCCGCTATTTTTGCTTGAGTCAACCAAATATTTTCGTCACGTAAAAATATCTCTATTTTCACTTTGCCATTTGGCGTAGTGTAGAGTAAAAATTGAGTGAAGCTATTATTTGGAATAATTTGATTCTTTTTCTTCATAAGATTTTAGTATGTTTTACATTTTCTTATTCAAAGTCGCCTTCCTTATCGACAAGGCCTGACATTTCTTTGCGAGTTCCATAACTTTCTCTTGATTTCCTGCCTTTTCAGCAATTTTTAGTTCATGCATGGTATTTACGATTTCATCACTTAAAATATCTTCTTCAAAATTCGACAAGAGTTCCTTCATAGGCTTATCCCAATTTTCTCCGTTCTTACCAGAATCAGTACCAAAGAAAGATTCGGCCTCGAACATGAGGTCTCCTTTATTTTCACTCGCAAATTTCAATCGTGCTCCATATGAATCGCCAGCCATATTTTTTATTTGCTCATAACATGCTTTCAACTGATCATTGAGCATTGATAATTGATCATTATTTGAAACCTCTTTCTCCATCAAGTAAATCAATCCAAACAAACGTCTTTCTATTAGATCAACACGCTTGCCCATCTCACTACTGGTGCGCTCTTTAGCAATAGTATTTTTTGGTGAAGTAAATGTATTGGCGGCTGAATTTGGATTTAGAGCATTTGGATTCGCGGCGACCTCAGCTTCTTTCAGACGTTTTGCAACAACTCTCACATCCTGCCAGACAGAATCTACTGGTATCTTTGCTTGGTCAGCGATCATTGCTACGAAATGACTTTGATCACTGGAACTTTCGATGCGCGCAACAAGCGGCAAAACTCTTTCGGTAACCATTTTTGTTAATTTTCTTGCATCATTTACGTTTCCAGCGTTTCCAGATTTACCGGCATTTAATTCCTCGTGCTCTCTCACCACATTTCCTAATTCAAACTCAATAACAGGCTTCGCCTCCTTCAAGGTCTGTCGCCACTTTTCAATATCCTCTTTAACTAAATCCGCTGGATCCTTACCACCAACGATATCAGCGATCTTCACATCCATACTGAGCGACAATGCGATACCAGATGCACGTAGAGCTGCTTTCCTGCCAGCCGAATCAGAATCAAAGGCTATGATGACATTTGGTGAAAGTCTGCGAACCAAACCAAGATTTGAAATGATGCCGGCAGAATTAGCTGTTTCCTCAGAAAGAGCTGTGCCAGAAGAAGCCACTGTATTTTTGATACCAGCTTGATGTGACATGACCAAATCCATCTGACCTTCCACAAAAATTGTGTAATTTAAACGACGAATTTCACTCTTAGCCTTATCAAGACCGTACAAAACCAATGATTTATCAAATAGCGGTGAGTCTGGACTATTTAAATATTTTGCAGGTGAACTTCCATCTGCATTTTTAACATCTTTCAAAATACGTCCAGAAAAAGCTATGACACGTCCACTTGAATCAGAAATTGGAAACATAATGCGGCCACGGAAGCGATCATAATATTCAACCACACCTGATTTACTGGTTTCAGCATCTTTTGCTTTTATCAGTCCAACCTTTTCCATCACAGCCTCATTAAAACCTTTACCTTTCAAATACGTCATCAGATTTCTCCAACCTTCTGGCGCAAAACCAATTCGGAAAGACTTAACGGTCTCATCATTGATTCCGCGATTCTTCACATATTCGCGAGCCTCAGGATTTTTCGCTAATTGTTCCTCGAAATAAGCTGTGGCTAATTCCATCACTCTATATAAACGATCACGCTCACCATCAGCTTTTTCATCATTAACCAATTTAACCCCAGCTCTTTCCGCCAAAATTTTCAAAGCGCCTCGAAAATCCAAACCTTCAAACTGTTCAACGAAAGAGAAGATATCCCCTTTAGCATTACAGCCAAAACAATAATATCCTCCACGATCTGGAGATATGAAAAAAGAAGGTGATTTTTCGTTATGAAAAGGACATCGTGCCTTGTAGGACTTTCCAGCTTTTTCAATTTTAATATACGAGCCGATCAAATCCTCGATTGGTATTCGAGCTTTTATCTCTTCTACGTTATTTCTGTTCATGGCTGACATGATGATAGTATAGCCTAGTTTTTATTTTCGCGGTAAACTTATCCTCATGGATAATCAAACCAGCAAACAAAACCATCGTCCTATCCCAAGGAGTCATGCCATCTATACTATAGCCGTCATTGGTTTTATCTTTACACTTCACGAAGTTATACCAGTTTATTCCAACTCAAGTTTCTTGAGTCAATTCGCTACAGAACAGACTGTTGGATACATTTACATGTTGATCTCCGCTGTCACAGTACTTGGTTTTCTTTTAATACCAGCTATCATACGCCGACTTGGAAACTACTCTGTTACACTTTGGCTCGTTCTAACACAAATATTACTTTTTTGGGGACTTCTAGCCTCGACTTCCCCAATGATCATCGTTGGTTTCTTTGTACTTGAGTCAGTCATAGTTTCTTTGATTGGTCTAAACTTGGATATTTTCCTGGAAGTTTACACAGATTCTAACAATGTCGGTTCTGTTCGTGGTTTATATAACTCAACACTGAATGCATCATGGCTCATAGCTCCGCTCATCGGAACCATGCTCATCGATGGTGGTAATAATTATAGAAATACTTATATCGCTGGCCTAGCTATGTTGGTGCCCCTTTTTTATCTAATATATAGAAATTTCCCTCGATTCAAAGATCCGAACTATACGCACCTCTCACCAATACAATTAACAAAACATATCGCCAAAAATAAAAATTGGGATAAATTATTTATTGTAAATATCATATTACAGACATTTTATGCATGGATGGTCATATATAGTCCGATCTATCTCAATCAGACTCTAGGTTTCAATTGGGCTGACATTGGTATCATCCTCGTCATCATGCTCTTACCTTTTCCACTCATTCAATATCCTCTAGGAAAATTGGCTGACAAAATCCACGGTGAAAAAATGATTATGTTTAGTGGTTTCGTTTTACTTGGACTCGCCACGATATGTCTTGGCTTTATACATAATAGTAATATTGCCGTCTGGGCTATCATGCTTTTCTTAACTCGTGTAGGAGCTGCAGCTGCGGAGATTATGATTGAGACTTATTTCTTCAAAACGGTTTCGCCACGCGATGCAGCCGCACTCGGCGTATTTCGTATCACACGTCCACTATCTTATTTCACTGGACCACTTATAACTATAATTGGCTTATTGTTTGTGACGGAACAATCTTCACTCTTCATCATCGTTGGTGTTATAGCACTTCTAGCACTTATTCCAATCTCTATGATTAAGGATGCTTAGTAATATCCAATGATCAATGAGACAATAATCAATTGAACATTGCACCATTGATTTAATTGATCATTTTCACTGCTTCCAAACAAATAAATAGTGGAATTTCTTTACGCATACGATTTTCTTCCTCTGCACGTGGACCTGGCTGACTGGCCTTATGAGAAATCCATTCTTCGAGACGTGCTACAGCAAAACCCGCTTTATTCAAAGCTTTAAAATATGACTGCAATGGACGATGAAATGAAACTGTAAACTTCTTGCGAATCTGGCGATCTTTAGCTGGAGTCATGTCTATCTTATGCTGACTATCAGACATATATGAATCTATGCGACGAAATTGCTTCTGTGGACCAGCGTCCCAAGCCCAACTTGAACCGCCAACGATACGAAAAGCTGGATGATTCAAAACCAAAATGAGCTTTCCGTTTGGTTTGAGAACACGCTTTGCTTCTGCAAAAACCCCAACTATATTTTCAATATTTTGAATAGCGAGAACAATGACGGCAGTATCAACTGAGTTTCCTTCTTTGAATTTAAGGTCGTCGGCTGGTGTAACAGTGTATGAAATCTTTTTAGTCAACGGAGAAAGAGAAGTTTTCTGTGCCATTTCGATCAATTCTCCCGCAATGTCACAAGCTGTAACAGTTGCGCCTTTTTCAGCAAATGCACGCGAAAAATATCCTTGACCACATGCTATGTCGAGGATTTTCAAATCTTTTTTTGGCGCAACAACACGAAGAATGTTTGGAAGAATGACTTTTTCCTGATATGAGTCAGCAGAACCTTCAAGTAAGGTGTCATACCATTTTGCGACACTATTCCATGAAGTTTTTTCTTTTTTAGGTGCAGACTCACCCGATGCTAAATCAGCTTCGCTTATAGCGGGCTTTGCCGGCGCTTTATTGATTCGATTTCTCCAATCAGAGTTGTTTTTCATAAGAGAAAAGAACTATAGCAGATATTGACAAAATGAGCAATGAGTGTTTTTACTTAACATCAAAATATCCATTTTCCCTCAGATAAACCACCAACTCCTCAAAAGATTCCTTCAACTCAGGAAACTCATTAAAGAGATGCGCTTTCTCCTGCTTCAAAAACTCTTCAGTCCAACCCTTCCAATCTTCCTTATAATCAAGCTCATGAATATCTGCCTCAATAGCTTCAACTGCTTTTGCAAAACGTGATTCAACAGTTTTTTGTTCTTGAAACTCAGCAAACAATTTTAGATATTTTGCAGCAAGAACGTCAGGCATTTTCTTACTAAGAATCAGTGCTGCATCATTTTCAATCATAGCCTTACCTTTACGAGACAAACCGGGTACCATAGGCACATCACCAGTTTCTATCTCAACAACGTCATGATACATGAGTAATTCATAGACATTCAATCTATCTAATCTTATTTTTGATTTACTTTGCTCCATCATTGTCATAAATAAATCGGCCAAAATCAAAGATCCCCAACTATGTTCAGCTGAACTTTCATGTCTATCGCCGGTTGTAGCAAATCGATAGACTGTTTTAAGTTTATTAAATATTCTAAATTTGTGTAGATCGTTGTTCATTTTGTAAATACTACCATATAAGATGCTCCGTATAGAGGTGCATTAACATGACGTCAGGAGGTTACGTGTCTCAAACATAATCGTGTTTTAAAAACTTACGTTCGCAAGTAATACAAAACTAATATAAATTATCATTTTGTCGCTATACTTAGTAAGTTATTTAATTAACATTAAAATTATCTTCATTTATCTGTTACGACACGCCCTTAAATCGCACAAGCAAAATCTTACAAACACAAGATTTTAAAAATCAATTTAAAAAGAGAGTCGCCTCACTCCCTCCCCCTCGCTTGCAATCAAAATTGCACTCAAAAACGACGTTTTGCAACAGCCAAGCAAATGCTCTATAATAGCTTCCTGCAACAAAAAATATATTAATATAAATAACGCACATCAAATGCCAAAAACAAAAATCAAACTAGTCACAGCTCGCGAAATATTAGACTCACGTGGTAACCCAACAGTCGAAGTTGACCTCACCCTCTCTGATGGCTCATTTGGACGTTCTGCGGTGCCATCAGGTGCTTCAACAGGCAGTCACGAGGCTATTGAACTCCGCGATGGTGACGCAAAACGCTACGGAGGTAAAGGAGTCGAAAAGGCTGTTAAGAACGTAAATACACTCATTTTTAAGGCTTTGAAGGGCAAGTCATTCGACCAGCGTTCATTAGACGAGGCACTCATCGCTCTAGACGGTACTCCAAATAAGGCCAAACTCGGCGCAAACGCTATCCTCGGCGTTTCTATGGCTTTTGCCCACGCCTCAGCTAAAAGTGCAAAGAAACCTCTTTTCACTTATTTTAATAAAATCTCAAAAACCAAAAACCCTATCCAACTCCCTGTACCAATGATGAATATCATCAACGGTGGTAAGCACGCAGAAAATTCTGCTGACATTCAGGAATTCATGGTTGTCCCTGTTGGTTTCAAATCTTTCAAAGAAGCTCTACGTGCTGGTGATGAGATTTTCCACTCTTTGAAGAAAATTCTCCACGGACGTAAACTTGCTACAACAGTCGGTGATGAAGGTGGTTTTGCTCCGTCTCTTCCTTCCAACGAGGCTGCTCTCGAAGTCATCATGGAAGCTATTGCAAAGGCCGGCTACACGGCTGGTAAAGATGTTTGTATTGCACTCGATGCTGCAGCAACCGAACTTTATAAAGCTGGTGAAAACGGCGCCTCTGGAAAATATCATCTTGTTCGAGACAATAAAATCCTTTCTTCTGATGAAATGGTCTCATGGTATGCAACTCTCGCTTCAAAATATCCAATCATCTCTATAGAAGACGGTCTAGCAGAAGACGACTGGTCTGGTTATAAGAAAATGACTGATGTACTTGGTGATAAAATTCAAATAGTCGGCGACGATCTGTTCGTAACAAACATCGAGCGTCTAGGTATGGGTATTGAAAAAGGTATTGCAAACTCAATCCTGATCAAGCTCAACCAAATCGGTACAGTTTCTGAAACTATTGACGCGGTAAACCTTGCAAGAAAAGCTGGCTATACATCTATCATCTCTCACCGTTCTGGAGAAACTGAGGATACTACTATTGCAGACTTCGCTGTTGGTACAGGTGCTGGTCAGATCAAGACTGGCTCTCTCTCACGCACAGACCGTGTAGCGAAATACAATCAACTCCTACGCATAGAGGAACAACTCGGCAAGAAAGCAGTTTACCCAGGCAAAAAAACTTTTAACTAAAGCTTTCCCCAAGGGTCCATTTCAACGATAAACGTCGAGCCTTTTCCTTCACCAGGAGACTCGGCTCTAATAGTACCGTGATGAGCGGTGATGATCTCTTTAGCAACGAATAGACCTAGTCCTGTGCCCTTTATGTTGGTCTTATTTGCATTACCGGCACGACTCCATTTCACAAATAAATGTGGAAGAACTTCAGGATCTATACCAATACCCGTATCTTTAATTGTAAAAACAAATTTATGTAAAGGACGATTGAAGGCAAGCGACAAGGCTACTGAACCAGAAGGTGTATACTTCATCGAATTATCTATGAGATTTGCTATAACCTGTTTGAATTTGTCACGATCAGCAGTGATACGGTAATCAACATCACCATTTTCAGCTGTGAAAGTGAATTTAAGTCCAGATTTTTCAATGTTAGGTTTTAGCTCTCCTACTATATCTTCAACTAGCGTCTTAAAATCAATAACATCAAAAACGTATTTCATGGTACCGAGTTCGATGCGAGACAGATTCAAATAATCATCGACGATATTCGTAAGCGTCTTTGCAGAATCAAATATGCGCGAAACACCCAGCTTTGCTTCATCGTCCATCTTTCCCATATCACCTTCCAAAATCATTGAAGCATAGCCTTTCATGGCGGTAAGTGGTGCACGCAACTGGTGTGTAGCAAAAGAAACGAATTCAGACTTCTGGCGATCTAGTTCAGTCAAGCGAACATTAGCAGTTTCGAGGTCAGTTGCAAGCTTTTCGATTTTTTCACGTTGAGTGATTTCTCCGTGCACACTTCTAATCAAAAAGATTCCAACTATTATAGTAACAGCGAGCAAACCAAGATTGATCAATTTATCCTGTAAGACATCAGAGAGTAACGCTCGTATAAGTATGAACACCCAAAGACAGACAGTGAACAATTCTACAGTGATGACTTTAGCATTAAGAAGATGATGTTTATAAACTGCATACATAAGAGATAACACGACTGCAATAGCCATAAGTGGCCCAATCCATATGTATGTATAATTAAAAGGTGGAAATATTAAATCAAAATACATAGCTATCAGATATGGAACTATGGTGCCTAGAAATATAAAAAACAGCTGAGCTCTTATGTTTTTATCCTTGTTAGTTACATAAATTTTAAGCAACCTAGTATAAGCAATAATCAAGAAAATTATAAAATATGCACTATAAATTATATAATTTACTAGATTTACATTGGCTGATTTCATTCCATCATTTAAAAAATATACACTACTTAGGATAAAATTTGGATAAATTAATATAAAAATAGTCAATAAAGATAGCGGTACGTACATGAAAACTTTTTTTAAGATCGAAGAAATGTCCTTACCTGGAAAATTATAAGCAAACCTCAAAAAAAAGGTTGGTATTGCAGCGGCAGCTATATAGTAGAATCTACTATAATTCAAGGCACTATCTAATGAATCAGTTATTCTAAACATCAACAGACCAAACGCCCATAGGCTTATAGATAAAATAAAAAGAGAAAATACGTTATTTGAAGCAACTTTTTCTCCTCTAATTATAAAATAGCTCAAACCTGCCGTTATCAGTGATACGCTAGTTAATATTATTTCTATGATATCCATAGATAGTTGAATTATATTTTATGCGCAACTGCAACTCCGTGTATCTTCAGGGGTTCGTAAAACAATCGTACATTATTTTTATTAAATCCTGCCTTTAATAATAAAACGCCAAGCTGTTCGCAAGTTCTATAAATCATTGGCCAACCAATCACCCTAGTTAAAAAAACTCTCTCAGAATTATCATTTATATTAGCAGTAACGAATACACCGCCACCATTTAACACATTGAATATGTTACTAAATATCTCGACAGCTTTATCATCATCAAAATAATCAAGAAGTCCGACCATTTCGACTATATCCAATTTGTTTCTATCAAACTTTCTTAAAGAAGCTCCGGCATTATCATTTATCCATTCAAATTTAAATCTTGGATTGGAAGATAAATTATATTCATTCAACAATCCTTTACTATACTCCAACGCCATAGGATTTTTGTCTAGAAAAAATACACTAACAGATTTATGTTCTGGTATATGAAGACTATGCAATGATTCAATTACAGCTCTCGCTGAGCCAGAGGCTATGCTTAATAAAAAAATATGGTCCTTTCTATTTAAAGCCGATTTCAAACTCGAAGATAACTCCCTTTTGACCAAACGTAATCTATTTCTAACCGCCTTAGAATTATTTGTACCAAACCAAATTTTATGACTTATCTTACTAAGTAAATTCTGTGAATATTTTTTATCACCTTTTTTATATAAAATCTCTAATGCATCATGATTGGTAGCATTATCTATTACATCACTAACTGACTTGTGACTATTTTTGATCATCTTCTTCGATGATACTGGCAAATAATTCAATACTGGTATATAAGCCAGATTGAATATTTTTTTCAAAAATCCATTAACTTCGTAATTTAAATTATTATCAGTGTCCACATGTGCTTTCATAAATTTATTATATCATAAACCTCTCTTTTATTAGAATGATAAAATCTTGTGGGTGTGCATAAATATCACTATGGTCGCCTTTCACTTCACGGAAATCAATCCAACCTAGATCAGAAAGATTCTTCATTTTTTTAAGTGGAAAAACTAGATCATCGACGCCATGTATAACTCCTACAGATATATCATTCGCGTGTAATTCAATTAAAAAATCTTGGAGATGCGTCCTGGAAATGGCACTTCCTTCAAGAAGACTCATAACTGGATTCATCAGGAAATATTTGAAAGTCTCTACTCCTGAGCGCAAAAGATGCATCCGAGCAACTGAATCTTTAAATACACGACTTCCACCTTGGATCATGTTCCCAATAAATCTACTTGTTAACTCTAAGAAACCTTCATTTTCTACAAGACCGCCCGGGCCTACTAATAATATATTTTTGAACATAGAAGGTGTTAGGTGCGCTGCAATAACTGCATTTATAGCGCCTTCTGAATGAGCAACAACATTAACCTTATTTATATCTAATGACTCAAAAATAGCTAAAATTATTTCAGCCTTCTGAAACTCCAATCGGGAGATGTTGTTTTTTGTGATTAGCTTGAGATCCTGTCTTGGATGTGTAACTGAGATAACCCTAAACCCTGCATCAAAAAGTAAATGAGCTAAATCTTTGAATGTCTTAGGTGTCTCTCCCCAACCGGGTGCTATGAATATTGGAATATCACTATTTAAAACTTGAGGAGTAACATCCATGAATAAAATTGAACGACCGTAGAAATGAATCTGCTTCTTTGTTTTAAATTGAGCATCAAAAGATAGCATTCATATATTATAGCATTTCAATATTCAATTGCCCCATCTTCAATTCTCCTGTATCCTATATTTATGACACTAACAACTTTTGTACTCTTTATTATTCTTTTCCTCGCTCCATCAATTTATCAACGCACAAGATTTGCTCTACAGCCAGATTATTTTTTGAAAATCTCTCTTCGTAAGAAAGTTAGACTTCAAATACATCATGCTCATTGGGGTTTGATTTGGATATTTATATCAAACCTCTTCTACATATTCGGTAATCACAGCATATTCGCAATTCTACTCTCGGGTCTAGGTTGGGGTCTCATATTGGATGAGATAATTCCTCATCTAAAAATGCCGGGTGACGATAGAGTCATTGAATTGGAAGTTTATAAAAAATCTACAAGACCAACGATTATTTTGATAGGAATAACTACGATAGCATTTGTCTCACTCTATCTTCTAACTGTTTATTAATTTCCTCTGGATTCATCCCTGGTGTGAAATTCATGACTTCGCCTAGGGTTATCATTATTTTTCTGCGCTTACCAGATTCACACACTTCTCTATAAGAGACTGGCAACACTGGTGCACTGGTCATAGAAGAGAGCGTGGCCGAGCCTAATTTAAATGGTTTCAAAATTCCAGTCTTATTTACGCTTCCTTCCGGAAAGATAAATATCTGATTATTCTTAGAGAGAATCCTGCGTGGCATCTCCAAATTTTTTTCAATGCCCAGGCCTGGGTAAACTAAAAATACTCCGAATAATTTATAAACTACAGGAACAATGCCGGTAATCCACATAAATCTCATGTATGGGGACTTGAATTTTTTAGCTCCCATAAAATATAGAGATAGTCCTACCGAATAATGATTTAATCTAAGTAAAAAACTATCGTAATAAGAGATGTGGTTCGCTATTATTAGAGCGGGCTTACCTATGATCGGCTTGAAGCCTTCAGGGTTTTTAAATTCAACATCAAAGAAGAAAATATTGAAGAAACGGACAATCGGATATACGAGGTATTGGGAAATTCGGTTCATGTGACTAGAATATTATGTTTTATAACTTGATTATAGCATTTTTGAATAAAATAATCAGATTGTTACGATTCGCTTATCCTGCTAACATTAGCTATATCATGACTAAAAATCCCCTACTATCATGCAGTCACATAGCGTACTCGATCAAAGAACATGAAATTCTTCATGATGTCTCATTTTCTGTATTCCCTGGCGAGGTGATGGCCCTAGTTGGACCAAATGGAGTAGGTAAATCTACACTCCTGAAAATCATTGCTCAAAAATACTCAAACGACATAGACACAGCTTATGATTCATTCGAAGGAAAAATTGAGATCAGTCCCAAAAAAATAATTGCGTATTTTCCACAAGAAATTCCTTTAACTCTCAAAAATACAAAAGTAAAAGAATACGTCGAACAGATTGACCAAAAATTATTGAAAGAATTAGGCCTAGATCAAAATATTCTTGAAAAGAAACTTGGCGAACTGAGTGGCGGCGAAAAAAGCAAGATAAATTTGCTAAAAATTAAAATGATAAAAGCGGACATCTATATTCTAGATGAGCCAACGAATAACCTAGATTCTCGAGGTATTGAGCACCTAGAGTCAATAATGAAAGACTCGAAAGATAAGGCATTTATTATCATATCTCATGACAGACAGCTTCTAGAAAACTTCGCTGACAAGATAGTTGAGATAGATTGGCACACAAGAAATAGTTTTATATACCCAGGACCATTTTCTACATACATGGAGCTACGCAAACAAAGGATAGAAAATGAGTGGCAAAGATACATTGAATATTTAGATAAAAAAGATAGTCTGAAACATGCATTACAAGAGAAAAAACAATGGTCAGTGCAAGGAGAAAAAGGTCCTAAAAAAACTGATAATGAAAAATTGGCTGCAGGAAATATGAAAGATTGGTCAGGAAAGATCTTAGGAAAATCAGTAAAAAATGCACAGAAAAAAATAGAGGAATTAGAAGTCATAGAAAGACCAAAGGAAATATTGTCTATTTCATACCCTATTCCTATGGATGACAGGAGTGGTGACTTAGTATTTGAATTAAAAAATGTTCAAATCAAAAGAGGTCTAAAAAATATAGGTCCATTGAGTTTAAAAATTCAGTTTGGTGATAGATTAATTATTTTGGGAGATAATGGTTCAGGTAAAACAACGCTTATTAAAATGGTACTGGGCAAATTAGCTCCAGATAAAGGAGAAGTTCAGATGGGTAGCAGAATAATCACGGGCTATTTACCACAAGAGTCAGAATTAGACGACAATCAGATCATCAATATGATAAAAGATTTAGACCAGGACAAAGAAACAGATTTCAGAAAATTACTAAATAATTTTGGTATTACAAAAGAAGAGATGAGGAAAAATGGAAAAGACCTTTCCCCTGGTGAAAGATCACGCTTTGCCCTAGCGTCAATAATAGCCCAAAGACCAAATTGTCTAATCCTGGATGAACCAACTAATCATTTGGATATTTTTGCTCTAGATTTTCTAGAAGAAGCTTTGAGTACATACAAAGGCACTGTTATTATCATTAGTCATGATAGATATTTTCTAAGCAGACTAGGAGAATACAAAGTATTTGATTTTAATAAAATTCTGATATAATAATGCGCGGAAAGGAAATTAGTTCATTATGAAAACAAGCACGGAAGTAACGATTAGGAAGATAAGATCCATAGTGTGCGCATCATCCATCGCAACACTAAACATCATGTCCACTTACGAAAGTTTTGGACAAGGCATAGTCATCAACACATATAACGGCATAACGCCAATAACATTAGACAGACCAACGTTAGATAGTATCGTCAATTCATTCATCATCAACCAACCATCTGCTGGAAGCTGGAATTACATTCCTGCTGGTAGCAACGTAAACATTTCCAATATATTTAGTTCAAGTGGTATTGGAAATATCATCAACCACGGTGTCTCCATAGTGAGCCCTAACCAAACATTCACCTTGAGCGAGATCATGTGGAGTTCAGTTACTCCACAAAGTTCTGTATCTGGAACCTTCGGAGATCAAGGGCTCACTTACGATTCATTCGGTATAGGTATCGACTTTGGAGCCGATGAAATTTTCGGCACAACTGACGACATCTACTACTCAAGTGGAAATGCAAACACACCAGTGAATGCTGTGTATGTCCTTGGCATGGGGTCAACGATAGATATTGGAGATCTGAGCACAAGCGACGCTTTGTTAGCTCTTGCACCATCATATCCATCAACAGAAACTATCTCATATACTTTGCGAGATGTGACTGCTTCAACAACAGTTAACTTCGTAGCCGGATTGACTGAAACAGTTCCTGAACCGTCAACATATATAATGTTAGGTTTGGGAATCAGCGCTCTTTTATTGATTCGTAGGCCACTCTGAAACCATGAGCATCGACTGATTTTTCTGGTCGGTGCTCTTCTTATTTATTTCTATATTAATTTCCTGCCAGATTTCTTCGGTAACAAAAGGCATAAAAGGATGCAACGCTTTCAATACAGTATGAAGTGCACGAAGCAAGAACTGAACACGCGAGGTACGAACTGCCAAGTCATCACCATTCAAAATAGTTTTACTTTCTTCCAAAATCTTATCCGCCAATTCATGCCAAGCATAATGATAAAGTTTATCACCAACCAAATAGAACTTATATTCGTCCATCTCTTTTGTAATTTCAGCAACTAAATCATTCAACTGTTTCAAATATGCATTATCCACTGAAGTCCAAGCCTTAAAGCCAGCATCAAAACTAACTTTTGGAACTAAAGTAAGACCGTATCTTTCCCCTTCGCTCGCCGACAATATGAATCGTGTGATGTTCCAAAGTTTGTTTGAAAATAGTTTGTAAGCTTTTATTTTCTGTTCATCGACTTTACTATCGTTACCTGGGCCAACGGCGATGATAAGGGCCATTCTAACTGCATCAGCACCATATTTGGTAATCATATCAACTGGATCAATGTTATTACCAAGAGACTTACTGATCTTTCTACCCTTTCCGTCACGAACGAGTCCATGCAAATAAACTGTTTTAAATGGCACCTCACCAAGTAAATACGTACTCATAAGAATCATGCGTGCAACCCAGAAAAACAAAATATCAGAACCTGTCTCAAGTATAGTTGTTGGATGAAATCTACGATTCTTCTTGAACTCATCTGCATCTGGCCAGCCAAGTGTCGAAAATGTCCAAAGGCCAGACGAAAACCATGTATCCAAAGTATCCTCATCTTGTTTCCAACCATCACCCGTTGGTTTTTCCATACCACAAAATATCTCTGTAGGCTTTTGCGAATCACCTTTGTACCAAACTGGTATCTGATGTCCATACCAAATCTGCCTAGAGATGCACCAATCGCGCAAGTTATTGATCCAATTGAAATAAACTTTTTCAAATCTATCTGGAATAATATTTATTTTTTCATCATCTTTTGCTTTTTCGTCGCCTCCGGCACTTTCCTTCGAAACTGCGTCTATCATCAATTTCTTCAAAGTTGTTTTCTGAATTCTATCTTTACCTTTATGATCAAATTCTTTGTTTACAGCAATAAACCACTGAAGCTTTGGAAGAGGCTCAACAATTCCGCCAGTGCGTTCTGCAGTGCTAACATTTTGTTCTGTATCTTCCTCTTTTTCCAAGAGCCCTTGTTCTTTTAGCCAAACAACCACTGCTTCGCGAGCTTCAGCAGTCTTCTTATCCTTAACCCCATCCATACCAACCATCATTTTTGCATACTCATTAATAACCTGCTTCAAAGGCAAGTTATGTCTCTGTGCTATCTCCCAGTCTATATTTGAGTGAGCAGGAGTAACACCGAGCGCGCCTGTGCCAAATTCTTTTTCAACAGACTGATCTGCGATAACTTTTATGTGTATTGGCTCACCTGCAAAAACTGCATCAAATTCTTTTCCAATATATTGCTCATAACGTTCATCTTCTGGATGAACAGCGATAGCAGTGTCGCCAAGCTTTGTCTCTGGTCTAGTTGTAGAAATCGATATTGGTATATCTTTGGAATATTTAAAAGTATAAAGCTTGGCTTTACGTGTCTCGTAAACGATCTCGTCATCAGAAATAGTTGTCTGACCTTTTGGATCCCAATTGACCACGCGGAATCCGCGGTAAATGAGTCCATCGTCATACATTTTTTTAAAAGCAGTTCTAACAGCCAGATTTCTCTTGTCATCCAAAGTAAAAGCCTCACGTGACCAATCAAGTGACGCACCCATTTTTCTCATCTGATTAACCATGATGTCATGAGTCGTTTCTACATGAGCACCAATGCGTTTCAATAATTCGTCTCGACCTAAATCATACCTAGACTTGCCTTCTTTTTTTTGGATGTCTTTTTCAACGACTGATTGAGTAGCAATAGCAGCATGATCTGAACCTGGTACCCAAAGAGTCTCTTTTCCAGTCATGCGAGCATAGCGAACTATTATATCCTCAATAGCCAACATCAAAGCTGATCCCATATGCAAAACACCTGTTACGTTTGGTGGTGGTAATACTATAGAAAATGGTTCACCATTCTTTCCACGACCTGGCTGGTTTGCTGGCAACTTATCCGGATTGAAATAACCTGATTTCTCCCACATTTCATAGATGCGAGCTTCGGTTTCTGCAGGATTATATGGTTTTAGGAATTTCTCAGGTATAAGCGAAGGTGTTTTCGTTGCCTTTTGATCATCTTTCATGTGTTGAATAGTAACAGAAATACGCCAAAGAGCAAAATCCATCTTTAGATATAGCCACGTTTTGGACTAAATCATGTTGACAAAACACAAAAACGTGCTAGTGTCAAAAATAGAGCTCTCTGAAAATCTTCGCACACCTAAGTTTTAAGGCATGCATTCAAAGAGCTGAAGGCAACAATCAACCTCAACAGAAAACACAAGGAGAAATATGAAGAAAACAACTATGGCCACCATCGTGGCTATTACGGTATTGGTAATCGGGATTATTCCGACCTTCGCAACGACAAGTCCAGTGGTCACCATTTACACCCAAGCGGTCTGGGGACCACCGACGAATGCTCCAGGCTATATCCCTTGGGCAAATATGATTGCCAGCAACGTCTATGCTGGCGTAACTTTGAGCAATGATTGGCATCTTCAAACGCCATACTTTGTTCAAAATTCCACAAATCAAACAAATAATACCGTTTGGTATCTGAATCACATGGTCTCAAACAGCACGAATTACATGTTCTCCCCAACCGGGATGACATTCAATGCGTCATCGTCTGATTCTGCAAATGTTTTTTACGAAAGTTTTTCGTATAGCACTGGTAATTTTATTTACACCCCGCATGCCATTGGGGTTAAATGGGGTCCAGGCGGTGCACGAAAATCAGACACTTTGTTAACTACAGGTAGTTGGACAAATCCAGTCAATGAATTTATATTCATTGGGCACGAAGCCACATATTGGATATGCACTAACTCTACACAATACACTCAAGTGGATTCGTATTTCAGTGGAGCAACAGTTAATATGCGGGCCACTGGGACTTTCACTTTCAATGATGGAGTGAATCCGTCAGTTTCGGCGAGTAAATCGTTTTATCGACAAACTCAACCAAGCGCTCCAACACTTACAATCAATCGTGCTGGGAATCAGGTGGAAACAGTGTCGGCAAGTCCGATAAGCCCATATGATTCTTGGATCATTCAAGGAACATTAAATCTACAACCAACAAGTTGGACCAACATTACCAGCTTGAGCGGTGGTTTGACCGCTTTCAACTGGCAAAATGGCACGAACAAGATGGAATTATTCAGGGCTGTCCTGGAATAATGTAAAGTTTTTTCACGAAACGCACAAAAATTTCTCAAAAAGAAAAATTTGTGCGTTTTTTTATTTATTAAATGATATTTATTAAATTCGAAAAAACCTTGACATATACGATACTTAGTATTACTATTCGATTGTTAGCAAGGATAATAAATTAATCAGTAAATTCAACATGAAAGCCAACATAAATAACGCAGCAAGTATAGTTATATTAGGTTCTATAATGCTTTTTCCTGTGATTTCTCACGCCCAATCTTTACCTCCATCAGGAGGCAATGGTGATGGTGCGACTCAATCATCTTCTGCAAGTTCACTTCCACCATCTGGAGGAAACAATGATGGCGCTACTTCAGCCCCTTCAAACTCATCACTTCCACCATCTGGAGGAAACAATGATGGCGCAACTCCTGCTCCTATAGAACCAGTTACCCCACCTTCATCTGGTGGTGGTTCATCATCAGTCTCATCTGGCGGTAGTTCATCATCTTCTGGTAGTTCTGTCGGTACATATACTGGAGGTAATCTATTAAATTCGAACGTATCCGTAGCATCAACTACTTCTACATCAGCATCATCAACCACTTCACCTCTAGCTGGTAGTTCATGTCCTCTTATCACTAACTTCCTCCAGATCGGTGCAGACAATAACAGTGCTGATGTTATTAAACTCCAAGCTTTTTTGAAGACTACAGAACAACTCGATGTTGATCTTTCAGGAATCTTCGACACAAAGACAGAAACTGGTGTAAAAGCATTTCAAGCAAAATATCTAGCTGATACTATGGGTCCATGGAAATCAGCGACTCCTTCTGGAAAAGTCTATATCACGACAAAAAATAAAATAAATGAAATTGCATGTAATTCTGCTATTAACCTAACTTCAGACGAACAAGCAACTATCAATTCTTACCTCAATGGAAATCAGAACAGTTCAACAACAATAGGTACTGCTGGACCATCTGTTCCAACAACAACTCCAACTATCGGTGAAAATTCAAACAGTAGTAACGCAAACACAGCTTCCGTAGTAAATGCTCCAGTTATACAAAGAGTTTGGAACTTTATAAAAGGAATCTTCGGTAAATAATTACCTGTACGGATTCACTCCGAGCATCCTATCCATAGTTACAAATGTGTAGCCGTCTTTTTTGAGCGTATCTATAATGAACGGTAATGCCTCAATGGTATTTTCTCTAGAATAATTTGTACCCTTTTCATGACCATCATGAAATATAATTACTCCGTTTGGTTTAATGTAATTTAGAACATTAAAAATAACTGTGCTCGAGGAATTACTATTATCCCAATCACGAGGATCAATATTCCAACCCGACATAATATAACCCTCACTTGTTACCTCTTTTATCATTCCAGATGACGTCCTACTGTATGGCGGCCTAAAAAGATGAGGAATCCGACTTGAAGTCTGGGTAATAATTGTCTGTGCACGAGAAATATCTGCACGAAGTGAGCTGGAACTTATGATTGCAAGATTGGTAGCATGACTAAAACTATGATTACCTATTACATCGCCATCGGCTACTTCTCTACGAACTTGATCAGGGTGCAACAAAACGTTTTTACCAATTAAGAAAAAGGTGGCTGGAACGTTTTCCTTCTCCAGAATATCTAATATTTGTGCTGTGGTTGTACCGTATGGACCATCATCAAAAGTTAAAGCTATGTCTTTTTCCAGCTGAATTTTGATAGGTATACTAGTTGAAGCAACTCCCAATACCTCGACTGGCGCAGAAACTGGTCTAGAAACTAGTGCTTGGTATTTCCAAATATGAATAAACTGGCTTATGCCAAAGATGAATGAAAAAATCATGGCAAGATTATAACATTTGATTACTGCCTTGAGAAATCTTTATCATACTCCCCAGAATTCACAGTATTAAATACAGCCTTCGCACTAACGAAGACCTTCCCTTGGGCATAATCCTGTAGAATTGTAGCGCTACAGCCAAATTCTTGTAAAAAAACTTCTCCATTCAAAAAATAATCCTTCGCCACCATTAGGGTAACGGCATTTAAACAGCTCTCGGCATTAAGATTTGCTTGAATACGCCATTCATGTCGTGTAACCATATCGGAATAATCCACAACAATCCGCATAATGACACTTGCAAATAATATTGTGACACAAGCAATCATCATCACTGCCGTGACCGCAATGAAGCCGCCAAACCTTCCTTGTTTATTTAAATTATTTTTGATACGCATTTTGTATATCATTTATTAAATTAATATCATTAATATGTAGTGTGACAGCGTATTGTAAAAAACCAACCATAAGCACAGCTAAAAGAGCTATGTAAATAATAATCTCAATTATGGTTAGACCTCGATGATGATCTATCTTAATTAAATGATATTTCATATATAACTGGTGCAGTGGCTGATAAAATATACAAATGGTTTCCATCACAAGTCATTTTCTGAGGCGCTACTGGTAATGAATAAAATCTCGCGGTTGAAGTAGCTAAAAAAGTCGATGTTGATATGTTATATATTTGAAATTCTTTGTTCAACTGTCGTGTCGCCAAAAAAATATGCGATCTATCCTCAACTACCCCATAAACTCCGCCTGCTATATCCAATGAACTAAATAGAACTAAGGTAGACGAACTAAAACTAAAAAACTCAGGATCTGATGCTATGTTGAAACCGCCAGATGTTCTACCAAATGCCAAATTATCTTCAAAAAGTGAAACTACGTTACCCTCTTGGCGAGTTCCGCCAGATGGTGAAAAAGAATTGATCAAAATTGGACTTGTAGGATTTGATACATTTAATATTCGTAACTGTTGTAGGTCTGCTCCAGCAATATATGCTACATCATTATTGATGAATATATCTTTAATTTTACCACCTGTTTCAAAACCGCCAATTTTCAGAGGGTTCAGAGGATTCGCAACATCTATGACTGATAACTCATCACCATCCCATTTTTCAGTGCCAAGATAAATCTTACCTTTATAAGAAAAAATGCTACTTCCTTTTGTTGGCGTAGTTGAAGCCAGTGGTAATGGTAATTTATACTTACTCTCCAAGACTAAACTTGTTGGGCTAGAATTGTCAGTTGAATTTTCATGTCCAAGTCGGATGACTTGTAACTGACCTGCTGTACTAGGTGCTGCTGCATAAATATAATTATTCGCCAAAGAGACTGAGGAGATGCCTGGCCCAGTATTTATAGTCGAAATAAGTTTCGGATTATTCAAATCATGAAAATCAATAACTAATAGATCCGGATCAGAAGCAACTGAAGAATCTGTTGAAATATAAGCCACACCATTTCTAATTTGAAAATCAGTTAATGGCAACGATGGATTTATCGGTAATTGAATTGGGGCTATTTTAATAGATTGGTTATTATCAATCTCTAATGTTGAAGTTGTACCAAAACCGTATGAGCCAACCAATTGATGATTGAAAAAATCGACCGAACACAAAGAAGTGCTCCTATTATCAGTAAAATTGGTATTTTGGGGTAAGATCAATTTTGTAAAACCAAAACTATCTTCTTGTATCAAATCATCACCAAAAGGTCGAAAATTACTTTGTGCAATATTCTGCCCATTTTCATAAGACTCCAATAAAATCTCACGGTCATGTGCATGATCAAAAATCATCCTGGCACCCATGGATTCTGTAGTCATAATAGCGATAAAAATCGTCGCCAAGGTCAACGCTAAAATAATATCTATTAAAATAATCCCTTCATTTAATTTTATTTGTTTTGTAAACATTTATATCAAATAATCAATGTTGTAATGATCGCGAAACATCATATATAGGCATCATTATTGATAAAGCTATACCACCAATAACAACACCAATACCAATCATCATTATTGGTTCGATAAGTGTAGTTATCCTCTTCAGACTATTCTCTATATCTCTATCCAAGATATCTGAAACTCTCATTAGCGATTGTCCTAATGTTCCAGAAGCTTCTCCTGCTTGTATTAGCGGAACTACATAAGTTTGAATTTGGCCAAGTTTTTTAAAGATAGAAGCTAAAGAAACACCTTGTGATACATATTTTGTTTGATCATTTAAATAAATTTTAATGGGTAATAAAAATATCTTATCTGATACTTGTGAATATGATGATGAAATATTCGCCCCAGACAAAAGAAGACCTCCTAAAGACCTCATAAATAAAGATAGGTCGTATTGCCTAAATAAATTTCCGACTATAGGAGTAAAAACTATCGATTTATGACAAAAAAGTTTGAACTTAAAAAGTCTCTTATATGCCCAAATTCCTATTGGCAAAACAACTACAATAAAAATCATAATGTATAAACTAAATTTTCCTATATTTTCTGACATATACATGACGATTCTAGTAATCAACGGTAATTGCACATGCAAACTTTTAAGCAGTGGGGTTATTTGAGGCATGACTCCTCGCATGAGTCCCAGGGTCAATACAAAAGCAAAAATCGCAATTATGATTGGGTACGCCAGCGCTGACATACAACTCTTTATTAGAGCCTCTTCCCGTTCAATGATAGTTCGGGCCAATTTCAAAGATTGAGCTAAATTTCCTGATGATTCTCCATGCTCCAGTAAACCAAGAAGCGCTGGAGACAAATTTATATTATTTTCAAATCCTTTAGACAAAGTCTGACCTTGTTCAATCAAAATTTTTACATTTTGAAGATGAGCAGCTTCTTTTTTAGAAAATGCTCTGCAAGTAATCAAAATTGCTTCATGAAGATTTAAACCAGAAGAAATGTACATCTCTAAATTTTCTAACAGTAAAGCCTTACCTCGTCGACTCCATTTAAAACTATGAGCCAATCCAATATTATTAATATTAAATTTCATTTTATGAGTGTAAAGCGTCTAAAATCTCCGCCTGAGTGGTAACTCCCCATTCGACCTTTTCCATACCATCATCAAACATGGTCCGAAAACAGTTTGATCTAGCATATTCTAGATATGATGAAACTGGTTCTTTTTTAATAATTAAATCTTTCATGCCTTGATCTAATTCATATGCCTCAGCAATGACAGAACGGCCTTTATATCCAGTATATCTGCAAGATTCACAACCAACAGTATTGCAATCTTCACAAACCTTCCTGACCAATCTCTGCGCTATGACCAATGACAGAGTCGAAGCAAGTAGATATGGATCTACTCCCATATCTATTAGACGTGGTATGGCTTCTAAAGCAGAATTTGTATGTAATGTAGATAAAACTAAATGGCCAGTTAGTGCAGTATGTATGGCAACTAAAGCAGTCTCTTTGTCTCGTATTTCTCCAACCATGATTACATCCGGATCTTGACGTAAGGATGAACGAAGTCCGGTTGCAAAAGTAACTCCATGAGCATGATTAATATGAACCTGTCTCACACCTGGTATTTCATACTCAACAGGGTCCTCCAGAGTTATGATTGAAATTGATTCAACAGCCTTAAGGGATAAGCAACTATGCAAAGTGGTTGTTTTACCAGAACCTGTGGGTCCTGTGACTAATATCAAACCGTGCGTCTTTTTTAGAGAATTATCTATCAACTGAACATGGTCTGGTATAAAGCCAAGATGTGCAAAAGAAATGAATTCTGAAATTTGTGCGGGCAATAATCGTATAACTGCATTTTCTCCATGATATGTCGGCATAAAAGAAATTCGAATATTATAGACGGCACCCTTCACATCTGCACGCCAACGGCCATCTTGTGGAACTGAGTGCACATCTGTACGTGCACCAGATAATATTTTCAATCTAGCAATGACTTCTTCATGTATCTTTTTGATAATAAGACCACCATCTTCCATAATTCCATCTATTCTCAACCTCACCCGAATATGTTCCTGCTCTGGATCAATATGTATATCAGACGCACCTAAAGCCACGGCTTGCTCAAGTGTTCTCGTTACAACTTCTGTAGCGCCTTCGTATTCATTTAATATTTTCATGGTGTAAATGTATCAGCCTAAGATAAATTTTAGATAAAATAAATATAAAAAAACGTTAAAATTTTGTTAAAGAAGGAATAAAATATGACTAAATTTAAAATAAAAACTATACTATTGCATATTTCTAATAATGTGGTAGTGTATGGCCTGAATCGCTCTGTCACAACCGAATATTTGAGTGATTCCAACGGTAAAACCAACAAATAGAAACAAACAACATAAATAATGTATGGCAAAGAAAGATGTTAGTCCTGTATTTGGAGAACAAAATGCCGTTATGACCCCTAAAGCGGACGACACACGTATCGTTCTTAACCTACTCGGCGCAACGAGCGTCGGAAAGGGTTACATTCAGAAGCAAGTGTGTCTGTATTTCAAGATTGCTTATGGACTCATTGTAGACGTTATTGGAACCGGCGATGAAATTCGTAAACGGTTCTTGACAGACCCTGACTTCAAAGAAGAATGGGAGCCAGTTGTGAGTAGTGGTGACCCTCTCCCAGACCGTATCATGATTCCGATGTTTGACAAAATGTATTACGAGGGACCGAATAACGGTTTCCTGCTTGTCAACGACGGCTTCCTTCGCAACACCGACCAAGTTATTCATGCGGGAGAACTTGGTTTGATGGGAGAAAATTCCATCTCTGTAAGGCTCCTCGCTTCCAGAAAAACATGTCTCGATCGCGCGATACACCGTGCGGCAAATAAAATTGGCGGTCTGCGTGTCGATGCCGAAAGTTTTGACAAGCGATTCGAAGCTGATCAAAAAGCAGCCGACAGCATTCGGGCTTGCATCATCCAGAAGACAAAAAGTCAGTTCATCCACACAAACGCCAACGGCAACTTAGGAGATGTTTCGTGTGACGTCCTTTCGTTTGTGGGTTGCAAGATAGCGAATCTCAAGATTCAACTACCGAACATTAAAGAATTAAAACTCCCATTGCTTCGGCCGTCAGCAATTCCTGATGCGATACTGGTTTGAATCCACTCAAATATCACAATTCCTCACCAGTGCAGTTTACTGGTCTGGGGGATTTTTTTTTGCTACAATTCATCCATGTCAAACGATCCTAAAAAACTCTCAACAGATTCTTATAAAGGTGTGCGCGACTTTTTCCCTGCTGACATGGCAGTACAAAAGAAAATATTTGAAATCTGGAGAAAAACAGCTGAAAAATACGGCTATGAAGAATACAACGCCTCAGTTTTGGAACCAGCCGAACTTTATAAAAGTAAAACCAGCGAAGAAATCGCTAATGAGCAAACATACACATTTACTGACCGGGGAGACCGTGAGGTTACATTACGCCCAGAGATTACCCCAACTGCAGTTCGCATGATTGCAGCTCGAAGACGTGAGCTTATATTTCCTCTTCGTTGGTATTCGATTCCAAACCTTTTTAGATATGAACAACCTCAACGTGGGCGCATCAGAGAATTTTGGCAATTAAATGTTGACCTTTTTGGTGTTGAATCTATAAACGCTGAGATAGAAGTTATTAGTATGGCCTCAGATATTACTAAGGCTTATGGCTTGAAGGATTCTGATTTCGAGATTCGCATCAATAATAGAAAAGTGGTCAACTACATTTTGGCTGACGTTTTCGATCTAGACCCAAAACAATCAAACAGATTAGCAAAGTTAATTGATAAAAAAGAAAAGCTTAAACCAGAGATATTTACTGCAACAGTAAATGATATATTCGGTGCAGAAAAGGCAGATGACGTTGCAAAATTCATTACACTTCTCAATTCTAAGAACTTTGAGGAGTTTGCTGCACAATTGCCACAATCCGAGGATGAACATGAAGGTATAAAAGAAGTCAGAAAAGTTATAGCTGGCCTTGAGGAGCTTGGAATTACAAATGCCCGCTTTGACCAGACACTTATGCGTGGTTTTGACTATTATACTGGCATCGTATTTGAAGTCTTTGATTTGAATCCTAACAACCGCCGTTCAGTCTTTGGTGGTGGACGTTTTGATGAGTTACTCGCTCTATTCGGTAGTGAAAAAGTCCCAGCAGTTGGTTTTGGTGCTGGCGACGTCATTGCTCGCGATCTTATGGAGACATACGGCACTATTCCAAAACAGACTGCAAACGAAAGCGGTATCATAGAAGCTCCAGCGGACATAGCCATTTGCATCATGGGTGAACAAAATACCCCATTTGCTCTAGATATAGCTCAGTCACTCCGTGAAAAAGGTAATCGAGTAGCTATAGATTTATCAAAAAAGAAGATCGGCGACCAGATAAAGAATGCCGACAGACGTCATATATCAAAAGTCATCGTCATTGGTGATGAAGAAGTCAAAACCGGCAAACTAAAGATAAAAGATTTAAAAACTGGTGAAGAAGTAGAAATGAAATGAGAATCATAACTTTCGATATCGAAACAAAAAACCTTTTTCAGGACGTTAACTCAAACGACCCTGTTGATTTGGACATATCCGTTGTTTGTATTCACGACTCCCTTGATGATAGTTACAAAAGTTTTCTAGAGACTGACCTACACAAGCTCTGGCCTATCATCGAGCAAGCAGACGCTCTCGTTACTTGGAATGGTGATCATTTTGATATTCCTCTTTTAAATAAATACTACCCAGGCGATCTGACTAAACTAAAAAGTATAGACCTCATGCGTGAAGTTCAATTGAAACTTGGTAGAAGGCTGAAGCTTGATACCGTAGCCGAGGCGACTCTAGGAATTAGAAAATCCGGACATGGTCTAGACGCAATAGAATGGTGGAAAAATGGTGAAATAGATAAGATTATTAAATACTGTATAGACGATGTAAAAATAACTCGCCAGTTATATGATTACGCTGTACAGAATCAATCTTTAAAATATAGAGACAACGGTACATTAAAAGACATTAAACTTGATACCTCAAAATGGTGTATAATTGAACCTGTCTCAATGACATTTACTTTACCTTTTTAATAATTAAAACAAATAAAAATATGAGTACAAATGAAGGGCGTTCTCAATTAGTCACAGTTCCAGGAGCTATCATCATCGGATGTGCCATCATAGCAATAGCTTTGATTTATGTTTTCCATCCTGTCTCTAAAAATGTAGCGCAGACAAATCCAACCACTCCACAAATTCCAACAGTTAATATGAAGGCTGTTTCTTCGGATGATCATATATTTGGTAATCCAAATGCTCCAATAAAAATAGTCGAGTACTCTGATCCTTCGTGTCCATATTGTAAGATGTTTAACCCTACCATGGGTCAAGTTATGACTACCTATGGCGCAGGAGGACAAGTTGCTTGGGTTTATCGCAGTTTTCCTCTAGATAAACCTGATCAAAACGGAAATATTCTTCATCCAAACGCCGGTCACGAAGCACAGGCTCTGGAATGTGCGGCTTCTATCGGTGGCAATGACAAATTCTGGGCTTTTGAAAAAGACTGGTACAACGTCTTTCCTCTTCAAGGCGCAACAGATCGTAGTGTAGCTGATGATACTGTTCAACTAGCACAAATTGCCAAAGATTCTGGTATCGACGCACAGAGTTTCAGTGACTGTCTATCTAGCGCTCAGTTTAAAGACAAAGTTGACGCAGAATATACAGATGGAATAAATGCCGGCGTCTCTGGTACACCATACAATGTCATCATCACTCCTACTGGTACAAAGATCCCTCTAGCTGGTGCAGTATCGTTTGCAACATTAAAATCTACGATCGATACCCTTCTTACTGAAGTAAAATAGTATTAAAAAACCGCCAACTGGTGGTTTTTTAGTTTTTTATTTAGTGATCCTTAGTTGCTTCAGTCCACACCATTCACATTTATTGTCGCCACAATGTTCGCTCATAATTTTGCCACTCCAAACATAGTCGATAACCTTCTGAATTTCAATTTTGATTTTCTCAATATCTTCATCAGCCACTGGTAAGGTAACGACCGGACATCTGTCTTTCTTATCAGGAGAAATAAAGACCAGGGCTGGAACTATTCTCCTGCCTCGCCAGCGTGGCTCATCGTGTAAAAGCAATTTATAAAATGTTAATTGACGGAAATAATCTCCGTCTCCTGTTGAAGTTGAGCTCTTTGTTTCACCCTTGATCTTAGCTTCTGACATGACCTGCTTCGTCTTATAATCAAAAACATTTACCTCATTTCCCGATTCAACTATGGCATCTAATTTTCCATGGATTGGAATTATAATTTGACCATCAAACTGACCGACAAAAATCCCCTTTACCCATTTCTCAGTAAAGACTGATCCAGCTTGAGCAAAATGTGACTCCAGAGCTTTTGCAACTATGCCCGCATTTTCAGACAACTCTTTCTTGACAGCTTCTTTTTCATTCATAGCCAAAAACGACGTCTTCAAATACTCATCGACTGAATCAGTGATAGTCCCTTTTATTTTTTCAGCCAAAGTACCAATTTTAAAAAGCTCTTCACGATTTTCTATCTTCCAGACAGCATCCATTGCCTCGTGCATGGCCGTACCTTTTTCAGACGCAGGAGATGGCGCTTGTGGTAACTTCAAAATACTATTGTAAATAAACTTACTCGGACATTCCATGAAAGTGTTTAATGCCGTAACTGATAAACCAGTATCTAGTAATGACTTCTTAGCTAAACCGATTATTTTTTCACTATAACTATCACTGTGACTAATTTTATTTCTTTCTTCTTTCACAACTTCATTCTTTTCGATGACTCCGATGTCAGCACGTGGCAGATTCACCATCCTCACCGTCTTTGAATTAAGCTCTTCAATAAAGCGAAGTGGTGTTAACTCTTTTCCATCAGACTCTTCCTGACCAACCAAGATGACCGCATGTTTTTTTGCACGAGTTATAGCTACATAAAAGAGTCTTCTAGTATCTTTTACATCATAATCAACAACCTTCTTTTGAGGAAGAATGAAGGAAGCTCCTCTAGCTCGACCGATCCAAGCTTCTTCGGTGGCATAAGGTATAAATACATAATCGAACTCCAGACCTTTTGACCCGTGAGCCGTTAAGGCCTGTATTGGTAAATCTGGTGCACCAACTGAGACTTTTACGGTCTTAGATTCTGCAGATAATCTATTGGCGAGCATAGCCTGTATTAACTCACGCGGACTACCTAAATTACCTTCGCGAGCAATAGATTCGGCTAAAGCGACTATACCGCGCCAAACATGAATATAAGCAGGGTCATAAGTCACAAGTTCAGTAAAACCAGACATTTGAGCAGCTTCAATGATAAAACCAACAGCGCCGTCATTGAGCATCTTTCTCTGCAAATGTATGAGTGCTGGAATCTTTTGTTCTAGATCAGAAGTCTGACCACTTCGAAGGAGCTTATTTATCAAAATAGAATCATCAAATGATAAGTGCCAAAGTCCTGCAGCGATAGTTCGACCAAGTGCATCTACTCTAGATGAATCGTATAAATACTCTATCAAATCAAAAAAAGTTGCTCCGACTGGGTGGTGAAATATATCAACACTCCTCTCAGATGATACCGGTATGTGAGCAGACTCAAGTAGACGTATGATGCGCTCAAGATCACGATTTCGACGAGTAATAATGGCTATGGTTGCTTCTGGTTCTTTTAGAGAAATCTCTTTTAATTGTTTAATCAAATAAGATTCAATGGCTCCGATGTTTTCTCCTATAACAATATCAAGAGGTTTCAAATCTCCACCCCCAGACTTCAACTCGACTCGCAAATCAGCATGTTCACCTTCTTCATAATTATTTTCAATCATTGAAAAACTAGCATCCAAAATATTCTGGTGAGAACGATAATTCATATCAAGTTTGATAACCTTCATTTCTTTCCAATGTTTTTGCAGACCTAAAAAGTTTTCAACGGAAGCGCCTTGGAAACGGTATATTGCCTGCTTCTCATCACCAACAATAAAGACGTTTGGTGTCTCAAAAAAGTCAGCGATAAATTTAATTATCAAGTTCTGCGAATCATTTGTGTCTTGGTGCTCATCAATATGAAGATATAAAAATCTTTCTTGAATGAGTCGTAACAATAATTCATCTTTGTTCAACGCTTTTAACAATTCAATGATAAGGTCGTTAAAATCCATCCTCTTCGCCTCGAGCTTTGCTTTCTCGTATCGCTCGTAAACATAAGAAAGTAGAATTGTCTTCTCACATTTAGCGATTTGCTCCAATGCATCGGCTTTCAATTTTCCTTTTGTAACGCCACGGGTCGAAATCGAACTTTCATCATTTTTAATAAAATTAATCTGTTTTTCTGCATGGACGCGGACCATCTCCGGCGTAAATGCCTCACGTTTTGATGTATCAATTGCACTCAAAATTGCTGGAAGATACGCATCTGGTTTACCGAGCGGATGAATGTCAGAAAACATCGGGTCTTCGATGATTTTTCTTATGATAGTTTCCTGCTCAACATCTGCCATGTGACGTAGACCATCCAGATGTAAAAAATGATCTGAATACTCAGATATCATTGCCGCTGAAAAGCTATGGAATGTATGTATCGCTACTTCATGTGCACGATTACCGATAATCTTATGAAGTTTAGTGCGCATAGCTTTCACACCAGCTTCTGTATAAGTAATAGCTAAAATTCCATGTGCCGGCGTATCTGTGCGTTTGAGGATGTTCGCAATGCGCAGAGTGAGAATTGTAGTCTTACCAGTTCCAGGACCCGCAATAACCATCACAGGACCTTCTATTGTGTCTACAGCTTCCTTCTGACGCTTATTTAGGCGGTTGTATTGAAGATCGAATTCATTAATATCTTTACTGGTAGGCTTTGTTGAAGACATGTGAATATTATAGCAGGTAAAAAATGCCTCGCTAAACTTCCACGAGGCATTGTGTGTATCTGACGATGTCAGATACTAGTGATAATCCATCTTCGATAACTTGATGATATGTGCCTTTTCTAAAGCCTCGACTGGTGAAAGCTTGCCACTACCGAGGTCTTGCAAAATCCTATCAAAATCACCGAATTCGGAATTATTTGCACCCAAAAGTGCCACTTCTTGAAGTAGCTCTCTTATTTGGGCCTCCGCTTGTTCTCTGGAAAGAACAAGTGTTTCCTGTGATACTTTCATACAAAAAGAATAACACATGTCAATGTATGTGTGAATAGATACATTATTACCCAGTGTCTACATCCCCATCTTCTGATAAAAAGCCTTGGCAGACCTAAAATGAGGCAAATTATACTTACGTGCAAATTCTGATGCGGTTTTTTGGTAACCAAACAATGCTACAGGTTTTATTTTGACAGGTTTCAGGAAAACTACCTCATTATATTCAGCTAATCTAAATTTTGGTTTTGGTAAAGATTCTTTTCCGTTTTTTATTCTAAAAGCATTCAGCGCTTTCCATGCAGCCAAAGGAGAATCAAACTTCTTCATTACCTCATCTATATCTTTAAAAACAAATTCTTCATAACCATCTATCAATTTGTGGTTATAGTACAAATGTAAATTATTTTTTATCCTATAATAGTGCACCACAATCTTTTCTGCATCAGACAACAAAACAAGATCAAAAGGCAAAACATATGAAGGTTTTACGTTTGTCTGAAATATTATTCCCTGAGGACGATAAGTCTTCGTATAATTCTCATTCAGAATAGTCGTACTCAATCGTCTCTTTTGGCCAAAACTTTTTGTATTTGGCTTAATTGTTCTAGTCTTAAGAATACTATCGAGAGTCTGAAAAGTTACCTTCTTCTTATTGACTAAGGTTTTTGTCGAGAAGTCTTCTTCAAAACTTTTTACAAAATAGTAACTCATATTCACGTTTTACTCGTCTTTAGTAATTCTTTAGGCGATTCGACTGATCGTGCTGACGAATCTTTTCATGAGCCTTAGCCTCAATCTGACGAATACGTTCACGAGTAACACCGAATTCCCTTCCCACTTCTTCGAGTGTATGAGTAATACCATCGTTTAAGCCGTGACGCATTTCTAGAATTTTGCGCTCCTTTTCTGAAAGGTCATTCAAAATAGTATTCACTTGATCACGCAGAATACGGCGTGAAGATTCTTGTTCTGGAGAAAGTATCTTATCATCAGCGATAAAGTCACCGAGAGTTGATTTACCGTCATCATCGTCACCAACTGGATTTTCGAGAGAAACAACATCTTGTTCAATCTTCTCGATCTGATAGATCTTATCAACATCCATACCCATCTCTGTTGCAATCTCATCTGGGAGAGGTTCACGACCGAGGTCATGAGTTAAACGACGAACAACCTGCTTATACTTGGCAATTGTTTCAACCATGTGAACTGGCACACGAATAGTACGTGACTGGTCAGCTAAAGCACGAGTGATAGCCTGACGAATCCACCATGTCGCATATGTTGAAAATTTATAACCTTTTGTCCAATCGAATTTATCAACCGCACGGAAAAGACCCAAGTTTCCCTCTTGAATAAGATCGAGCAAAGTTAGATCTGGTGAACGTCCGACATACTTCTTTGCAATAGAAACCACGAGACGAAGGTTAGCTTTGGCTAGAAGATTTTTCGCTTCTTCATCTTGGTTTTGAATGCGTTTCGCCAATTCCTTTTCCATACTGGCATTGATTAGTGGGTACTGACCAATTTCCTTCAAATACATCTGGATAGAATCGTAACCAGAATCTCCACCAGTACGTGAATAATGAGGTTTCTTTTCCTTTTCCTTCAAGTCCTCAACTTCCAGCAATCCTCCACCTTCAAGAACATCAACGTTCGCTGTTGTGAACTTTGTATAAAGCTCATCCAAAAACATGATGTCATTTTCTATCTGTGGGAATTCCTTGAGAATCTCATCATAAGTCACGAAGCCACGACTCTTACCTTTATTGATAAGTTTTTGAGCACGTGTTTCAAAATCCTGGGCTTTCTTGGCACCAGTTAACTTAACAGGCTTTTTTGCCTTTGTGCCACTAATTTTTGAGCTGGCTTTTGCGCCAGAACTTTTTTTGTTTGAAGAAGCTTTGGCTGCACGAGAGACTTTTACACTAGCCTTTTTTGTTTTTTTAATTTTCTTCATGAGGAGATAGAATTAGTAAGATTAATTAATATTAATTATAACCTAGACAAACCTTTTTTGTTTTCGATTTACTGTTTACTAATTACCATATTCTGCATCCGCATATTTCTTTGCAATCGCATCGATCATGTCTTTCTTTGGAGAACCGACGAATCCTGAACCAGCTGGTACCAAGTGACCAATGATAACGTTTTCCATAAGACCTGAGAGGTCGTCTTCTGCGCCACGAACGGCATTTGAGATAAGAACGCGAGTTGTATGCTGGAATGAAGCGGCTGAAAGGAAGCTCTTGCGTGACAATGATGTTTCTGTGATACCCATAACGATTTTCTCAGCCTTAGCGATAGCGCCGCCAGCGATCTTCGCTGCAGCATTCTCTTCTGATAACTGAATATCATCAACAACCATATTCTCGGTGAGAGCTGTTTCTCCTCCTTCTACAACACGACGACGTGAAAACATTTGCTTAACTATGATCTCGATGTGCTTACGTGACACCGTCTCACCCTGAAGTTCATAGATCTTACCGACTTCTGAAATAACATAATCCTTAGCACGTTCCTCACCTGCCATCTCGAAGACTTCATCGATAGAAGCTGAACCATCAGTGATGAGATCACCCTTCTTAACCTTGTCTCCAACACGGACAATGACTGTACGGCGATATGGGAAGATATACTCAACAGCTTCAGTAGTACCGGCTTTCTTTGACTTTGAAATATCTTCAACTTCTGGAAGAACTTTGATCATCTTTTCCTTGCCCATGTCCTTCACCTCTGTAACTACGCCTGAAACTGTAGCAACAACAGCAGGGATTTTTGGACGACGCTTTTCAAAGATTTCCTCGACGCGAGGCAAACCTTGTGTGATGTCACCTCCAGCTGAAGCAGCTCCACCAGCGTGGAACGTACGCATTGTGAGCTGTGTACCTGGTTCACCGATCGCCTGTGCAGCGACTGTACCAACAGCTTCTCCAAGTGCAACTAGTTCGTTCTTACCTAGATCCATACCGTAACACTGTCCACAAACACCGCGCATGGTTTTACATGAGAGTGGTGAGCGAACTTTAACAGCCTGAACTCCGGCACTTTCAATAATACCAGCGTCAGCCTTTGATATAAGATGGCCTTTCTTAAATACAACCTTGCCATTTGCATCGATTATATCTTCAGCAAGGACACGACCGCGAATATTCTTAGACATGGGGATATTCATGCCAGAAGCTGTCTGTGAACGAATGATGATAGAGTCTTTAGTTCCACAATCTTCTTCTGAAATAACAACGTCTTGAGCAACGACGAAGAGCTTACGAGTCAAATAACCAGCTTTAGCAGTGTTCAAAGCTGTATCCGAAAGACCCTTACGTGAACCGTGAGTAGTGATGAAATATTCAATAGGAGTCAAACCTTCTTTTGAACAAGAAAGGATTGGAAATTCAATAGTGTCACCTGTCACAGAGGCGATGAGACCTGTCATACCTGCCATCATGGCGATCTGTTTCAAAGAACCACGAGCTCCAGATGTGACCATGTCATATACTGATCCATTCTTATCAAGAGATGCTGGAATAGCTTTTTCCAAATCACTCTTAGCTTTCTGCCAAATCTCAATGTGTTTTCTGATACGCTCTTCTTCTGTGAGCAGACCTTCGTCAAATTGATCACTAACTGTATCAGCCATTCCTTTTGCTTTTCCGACGATAGCGGTTTTTACTCCTGGAACGACGATATCATCTATACCCCATGTGGTACCAGAGAACGTTGCGTATTTGAAACCGAATGACTTTATAAGGTCAAGAGTGATTGGAATTTGAGCAATACCATATTGTGTCATGAGAGCATCAACTGTTGCACCCAATATTCTATTGTCTATCTCTTTATTTATAAATCCATAATCAACTGGTAAGACATTGTTAAAAAGAATACGTCCTACAGTTGTTTCAAACATTTCACCTTTGAATGCAGCGTACTTCTTACTATCATCTGGCATGACTTTGATCTTTTCACGTAAGCCCGCATGACCAAATGTATGTGCTTGAACAGCAGCTTCTGGAGATTCAAAATACTTCATTGCACTCTTTCCATCTTTGATTTCTTCCTTCTTTTCATCTGTGATTTTTGTAACCCAGAAACATCCAAGAACGATATCGAGCATTTTTGCTACGACAGTAGGATCACCAGAACCAGGTTTCAAAATGTTCTTATCAGAAGCCATGATCATCTTTGCTTCTAACTGAGCTTCTTCTGAAAGTGGAACGTGAACGGCCATCTGGTCACCGTCGAAGTCAGCGTTGAAAGCTGTACAAATAAGTGGGTGAACGTGAATAGCATTACCTTCGATCAAAGTTGGACGGAAGGCCTGGATACCGAGGCGGTGCAAAGTAGGAGCACGGTTCAAAAGAACGTATTTTCCTTCGATGACTTCTTCAAGTATTTCCCAAACTTCCTTTGTTCCATCATCGATGAGACGGTTAGCACCACGGATGTTATACGCGAGTTCCCTCTTGAGCAATCCTGAAATGACGAATGGACGAAAAAGTTCAAGTGCCATGTGTTTTGGCAAACCACACTGGTCGAGCTTGAGTTCTGGACCAACCACGATAACTGAACGACCAGAATAGTCGACACGCTTTCCGAGAAGATTCTGACGGAAGAGACCGTGCTTTGATTTCAAACCATCTGAAAGAGATTTGAGGGCACGCTTCTGAGCTGCTAGAGCTGCAGCACCTGCTGAAGATGAGTGGCGGATAGAGTTATCGATGAGAGCATCAACTGCTTCCTGCAAAATACGCTTTTCGTTACGTAGAATAACTTCTGGAGCGTTAATAGCCTTCAACTTTAACAAACGGTTGTTGCGGTTAATGACACGGCGATAAAGATCGTTAACGTCTGATGTAGCATAACGTCCACCTTCAAGAGCAACCATAGGACGCAATCCTGGTGGAATAACTGGGATACGGATAAGGAACATCCATTCTGGACGAACATTAGCCTTTATCATTTGCTTGATAAGAGTAAGACGTTTTGCGAGCTTTTCACTATCAGCTGCACCAGCTGTTTCGTAAGCCTTTTCAAGCTCAACTTTTAACTTTGCGAGATCAATCTTTTTGAGCAAATCGTAGATAGCCTCTGCGCCAATAGTAGCCTCAAAGAGTGACCCGTACTTCATGGCATACTTGTGATATGTCATTTCATCCATAACAAATCCTGGTGAAAGAGTGTCGATTTCTTTACGAGCAGTAACAACAAGTTCTTTCAAAGCTTCCTTCGTCTTTTCATCCTGAGCTGTTTTGACTTTATTTTTATATTCAGCATCCAAATCTTTCAAGAACTGATCTTTTTCTGATTCGTGAATCTTTGTGATCATGTAACCAGCAAAATAAACAACCTTTTCAAGATCTGCACTAGTCATACCAAGGATAAGACCGATGCGTGATGGAACTGAACGGAGGAACCAGATATGAGAAACTGGTGAAGCGAGCTCAATGTGACCCATGCGATCACGACGAACTATTGAGCGAGTGATTTCAACTCCACATTTTTCACAGACAATACCCTTATAACGGATACCGCGGTATTTTCCACAGTAACATTCGAAATCGCGGTCTGGACCAAAGATACGTTCATCGAACAAACCACTCTTTTCTGAGCGCTGTGTACGATAGTTGATTGTCTCTGGCTTTGTGATCTCACCATAAGACCATTCGAGTATCTTATCTGGTGAAGCCAGTGTCAAACGGACGATGTCGAAGTCCTGAACGTCTGTATTCTTTTTTGTTGTAATTGTTGTAGTCATGTTTTTAATTGAAAATTGATTATTGGTTATTGATTAATTGATCATTTTCATATTATTCCTGTTCGACTACAGGCTTCTTTGCTAATTCTACGTTCAATGCCAAACCACGAAGTGTCTTCAAAAGCACATTGAATGAAGCTGGCAAGTTTGGAAGCTTCATGCGTTCACCCTTAACGATCGCATCGAATGCTTGTGAACGTCCTAAGATATCATCGGACTTAACTGTGAGAACTTCACGAAGAGTATGTGCGGCACCGTGACCGAGCAATGCCCAGACTTCCATTTCTCCAAAACGCTGACCTCCACCTTGTGCTTTACCACCAAGAGGCTGCTGTGTGATGAGAGAGTAAGGACCGATTGAACGCATGTGAATCTTATCTTCAACCATGTGGTGCAGCTTGAGGATATACATGTAACCAACGGCAACTGGCTGCTGGAAATGTTCACCTGTGCGACCGTCGCGGAGTTTCATCTTTCCTGAAGCATCGTATCCAGCCTTAACGAGCTCTGCTTTGATTTCTTCATCTGTAGCTCCCATGAATGGAGGAACAATAGCCTGATAACCAAGAGTGTGAGCTGCAAGACCAAGGTGAAGTTCCAAGATCTGCCCAAGGTTCATACGTGAAGGAACACCAAGTGGAGTCAAAATAACATCTACTGGAGTACCATCTTCCATGTAAGGCATATCCTCTTCTGGAAGAATCTTTGAAATAACACCTTTGTTTCCGTGACGTCCAGCCATTTTGTCACCGACTGAAACGTTACGAACCTGAGCAACTTCAATATAAATTTTCTTAATGATACCTGACTCAAGTTTATCTCCCTTCTCACGCGAGAAGATCTTAACTGAGATAACACGACCACGCTTTCCGTTTTCCATACGCTTTGATGTATCTTTAACGTCGCGAGCTTTTTCACCGAAGATAGAACGAAGGAGGCGCTCTTCAGGTGTAAGCTGTGTCTCGCCCTTTGGAGAAATCTTACCAACGAGGATGTCGCCAGGACGAACCTCTGCACCGATACGAACAATGCCTTCCTCTGTTAAGTTCTTGAGTTTTGCTTCACCGACGTTTGGAATATCACATGTTGTAACTTCTGGACCGAGTTTTGTGTCACGGACGTTGACTACAAACTCTTCTATGTGAATAGAACTCCACTTACTGTTTTTAACAACACGTTCTGAAAGAATGATGGCATCTTCATAGTTTGAACCAGACCATGACATGAAAGCTACGAGAGCGTTATGTCCAAGAGCAATCTCACCTTTATCTGAAGTTGATGTATCAACGAGAATATCTCCCTTCTTTACCTTGTCACCAACTGAAACAATTGGGCGCTGGTGGAAGGCAGTGAATCCGTTCGTACGTGAAAAGAGTACTAGATTATAATCATGGCTCTTTCCTGTTTTCTTTGATTTAAATGTAACTTTCTTTGCATCAACATGAGTTATCTCACCATCTTCTTTTGCAACAACAACGCGACCTGTATCGATCACCGCCTTTGCTTCCATACCTGTTGCAACAACTGGAGCTTCAGGGATAAGACAAGGTGTAGCCTGTTTCTGCATGTTAGATCCCATCAATGCGCGATTAGCGGCGTCATGATTCAAGAAAGGAATGAGTGATGTGGCAATAGAGAAAGCTTGGTTAGCAGCGATATCTATATAGTTAACATCGTTTGGAGCTGCAAGTGCTGGACTACCGTTTATGCGTACTTCAACTTCACTGATAGTGATCTTTCCGTTTGAATCATAAGGAATAGCAGCGTGAGCAATACGGAAATTTTCTTCTTCCAAAGCATTCATATAAACAATCTCCTTTGTTACTACACCCTTAACAACCTTAGCGTAAGGAGTTTCGATCATACCAAATTCATTGATACGAGCATAAGCTGTAAGGCGTAGAACGAGGCCGATGTTTGGACCTTCTGGAGTATGAATAGGACAAAGACGACCATAGTGAGATGGGTGCACGTCACGAACTTCAAAACCAGCACGTTCACGTGAGAGACCGCCGGGACCGAGTGCTGTAAGAGTACGGAGGTGTTCTATTTCAGCAAGAGTGTTTTCTTGTAGCATGAACTGAGACAACTGGTTTGTTGTGAAGAATTCTTTGATACGGGCTTGTAGTGGACGTGGATAGATGAATGAAACTGGCAAAGTAACATCAGGTTCAACCGTAGACATCTTATCCTGAATATTACGTTTCATCTGTGTAAGACCAAGACGAATACGCTGTTCGATGAGTTCACCGACGTAACGAACGCGGCGACTACCGAGGTGATCGATGTCGTCTGGTTGCATATCAGGAGTGATAGCGAGCATGACAATATGATTCACTGTTGTGACAATATCATCTAGAGAAATAGTGCGACGTTCGAGTTCTTTCTCATCCATTGATTTTGAAAAACGCTTATTGAAACGGAAACGGCCAACACGAGAAATGTCATAACGATCCGCTTTCAAAATTGACTGGATGAAAGTACGTGCATTGTCGGCAGTAGCTAGATCACCGTCACGAAGACGCTTGTGGATTTCCATGTAAGCTTCATCTACTGTCTTTGCATGATCTTTAGCCAAAGTTAGTTCAATAGCCTTTTTCATCTCTGGGTTGCTCTTGAAGAGGTCGACGATAGCATCGTTTGTTGTTGCACCGAGAATACGTAGGAGTGATGTGACTGGGAACTTTCTCTTGCGATCAATACGAGTGATGACTGTTCCATCTGTATCCATTTCTATTTCCATCCATACACCACGGGCTGGAATGATCTTTGCGCCAAAGTAGTTCTTGCCTTTAACTTCGTTTGATGTGAAGAAAATACCGAATGAACGAGCGAGCTGAGGAGTGATGACACGTTCAACACCATTGATGATGAATGTACCGTGATCTGTCATGAGAGGAATATCAGCCAAGAACATTTCCTGCTCTTTGACTACATTGAGCATTTTGTTCTTGAGAGTAACCTTCACTTTGATCTGACCTTCATAGTTCAACTTGTTTGTCTTTGCATAGTGCTCGTCAAACTTTGGACGCATGAGTTCGATGCCACCCATTGAAAGCTCGAACTTCTTTCCAGCATAGTCAGAGATAGGAGAAAATTCCTTGAGGAGATTTCCAAAACCATGATCTAGCAAACTAGCAAAAGAGGTCAACTGTGACTCAACCAAATTTGGCATCTCTGTAAGTGGTGTCTGATATCTTGAAAAGTATTTCTTTGGACGAGGACCTGTAGAAGTGTGTAGAGATGTATGCATGGTAATAAAATTACGTACTTGATAAGTGATTATTAATAAAATTCTAAATTCAAAATCCTAAGTTACAAACAAATTCTAGATATCAAACGAACAACAATTTACAAACATAAAAACGAACAACGAAAAAATCCCGCTGTTAGACGGTTTTACTACATAAGCACTCTCTGAGTGTGTATATGCACTGGGTAGGATCAATTTTAAGCCTTTGTAATCCTCCGCTTTTGGCCCCCTTTCTGGGCGGGCGCTGCAGAACTCAATCTGCGAAGTTAGTGAAGAGACTATCATGTCCCATAAATAAGTCAAGTGGACAAATGATGTTATGTATTATATTGTGATGACATAACGTTAGAACCACAAAATTCAACCAAAGAGAGCGAGTTATGCTGATCGAAATACATGGTCATGAAGCCAAGTCCGCGGAATTCCTCCGCACAACTATTTTTGAAAAGGCACACAGATTAAAAATAGTCGACGTGTCAGTCTCAATCATACCATCAGTTGTTATGCACATCGGTCGCCTGCCTAAAACATTTTTTCGAGTCTATTCTGGAGACAAGAATGACTTTAGCCGTGCACATGAAATTCTTAAGTTGACGATTCGGTCCGAAGGTAAGCCTCAACCGAAAATTCAATGCTGCTTAATTAATGAATACCTAGAACTTTGATCCCGACCAAATCTACCGAACGAAGCGTCTTACAACCGCTTCGTTTTTTTATTTATTTTTTATTTATTTCTGGTTAGCAAGTTTGTAATGTTATTAATCTTTATTCCTAATCCATCTAATTTTGTATCTACAACCTTAAATTTACTATCAATGACATCAAATTTACTGTCTATGGCATCAAATTTTTGATCAATGGCATCAAACTTCTTATCCATACCATCAAACCTCTTGTTCATATTTAACTCAAGTACGTCAATTCTACTAGTGATAATGGTTTCAACATTATCGACTTGCTCAAAAACTTTTTCGAATCCATCTGTAATGTATTGTTTATGTTCTATAAACTCCCCCTTTGTCACGTGATCATTATTGAATTGTAATGGTGAAATAGTCATGCTACGCATTATTTATAATGTTTATATATTAACGAACTTTAATAATCGGACTTGAATCATACCCAATATCCACACCTACAGAGAAAATTTGATTTCGTGTGGCTTCAATAAAAATTAGATCACTTGGATGATGTGATGAAGATATTTTATCAAGCCAAATTTATTTCCGCAACTTACTTCGCAACCTTCACAGCTTCTTCGAACTGTATTGAAAGTAATTTTGATGCCCCATCAGCTCCCATAGTGACGCCGTAGAGAATACCGGCACGCGACATTGTCTCACGGTTGTGTGTGATCAGGATCAATTGAGAATTCTTTGAAAGATTTTCAATCATATCACCATACTTCCTTGAATTAGCCTCATCGAGAGCAGCGTCAGTTTCATCTAGGATAATGAAAGGTGGTGGATTCACCTGAGAAATTGCGAACAACAAGGCGATAGATGTTAGAGCACGTTCACCACCAGAGAGCATCATGAGACCCTTAACTTTTTTACGAGGAAGACTAACGTTCACCTCCAGACCCTCTGGCCCTTCTTGTGATTCTTCTTCCTCCCTGCTTCCAACTTCATTCTCCATACCAACTAAAGCGTCACCCAAATCTTCCATGTCACTTCTTTTTCTTCTCTTAACTTCCTTTACAACTGCGAGTTCAGCATGACCTCCACCGAACATCAACGAAAAGTAACTTGTAAACTCCTTATTTATTTTCAAGATTCCTTGCTTAAATTCAACATCGATGCGCACATCGAGATCAGTTATTAATTTATTGAGTTCTTCGCTGGCCTTTTCCAAATCCTGCAATTCACGAGCCAAGAAGGCGTCACGTTCTTCCGTTTCCTTGTATTCCTTCATTACCTCTGCTCCTCCACCTGCTCCCATATCTTCTAGGCGGATCTTCATTTTTTCAATCTGACGCTTACGATCTTCTTGTTCTTGTCGTTGTTCCTGCGTCTGCGATCCTTTGATCATTGACAATTGATCATTGACTAATTTTTCATAGGTAATCGCTTCTCGTCCGACAATCATCCCGGCTTCTCCTAATTCTCTTTTAAATTCAGCGTCAGCAAACTCAATTTTTTGAATTTCAGCAGACAAATTACCAACTACATGTCTGACTTCATTTTGACGAGCAATGATTTTAAATACATCTTTTTCAGCGTCACGGTTTGTATCTTTCTCCTGCTCAATCTTTTGTTTGAGGGCGTTGTATTCTGCTACTATCTTCTTTTCATAATCTGCCAAAGTAGCACGCTTGTACTCGAATTCTCTTTTCAAATCGACTAATTTAAGCAATTCTTTCTCAACATCAACAACAAATTGTGAATCAGTGCCGGTGCGATGTCCCGTAATAAAACTCTTCAATAGAGTAAGTATTTCTTTTATTGTAATTCTCGATTCATCCGCCTCAATCTTTTTAACTACTTCCTCAACATCTTTTAAATAAACAGTTTTAAATTCCTCCTGTTTCATTCTACTTTCTTCCTTCTCTTTAGCACGACGGTTCGCATTGATCTCACCTTCAATTCTTCCTAGCTCACGAACAACTGTATCCGTCTCTGTACGTGTCTCAGCCAACTTTTTTTCAAGTGAGATAAGTTCGTCACTTGCCACATCTTTACCTTTTGAGGCAGTCAAAATATCACGAGCCTTATTCAAGGCGTGCTCCAAATCAGACAACTCCTTCTTTGGTCCAGCAATCTCAGAATGTAAACGACTTTTTTCTGTGGCAACATAGTGTTCCTCTTCAGCAAAATAGATCTTATATATTGAAATTAATTCACGTCGCATCTCCTCCGCTTTCTCAACTTTCTCAACCTGTTTCTTCAAAAAACGAAGATGAGGTGCAATCTCACGACGTAATGATTCCACCTGCTTCATATTTTCGTCCGTTTTTTCTAACTTGCGAATACTTTCCAACTTCTTCCACTGATAAATTTTCAGCCCCAAAGCATCCTCGATCATTTCGCGTCGCTCTCGAATATTCGCTGACAAGATGCGATCTGCCTCGCCTTGAGAGATGATGTGATGTCCCGTTGAACCTATGTGTGCACCAGCCAAAAGTTCCACAACATCTTTCAGACGAACTTGCGTACCATTCAAAAGATACTCATTACTATTGTCACGATGAACAATACGTTCGATAGTCACTTCATCAAAATCAACAGACTCAAACATTCTACGACCTTGCCCACCTGCAGACACTGTGTTGTCGAAAGTTAATTTTGCAGAAGCACGATTCGCCCGACTAGCTCCTGCTGGTCCATCCCCACCACCATTCCAGATCATATCTTCACCACGCTTACCGCGTAGAGATTTTATAGATTGCTCGCCCAGAACAAACCTGAAAGCTTCGGCGGTATTGGATTTGCCAGAACCATTTGGTCCAACAATACCTGTGATTGGGGAGGTGAAATTAAGAACCGCCTTTTTAGCGAATGATTTAAAGCCGGATAGTTCTAGGGATTTCAGATACATGGGTGTTCAATCAGTAAATTAATAGCTATATTTTAACATTATTTTGCTATAAAAAAAGCTCCTCCAGACCAAAAATTGGGGAGGAACTTCATGAATAATACAAATATCATAAAAGGGGTTGATAATATGACTTGCTGCAAGACCGACATGCTTCGGTTCTGATAAGAGTTATGAGTCCACAATGATCATCCAACAACTCCAAATACTTTTGCCACGCATTCATTGATTTACACTGTTTTGCGTGTTCGCTATAAGCTACAGCGATGATTCTACTACCGCAAAGGTAGCAGTGTTGCCGTAATATTCCGACCGGAAACAATCTATAGTCAGTATATTTGTGACTTTCATTAACGTAAAAAGAGAAGACGTAATTGCCTTCTTTATCAGTTTTTAAAGATGTCATAAAAGAAAAGATTTCTTAGTTATTGTAGCATAACTAGTCGCTCTTAGTACTTTCTTACGAAAGTTCTAACTCGCGACATGAATCGCCTTAAATAGCGATTCACCATCGCTTCACCTCTAAAGCTTTTTCTGCCGCCTTTTGCTCAGCCTCTTGTTTTGACTTACCTTCGCCAGTAGCCACCTGAACATCACCCAGAAATACAGCTAGAGTAAACTTCTTATCGTGATCTGGACCAGTCTCTTTCAAAGTCTTATATGATGGAGTGAGTCCCGTCTTTTCTTGAGCTTTCTCTTGAAACTTACTCTTTGCATCGATCCATGTTTTATTCTTAACAATCTCTTCAATATCAATAATATTCAAAATACGTTCTGAAATAAAATTTGCTGAAGCATCATAACCACTGTCCATATAAATAGCACCAATGACAGCCTCAACTGCATTGGCCAAAATAATTGCACGAGCACGTCCAGTATCCTTAGACTCACCTTTCGACATAAGCATGTAATCATTCAAACCAATTTTCTCACCAACTTTAGATAGACTGACTGTATTAACAATAGCCGAACGAAAGGCAGTCAACTCGCCTTCTGCCTTCTTTGGGTATTTTCTAAAAAGAAAACTGGTGACGACAAGTTCGAGCACAGCATCTCCAAGAAATTCTAGACGTTCATTGTGTTCGAGTCCTGAACCTCGATTTTCATTAATATATGAACGGTGAGTACAAGCCGTGCGTAAAAGAGCAATATCATTGAATGTGACGTTGATATGTTCGGCTAGGCTTTCAAAATTTTTCGTCATTTTTTTATTTGGACTATCGTCTTATTCGCACTATTCCTTTCTTTCACTAACGATTGTAACTGCCTTTGCTACTATTGGCAAAATATCATTATAAAAATTCAAATCCAAAATAGCATCGAGCTTAAACCATTTTGCATCATCAAGACCTCCACTTGGTCCCCTAGTGAGCGGACCAAATTTTGCTCTTCCTAAAAAGTAGTGCACTTGTTTTCGTATCTTTCCAATAGTTGGATCATTAGCAATGTATTCATTTTCGGAAAGATCGTCCTCAATAATAATATCTACACCCATCTCCTCTTTGATTTCTCGAATTGTTCCGGCCTTTACATCCTCTTCTCCTTCCAACTTTCCTTTTGATAGAGTCCAGTGCCCAAAAATATCATGAACGAACGCCATGTAAATATCATCACCATCCTTCGCATAAACCACCGCACCTCCCAAGTGTTGAATCAGCATTTGTTCGTAAGGGACCTCCACTTTCTTTTTCTTAATAGGCTGTGCGTCTTTTCCTGGTTCACCAAGTTCTTTATAAACCGCGCCAAGAACACCGTTAACAAATCTTCCACTTGTGTCTCCACCGAAGGTTTTCGCAAGTTCGATAGCCTCGTTGATAGCCACCTTTGCTGGAACTTCTACACGATCAGCGAAAAGTAACTCAAATAAACCTAAACGGAGAACGTTTCGGTCTACTGGGGATATTTTATCGATAGGCCATTCTGGAGCAGCTTTGGCGATGATGTCATCTAATTCTGCTTGCTTTGCAATAATACCGTTCATGAGCTCTTCAATAAAAGATATGTCTGAAACACCGGGAGCAAATTCCTTTACATCTCGTTCAACGATCGTCGATATACCGCCATCTTTTCGTCCACAAAAATCCCACTCGAAAAGTGCCTGGAGGACTATTGAGCGTGATAGATGTCTGTTTGCCATATTATTTATTGAAAGAACGAACCTTACATACCCTTACTTTTTATTTTTCCGACTTAGCTTTAGCAGCTTTCTTCGTTGCCTTAATTGTTAGATCTAAAACCTTGCGTCCATTATACCATCCGCAGTTCATACAAACAGTGTGACTTCTGTGAGCAGCCTTACAATTCTGACAAGCAGAAGTACGTGCTGCATCGAGAGCATGATGAGAGCGTCTATTGTCGCGATGAGCTCGCGTTGCGCGCATTCGGTTTACCATGGGAAGAGTATTACATATCTCGAGAAAATGTTCAAGTCATTTGTCTAATATAGAAAAATCTGTTACATTACTGAGCATTAGTTATTGATGATTTGATCATTAACTTATAGGCGCCCATAGCTCAGTTGGTAGAGCAGATCCCTCTTAAGGATAAGGTCGTAGGTTCGATCCCTACTGGGCGCACAAACCGAGGGCTCGCAGGTTTGTGCGAGTCGCAGGCCCGTCGGGGCCGAGGCGGGGTCGCGAGATTTTCTAGCAAGAAAATACTTGTGACCACAGGTTTAATATAATTTGCTGGGATGGCGGAATTGGTATACGCACATGCCTTAGGAGCATGCGGAGTAATCCTTGGGAGTTCGAGTCTCCCTCCCAGCACAACGAGAGACGGTTCCGAACTGCGAGAAAAACCAAGCAAATGTTTGGTTTTTCTATTTTGTATTTTTCATAAATATGGGCACCTCAATCAGAGACTCGAACTTTGGTGATATGATATTGACTGAATGATATTTAGTGATAGAATTTGCTTAGCTTCCAGCCCCTCGACAATTTCTTGCGAGATATGTCATATTCTAAAAACAAAAATACCGTCTTATATTTAGGCGGTACAACCCTGAAAGGAAACCAGATATGTCTGATGAAAAAATAAACTCTAATTTAAATCACGATGAACAAAATCATCTTAGGTTTACGATCAACTGCTCGCTAGTCATTGTGGTAATCGGATTTACGGCTATGTTTATTTTCGCAGCGCTAGATCATACCCTAGATTGTATCGTGGCATTTGTTATTACCGTCATAGCAACAATTTGTGCTGCGGGCGGTGACTGCGAATTACATCCGGATACTAGTGATGACGATGGTGCTGGCGGACCTATTTGAAAAATGACACCATTATGTAATCTTAGTTTCACCCGCGTCCAACTTCGGTTGTGGCGCGGATTTTATTTATGTCCAAAGAATATTTACTCAGCGAAGAAACCGAGCAGTCACTCGTCGAGCTCGGCCACGTATTGCGACGAATTCACAACCGTCTGGTTTCAGAAGGTTGGGTCATCAAGAACGGGGTATTTACTCCCCCACTTGTATACCAACCTCAGAAGAAGTCTCGACAGTTGAAACAGAAGGATTCGCAATAGACCTATACATCTCGTCATACAATTTCTGGGGTGGCACATGGTAAATCATGGCAAGTCTGAATAGACTCCAGAGAGCTGGAATCGAGTGTCCATTCTCCCATTTGGAAAGACGTTCACAGGTATTGAGTCCGAGATGACGAGCGACTTCATGCTGGCGTAATCCAGCGGCTTTGCGATGCTTGCGTAATGAATTCGGATACTTTTGTATTTTAGGCATCATGTTGGTGAGATTAAAGAATTAAGGAGAAATTGGTAAGGCGGCAAAACTTGCCAAATGTGGCAAGTTCTCCAGGATTAAGGAGGCTTCGACATAATGAATCTTCTTACTTCTTCAATGCTCTCCTTAATCAACCTATGACATTGCACAACTTCTGAAAGCCAACTCCTTTGTGCACAAAGACAGGGCCTAAAATCTCATTATACTGGTACCATCTAGACGCTATTGACTTTTATACTATAGTGTAGTATACTTCTTATCAAACGGTGATAGAGGTTTAGTCATTCAGACTTAGCCAAAAGCACCTTGCAAATCAAATCGTTTCAAGAATGAAGGGAGCGTTTTCCTGGATTTCAAAGAGACACAAACCCCTGAAAAAATATGGTAAAAATGTTTGTTAAGACATTGATCGTCTTGGGCTTCGTGGCCTTAATCACGTTAATCACGTTCGTCATCGCTGCCACCACCCTCGGAATCCACCCGATCGGATGGCTGAGTAGCCACCTTCGTGTGGACCAGCGCCTTGATCAGAATGTCAGTGAAGGTTTCAACAACTGGCACTGGAATTGGGTAACGGGATCAAGTAACTCAATTAAAGGGGCCACGATTAACAACACATTCAATACGCCGGAACGCGTGATTGAAAAAATAACGATCATTCATGATCAGGCTCCTACACCAGCGCCGTCGCCTGTTGCCCCACAAGGACAGCAGACTACGACGACACAGGGCACGCAAGTTTGGTGCAACGAATCCACACCAGCATCAGTTGTTACATCGGATGTTTCGGATGTTTCGGCGAACGTTCAACAACCCAGCGGTGCATTGATTTCAATCAATGCAGGCATCCCGGACTACAACAGTGGATGTTGGGTTGGTGGCTGTTGGCAACCTTACTACTTCCATAACAATTGGGGGTGGCATCAGAGGAACTTCGAAGGATCGAGAGGTTACCAAGCGATAAGGTCACTCCCACGGAATGTTTGCACTGGTTACAACCGTAACTGGGCGAACCCAACTTGGAGTCAAGGTGGCAACGGTAATTATGCCAGCCATTCTTGGTGCCCATCGCAAGGTCAGACCTCTTACGGCGGTGGTCGAGGTAGCCACAGCAGATAAAACTGCGAACAAATTCCACAACAGGCGGCGGATTCACAAGAATCCCACCGCCTGTTTTTTATTATTCAATTTTTTCTATTTCAAATCTACCTTCCCCAAAGAGTATTTGAAATGAGAGAAATAATTCCCCAAGCTGACACCATTATGAATATTCCTATAACACCAGATAGCATGTGCCATCTGCCCTTCTGACGAGCCTCTGCATCATCTCCATTTATCATCATTTGAACCACTCCCCACACGAACACAATGATTGCAACAGCAAACATGAGCATGATGAGTGGACTAACAATATTCGTTATGATTGGATCTATAACTGCAGCAAAGGCCGGAGTTGGATCCGGCGAAGCTGCATAGGCATTTTGAACAAATTGAATCATGAATTAGAACCAACTTTATACTGAATTATGGAACCTGTGGAGGATAACTCAATGTTGGGAACTGCTGTGTAGGAGCATTGTTATTTGTTCGGAATGTGTTTGAAAGAATGTTAACAAGACCCCAGATAGAAAGGATAACGAAGAGACCTACGATGCCCCAAAGAACCGCCATACCGATCTTATTACGCTCTTCTGGATTGTCAGCCTTCATGATATAACGAACAACGTTAAAGATAATATAAAGAACTGCAAAAGCGATGAGGATCTGGATGATCGTATTGCCGATGTTAGTTGCCTTGTTTGTTAACGAATTGACATCAGTGATAGCTTGGGCACTGACTATCGCTGGAACAAAAGCGACTAGAGCTGCGATGATTTTTTTCATTTTCTTATAATACTAATTAATAATGCGACTGATAATAACTAATGACTTACACTACTTCATACTTGTATTATACCTCAACTTCTTCAAAAGGAGCAAGAAGGATTATTGTGGAAAAAGGTTCGAAACGTTATCCCATGAATTCTGTGAATAGCCAGTATTTCCTATACCAAATGTATTTTGAAGAATGTTAACCAAACCCCACATTGAAAGTATAACGAAGAACCCTATAACACTATACAAAACGTACTTGCCTGCTTCATCGTGATTCTCATTTGGTTTGATGAAGTATTTAAATACATAATAAGCAAAAGTCACTACTGATAGACCGATGAGAAGGAATAGGATTTGATTCAGATAGCCAACCACACGGACGATCAATGAACAGAGAGTCAAAGATCCTGAAGTACTACACTGTGTTCCAGAGCCAGAAGAAGAGTAACTAGTAGCACCGACCCCTTGCTGTCCTCCGCTAAATAAATTTAATGTGTACGAATTGGCAGCATATACTGCGATAGGACTTAGTAAAGCGATCATGGAACCTAAGATGATTAATTTTTTCATATTGTTTTAATTATACTATTTTTAAAATGTAATTGTAATCACTGACTATTAATAGCATTTTTTGCATTTGTGATGATTGCAGGATTAATCGTCCCAGTTGCCTGTAATGTATTTATAACTGTTGTAATCAATATACGTGCACCTAATATAACTCCGATGCCAACCACGACCCACAAAAGCTCACTCGAACGTTTCTTGATTTCATCTGGCTTACCCTGAGCTAAAACAAGTTGAAGTCCAACCCACATAATCATAATGACACCAAATATAACTGCGAGATAACTAACGATTTTCATAAAGGTAAATATCAAGTCACTAACAGAATTCACGCCTTTAAGGGGACTTGTGAGTGTAAATGTTTGACTAGTAGCAGAAGAACCATTACTTGCTGCAGGTGCTGAGCCAGCTAATGAACCAGTTCCTCCTGTAGAACCTGTTGTACCTGTTTTATTCCCAGAAGAGCCAGGTGAACCACCGATACCTGTGGAACCCGTTGTGCCTTTAGTACCGCTGTTGGCTGTTCCAGAAAGACAAGTCTGGTTGTTGCTACTTACACCATTTGGACAACAGTCGCCAACAGCATCCACAACACCACTACAACTTCCAGGGCCAGAAGAAGTGTTTTGTGCGTCTGCACAACTTGTTTCAGTACCACCGCCAGCAATACATGCAGCAAAAGCAGCATTGCTACAACTTATATCAGAATTACCGTCATTAATACATTTTGCGTAGTTTATATCTGAACATTTTTCAGAACCATGAGTCGATTGTGCACAATCAGTTTGATCTTGGCTAGTATCGGCAGTTGTCTGGGTTGAAGCAGAATTACTAGCTGAACAACTTGTGTCTGTACCGCCTCCGATTATACAGTTTGAATATGTTGCATTCGAACAATTAGAATTTGCACCTCCGTAACTCATACATAAAGCAAAGGTGGCATTACTACAGCTACTATCACTCCCGCCGAGTGAGACGCAAGAATTGTAACTAGGATTGGCTACAGTAGGGTCTGTCGTTTGAGTATCGGTTGTCTGAGAACCAGTATCTGTTTGTCCACTTGTATCAGTAGTTTGATACTGCGTACAAACTGAAGTGTCATCTGGATTATTATTAATACAATCTTGATACGCAGAATTTTGTGCAAAACTTATCTTCGGTAATACAAAAAGAGTTGCAATTAATGCTATGGCTCCGTAGATTTTTATTTTATTTAAATTCATGTTTTTAAATTATTAAAATAGATTTATTAGAAAGAGCCCTCTGAGCTATCAACTGCCCAATAATTTGGTGAATATACCATTCCCTGTTAACCAATTAAGTAATTGGAATACGATAAACCAAGCAGAAAGCATGATGATGAAACCAACGGCAACTTTAGGAAAAATACTCTTCGCTTTTTTTCGATCATCCTCTTTCCCTGTCATCAACAAAAATCCAGCGTATGTGAAAAGAATGATAGCTGCAAAGACTCCGAGGACCATGAAAATATCTATCAGATGCTGGATCTGCATCATGGCACCATTGAAGTCACATGCTCTAAAATTTGGATCTTCATGCCATTTTGGATCAGTAATTGTACCCCCTCCGTTAGGATTAGATATTTGGTGGGTTGACGATGTATTTAATGCAGCCGGTCCATCACATATGATCACTCTAAAAGAAGACTGCGTTGGATCAGTCGCTCCTGTCGGCATGGTCAGAGTCTGTGTCTGGGCAGAAGTAGAATAGATACCTAAAGCAATGAAACTAAAAGTTGAGAGGACTAGTATTTTTTTAATTGAGAATTTCATTTGAAATATTTGCTATGTTTATTGACTAACAGCTTGATTCAAGATTTGGTTATAAATCAATCCGCCATCTTCTATCGCTTGGAAAGAAGACTTCTGTCCAGTTGTTATAGATTCTACCACATTACCAAGGATAGATGACGATTGAGTCGGGTCAGCGTCTATCCAAGTCTTTCCAACCAACGCAGCTGAATCAAAAACAGAGATATATGGATCTGTAGAACCTTGAGCCAACAGACTAGTCAAAACTGGAGGCAAATACATAGTATTTGCTAATGTTGCGATATAATTTGATTGCGTCAAAATAGAGAGGACTTGGTAAACTCCATTAGCATTAGCTGTCGAACGTACTATAGAAAAGCCAAACATACGTGCGTAATTGGCTTTAACACCACCAGAGCGCACTTGTGGTAGAGGTGCTGCATCAAAATTCAAATTTGGATTTTTTGTACGAATATCAGAAAGCTCCGATGCGAAGCCAAAATAAGTCGCCAAATTTCCTGACAGAAAAGCTGTTTTTGAGTCAGACATACTCCTATTCCATGAATAATTCGCATTTGTAGGATCTACAAATTGTGTAAAGAAATCAAACGCTGGCTTTGGACTGACAGAAGCACCTGCACGAAGTGTTGTATATAATGTGTTTTGTGCATCATAAGCGGTGATAGGATTGCCTAGCTGTAAAATGAGTGATCCTAAAATTTCTCTCGCATTATCAATGTTCGTAAAGTCACCTAAAGCGACCGCTGATTTCCTAATATTTCCGTTAGTATCTTTCGTTGTGAGTTTTTGATTAAGAGAAGTAAACTGATCCCAAAACTGTGGATACGTAGCGATACCAGCAGTATTGAACATGTCACGATTCCAATACATGATCAATGGATCAACAATGAATGGTAGGGCTAATATACCATTTGAATTAGCGTAGATTTGGGCTTCCTGAATGTATGAGTCTAAAAATGTTCGAGCGGGTAGAGCTGTATACGGTATAAGTGCTAATTTATCTTCATGAGGCAAAATCATGTCAGCTGGGATAAGTATCGCATCTGGACCAGCACCGCGAGCCAGAGCCCCAATAAAATCTTGTGAAAAAGCCGCTGGATCTTCTTGTTTATAAGTGACTGATATAGGGGTAGCTGAATTGTTATTTATCCCTGATACATATGTATTAAAGACATCAGCAGGAAATGTTCCCCAAATAGTTACTGATGGTAATTGGCTACTACTACTGCCTGCACCTTTATACATGGCAAATGCGACAACCCCCGCGATTATAAATACTATGAATGATCCTAAAGTTATAAATTGAAATTTGGTCATATAGTTAAATTAGTTAAATCAAAAAAATCATTTTGCTAATATTAAGCCGTAATGATGATCACCTGCCACAAAAGATTGCTCGAGCTTGAGACCGGCTTTCTCAAATAACATTTGAGCTTTCGTCGATGAAAAAACGGTCTTCGGACTCAAAGGGCTGCCAGCATTCCAATCAATAACCATGACTTTACCGTTTGGTTTAAGTAAGCGCTTGATCTCCAAAGCAAATTCTTCTGGTTTTTCTATTTGAAATAAAATGTTTGAAGCAATAACCCTGTCAGCTATTGACTCGCGAAGTTTTGTACCACCTATCTTCTCAGCATTAGCCCAAATAACCTCAATATTTCGAAGACCTTGTGCAGCACCAGCTGTACGAATACGCTCAAGTATCTCTTTTTGAACATCAATAGCATAAACACGACCACTGGGACCAACTTTACGAGCTGATTCAATAGAATAAAAACCAGATCCTGCCCCTAGATCTACAATCTTCATACCATTTGAAATACCTAATTTAGACAGGTTAACTGTAGGGTCTGAAAACATGACTATATTATAGCGCAATTATGATAATGGAAGCACTGTGGTGCTGGGGACAATGATTTATAGGGATTTTATCTCTGTCTCATAAAATTAACATGTGGTGGCTAAAATCACCCGTGAGCCCAGGAGCGGTCTCCAACTCTGTCTCGACAGCTAGAGTCTTATGGGTTCGACTCCCATTAGGTCCACAGTGAAATGTACCCTTAACTTTAATCACCCAATTTAACTATACTTTACTCACTGTCGAGGCAGAGTTGGAACTAAAATCGAATCCGCAAGCTCAACGAAATCCGCTTCGGCGGGTTTTGTGTTTATAGGTAGGAAATTCTGGTCTATATATTGCAGGACATATACCTTAATACTCGTCTCACAAATTTTCCTACAAACAGATTTCCCTACAAACAAACCAAACTTGCCAATTCATCACCTTCACGGAGCTTCATGACACGAACACCTTGAGTTGCACGACTGAGAGTAGGAATCTCTTTTATATCAACACGAATAACCTGACTATTTTTTGACATAGCGATGATTTCCTCATCATCATCGGTAACAACCTTAGCGGCCATGAGTGGACCAGTTTTTGGTGTGACGTTCATAGTGAGAATACCTGAGCCACCACGATTTTGAACTTTATATTCTGAAAGTTCTGTTTTCTTTCCATAACCATTGGCACCCATGACGAAGAGTGCTGGATTTTTAGCTTCTTTCGAAACGACGTCAGCAGAGATAACTTCGTCAGCACCTTCTACTGTTCCATCTTTTCCTTTTTTACCTTCAAAAAGTTTGATGACGCGTACACCAGCAGCATTTCTTCCCATCTCACGAACATCGTCTTCCTTAAAATGAATAGACTGACCTTCTTTTGTTGCAATCATGACTTCCTCGCCTTTTGAAACAAAAGATACTGACATGAGCTGATCACCGGCTTCTAGAGTAATGGCAATAAGACCTGATCTTCGAACGTCTTTGAACTGTTCAGCGGAAGTCTTCTTTCCTGTACCAAAACGAGTAATCATCATGAGCGCCAAACCTGCAGCTGCCTTCTTATCCTTTGGCATTGGCAAAATAGAAGTGATACGTTCACCATCAGCCAGTGAAATAAAGTTCATCATAGATTTTCCACGTGTAGCACGCTTTCCTTCTGGAATTTCAAACATTTTAATTTGATATGCTTTTCCACGATCACTGAAGAACAATAGATCGTTATGAGTTGAAGCGTAAACAAGGTGTGTTATAAAGTCCTCTTCTTTTGTATCGAGATCAACCACACCTACACCACCACGCTTCTGCTTACGATACTCAGAAGGGTCTGTGCGCTTGATATAGCCTCCTTTTGTTAGAACAAGCACAGATTCTTCATCAGCGATCAAGTCTTCTGCCTTGAACTCCTTTACTCCGTGCTTGATAATTTTTGTTCTGCGTTCATTGCCATATTTAGCTTTTATTTCTGTGAGTTCTGTCTTGATGATGCCACGAATCTTTTTCTCACTATTCAAAATACTCTTCAATTCTTCGATGAGAGCTTGTACTTCTGCCAACTCATCCAAAACTTTCTTACGCTCGAGGCCAGCCAACTTCACTAGGCGCATATCGAGAATAGCCTGTGCCTGAAGATCACTGAATTTGAATTTCTTAATAAGACCTTCCTTTGCCTCAACAGCGTCTTTTGAACCACGAATAAGTTTGATAATTTCGTCGATATGATCAAGAGCTTTTTTCAAGCCAAGGAGAATATGCTCGCGTGCTTCTGCAGCATTCAGGTCGAACTGTGTACGACGACGGATAACTGTTATGCGATGTTTAACGAATTCCTGCAAAATAGTCTTAAGACCAAGTGTATGAGGAACACCGTCAACGAGCGCGACCATGTTTACGTGGAAAGCTTCTTCAAGTTGAGTATGTTTGTAAATAAGATTCAAAACCTTTTCTGGGAATGAACCCTGTTTCAAATCAATAACAACGCGAATATCTTTGTCTGATTCATCGCGAAGTCCACGAACACCTTCAAGAACTTTTTCACGAACGAGATCAGCAATCTTGATAATAAGTTCGTTTTTATTTACACGGAAAGGAATAGAAGTGATAATGATCTGGTACTGACCTTTTTTATCTTCAGTGATCTCAGCTTCACCACGAACAACAATACCGCCTTTACCTGTTGCATAAGCATGATGAATATCTTTTTCACCATACATGACAGCGCCAAGTGGAAAATCTGGACCTTTTATGAATTGGAGCAAATCCTCTGTAGTAGCGTCAGAATTGTCAACCATGTGCATCGTTGCATCAATAACTTCACCAAGGTTATGTGGAGGAATATTTGTAGCCATACCGACAGCGATACCAAGTGTTCCATTCAAAAGAAGGTTTGGAACTGCAGTTGGTAGAACTGAAGGTTCTTTCTTTGTACCATCGTAGTTTGGATGAAAATTAACTGTGTCTTTATCAATATCACGCAAAAGTTCACCTGCGATACGGGACATACGTGCTTCTGTATAACGCATAGCAGCAGCTGGATCACCATCAACTGTACCGAAGTTACCTTGGCCTTGGACGAGTGGATAGCGCATTGTAAAATCCTGAGCCATCTTCACCATAGAATCATAAACGGCTACATCACCGTGCGGGTGGTAGTTACCAAGAACATCACCGACAACCACGGCTGACTTACGGAATTTTGCAGAAGCAGTAAGGCCTTTTTCATGCATGGCAAAAAGTATGCGTCTGTGCACTGGTTTCAATCCATCACGAACATCTGGAAGTGCGCGATCCGTAATAACTGACATCGCATAGTCCAAAAAAGACTCGCGCATTTCAGTCGTGATTGAGCGATGTTGGATACCGTCTGCTATTGGACGAAGTGGAATTGATGGGTCTGGGTCGATGTCTGATTTCTTGGCCATGGTGGAATGATTGGTGTTAGCGCGCTTTTTTTGTTGATTAAATGTTTATATATTATAGCAAAAAACTAACAAAAAAGATATTGACGTCTGACCAAATTATATGTAGTTTTAAACACAGAAAGGAAAATTATGGCTGAACAACTAAAAATACAGGCCGTTGATAATATATCCGTAGGAGAAAAAGTTCTGAAATCATCAGAAATGATCAAGCGTTGTAAAAGACGTAAGGAACTGGTCCAAGCAACTGCAAATAGCATTAGTAGGCGCTTTGCTGATGTTTCAGACTTTGAGACTGTTGCGGATCTGCAAATAGCAGTCAAAGCTGCACAAATTGAGGTTGATTCAATCAACGTCTTACTCGAACCACTTTCTTAATAATGAATGTGGAACAAAACACCCGACTTAATTGTTGGGTAGTTTTTTATTATTAATTTAAATCAATTTCATTGTTTTTTTAACAAAATTTTACTACTTATTTAACTTTATTTTATTAAAATTTTATCAACACCATATAAAATTGAGGTTCAACCTATTACAGGTCGGACCTATGGAAAATTATTATCACATATATAACAGAGGAGCCCATAAAGCACCGATCTTTAACGATCAGGGTGATTATTGGCGTTTTTTGGGGCTTTTATACATATCAAATAGTGCAATTCCATTTCAATTTTCAAATCTATCAAAACGAAATATATTTTCTATTGAACGAATATCATTACTAGTCGAAGTAATCTCATACTGTTTAATGCCGAATCATTTTCATATCTATGTTAAAGAAATACAAACCGGTGGAATAACAAAATTTATGAGAAAATTATCCACTTCTTATACTATGTACTTCAATTTAAAATACACTCATTCTGGAACCATTTTCCAAGGAAAATATAAATCTAAGCCTGTAACTGATGAAGTATACTCTGAAACACTTATTAATTATATTCACCTAAACCCATTTGGGATTCTTGAACCAAATATTATAAGAGATTGTAAGAAGGAATACTTAAATGAAGCATATAAATATGCTCAAAAATATGAATACTCAAGCCTCAAGGATTACCTTGGTGAAATTAGACCACAAAAAATTATACTCTCTATAGGTTCAACCTCTAAGAGGTCCGACCTTATTTTCCAGGAGTCACCTGAACGTCAACATAAGTGACCTTACGAGGAGTGAAAACCAAATCTTTTAGATCACCGAAGAATCCGCCAACACTAGCTGTGAGAGACTGTGCTGGAGTGCCGGCTTTAGCTACAGCGTTTGCAACAGCTTGGCCAGCATTGCTACCAGCACCTGTAAATGAAGCGACCCAAAACGCCAAGATAATGACTGTTATACCCAAAGCCGAACCAAAAGCTATTTGCTTTTTAATATGTTCAGGTTTTGTACGAAGATGTTCTATATATGATTGTATAGCCATAGTAATTTAATTCTACAACGTTTTTTAATTAAAAGATAGTCTATTCTTTCTCAAGTACAACGACCTCAGCATCCTTACCTTCTAAATCTTTTTTCTTCAAAGTGAGCTTTGGCTCAGGCTTTGGATTTTCACCCGCCTCTTTCAAGAATATTTTTAAGGCATCTTTATTACCAATATCTCCATAGTGCATAGGAATGATCAGTTTTGGTTCAAGTGAGACTGCAAGTTTGTATGCTTTTGAGGCATCAAGCACTCCATCTCCACCAATTGGCACGAAAAGTATATCAATATTATCAACACCTTCATCTGCTTCTTTTGGTAAAGCTTCCTGATCAATAGTTCCAAGGAAACAAATGTTCATACCCTCTAATGCGACAGAATAAATGGTATTGATTCTCTTTTCACCATCATAATTTGAAACTGAACCAAAGCCTTTAATGAAAACTCCTTTGACTTCATATTCACCAGGGCCTGTTATTGAAAATGGTTTCTTTTCACCAAAAGTGACCTGTTCAGCACCATTCATGTCAGGATGATTAATAGATGACAAGACAACGTCTGCACCAAATTTTGCAGGTTTTAATTTAGAATCTTTAGAAATCGGATTGAAAGCAAGGATAGTGTCACCGAATGAAACTTTAAAGGATTCACCTCCGAGGTAAGTAATAATCATAGTGAGTGTATATTAACAAAATAAACATTTTTATAATACTTGACTTTTAGTAAAATAAGTGATATCTTGCTGTTTAAACACTTTGCACAGATTAGGACTTGTCATGCACCCGTTGTGCATACAAAGATTGATCAAATAACTTGAAAATAAAAATGGAAACTATAACCGCAGTAACTCCAGTTAGTGTCGAGCCGGCGCGGATTTTTATCCTCGATAAGGACGAACAGCACGTCTCCCTGATGGAGACGATTGTGGGAGGAATCACGATTCCTGGTGGCATACGTTGTGTCACCTACATGAACACGGATTTCGCAGTTAAAGATATCTGTCAATGCGAACACCAGCCGGATCTGATGATTGTTGGGCTGGACCGTCACGGGTTTGTGAGTGGATTCAATGTGATTGACATTGTTCATCAAAAGTGGCCGGAACTGAAGTGTGTCCTATCAACGGGACACCACCATCACCACAGTCGTATCGTCGAAGTGATGAAAAGGCATGGAATATTTGCCTATATCGCAAGGCCATACGACGTTCTCAAAACTCGTGGCGTGATTGAAGCTGCCCTCTCGTATATGCAGTCGGAGCCAATAATCATCTATCCTAACTACCCTGAACTTGGGCTTTAGTCACCAATTTCACCACCCTCCCGGAGAAGCAATTCTCTGGGTGGTTTTTCTTTCCCAGGAAACCCCGCCCGGAATGTGACAATAAAACCTGCCACACTGAAGGGCGGGGATGAATGGTCCAACAGCAAAGCTACTTAAGTAAAAAGACGTGGTAAGCTTGTTCCATGAGGA
>Ga0265327_10000564_pt1 | contig 63187 bp, 60 predicted proteins | sample 41621metaG_FD_202089 | JGI IMG/M metagenome (GOLD analysis project Ga0265327, IMG submission 202089) | Rhizosphere microbial communities from Carex aquatilis grown in University of Washington, Seatle, WA, United States - 4-16-21 metaG | ecosystem: Host-associated > Plants > Roots > Rhizosphere...
CCGCGGCCCGACGCTGGGCCAAGGTGGCGTCACAGGTGCGGGGGCGTTGATGACTGACATGACCGTCGACGGCGTCGCCGATGCGCCTCGCGAGGCCAGCCCGATTGAGCGCCGTCATGTGGTCGCCGCCGTGGTGGGCAACGCGCTCGAGTTCTACGACTTCGTCACCTACACCTTCTTCGCGGTGCAGATCGGCCACGCCTTCTTTCCCGGCGGCTCGGCCTTCGCCCAGCAGATGGCGGCGCTGCTGGCCTTCGGGGTCGGGTTCATTCCCCGCCCCATCGGCGCCCTGATGATCGGCCGCTATGGCGACCGGGTCGGACGGCGGCCGGCCATGATGCTCAGCTTCTGCCTCATGGGCCTGGCCATCCTCGGCCTGGCGCTGACCCCCACCTACGCCATGATCGGCCCGGCCGCGCCGGTGCTGGTGGTGATGTGGCGCCTGATCCAGGGGTTCGCCCTCGGCGGCGAAGTGGGCCCCACCACCGCCTATCTGATCGAGGCCGCGCCGCCGAACCAGCGAGGCTTCTTCGGCGCGCTGCAGTACGCCAGCCAAGGCTTTTCATCCCTGGTCGGCGGCCTGGTGGGCGTCGCCATCTCCATGAGCCTCGGCGACAAGGTGCTGGACGCCTGGGGCTGGCGGATCGCCTTCCTGATCGGGGCCGTGGTCCTGCCCTATGGGTTCTGGCTGCGCCGCAGCCTGCCCGAGACCCGCCACCGGGCAGAGGTCGCCACCGCCGCCCAGCCGACCCGGCCCGACCTGAAGAGCCACACTCGCATCATCCTGCTGGGCCTGGCGATCACCGCCAACGGCACCATCAGCACCTACATCTTCAACAACATGACCAGCTACGCCCAGACGACCCTGCACATGGCCGCGGGCGCGTCCCTGGCCGCCTCCATCGTCGTGGGGTCCAGCCTGCTGCTGTTCGGGGTTCTCTCGGGGCTCGCCGCCGACCGCTTCGGGCGCAAACCCGTGATCCTCTGGCCTCGGATTCTGTTGATGCTCGCGGTGGTCCCGGGTTTCGCCCTGATCGCCGGCCATCGCGACAACCTCACCCTGCTGGCGGTCACGGGCATACTGTCCAGCCTCAGCGCGTTCAGCGGCGCGACCGCGGTGACGGCGATCACCGAGTCCCTGCACAGGGACGTCCGCAGCCTGGTCTTCGCGGGCATCTATTCCACCGCCGTGGCCGTGTTTGGCGGCGCGACACAACCCTTCGTCACCTGGCTGGTGCACGTCACCGGCGATCCGGTGGCCCCCGCCTGGGTCCTGGTGGGCGCCTGCGTCGTCGGCGTCGGCGCGACCCTGATGCTGGCCGAGAGCCGCCCGGCCCCGTCGTCCCGCGCCGCCTAGCCGTCGCCCAGGATCGCCCGCCGGCGCGCCAGGCTCTCCGCCGGCCACTGCGTGGCCATGTCATAGTAGATCTCGAAAACCGGCGTGTCGGCCGGAAGGCTGACCCACGGCTGCTTGGAGCGGGTGAAGATGTGCGCGTCGGGCGCCAGGGCCGACGGCGTCTCCAGCGTGCCCACACGCACGAACCGCAGGCCCGGCCGGCCGCCATAGTCGCTCCACAGCGCCGTCTGGCAGTTCGGGCAGCGATAGATGTCGTGCGGGCGGCCGCTGTCGGCGGGCACGCGCACCGGCCTGGGCTCGCCCGCGCTCACCACGATCCGGTCGGTCTCGATCAGGGCGTTGATCACGAAGGCGCCGCCCGTCTGTCGCTGGCAGTCCAGGCAGTGGCAGCAGTTGACGAACATCGGCGCCGTGGCCAGGGCGTAGCGCACCGCCCCGCAGGCGCAGCGGCCTTCAAGCGTTTGGTTCATCCCGCGCTTCCTCCTCCGCCTCGCGTCCGGCGATCCTAGACCCGATCGCGGGCAGGACCTGTCAGCGGCGTCGCCTTGGCCACAATCGCGGCGCCCAACTCTTCCGATATCGACGGCCGCCTTCTAGGATTGGCTGCGTAACGGTGAAGGTTGGCCGGCGAGCGCTGGTCCGAGCGTGTCGGGGGACGGTCTTGATTGTCGGTATCGATCTGGGGACGACCAACTCAGCCGTGGCCGTCTGGCGGGAGGGCCGCGCCGAGCTGATCCCCAACAGTCTCGGCCACACCCTGACGCCCTCGGTGGTCAGCCTCGACGACGACGGCCGCATCCTGGTCGGGCTGCCCGCCCGGGAACGTATCTCGACCCACCCGGATCGCACCGCCTTCGCCTTCAAGCGCTACATGGGCGCACGCCGCGAAACGCGCCTGGGCAAACAGGATTTCCTGCCCGAAGAGCTGTCGTCCCTGGTGCTCAAGAGCCTCAAGGCCGACGCCGAGGCCTTCCTAGGGGAGCCGGTCACCGAGGCGGTGATCACCGTGCCGGCCTATTTCAACGACAAGCAGCGCAAGGCCACGCGCCGCGCCGGCGAGCTGGCCGGGCTGAAGGTCGAGCGCCTGCTCAACGAACCGACCGCCGCCGCCCTGGCCTACGGCATCCACGAGCACGGCGCGGAGACGCAGTTCCTGGTCTTCGACCTCGGCGGCGGCACCTTCGACGTCTCGATCCTGGAGCTGTTCGAAGGCGTCATCGAGGTGCGCGCCTCCACCGGCGACAACCGCCTGGGCGGCGAGGACTTCAACGCCGTCCTGGTCGACATGATGCGCCAGCACTTCGCCGAGACGTTCGGCAAGAGCGGCGGCCTGGACCCCGAGCTCGCCGCGCGCCTGTCGGTGGCCGCCGAGCAGGCCCGCCGGGCCCTGACCGAGGCGTCCGAAACGACCATGTCGCTGATCTGGAAGGACAAGGCGTACGAATTCCCGGTCTTCGCCGACGACTTCGAGCGCGCCGCCGAACCCCTGCTCAAGCGCCTGCGTGAGCCGGTGCTGCGGGCCCTGCGCGACAGCAACATCCGCGCCGACGCCCTGGACCAGGTGGTGATGGTCGGCGGCTCCACGCGCATGCCCGTGGTCCGGCGCGCCGTGACACGCATGTTCGGGCGCTTTCCCGCCACCAGCGTCAACCCCGACGAGGCCGTGGCCGTCGGCGCCGCCGTCCAGGCGGGCCTGAAGAGCCGCGACTCGGCCCTCAACGAGGTCGTCCTCACCGACGTGTGCCCCTACACCCTGGGCGTCGACGTGGCCGAACGCACGGCCGCCGGCAGCCTGCGCCAGGGCATCTTCGCGCCGATCATCGAGCGCAACACCGTGGTGCCCACCAGCCGCAACCACAGCTTCACCACCCTGGCCGACAACCAGGCCAAGGTGACCTTCCACGTCTATCAGGGCGAGTCGCGCCTGGTGTCCGACAACATCCTGCTGGGCGAGGTGGAGATCCCCGTGCCCAAGGCCCCGGCCGGCACGATCGAGATCGACTGCCGCTTCTCCTACGACATCAACGGCATGCTCGAGGTCGACGTGCACGTGCCCCAGACCGGCGAGCGGCGCGAACTGGTCATCGTCGAGGAAGAGGGCCTCACCGCCGCCGAGCTCGAAAAGCGTCGCGCCGCCCTGGCGGGCCTCAAGCACCACCCGCGCGAGAGCGACGCCAACCGCGCCGCCATGGCCCGCGCGGCGCGCTGCTACGAGGATCGCCTGGGCGACGCGCGCGCCTACGTCGGACGCCTGATCGTGATGTTCGAGAACGCCCTCGACACCCAGGACCCCCGCATCTGCGAGCAGGCCCGCGGCGAACTCCTCAAGGCCCTCGACGCCCTCGAGGGCGAGACCTGGCTTTGAGCGGAACAGTCGCCGACGCGTAGCGTCAACAGGCCCGAGCCGTCTGCAGGGTCAGAGCGTATCCCTGGGCGCGCCGGGGGGCAGGCCGCAGCCGGTGGCGCGGGCCTGGGTGGCGGCGATCTGGGCGGTATGGATCAGCGAGGCGTGCAGCTCCTTGCGCTGCCACTCGTAGATCTTGTCGCCGCTCTTGACGCCCACGGCCGCCTCCTGCGCCGCGCACTGGCCCACCGCCCCCTCGCCGGCGTGGCGGATGTCGCCGCCGGCCTTGGCCAGGCCGAAGGCCGCCTTGCGCACGCAGATCGTCACCGCCTCCTTCTCGGCGGCGTAGGTCCCCGCCTTGGCCTTGGGCGTGAAGTCCGGCGTCTTGCAGGTGTCTTCGGGCGCGGCCTTGGCGCAACCCACCAGGACGACGGCCGAGACCGCCAGCGTCAGGCCCCTCAACATCACGCCCCCCGAGCTTTTCCCTAAATCCCTGATTGCAGACGAGACCGGCGCCCGCCGAGCCTGTCAACGCCGCGAAGGCTCTCCGGCGCCGCGGAGCTCCGCGGCAAGGGCGTGATGGCGGGCCGCCTGCTCGTTCAGCCCGAGGGTCTCGTACATCACGGCCAGATTGTGCGCCGGCATGTGGCTGCCTCGGCCGGCCACGGACCCGTCCAGGTCGCTCCGCTCGCCCAGTTCCAGGCACTTCTTCCAGGCGAATTCCGCCAGCGGCAGGTGGTCGCTCAAGGCCTTGACCGGCTCGCGGGCGGCCGCCGCCAGGTAGAGGTCGCCCATGGCGAAGAAGAAGTCCGGCGAAGCCTGCCAGTTGGGGAATTCCGCCTCCAGCAGCGTCAGGGCCTCGTCCAGCCGCCCCTCGGTCTTGAAGGCGGTGATGGCCCGCACCACCAGGGCGTGACGGAAGGGCTCGTCCGGCCCCGCCAGCCGCAGAGCCTCGGCGAAGCACAGCGCCGCTTGGGGCGGCCGGTCGCGCACCTGGTATTCCTTGGCGAGCTGGAACCACAGATAGGCATCGCCCGGATGGGCCGCCAACTCGGCGGTCAGCAGGGCCTCGTTGCGGTCGCCCTTCCGCGCCAGGCTCGCGGGCGTATAGCCGTCGTGGCCGACCACCAGCGCCAGCCGCTCGCGGGGCAGATTCGACACCGGCTGTTCGTGGATGCGGCCCTCGTAGCGCACGCCGGCCGGCAGCACCCGGGCGATCCAGGACCGGGCCGAGCTGGCCTCGTCCCCTTCCCCCGTCTCGCTGGTCACCTGCGCCAGGCCCAGGAAAGCGCCGCCCGCCGCCGGCAGGCTCCGCGGCCCCAGCGCCTCGGCCCCGCCCTCGATCCACTCGTCAGCGTCCAGGATAAGGTTCCAGGCGGCGTCGGAGTGGTCCAGGGCGGCGTTGCGGGCGGCCGCGAAATCGTCGCGCCAGGCGAAGTCGAACACCTCGGCGCCCGCGGCCTCAGCCAACACCTTGGTGTCGTCGACCGAGCCGGTGTCCAGGACGATCATCCGGTCCACATGCGGCGCGGCGCTGGCCAGGGCGCGGACGATCGAGCGCGCCTCGTCGCGGGCGATCATCACCAGGGCCAGGCGGGTCAAGCAAGGGGCTCCCAAGGCGGGCGGTCCTTCACCGTCGGCCCGCCGCGCTTAAGGAAGCGCTAACCACGGCGCGCGGGCCCCTTGGGCCCCTCCCCGGTCGACAGGCCGCCGGGCTCGGACTATCGGGAGCGGCTTGGCGGACGCACCGCCGCGAAGACGATGGAGCCCTGGATGAAGAGCCGGTGGGATCAGGCCGAGGCCGATGCGGCGGTGGCGCGCTATGGCGCCCAGGGCGTGGCTGAGGACCTGGCCCTGCGGACCTATTCGGCGCGGCTGCTGGGCGGCGATCCGTCCCTGGTCCTGCACGGCGGCGGCAACACCTCGGTGAAGACCGTCGCCCACGACCTCTTCGGCGATCCCGTCGAGGTGCTGTGCGTCAAGGGCAGCGGCTGGGACCTGGGGAACATCGAGCCGCCGGGCCACCCCGCCGTGCGCATCGAGCCCTTGCGCCGCCTGCGCGCCCTGGAGCGCCTGTCCGACGAGGACATGGTCAACGCCCAGCGCCAGAACCTGCTCGATTCCGCCGCCCCCAATCCGTCGGTGGAGACCCTGCTGCACGCCTTCATGCCGGCCAAGTTCATCGACCACACCCACTCGGTCGACGTGCTGGCCATCGCCGACCAGCCGAACGCGGCCGAGATCGCCGCCGAGGTCTGGGGCGGCAAGGTCGCCCTGGTGCCCTACGTCATGCCGGGCTTCGCCCTGGCCAAGCTGGCGGCCGAGATCCTCGAGGCCCACCCCGGCGTCGAGGGGCTGGTGCTGCTCAAGCACGGCGTCTTCTCCTTCGGCGAGACGGCGCGCGAGAGCTACGAACGGATGATCGCCCTGGTCACCGCCGCCGAGGACTACCTGGCCGCCAAGTGTCGCCCGCCCATCGCCACCACCACTTCGACCTCGCCCCTGTCGGCCGCCGGGGCGTTACCGATCCTGCGCGGCGCCCTGGCCCGGCTGGCCGGCGCCCGCTGGCCGGCCCGCTGGGTCGCCGACCTGCGCGCCGGCCCCGCCGCCCTCGCCGTCGCCAACGCGCGCCAGCTCGAGGACTGGGCCGGCCGCGGCGTCGCCACGCCCGACCATGTCATCCGCACCAAGCGCCACCCCCTGGTCCTGCCCGCGCCCGGGCCCGACGCCGCCGTCTGGAAGACCGCCGTGGACGACGCCGTCGCCCGCTACGTCAGCGCCTACGAGGCCTACTTCGCCCGCAACAACGCCGCCGTCGGCGGCATCAAGACCCAGCTCGACCCCCTGCCCCGGGTCGTCGCCATTCCGGGCCTGGGCCTGGTCGGCCTGGGCAAGACCGCAGCCGAGGCCGCCGTCACCGCCGACGTGGCCGAGAACTGGGCCGCCACCCTGCTCAAGGCCGAGTCCATCGGCCGCTTCGAACCGGTGGACGAAGCCCAGACCTTCGAGATGGAATACTGGTCCCTGGAGCAGGCCAAGCTCGGCAAGGCCGCCGAGAAGCGGCTGGAGCGCCAGGTCGTGGTGGTCACCGGCGGGGCCGGGGCCATCGGCGCCGCCACCGCCGCCGCCTTCGCCGCCGAGGGCGCCGACGTGGCCGTCCTGGACCTCGACGGCGATGCCGCGAAGGCGGCGGCCGCCAGGGCCGGCAAGCGCGCCCTGGGCCTCGCCTGCGACGTCACCGACGCGGCGTCCGTGCGCGCCGCCTTCGACGCGGTCTGCGCCCGCTTCGGCGGCGTCGACATTGCGGTCTCCAACGCCGGCGCGGCCACCACCGGCATGATGGCCCAGATGGACGACGCGACCTTGCGCGCCAGTTTCGACCTGAACTTCTTCGCCCACCAGGCCGTCGCCAAGGCGGCGGTCAAGGTGATGAAGTCCCAGGGCTTCGGCGGCTGCCTGCTGTTCAACGTCTCCAAGCAGGCGGTGAACCCGGGCCCCGATTTCGGCGCCTACGGAACCTCCAAGGCCGCCCTCATGGCCCTGGTCCGCCAGTACGCCCTGGAGCACGGCGCGGACGGCGTCCGCGTCAACGCCCTCAACCCCGACCGCATCCGCTCGGGCCTGCTCACCGAGCAGATGATCGCCTCGCGCGCCGGCTCGCGCGGGGTCAGCGAGGCGGCCTACATGGCCGGCAACCTGCTCGGCCAGGAAGTCACCGCCCAGGACGTCGCCCAGGCCTTCGTCTTTGCCGCCCTGATGGCCAAGACCACCGGCGCCGTGATCACCGTCGACGGCGGCAACGTGGCGGCCATGATGCGGTGAGGAGATCGGCAGGCTCCCCCTCAATCCGTCACCCTCGGGCGTCAGTCCCGAGGGTCCATGCACTGGTGAGAACGAATGGCGCGCTTCGAAGGGCGCGCCACGACGAAGCTGTCGCCGCCATCGCATCGCTCCGCTGCCGCTCGCGACTTCGCCTCACGCGTTCATGGGTCCTCGGGACTGACGCCCGAGGATGACGGCGGGGGGTGGCTGGTCGCGGCGCTTTGGCTTGAACCCCCTTCCGCCCCCTACGGCGCGAAGCTGGACCTGGCTTTCACGCCCCAGTGGCCGTCCTCGCAGGTCACCACGTACATGGAATCGAAGCCGCCGATGACGCTGCCGTCCTTGCGATAGCGGGTGAAGCGGGTGTCGATGTGAACCTTGTCAGGGCCGGAGTGGATCACGTTGCGCCGCTCCCAGGCTGAGTGGTCCCATTCCTCCAAGGCGCCGCGGCCGAACATCTCCGGCTTGTGATAGTCCTTGTCGATGATGACCATGGTGTTGGACGCCAGCCGCACGCTCGGGAAGTTGAAGGTCTTCTGCCAGGCGTCGATGTCGCGGGCGTTGAAGGCGGTCATGAAGTCGTCCAGGCACTTCATGGCGGCGGCGACGGCGGCTTCGTTCTGCGACATGGCGATATCCCTTCCCTCTTGGTCCCGGTTGAACGGTGCGGCCCCAGCGGTCCGTCGCGTCCGGTCCTTCGGCCGGGCAAGATAGGGGGGCGGGCCTATCGTGTCAGCGACGACCTCACGCGAAACCGCAGCCCCCAGGCTGGTCGCACGCGCGGACGGCCTGCTGGACGCCGCCCGGCCCGTCGTCGTCCCCTTCATGGCCCCGCGCCTGCAGGGCGAGCTCACGGCGGACGGCCGCCTGGACCTGTCGCTGTGGGGCGCCGGGCGCCTCGCCGTCGTCAGCCTGCGCGGCCCGCGGGGCCCCGGCGTGATCGCGCCCAACCGCCTGGTGACCGGGGACGGCGGTCTCTGGGTCGCCCAGTCCGCGCCGGTCCTGCTGCTGCGGGGCGCACGGGCGGTCCGTGTCACTCCGGCCCGGCGTTCCGCGGGATGGGCGGCCGCCGTCGCGCCGCCGCCGGTCCGCCGCGACGGCCGGCGCCGGATCGTCGAGCTGCCCTGGGGCGTCGCCGTGATCGAGCCGCGTGGGCCGGACCTCGTCGTCGCCGCCGGCGTCGACCTGGCCGAGGCCGGGCGCGGACTGGCGCTGTCCGCCGCCGAGATCGTCGCCGAGGCGGACGCCCATGTCGCCGCCTGCGACGGCCTGCCGGCCGCCGACCCCTTGCTGCGAAGCCTGGTCGTCCAGGGTGTCCACGCCGCGCGCTCGGCCATCCGCCGCGACGAGCACGGCGCCTTCGCGGGTCTCGCCGCCGGCCTCGCCTATAGCGCCCCGGCCCGCACCTATTTCCGCGACGGCTACTGGACCGTGCAGGCTCTCCTCTCCCTGGCGCCCCAGGCGGTGCTGGACGAGATCGACCTGCTGGCCCGGGGCGTCCAGCCCGACGGCGAGGCGCCCAGCGGGGTGATCGTCTCGGGCCCGGCCCAGTCCGCCGCCTGGGAAGCCCGCCGCGCCGCCGGCCGGCGCCTGGCCGCGGCCCACCGCCGCCCCGGCGACTGGTGGAGCGACCATTTCGACAGCCCGCTGTTCTTCATCCTGATGATCGGCGATTACGTCCAGGCCACCGGCGATCGCACGCCGCTGGAGCGCCACGCCGCGCGGATCGCGGCCGTCTTCGAGCGCTACGCCCGCCTGGCGGCCGACGGCGAGGGCCTGCCGGCCAAGCCCCGCAACGACCGCGACTGGGCCGACAACGTCTATCGCCAGGGCCACGTCGCCTACGACCTCGGCCTCTGGATCGGCGCCCTCGACGTCGTCGCCCGCCACGTCCCGGGCCTGGCGAGCCGCGCCCGGGCCCTGCGCGCCGCCGCCCTGCCCCGCCTGGAGGCCCTGTGGACCGGGACGCACTATGCCGATTGGCGCCGGCCCGACGGGTCGACTGAGCCGCACCTGGCCCTCGACAGCCTGACCCTGCTGCGCGCCGGCGCGGCGCCCGAGGGCCGCGCACAGGCCGTGCTGGAGGCAGCCCGGCAAGCCCTGGAAAGCCGCCGCAACGGCGTCCAGCGGTGGGGAGACTGGGGCATGCTCTGCGCCTTCCCGCCCTTCGCCCGCCGCGCCGACGTCCGCGCCAAGAGCGCCTTCGCCTTCCGCTATCACAACGGCGCCGACTGGCCCTGGCTCGACGGCCTCTACGCCCGCGAACGCCTGCGCCGCGGCCTGCCGGGCTGGCGCTATCCCCTCACGCGCTGGTGGGAGACCTGCCTGGCCCAGGGTTGGGCCGGGCCGGTGGAATACTCTTCGCCGCCCTTCGGACGCGGCTCGCTGCTGCAGGGCTGGAGCGGCTATCCGGCGGCGGTGGCGCTTGAGTTCAGCGGCGCGGTGCTGGCCGGGGATTCCGACGGCTGATCGGCCGTCACCACCGTCGCCGGCGGCTGGCCGACGGCGTTCTCGATCAGCGGGGATTCCGTGAAGGTGGCGTCACGCTCGTCGAGGGCCGCGCGGATCTCGGAGTGCTTGGCCGCATTCAGCCGCCAGCCGATCACGCAGGCCCCGCCCAGCATCACGAACACGATCGGCCCGACGATGTAGGCCAGTTCCAGGTTGTGGATCGCCGCCGGGGTGTTCACCGCCCCTTCCCTGGGATTGTAACCCAGCCGTTCCAGCAGCGGGAAGGTGATGGCCAGTTGCAGGGCCGAGGCCACCTTCGCGGCCAGGCCGTTCATGGCGTAGATCAGGCTGATCCGTTCCTTGCCCTGCTCCAGGCGAACCTCGTCGCCCACGTCGGCCAGCATGGCGCTGATCATCAGGCCGAAGCCCGAGGCCATGAACCCGCACCACATCATCACCGGCGTGGCGAACAGCATGCTGTGCTTGGGCAGGATGACGATGGTGCAAAGGCCCAGGGAGTAGGCCGTGGTGGTCAGCATCAGGGTGCGGTGCTTGCTGATCCGCGCCGACAGCCAGGCCGCCGCCGGCGCGCCCAGGATGCCGATGAAGATGTAGATGCCCAGCAGGATCGACGACTGCGCGCCCTGGAACCCCAGGAAATCGCGGAAGAAGAACAGATACAGCGTCGCCATCCAGCCCGGGCCCAGCGTCAGCGCCACCTGCGCCAGAACCAGGCGGAACAGGTCGGGCTTGGTGATCAGGGCCAGGTATTCGCGGGCGCTGGCGCCCAGCGACGGCTTGTGGGTGTGCACGTCGCTGGTCACTCGCTCAGGGGTCGCGATGGCGGCGGCGAGCACCGTGATCGGGATGGAAGCCATCACCATCCAGCCCATCACCGGCACCGCTTGGGCGTCGGTCAGGCCGAACCGGCCGGCGAAGATCGGGATCAGCAGCACCGCCACCGCGCCCACCACCCCGACGGCCGACTGCACGCCGAACAGGTGAGAGCGGGCGTTGTAGTGGCTGGCCAGCTTGGCGCCCCAGGCCGGGTGCGCCAGGCCCATGATCGAGGTGCCCAGGTAGTAGACCAGCAGTCCGGCCACCAGATAGGCGACGCTGATCCCCACAGGGGCCAGGAACAGCGAGAAGCATCCGCCCACCAGCACCGGCGCGCCCAGCATCAGCCACAGGCGATAGCGTCCCAGGCGGGTCTTGGTGCGGTCCATCACCGCCCCCAGGCTGACGTCCACGCCCATGTCGGCGAAGCGCACGATCATGAAGGCCAGGCCCACGCCGGTCAGGCTGACGCCCAGGTGGCTGGCGAAATAGGGGGCCAGGTAGACGCCCATGGCCAGGCCCAGGGCCGACAGCGGAATGGTCGGCAGGGAGAAGATCAGGACCAGGGGAAGCGGCAGGCGCTCCACCCCAGGCTCGGGCGCTTTGAACGGCAAGAGGTGCGGGCTCCCAGTGGCTGTTGCGAACCGTCTTGTCGCGGCTTGCCGCCAGGATGAACCCTGTGCGGGCGCCCAAGGCAAGCGCCATGAATGCATAGCCGCGCTACGTGATCGGGTCCCGTTACCTTTCGCTCAGCCCCTTGTAAGCGCCGCTTTCAGGCGTCTTGCGCCCGCGCCGGAAAGGCGGGAGGGTCGCGCCATTCAAACAAGCAATTTCGAGGAAACGTCATGAGTGAAGCGCGCATCAATCCCAAAGGGACTTTGAAGGGCAAGGTCGCCCTGGTCACCGGCGCCAGCCGAGGCATCGGCGAGGCCATCGCCACTCGCCTGGCCATGGAAGGCGCCAAGGTCATCGTCTCGGCCCGCACGGTGGAAGAGGGCGACAGCCGCCTGCCTGGGGCCCTGGCCGCCACGGTCGACCGCATCAACAAGGCCGGCGGCCAGGCCCGCCTGATCAAGGCCGACCTCGCCGTCGCCGACGAGCGCGAGGCGCTTGTCGAAAAGGCCGTCGCCACCTTCGGACCCATCGACATCCTGGTGAACAACGCCGCCATCACCTACTTCATGCCGGTCGTCGATTTCCCCGAAAAGCGCTTCAAGCTGATGATGGAAGTCCAGGTCTACGCCCCGTTCCACCTGGCCCAGCTCGTCCTGCCGGGCATGAAGGAGCGCCACAGCGGCTGGATCGTGAACATCTCCTCCGGCGCCGGCATCCATCCCAAGCAGCCCTACCAGGCCGGCGCCCGCGGCGGCACGGTCTATGGGATGTGCAAGGCGGCGCTCGAGCGCTTCACCACCGGCCTGGCCTCCGAAGTCTACGAGGACGGCGTGGCGGTGAACGTGGTCTCGCCGGGGCTGGTGGCGACGCCGGGCGTGGCGGTGCACGGCCTGATCAACGAGAAGACCAAGGATCGGGTGCAGCCGATCGAATACATCGCCGAGGCCGTCTACCAGCTCGCCTCCGGCGATCCCAAGACGCGCACCGGCCGCATCGACTATGCGGAACCCCTGCTCAAGGAGCTTGGCCTGCAGCCTTCCGCCCTGGTCTGAAACCAGCCGTGGACACGGCCCGTGGGGCGGCTGCAACGCCGTCTGTGCGATAAGCGACAGAACTCGCCTCACGGGCTGTTCACAAAACCGAGAGCGCTTGCTAGATTGCAAATCGCCGTGCGGGCTGAATCGCGCGGGGATCCTAGGAGACGCGAATGCGCACCATGAAAATCGCTCTGACCGCCGCGGCCGTTCTGGCCCTCGGCTTCACCGCCGCTTGCGGCAAGAAGGCCGAAAGCGCCGCTGGCGACGCGACCCCGGCCGCTTCCGCCGCCGACACCTCGGCGATGGCCCCGGCCGCTTCGGCCGCTGACACGGCCGCCGCCACGCCGGCCGCCGCCGAGTCTGCCGCTTCGACCGAAGCCAAGAAGTAAGACTTGAGTTTCGGGCGGCGACCGACGGTGCACCGTCGGCCGCCGCCCATTCTCACGGCGGGCTGATCCTTCGAAAACCGCTGATTTTCGACCGAGTTCCGACGGCTCCGGGTTTCCGGGGCTTTTTTTGTGCCCGCACCTACGCCGCTCGGCGGTTGAGCCCGCGCCTGGCTTGGCCGATCATCGCCCCATGACCCTCATCGACCAGCCCCTGCCCCGCCGCTCCGTCGCCCTGACCACCTTCCTGGTGCGCGACTACGACGAGGCCATCGCCTTCTTCACCCAGGTCCTGGGTTTCCACCTCACCGCCGATTCGGACATGGGCGGCGGCAAGCGCTGGGTCGCCGTGGCCCCCCGCACCGACGGCGGCCCGGGCCTGCTGCTGGCCAAGGCCGCCGGGCCGGACCAGGAAGCCGCGGTCGGGCGCCAGGCCGGCGGACGGGTGTTCATGTTCCTGCACACCGACGACTTCGCCCGCGACCACGCCCGCATGACCGCCGCCGGCGTCGTCTTCCACGAGCCCCCCCGCCACGAGCCCTATGGCGTGGTGGCCGTCTTCGAGGACCTCTACGGCAACCCCTGGGATCTGCTGCAACCGAAGTGAGGGGTCCGCCACCTCCCCGCTTCGCCCCGGCCAGTCGTCACCCCCACCGACCGTCACCCTCGGGCGTCAGTCCCGAGGGCCCATGAACACGTGAGAGTGAGCGGCGCGCTCTGAAAGGCGCGTCGTTCGCCGGCGCCGGCCGCAGCGCCCCTGCGCCGCTCCGCTGCCGCTTCGCGACGGGGAGGCGCGCGCGTATGGATCCTCGGGACTGACGCCCGAGGAAGACGGTGGGAGAAAGAGCGAAGGCGGAGTGAGTCAGGCCCACCGGGCGCAGCGGCGCCCCTACCGTTCCTTCAGCCCCGCGCCCTTCATTCGCCACAGGATGTCCTCGATGCGGTCCTGGCCGAAGAAGGGTTCGCCGTTGAACACCATCAGCGGCACGCCCCAGTGCCCCGCCGCGGTCTGGGCCGACTCGCTGGCCTCGATGACGGGGTCGAACCGCGACAGGTCCTCGCTCGCCAGCGACGCCGGCAGGCCCGCCGCCTCGGCGGCGCGGGCCAGGTGGTCGCCCTGGTGCCAGTTCTCCACCTGGCCGGACCAGATCGCCCGCGACGCCTCGCGCGCGAACTCGAAACCTCGCCCGGCCTCGGCCGCCGCCGCGCCCATGCGGCTGACACCCATGATGTAGGGCTGCTCGGCCGCCACCTCGCCGGAGGCCACGTCCATGATGATCGGGTCGGGCCGCGGCCAGCGATAGGGAATGCCCAGCCGCTCGGCGATCCGCCAGGTGTCGCGCGCCAGATAGGGCGGCCACAGCGGGTTCACCTGCTTGAAGAAGCCGGGAATGCGCACCGCGATCGGCCGGACCACCTTCAGGTCGATCTCGAAGTCGTACTGGTTGCGCAGCGCGTCGAGCTGCGGCGTCGCCAGGTAGGAATAGGGGCTGCGGAACGAGAAATAGAGATCCATGCGGAGGGTCATGCGGGGCCAGCCGGTTCAGCGAAGGTTGGGCGTCGTTTTGGCACATTGCGTGCCTTTTTCCAGCCCCTCGCGCCGAGAGCCTAGCCCACGATCCGCACCGGCAGGCTCTCGTAGCCCTTCACGAAGCTCGAGCGCACCCGGCGCGGCTCGTCCACCACCTCGATATGCGACCAGCGCTTCAGGATCTCTTCCCAGACGATCTTGAGCTGCAGCTCGGCCAGCCGGTTGCCGACGCAGCGGTGGATGCCGAAACCGAACGACAGATGCTGGCGCGGCCGCTCGCGGTCGATCTTGAGGACGTCGGGGTTTTCGATCGCGGTCTCGTCGCGATTGCCCGAGACGTACCACATCACCACCTTGTCGCCCTTGCGGATGGTTTGGCCGCCCACTTCGACGTCCGCTAGGGCGGTGCGGCGCATGTGCGCCAGGGGCGTCTGCCAGCGGATGATCTCAGGCACCATGTTGGTGACCAGGTCGTGGTTCGCCCGCAGCTTCTCGTACTCGCCGGGGAACTGGTTCAAGGCGTAGAGCCCGCCGGAGATCGAGTTGCGGGTGGTGTCGTTGCCGCCCACGATCAGCAGGATGATGTTGCCCAGGTACTCGTCGGGCGTCATGTCCCGGGTCGAGTCGCTGTGCGCCATCATCGACACCAGGTCGCCTGCCGGCGGGCGGTTCGCCCGCTCGTTCCACAGCCGGGTGAAATAGGCGAGGCACTCCATCAGGACCTCCTGGCGCTGCTCCTCGGTCTCCACCAGCCCGCCGGCGATCGGGATCGAGGTGGCAACGTCCGACCAGTGGGTCAGCTTGCGCCGCTCCTCGAAGGGGAAGTCGAACAGGGTCGCCAGCATCTGGGTGGTCAGCTCGATGGACACCCGGTCGACCCAGTCGAAGGTCTCGCCAACCGGCAGGGCGTCCAGGATTCGCGCCGCGCGCTCGCGGATGATCGGCTCCAGGGTCATCAGGTTGTGCGGGCTGACGATGGGGCTGACGGTCTTGCGCTGGGCGTCGTGCTTGGGTGGGTCCATGGCGATGAAGCTCGGCCGCCGCAGGTCCGGCCGGGCGTCTCGAATGGTGATGCCGCCCAGCGCCGCCTCCGAGGAGAAGACGCCGTGATTGGTGTCCACCGCCATGATGTCGTTGTAGCGGGTCACCGACCAGTAGGGGCCGAACTCGGAGTCCCTGCACCAGTGCACCGGCGCCTCGGCCCGCAGCCGCTCGAACCAGGGCCAGTGGGTGTTGGTGCGGAACAGTTCCGGATCGCCGGGGTGGAAGTCCTCCAGCGGCGTCGACCAGGCCCTTTCGCGCGCCGCCGCCAGGGCGGCCGCCTGCGCCATCCGAACCGAACCGTCAGCCATGGATACCTCCGAACGCCGGGCCGGGCTCTGCGGCCCGTGTCCCCCTCGGCGGCACTATGCGCCCCGTTCGCCCGCGCGGACAATGCGGAGTCACACTCCGCAAGTCGCCCACGCGCCCTCCCCCTCTGTCATCCCGGAATCCGCGGAGCGGATATCCGGGACCGAGGCATGCGCCGGCGCCCGCTGCCGCTTCTAACCTCAGCGTTTCCGGCGGTCCCGGATAGCGCTGTCGCGCTTCCGGGATGACAGCCGTGAGATGGATCGCCCTAAACGATCACGCGCGCCGGCAGGGCCTCGTAGCCCTTGACGAAGTTGTTGCGCATGCGGACCGGCTCGCCGGCCATCTCGATGAAGGAAAAGCGCTTCAACATCTCCTCCCAGACCACGCGAAGCTGCATTTCCGCCAGCCGGTTGCCGAGGCAGCGGTGGACGCCGAAGCCGAAGGCCACGTGGTGGCGCGGCCGTTCGCGGTCGATGATGAAGGCGTCGGGGTCGTCGATCGCCGTCTCGTCGCGGTTGCCCGAGACGTACCACATGACCACCTTGTCGCCCTTCTTGATCGCCTTGCCGCCGATCTCGGCGTCGGCCAGGGCGGTGCGGCGCATGTGCGCCACCGGGCTCTGCCAGCGGATGATCTCGGGCACGGCGCTGGCCAGCAGCTCGGGCTGGGCCCGCAGCCGGGCATAGGCGTCCGGATTGCGGTTGAGCGCGATCAGCCCGCCCGTGATCGAGTGGCGCGTGGTGTCGCTGCCGGCCACGATCAGCAGGATCAGGTTGCCGATGTAGCGCATCGGGTCGTTGTCCTTCCGCGTGGCGTCGTTGTGCGCCAGCATCGAGATCAGGTCGTTGGTCGGCGCGCGGCCGGCCCGGTCGTTCCACAGCTCGGTGAACTTGGTCAGGGTGAAGTACATCTCCGCCTGGCGCTTCATCTCGACCTCAGGCGCCGCGTTGGGATCGAAACCCAGCAGCAGGTCGGAACAGCGCGGCAGCAGCCGCCGCTCCTCGAAGGGGAAATCGAACAGGGTGGCCAGCATCTGGCTGGTCAGCTCGATCGACACCTTGTCCACGAAGTCGAAGGTCTCGCCCACCGGCAGTTCGTCCAGGATCTTGCCCGCCCGCTCGCGGATCAGCGCCTCCATCCCCTGCACGCTATGGGACGAGAACATCGGCGTCACCGCCTTGCGCTGGGCGTCGTGGTCCGGCGGATCGAGCGAGATGAAGCTGGTGCGCTCGCGCGGCTCCACGCCGTCGAAGATGGTGATGCCGCCGGTCTCGCTGTCGGACGAGAACACCTGGTGGTTGCCGTCGACGGCGACGATGTCGTCGTACTTGGTCACCGACCAGTAGGCGCCGAAGTCGCCCTCGGCAGTGTAGTGCACCGGGTCTTCGCGGCGCAGGCGCTCGAACCACGGCCAGTGGGTGTCGTTCTGGAAGCGGTCCATGTTGGCGACGTCGAACTTGTCGAGCGGTGTGGCGTAGGCCTCCGCGCGCGATTCCTCGGCCAGTCTCGCGTATCCGTCCGCCATGGTTTCCGCCTCTGTCCATCCGGCGCCGCTCGTCGGCGGAGCGCTCATCTGAACAGGATTAAGACCCGCCCTGTGCGAGGCGGCAAGTGACGTGTCGGTTAAGCTTTGGTCATGGGCGCGGACTGCGCTAGGTCAGGCGAACCGGACGGAGGACCCATGGACACGGACGCCACCCACTGGCTCATGAAGTCGGAGCCCAACAAGTACTCGTTCGCGGACCTTCAGCGCGACGGCCGCACGAACTGGGACGGCGTGCGCAACAACCAGGCGGCGCTCTACCTCAAGGCCATGAAGGTCGGCCAGCTGGCCTTCTTCTACCACTCGAACGTCGACCTGGCGGTGGTCGGGATCGCCCGCATCTCCAAGACCGCCTTCATCGATCCCACTGATCCGGCTGGCCGGTTCGTGGCCGTGGAGGTCGAGCCCGTCGCTCCCATGCCGACCCCGGTGACCCTGGCCCAGCTCAAGGCCAATCCCGACCTGGCGGGGATGACCATGTTCCGTCAGTTCCGCCTCTCGGTGACGCCCATCGAGACGCCGGAGTGGAAGCTGATCTGCGCCATGGGCGGCTACAAGGGCTGATGCGCGCGCCAGGGCCGCCATAGCCCCCGCGCATCGCCGGACTGACCAAAGCGCATTTCCCTTCAAGCCAGGGCGCGTCCACCATGCGCGCATCGCCCAAGGGAGGCCCCAAGCCATGGCCCGGCACTTCGACGCCCTCGTCATCGGTTCCGGCCAGGCTGGACCGTTCCTGGCCGTGCGCCTGGCCAAGGCCGGCCGCCAGGTCGCCTTTGTGGAGCGCAAGGGCCTGGGCGGGACCTGCGTCAACAACGGCTGCATTCCCACCAAGACCCTGGTGGCCAGCGCCCGCGTCGCCCACCAGGCCCGCGTGGCCGCCAACTACGGCGTCATCCTGGCCGGGGACGTCCGCGTCGACATGGCCGCCGTCAAGGCGCGCAAGGACCAGGTCGTCGGCCAGTCGATCTCGGGGCTCGAGGACTGGATCAAGGCCACCCCTGGCGTCACCTGGCTCCACGGCGAGGCCCGCTTCACCGGCCCGCGCCAGGTCAAGGTCGCCGGCGAGACCCTCACCGCCACCAACGTCTTCATCAACACCGGCGGCCGGCCGGTCATCCCCGACTGGGCCGCCGCCAGCGGCGTCCCCGTTCTGACCAACATCGAGATGATGGACCTGGCCGCCCTGCCCGATCACCTGGTCATCGTCGGCGGCAGCTACATCGGCCTGGAGTTCGCCCAGATGTACCGTCGCTTCGGCGCGGCCGTGACGGTGGTGGAATACTCCGATCGTCTGATCGGCCGCGAGGACCCCGAGATCTCCGACGCCGTCCGCGCCGTGATGGAAGCCGAGGGCGTCGACATCGTTTGCGGCGCCCGCGACTTCGCCCTGGAAAAGACCGCCGCCGGCGCCCGCCTCGGCGTCACCGTCGCCGGCGCGCCGCGCGTCGTCGAGGGCAGCCACGTGCTCATGGCCGTGGGCCGCAAGCCCAATGTCGAAGCCCTGAACCTGGCCGCGGCCGGCGTCGCCCTCGACGCCCACGGCTTCATCCAGGTCGACGACCAGCTTCGCACCAGCGCCGAGGGCGTGTTCGCCCTGGGCGACGTCAACGGCCGCGGCGCCTTCACCCACACTTCGTACAACGACTTCGAGATCGTCGCGGCCAACCTGCTGGACGGTGACGCCCGCCGGGTCAGCGACCGAATTGCCTGCTACGCCCTGTTCATCGACCCGCCCCTGGCCCGCATCGGCCAGAGCGAGACCGAGGTCCGCAAGTCCGGCCGCCCCGCCCTGATCTCGGTCATGCCCATGACCCGCGTCGGCCGCGCCCGCGAACGCGGTGAGACCACCGGCTTCATGAAGGTGCCGGTCGACGCCGAGACGAATCGGATCCTGGGCGCCGCCCTCTTCGGCATCGAGGCCGACGAGGCCATCCACGGCCTGCTGGACGTGATGTCCGCCAAGCAGCCCTACACCGTCATCTCGCGCACCATGCACATCCACCCCACCGTCAGCGAACTGATCCCGACGCTGCTGGAGGGACTGAAGCCGCTCACCTAATGCTGTCATCCCGGAACGCGCGCCAGCGCGTATCCGGGACCGCCGGAAACGCTGACCGTGATCAGGCGGAACGGCCGCCGGCGCCTGCTGCGGTCCCGGATATCCGCTACGCGGATTCCGGGATGACAGAGGGTTGAGCGTGCGCCCCCAACCTCTCGATCAAATGATCCCCCACGCGCATGGCGTTGGCCACTGTCGTCAGGGTGGGGTTCACCGCCGCGGCGGTGACGAAGAACGAGGTGTCCACCACATAGAGGTTGTCCAGCTCGTGGGCCTTGCAGTTGCGGTCCAGCACCGAGCTCTTCGGGTCGTCCCCGAACCGAACCGTCCCGCACTGGTGGGCGGTGCCGTAGAGCGGGAGCAGCGAACTCATCTGGAAATGGTGCTGGCTGATCGGGTGGCTGCGGTCGACGAAGCCGTCCAGCGACTGGTCCAGGGTCTTCACCAGCCGCTCGTGGCCTTCCAGGTTGTTGTGCTCATAGGCCAGGGTGATGCGCCCGTCGGCGCTGATCGTCACCCGGTTGTCGGGCGAGGGCAGGTCCTCGCTGATCACCAGCATCGACAGCATCCGCGAGGCCATCGCCCCGGACAGGAAGTCGGGCACCAGGACCGGCGGCAGCCAGTCCGAGACCTCGCCCTCCAAGGTCTGACCGGTCATGTACTCCAGCAGCTGGATGTGCCCCATCGGCCAGTCGAAGCCGCCGCGCGGGTCCTTCCAGTAGAAGTCGTTCACCGCCAGGGTCTTGGGGAAGGTGATGTCGCAGTGAGCGCTGGTCATCGAGACCATCGCCGACAGGGTGTGGAACATGTAGTTGCGTCCCACCTGGTCGGAGCCGTTGGCGAGGCCGTTCGGGTGGGCGGCGTTGTGCGAGCTCAGCAGCAGGGCCGCCGTCGGCGTCGCCCCGGCCGCCACAGCCACGATGTCGCCCGACCAGGTCTCCTCGCCGTGCTCGGTCTGGCAGACCACCGCCGTCACCGTCTTGCCGGAGGGATCTGTCTCCAGCCGCACCGCCTTGCGGCCCGTCAGCAGGGTGACATTGGGCATGTTCAGCAGCGGCTCGACCGCGATCGTGCGGGCGTCGCACTTGGCGCGCAGCAGGCAGGGATAGCCGCCGCAGGTCTTGCACTTGATGCAGGTCGAGGTCACCGGATGGGCCTGGTCGAACTTGACGCCGAGCGGCAGGCTGAACGGCCGCCAGCCCTGGTTCTCCCAGTGTCCCTTCAGGGCCGCGATGCCCGGGTCGTGCGCCACCGCCGGATAGAAGTAGGGCGGCTCGTCGCCGTTCTCGGTGGGATCGCCGCCGCGGGTGCCGTGCACCTGCCACAGCTTTTCCGCCTCGGTGTAGTAAGGCGCCAGGTCCGTCAGCGAGATCGGCCAGGCCGGCGACAGCCCGCCCTTGTGCTGCACCGCCTCGAAGTCGCGGTTCTTCAGCCGCATCAGGGCCGCGCCATAGAAGGTGGTATTGCCGCCGACCCAGTAGTGGGTGGTCGGGGTGAAGGGATGACCGTTGCGGTCGAACCACTTCTCCTGGGTCCGATAGCGGTGCTGGATGAACACCGCCCGGGGGTCCCAGTTCTCGGCTTCCCGGGGCAGGTGCTCGCCGCGCTCCAGGATCAGGATCGACTTGCCGGTGGGCGCCAGCCTCTGGGCCAGGGTCGCCCCGCCCGCGCCCGAGCCGATGATGACCACGTCGAAATGCGACGCCATGCAGACTCCCCCTCTTGTTCGGCGGTCTCAAGGCTCCAGGTGGTACTTCGCCGACCCGGCCCGCACCGCCGCCGAGACCCATGGTTCAGGCAAATATCTCAGCAGTATTGCAGCGACCTGGTTGTGCCAGCCCGGCACCACCACGACCTTGCCGCGAGCGTTGGCTCGGATGGCCGTCTCCACCACCGCCTCGGCCGATTGCCAGAAGAGCCGCGGCGCCTCGTCCATCAGCGCCTGGGTGCCGTTGGCGGCGGCGAACTCGGTCTTCACGAAGCCGGGACACAGCGCCGTGACCTTCAGCCCCGCCGCCCGGTACTCCGCGTCCAGGGCCTGGCTGAACTTGATGGCCAGGCTCTTGGCGCCCGGATAGAGGCTGTGGCCAGCCGCCCCTGGCGCGAATCCGGCCATTGACGCGACTGTGATGATCGAGCCGGAACCCCGCTCGACCATCGGTCCGATCACCCCATGCGCCAGGCCGCAGGCGCTGACCACCATCGTCATCAGGAAGTCGCGCTGCGCCGCCCAGGGCACGGCGGCGAAGCTCTGGGGAATGGAGAACCCGGCGTTGTTGACCAGCACGTCCACGGACCGCCCCTTGGCCGCAACCGCCGACAGGACTTGGGATTCAACGCCATAGAGCGAGAGATCGGCGCAGATGACCTGCGCCTCGATCCCGTGCGCCGCGGTCAGCTCCGCCGCCAGCGCCTCCAGCCGGTCGGCCCGGCGCGCCACCAGCGCCACGTCCAGCCCCCGCGCGGCGTAGGCCCGCGCGAACGCCGCCCCCATCCCCGCCGAGGCGCCGGTGATCAGGGCAAGTTGGCGCTGCGGCATGTGGGCAGCTTGCGGGCCGTAAAGGATTTGGTCAAATGCCCGTCGCATCTTGAGAAAACACGAATAGGGGCTGAGGGGGACCGTCGATGGCGATCGACATGTCCGTCGATCTGATTCAGGCGACCGTGCAACTGGAGCAGCCGTTGGGGAACGGCATGCGCACCGTGGGCACCGGCTTCCTGGTCTCGGATCCGACACCGGACGGAACACCGCGCGTGGTGCTGGTGACGGCCAACCACGTGTTCGAGAAAATGCCGGGCGACAAGGCCACCATCGGCTATCGCATCGAGAACGCGGACGGCTCGTGGCGCTATGCGCCGGAGACCATCACCATCCGCAAGTCCGGCAAGGCGTTGTGGACCCACCACGCCAAGCGCGACGTGGCGGCCATCTCCATCACCGCCCCGCCGGCCTTCGCCAAGGCCGCCATCCCGATGAACTGGCTGGCCGCGGACGACACCTTCAACAAGTACAGCTTCGGGCCCGGCGACGAGCTGATGGCGCTAGGTTTCCCGCAGGGGCTGTCGTCCAACGCCGCCGGGTTTCCGATCCTGCGCTCAGGGCGCGTGGCGTCCTATCCGCTGACGCCCACCGCCGCCTTCCCGACCTTCCTGCTGGATTTCAACGTCTTCCCGGGCAACTCGGGCGGACCGGTCTACACCGCCGGCAACCTGCACCGCCGCGACGGCGCGCCGGACGAAGCCCAGCCCTTCGTGGCGGGCATCCTGACCCAGGAAGTCGAGCTCAACAGCCAGACCCTGCAGATCGGCATCGTCACCCAGGCCCGCTACATCCGTGAGACCCTGGGCCTCCTGGACCTGCCCAGTGGCGCCCGCCCGGCGACGCCCGCGCCGCAGGTCACCGAGACCGCCACCGCCGAACCCCTGGGCGTGCCCGTTGCGGCCACGGCCGACTCCGTGGCCGTGGCGCGCTAAGACCCACCTCTTCCCCCGCAAGCGGGGGAAGAGGTGAAGTCTCAGGCCCCGTACAGGATCGAAATCGTCTCGGCGACACAGGCCGGACGCTCCTCGCCCTCGATCTCGATGGTGCATTCGTTCTTGATCTGCAGGCCGCCCGACTTGGGCTCCACGCCGATCAGCTTCTGGCGCAGGCGCACCCGCTTGCCGACGCGCACCATGTTGGTGAAGCGCACCTTGTCGGAACCGTAGTTGATCCCCCGCGACACGCCCTTCACCGGCATCAGGCCGGACGACAGGAAGGGGATCAGCGACAGGGTCAGGTAGCCGTGGGCGATGGGCCCGCCCATCTCGCGGTTGGCGCGCTCGACGTCGACGTGGATCCACTGGTGGTCGCCGGTCGCGTCGGCGAACAGGTTGACCCGATCCTGGGTGATCTCCAGCCAGTCAGACACCCCCGTTTCCTGACCCACCAGGTCCGGAAGATCCTTGAACTCGACCGGCTGCATTTTGCGCCTCCCACTTTGATTGCGAACAAGGGGTTCGTCTCACAACGAAACCGTCGCCGTGGCAAGCCGGCATTCGCGTGAGAGGCGACTCGTTTCGAGTAGGGCGCCTATCCGCCGCGCCGGATGCGCCCGATGATCTCGGCCAGGGCGGCGGCGGCGGCGGCCGGATCCAGCCCCATGTCCTCGATCTCGCCCTCCGCCAGGGCGTCGGCCAGTCGCTCCATCTCAAGCAGCCAGGGCGCGATCACCGCCGCCGGCAAAGCCCGCGCCCCTTGCCCGGTGCGGATGCGCTCGATCTGGCGCAGGCGGCTGGCGGCCCGCGCCGCCCGCACCTTGGGCTGTTCCAGCGACAGCTGCCGCAGCGAGCGGCGGAACTGCAGATAGGCCCGGTGGTGGGCCACCGCCGCGGCGGCCACCTCGGCGTCGGGCGCGCCCTCGGCCAGCAGGGGCGCCAGCGCCCGCGCCTCCTCGATCTGCCAGGCGTCGTAGACCCGGATGAAGACGTCGATCTTGTCCTCGAACCAGCGATAGAAGGTCTGCGGCGCGAACCCGGCCCGCCGGGCGATGCGGTTGGTGTCGGTGCCCGTGAAGCCGTGGGCGTTGAACTCCGCGGCGGCGGCCTCGATCAGCTTGGCCGCCGTGTCGCGGGCGGGACGGGTGTCAGGCGAGGCCATGGCGGCATACGCGCGGCGCCCGCCCGCCCTGTCAATCGCCGGCGCTCGCCGGTGCGCTGGCGCGCTGAGCGCCACCTCCCCCGCATCGCCTTCGGCTCGCATGGGAGGAGGAGGTTCGCTCAGTCTTCTCCTCCCCCGCCAGCGAGCGGGGGAGGGGGACCGGCGCGCCAGCGGCGCGATGGTGGAGGGGGCGCAAGGCCGCGCCACCGCCCCGGGCCGTCAACGCCCCCTAGACGATCTTCGAGCCTTCCTTGCCCCAGTAGGCGTCGCGGATCAGGCGCTTGTAGAGCTTGCCGGTCTGGTGGCGCGGCAGCTCCTCCATGAAGTCGATCTTGCGGGGGATCTTCACGTGGCTGAGGTTGGCGCGGGCGAAGGCGTCCAGCTCGGCCGCCAGCTCGGGACCGGCGTCGGCCCAGTCGCCCGGCTGGATCACCGCGATCACCTGCTCGCCCATCTCCTCGTGCGGCCCGCCCACCACGGCGACGTCGGCCACCTTGGGGTGGGTGATCAGCAGGTTTTCGATCTCCTGGGGATAGATGTTCACCCCGCCGGAGATGATCATGAAGCTCTTGCGGTCGGTGAGGAACAGATAGCCCTCCTCGTCCACCCAGCCCACGTCGCCCAGGGTGGACCAGCCGTGCTTGTTGCGGCTCTCGGCGGTCTTGGCCGGGTCGTTGTGGTATTCGAACTCGGCCGGGCTATCGAAATAGACCGTGCCCTCGGCGCGCGGCGGCAGGGCGTTGCCCTCCTCGTCGCAGATCTTCACAGCCGCGGTCAGGCCCTTGCCCACCGAGCCCTTCTTGCGCAGCCATTCCTCGGAGCTGATGGCGCAGAAGCCGTTGCCCTCGGTGCCGGCGTAGTACTCGTTGATGATCGGTCCCCACCAGGCGATCATCTGTTCCTTCACCGGGATCGGGCACGGCGCGGCGGCGTGGAACACCGCCTTCAGCGAGCTGACGTCGTACTTGGCCCGCGTCTCCTCCGGCAGCTTCAGCATGCGCACGAAGTGGGTCGGCACCCACTGGGCCGTGGTCACCTTGAAGCGCTCGATGTCGGCCAGGGCCTGTTCGGGGTCGAACCGCTCCATCACCACCACCGTGCCACCCAGCGAATGCACCCCCATGGTCCAGCCCAGGGGCGCGGCGTGGTACAGCGGCGCCGGCGACAGATAGATGCTGTCCGGCGTCCAGCCGTAGAGCGCCTGGCCCAGCACCGCCAGGCCGTTGGGCGCGTCGATTGGCCCGGTCCCGGTCACCGTCCGCTTGACCCCCTTGGGCCGCCCGGTGGTGCCCGAGGAATAGAGCATCGCCCCGCCCGCGCCCTCGTCGGCGATGGGCGTGGTCGGGAAGGCCGCGCGGGCGTCCTCGAAGCTGGCGTAGGGCGCCTTGGCCCCGTCGCACATGAAGAGCTTCACGCCGGCGATCAGCGGCGCCACCTGCACGGCCACCTCGGCGACCCCCGCCGAGGTGATCAGCGCCTTGGCCTCGCAATCCTTGACGATGTATTCGACCTCGCCCGCCGTCAGCTTGGACGAGATGCAGGTGAAGCGCAGCCCCGAACGCTGGGCCGCCCACAGCACCTCGAAATATCGTGGCGAGTTGTCCATGAAGATGGCGATGGAGTCGCCCGGCCCGATGCCCAGCGAGCGGAACAGGTGCGCGCCCTGGTTCGAGCGGGCGTCCAGCTCGCCGTAGGTCACGGTCTCGCCGCTGCCCGACATGATGTAGGCCGGCTTGTCGGGGTTGGTCTTGGCGTGGATCGAAGGATGCATGTTCAGGCTGCCATGGCGTTGGCCGGGGCCTTGCCGAGGATCATATCGGCGGCCTTTTCGGCGATCATGATGGTGGGGGCGTTGGTGTTGCCGGAAACCAGGCGCGGCATCACCGAGGCGTCGACGACCCTGAGGCCCTCGACGCCGATGACCTTGAGCTGGGGATCGACCACCGCGCGGGGGCCGTGGCCCATCTGGCAGGTGCCGACCGGGTGATAGATGGTCGAGCCGGCCATGCGCGCATAGCCCAGCAGCATCTCGTCGCTGGTGAAGTCCGGGCCGGGCATCATCTCATGGTCGATCCACGGGGCCAGGGACGGCTGGGCGGCGATCTTGCGCGCCCATTTCAGCGACGCCACCGCCACTTCCTGGTCCAGGGGATCGGCCAGGTAGTTGGGCGCGATGGCCGGATGGGCGGTGGGGTCGGCCGACTTGATGCGGATCGTGCCGCGGCTCTCCGGCCGCACCTGACAGGGCGCGATGGTCAGGCCCGGCAGGCCCTCCAGCTCCATCTTCTGCTCGTTGACCAGCTTCTCGGTGTCCATGGTCGCCGGCAGGATATGGAACTGGATATCCGGGCTGGAAAGGTCCGGCCGCGACTTGCAGAAGGCGGCGATGTGGGCCGCCGACAGGGTCAGCAGGCCCTTGCGCTGGAAGACGTATTTCAGGGTCTCGCCCAGGAACCGCGGCCCCCGGGTCAGCTCGTTCACCGACACCGTCCCGGCCTTCAGGCGGAAGGTGGTGGTGATCACATAGTGGTCCTGCAGATTCTCGCCGACGCCGGGCAGGTCGGCCACGACCGGGATGCCGTGCTCGGCCAGCAGCGCGCCAGGCCCGATCCCCGACAGCTGCAGCAGTTGCGGCGAGTTGATCGCCCCGCCTGCCAGGATCACCTCCTTGGCGGCCTTGGCGACCTTGCGCTCGCCGTTCTGCAGGTACTCGATACCGACCGCCTTCTTTCCATCGAACAGGACGCGCGTGGTCAGGGCGTTGGCCTGCACGTCCAGGTTCGGCCGGCCCATGGCCGGATGCAGATAGGCCACGGCGGCCGAGCAGCGCTGCCCGTTCTTCACCGTCAGCTGGTAGTAGCAGACGCCCTCCTGGTCGGCGCCGTTGACGTCGGGGTTGCGCGGAATGCCGGCCTCGACGCAGGCCTCGACCACGGCGTCCGACACCTCGTGGGTGGTGGTCACGTCCGAGACGTTCAGCGGCCCGCCCTTGCCGTGGAAATCGTCCAGGCCGCCCCGCTCCTGGTGCTCGGCCCGGCGGAAGTAGGGGGAGACGTCGTCCCAGCCCCAGCCCTCGCAGCCGAGCTGGCGCCAGCCGTCATAGTCGGCGTGCTGGCCGCGGATATAGAGCAGGCCGTTGATCGACGACGAGCCGCCCAGCACCTTGCCGCGCGGCCAGACGTGCACCCGGTCGCCGGTGCCGGGGTCCGGCTCGGTGGCGTAGAGCCAGTTGACCTTGGGGTCCTTCAGGGTCTGCGAATAGCCCACCGGCACGTGGATCATCAGGTTCGAGAAGAACTGGCCGGGATTCTTGGTCGGCCGGTCGTCGCCGCCCGCCTCCAGCAGCAGCACCTTGGCCTTGCCGTCCGCCGACAGCCGGTTGGCCAGCACGCACCCCGCCGAGCCCGCGCCCACGATGATGTAGTCGGCCAGGATCGGATCGGCCATTCGCACCCTCCCACGGTGTTTGTTACCAGCGGTTATGAGGCGCCGGCCCGCCGGGCGTAAAGGTGGACGCTGGGGAAGGGTTTGGCGCAAGCGTCGCCACGGCTTGCAGCGATGGACTAAATCGGTGAGCGTAGCATCATGACAACTCGCGCCGTGATAGCAATGCTCGCCCTGGCGCTGACGCTTGTCGTCGGACTTGGGATCACAATCGCGATCCTGACCGACGCGCGCCGCGACGGTCTTGGCGATCAGGGCCAAGCCTGTGGCGCGGTCGCGAGCTTCGCCCGGTCTCAGGGCTTGCAGAATGTCGTTGTTTCCCCAGATTTGCTCGGCCTGCCCGACAGGGGCGATCCCCATAGTACGGGGAGTTGGCTCGGCCGAGCGCGCAACACGAACCTCCGCCGGCTCCACGCGGCGGCCGTGCTTGTGCCTGATATCGGTCGCCCGCTCGACTGTTCAGCGGCTTTCAAGGCGGCTGGACTCGCCATCGACCCGGGACGGGACGTTCGCACGGCAAGAGCACGTGGACCTGAACAGCGCGCCGAACTGATATGGTTTTCCCGCCCCCTGTTCCTGGGCCGGCTGATGCTGGTGCGACAGGGGCGCGTGCTGTGCGCCAGCGTGGGTGGCCGGCTGGGCCTCGACGTCAACATCGACTCGGAGCCAAGGACCGTGCTCGTTGAGAAGACGTTCAACGGATGGCGGCGCACGACGTCCCAAACCAGCGAGAAGTTGCTGCTGAGACCGCACAAGCCCGTCGACGTCTGCCCGGCGCCGCAGGACGCCGCGATACCGGCGCGCTGGCGCCCCTGGATCAGGCCTTGATGTCCACCGCCGCGCCGGTCTTCTTCTCGGTGTCCTGCTGGACCAACTGCTTGATCTTGTCGGCGATCTTCTTTTCGACGTCGGCGCGGTCCTTGGCGCTCATGGCGGCGATGTCGGATTCCTTGAGTCCCATGGAGGCCAGGATGTTGGCGCGCATGCGCTGCGCCGGGGTCATCTTTGCCCAGCTCAGGAATTCCGAGACGGCGTCATTTGCCGAGGGCAGCCCGCCCGGGCCCGCGCCGGCCACTCCGCCCGAAGCCTTTGTCGCGTAAGGGCTTTGCGCCCCACTGACACCACTGACGCCGCCAATGCTCATCGCCGCCTCCGATACCCTGGCGCGAGCATTGCAACCGGTGGGCCAGGTCCCCGATCAGTGGCCGAGCGCGGCGCGCACCCCGTCGGCGATGCGATGGCCGCCCAGCGCGATGCGCCGCGACCCCAGGCTCTTCACCGTCGCCACATAGTCCGCGACCAGCACCGGGGCGTCCGCCGGCTTGGCCGCCCCCTCGAAGGTCCCGCCGGCGTAGGTTGTCGTCCGGGCCAGCTCCAGGCTCTCGTCCGCCCAGGCCCGGAAGGCCGCACCGTCCGCCGCGCCGGTCAATTCCGCATATTTCGCCCGCGGCCAGTCCGCTTCCAGCCGCAGGCGCTGGGCTTCCACATTGGCGTCGTCGTCGTTGTCGCCGCCGATGGCGTCGTCCCAGTATTCGTGCAGCCCCATGGGCGCCGCGCCCGCCGCCCCGCGCACGAAGTCGATGCTGCCGGCCTGGTCCGTCATCGGGAAGCGGCCGGAGATCAGGTGCGCGGCGTGCAGCGGCTGCTGGATGTCGCCGGCCAGGTGGAACAGCCAGCACAGGGCCACGGCCCGGTCCGCGGGCGCCGCGTAGGCGTCGCGGACGGTGGCCAGGCTCAAGCCGTAGGCCTCGGCCGCCTCGCCCGTGGTCATGGCAAGCAGCGCCGGCGGCGCCTTGGCCGGGTCGGCGGTCGACGGGACGATGCGCAGCCAGTAGTGCCAGGCCGGATGGTCATAGGGCCCGCGCCGGGCGTCGTCGGGCCAGCGCGCCATCAGTTCGAACAGCCGCCGCGACCGCGCCTCGCCGGTCAGGCCCTGCAGCCCGGCCTCGAACCGCGCCTTGTCCGGATGGGCGGCCATGATCTGCTCGACCTGGGCGACCAGGGCCGCGTCCTTGGCCGCCAGGTCGTCATAGGCCACCGCCCCGGTGATCATGTGGCCCTGGTTCGACCAGGCGAGCGCCGCACCCGGCGCGCCCAGCAGCGCCGCCGCCAACGCCCCGACCGCCATCATCGTCCGCACACGTTGCATCGCCGCCTCCCCTCGAACCGTTGTGACAGACCTAGCGGCGTTCGACCGCTCATGAAAGTCGCCGGGCCGCAGGCGGTCACCGCGCTTGACTCCCCCGGCGTCATCGCCGCGCCATGCCGCCAAATCTTCAGGGAGCCCCAGGCCATGGCCAATCCGACCTTCGAGACCCTTCTCTACGACCTGGACGACGGTGTCGCGACCATCACCCTGAACCGGCCGGACAAGCTGAACGCCTTCACCCCCAAGATGATGGCCGAGCTGATCGCCGCCTTCGACCATACCGACGCCGACGACGCCGTGCGCGCCGTCATCGTCACCGGCGCGGGCCGGGCCTTCTGTGCCGGGGCGGACCTGTCGGCCGGCGCGGCCACCTTCGACTACGATCGCAACACCACGCCCGAGCGCGCCGCCAACCGCGTCGGCCAGGTCCAGCGCGACGGCGGCGGCATGGTCACCCTGCGCATCTTCGACAGTCTGAAGCCCGTCATCGCCGCCGTGAACGGCCCGGCCGTGGGCATCGGCGTCACGATGCAGCTCGCCATGGACATCCGCCTGGCCTCCACCACCGCCCGCTTCGGCTTCGTCTTCGCCCGCCGCGGCATCAATCCCGAAGCCTGCTCGTCCTGGTTCCTGCCGCGCCTGGTGGGCATCCAGACCGCCCTGGAATGGTGCTACACCGGCCGCGTCTTCCCAGCCCAGGAAGCTCACGAAAAGGGCCTGGTCCGCTCGCTGCACGAGCCCGACGACCTGCTGCCCGCCGCCCGCGCCCTGGCCCGCGAGATCGCCGACAACACCGCCCCGGTCTCCATCGCCATCACCCGCCAGATGATCTGGCGCATGGCCGGCGCGGACCATCCCATGGAGGCCCACAAGGCCGACAGCCGCGGCATCCAGGCCCGCGGCGCCTCCGCCGACGCCCGCGAAGGCGTCACCTCCTTCCTGGAAAAGCGCCAGCCGAACTACCCCAACAAGGTCTCCACCGACCTCCCCGACATCTGGCCCAACTGGAAGCCCCGCGAATTCAGCTGAGGTTTCCGCTCCCCTTTACGCCCCCTCCGTCACGGCCCGCCGACCGAGCCGCGCCACCTGCCCCGTTCCGCTATGCTCCACGGATGAGGAGAAGACCGAGCGAACCCTTCTCCTCCCCCGCCATCGAGCGGGGGAGGGGGACCGTCGCGCCAGCGGCGCGATGGTGGAGGGGGCGCAAGGCCGCCGCACCGCGCCCGTCCCGTCGCCGCAACCCCGAAACGGAAACGCGCGGTTAACGCTGGCGGCGCGACACTGAGCCTCTGTTGATTCCGAAGGCCGCCCGCCGTCCATGAGCGATCCCGCTCCATTGCCGACCGCCGAAGTGATCGGCCTGGACTCGCGCCGGCCGCCGCCGAAGAACCGCGCGCGCACGGCCCTGATGAAGCGCCTGGCCGACGTGGTCAGCCTGCCCTCCAGCCGGGTGAACACCTTCGAGCGCGCCGTCACCGCCGACCTGCTGGTGGAAATGCTGCGCGACGCCGACTTCGAGGAGCGCGAGCGCGTCGCCCGTCGCCTGGCGTCCCTCACCGAGATCCCCAACAGCCTGGTGCGCCTGATCCTGCGTGACGAATACGACGTCGCCCGCCCCCTGCTGGAAGACAGCGTCTCGCTCAGCGACACCGACCTGCTGGACTGCATCCGCAGCTCCACCGGCGCCCACCGCCGCGCCATCGCCCAGCGCCGGGTGGTCAGCGAAGTCATCTCCGAGGCCCTGGTCGAGGGCGGCGAGACCCTGGTCATCGAGGCCCTGCTGCGCAACGAGGCGGCCCGCTTCTCCCAGGCCGCCATCGAGGCCGTCGTCGCCCTCACCCGCGACTGGCAGCACCTGGCCCCCATGCTCCTCAAGCGCCCGGAGCTTCGCCCCAGCCACGCCTATGTCCTCTTCTGGTGGGCCGAGGCGCCGGCGCGCCGCACCATCCTCCAGCGCTTCGCCGTCTCGCGCGACATCCTCCAGGAAGCCGCCGCCGACGTCTTTCCGCTCGCCGCCGAGGAAGGCTGGAAGGACCCCCTGGCCCGCAAGGCCCTGCAGTTCATCGAACGGCGCCAGCGCAACCGCGCCGCCATCGAGAAGAGCCCCTTCGCCAGCCTCGACGACGCCGTCGCCGCGGCCGAGGCGGGCCTGACCCGCCAGATCGCCGAGGAGATCTCCTACCTGTCGGGCCTAAAGCCGATGACCGGCGCCAAGATCTTCACCGATCCCGGCGGCGAGCCCCTGGCCATCCTGTGCAAGGCCACGGGCCTGCCCAAGGCGGCCGTGCGCCAGCTCTGGAAGGCCATGCGCCGTCCCGAGACCACCGAATCGGGCGAGATCGCGCCGGCCCTGGACCGGGTGTTCACCATCTACGACATGATCGCCGTGGATCGGGCCCAGACGGTGCTCCGCTATTGGAACTGGTCGCTGTCATCGGCCATGACCCCGGCCCTGCTGCACGCCATCCGCGCCCAGGACGACAGCAACCTCGACGAATTCTCTGTGCCGCAACGCGCAGCCATGCTGGCGTTTTCCGCCGATCTGGCGCGCTGAGCGTCAACTGCGCTTACATCGACTCACAGTTTGCAGCTAAGCAGCCACGTCTGAGCGAACGGCATTCTGTGGTTATTCAGCCGACTCGAACGGATAGTGCACAACTAAAATAGAGTCTTCCTTGGCGCTTGTCCGCCTCGGCGAAGTTCTATAAGTGTCCGACCAACGAAGCTTGGAATCGCCCGAGCTTTCACCCATTTCTCGTAGTCTGAAAGAAGAGACGATGGACGATAAGTCGGAAATTATCGAGATGACTGCGGATATCGTGTCCGCCTACGTTGGCAACAACACGATCGCCACGGCCGATCTTCCGGCCCTGATCCAGAGCATCCACCGCGCCCTGACCTCGGTGTCCGGCGGCGTCGAGCCGGTCGAAGTCGCGCCCAAGGAACCCGCCGTTCCGGTCCGCCGCTCGGTCACGCCCGAGTACCTGATCTGCCTGGAAGATGGTCGCAAGTTCAAGTCGCTGAAGCGCCACCTTCGCACCAAGTACAACATGAGCCCGGAAGAGTACCGGGCGAAGTGGGGCCTGGCCAAGGACTACCCGATGGTCGCCCCCAACTACGCCAAGGCGCGCTCCGAGCTCGCCAAGCAGATGGGCCTCGGCCAAGGCGGCCGCCAAGCGGCCCGCAAGCGCCGCTAATCCACACCCCTTCGTATCTGACCATGGCGCCCGCCCTCGAGACCGAGGGCGGGCGTCCTGCGTTCTGGGCCTTGGCCGTCGCGAAATCGCCGTGATCGCGGCCGCCCGGCCGGCAACGGCGCCCTGGCGACGCTAAGTCTCTGGAAACAGACTCATTCTTGACTCTCGTCAGGAAATTTTCCTTCGCGACGCGTTTTCCCCTTGCCCCCGATTCGTTCGTTAAGCGATAGTGAATCGTTGTGATTCCAAGGGGTTGTTAGGGAATCCGAAGATGAGCGTGCAACTGGGGGCCCCGGCGACCGCAATGCGGGCGCACGAGGAGTTGTTTGGGTACTGGGCGGGGCTGCGCAATGGCGCGCGGCTGCCGAAGAGGGCTGACATCGATCCGGAAGGCTTCAAGCGGCTACTGCCGACGGTGAGCCTCATCGACGTCGAAAACGACCCGCGCGACTATCGCCTGCGCCTGGCCGGCACCGGCCTCTATGGGGTCTACGGCGGTGAAATCACCGGCAAGCGCCTCAAGGACATCTACAATTCCGCCTCCGCCGAATATTGGCGCAAGGAACTCGACAAGATCGTCGAGAGCGGCAAGCCCGGCGTCGGCCAGCACAACTTCGCCTGGCGCGGAGCCGCCCACATGACCGTCCTGTGGCTGCGCCTGCCCCTGGCTTCCAACGGCCGCGACGTCGACATGATCCTCGGCTACGACGCCCCCGTCGGCCTCTCCGGCGACCAGTTCAGCGGCATCCGCGCCGCCTGAGTCCGGACTTCCCGGCCGCCGCCCTACAGCCGCCCGGCCGCGTCGCGCCGGATGCGCTCGACCATCGAGAACAGGCCGTTCGACCGCTGCGCCGACAAGGCTCCCGTCAGGCCCAGCTTCTCGAACGCCGCCTTGGCGTCGAACGCCACGATCTCGGCCGGCGAATGGCCGGAATAGAGCCGCAGCAACACCGCGATCAGTCCGCGCACGATGTGGGCGTCGGAATCGCCGCGGAAGACCATCGTCCCCGCCGGCCCCGCTTCCGTCACCAGCCACACCTGGCTGGCGCAGCCGCGCACCTTGTTGGCGTCGGTGCGCTCTTCCGCGCTCAGGGGCGCCAGTTCGCGGCCGAGGTCGATGACATAGCGATAGCGCTCCTCCCAGTCGCCCAGCAGGTCGAATTCGGCTTCGAGGTCGTCGAGCGCCTGGCGGATGGCGTCAGTCATGGGCGGGCTTGGCAAGGTCCTTTGGACCGGGAGGGCTCGCATGTAAGCGGGCGCCGCCCCGCTGGCAACCGCGCCGGATCAGCCGACCGGCAGCGCCACCGTCGCGGTCAGGCCGTGGCCGGGCTCGCTGGCCAGCCGCAGGGTGCCGCGCATGGCCTGGCACAGCAGGCTGACGATGGGCAGGCCCAGGCCCGCCCCCTCGGTGGATCGGGTCAGGGCGCTTTCGCCCTGTTCGAACGGCCTCAGCAAGCGGGGAATCTCGCGCTCGTCGATCCCCTCGCCGTCGTCCTCGATCTGGATTTCCACCCGTCCCAGCCGGGCGACGGCGCTGACGCGCACCTCGCCGCCCTCGGGCGAGAAGGTCACCGCGTTCTGGATCAGGTTGATCAGGATGGTGCGCAGGCCCCGGGGGTCGGCCGTCACGCTGGGCAGATGGCCCTGCTGCGCCACCACCACATTGACCTTCCGCGTCGCGATATCCTCGCGCAGGCTGTCCAGGGCGTCGTCGACGGCGTGATCCAGGGGCTCGCTGACCAGGTTCAGGTCGGTGACATGGCCTTCCAGCCGGGCGATCTCCAGCACCTGGTTCACCAGCCGCAGCAGCTTGTGCCCAGATTGGCGCACGTGCTCGGCGTACTCCTTGTACTGTGGCGAGCCCAAGGGTCCGCAAAGTTCGCTGGCGATGATTTCCGAGAAGCCGATGATGGAGTTCAGCGGTGTGCGCAGTTCATGGCTGACCATGCGCAGGAACGAGCGCTTGGCGTCGTCCAGATTGTTCGGGCGCCGTGTCGCCATCAAAATGGCGTTCTGATCAGCCAAGCTTCTTACCGGGGCGGCCTGAGCCATGGGAGCCGAGCGCCCCGTCGCAGTTGAAAACGAAAACAGCTTAAGGGCCACGCACTTACGAATCCGTTTCTGTCCACAGACGTTCCACTGCGGCGAGTCGCCTGGAGCGTGAGCGCCCTCGCGAGGCCATTGGCGAGCCGCTAGTCTGACCACTCCAATGCAAGGGAATCGCCCACCAGTGCCCAAGGCGGCCAAGAAAGTCCTGTCCCCGACCCAGCGCGCCCTGCGCGACGCGGCCGCCTGGCACGGCGGCTGGATGGTGGCGATGCTGCTGGCTGCGGCGATCACGCCGGTGGCGTCCGATGGCTCGCCGCTGGTGACGGCCCTGGGCGTCGCCGCCCTGCCGGGCTTGGCCGGACTGCTGCTTCCCCGCTACGGCGACCGAATCGAAGCCTCCCTGCTGATCCTCTGGACCATCTGCGCCGGCGGGGCGGTCATGCTGGCCGGCGGCCTGACCGGCCCCTTCGCCATCTGGTCGGTGACGCCGCTCGCGGCTGGCGTGGTCATGGGCGGCGGGCGTCGGCTGCCCGGCGCGGCGGCCCTGTCGGCGGCCATCGCCGCGGCCGTGGTCCTGGCCCAGATGGCCGGCTTCGCCCCGGTCACCGACGCCCACCCGTGGATGGCCCTCTTCGCCCTGGTCAGCCTGGGCCTCGCCCTGGCCGCGGCCCTTCTGATCGTGCGCCGCCGCGACGCCGCCCTCAGCCTCGACGCCGACGACGGCAAGATCGCCGACCTGCTGCACGACCACAGCGTCCTGCTGATCTTCATGGACGCCCAGGGCGCCGTGCGCCGCCGCATGGGCGCGCTGGGCGACATCGTCACCGACGACGACGAGGTCCTGGGCCTGATCCAGCTCGCCGCCGACCCCGTGCCGGTGGCCGAGGCCGTCGCCAGCGCCTTCCGGGTCGGCCACGGCGAGATCGGCTTCGCCCCGGCCCGCGCCGCCGACCGCTGGGTGGTCGCCACCCTGGCCCGCAGCAAGAGCGGCCTCACCGCCGTCCTGCGCGACGCCACCCTGGAACGCGCCCGCGAGGCCGGCCTGGAACAGGCCGCCGCCGACGCCGAGGCCCTCAACCAGGGCAAGTCCCGCTTCCTGGCCAACATGAGCCACGAGCTGCGCACGCCGCTGAACGCCATCATCGGCTTCTCGGACATCATGCGCACGCGCATGTTCGGTCCGTTGAGCGACCGTTACGCCGAATATGCCGGCCTTGTGCACGAGAGCGGCGGCCACCTGCTGGACCTGATCAACGACGTCCTCGACATGTCCAAGATCGAGGCCCAGCGCTTCGATCTGGCGCGCGAGCAGTTCGACGCCCGCGACGCCATCGCCGCCGCCCTGCGCCTGACCCGTGTCCAGGCCGACACCGCCGGCGTCCACCTGCGCGGCGCCCTGCCGCAGTCGGACCTCGAGGTCGACGCCGACCGTCGGGCCATCAAGCAGATCGTCCTCAACCTGGTCTCCAACGCCCTGAAGTTCACCCCCAAGGGCGGCCAGGTCACCGTCACCGCCCGCGCCCAGGGGCCGGACCTCGAGATCGTCGTCTCCGACACGGGCGTCGGCATCGCCACTGACGACCTGGCCCGCCTCGGCCGCCCCTTCGAGCAGGCCGGCGGCAGCGAGCAGCGGGCCCTGGGCACCGGCCTTGGCCTGTCGCTGGTGCGCGCCTTCGCCGAACTGCACGGGGGCTCCATGTCCATCGAGAGCGCCCTGGGCGAAGGCACCGCCGTCACCGTGCGCATGCCCGTGATCCTGCAGGAAGACGCGGCCGCGCCGCCCCCGCCGCTGGCCGCCGAAGCGTCCGCCGCCGCCCCATCGCCGGCCCCGCCGCACGCCAGCCCCAGCCTCGGCCCCAACGTCGTCGCCTTCAAGCCCCAGCGCTGACCCCCTCTTCCCCCGCGACCATCGGGAGTGGGGGAAGTGGCCCGAAGCCAGCGGCGAGGGTCGATGGGGGTCCGTAACACGGTGCGCCAGCGGTTCCGCAATGAGTCTTCGCCGCCGACGCCGCGCTTTGTCCTCTGAAATCAGAGCGCGACACCGGACACTTCCCCCATCGTCGCCCGCCTCCGCTCCGCGTCGGCATTGGCGACACTTCCCCCGCAAGCGGGGGAAGAGGTGAAGCATAAGGTCTCGAACCGCGAACCCCACGACCGAAGGGAACGGGCGAAACGTTCAGCCCTTACCGCGGCCCCGCCGCCAGGAAGGCGCGACCGGCGGCGAAGTCGCCGACTTCCACATAGGCCGTGCGGACCTGATCCCCTGCCCGGCCGGCGAAGACGAACTCCACCGCCACCGACTCGCGCGGATCGAGCCCCGCCAGGAACGCCTCGGCCGTCGCCGGAAAGCGCAGCACCCAGGCGCCCGCCGTCCCCGCCGGCAGGATCTCGCGGCCCGCCGGCGCCCGCCCCGTTGCGCTGAACGCCCGTGTCGCCGAGCGCGGCGGCAACCGCCCCGACAGCGGGATCCGTCCGCGCGCGTCGGCCGTGCGCGGGTCCAGGAACGGCGCGCCGGCCAGGGCCGGGTCGCGCATCACCAGCCGGGCCGCATAGGGCTCGGCCCCATCGGCGAAGGCCGCCACCGCCGCCAGGCCCGGCCCGCCGCGCCCCGCCACCAGGCCGAAGTCCACCTTGTCCCAGCCGGCCCGCTGGGTCTGAACCAGGCGCCAGACGTTGAGGTCCGGCCCCTTGGGCGGGGTGCGATCGGCATGCCACGACGCCGTGTCGCCCGGAAAATCCATGGTCCTGAGCGCGCCATAGCCCTGGAATCCGGCCCGCACCCGCTCGGCGGCCAGCGCCAGGACCCGCGAGGCGCAGGGCGTGGTCATCGCCTTGGCCCGAGCCCGCCCGCCGGTGGCGTCCAGCACGGCCGGCGCCGTCCCCGCCCGCAGCGCCGCGCCGCGCGCCTGCGCCTGCGCCGAGGCCAGGGCCGCCATCAGCGGCGGCGTGAACAGGCCGCAGCGCTGGCCGGCGGTCAGCATCAGCGTCCGCTCATAGTAAAGATCGCCGGCGGCGACCGCCGCCTGGGCCCTGCCGGCGGAAACCATGGCGCCGCCCAGCCCCCCCGACAGGGCCAGCAGGGCGGTCAACAGGGCGCGGGCGCGACTCATCGGGTTGATTCTGGCGACAGCGGCTTTCCGGCGCGTTATCGAAGCTGGGTTCGAGGACCCGCCATCGTGCTCCCTGCCGCTTCTTCCGCCGCCGCCTTCGCCGCCATCTCCCGCGACGGGATCGACTGATGCCCCTTTCCTCCGACATCTGGGTCTATGCCCTCGTCCGCCGCGCCGAACTCGGCGGCGCCTTCGCCACCATCGCGCGCAAGGGCGACGCCCGCGCCGGCGCCGTGCTGGTCAAGCTCTACAACCCCCTGACGCGCGAGACCCATCTCTTCGCCGAGGCCACCCGTGGCGACGGTGAGCGGGTATGGATGGAGCCGGTGGACAGCGCCGTGGAGTCGGACCTCGACGCCTATGTCGCCCGCGCCCAGCGCATCGACCCGGACCTGTGGGTGGTCGAGATCGAGGACAAGCAGGGTCGCCACTTCTTGGTCGAACCCGTCGAAAAGCGTTAACCCGTTTCCTAAACGGCCGGGAAAGCGCGCCGGGGCTAGGGTGCCGCCACTCTCCCCTGACCTTTCGACGGACCGGCGGCCAAATGCTCTTCCTGATGAACGACGTGGTGCTGAACCTGGACGAGGTCTCTCCCTCCCCCCGGGCCACCGCCTGGCGCTACCGCCGCCTGTCCCTGGACTTCATCACCGACCTGGGCGCCGAGCTGTTCTCCGAGCACCCGCTGATGCACGTCCACGCCCCGGAACGCGCCGCGCGCCTGGCCGCCATGATCATGGCCAAGGACGCCGCCATCAACGCCGCCCTGTTCGTGGCCCCGTCCTTTAACTGCCCGCCCGAACAGGTCAGCGTGCGCCTGACCACCATCAGCCTGGAAATGATGGGCCAGCTCTACCAGCGCCAGCAGCTCGGCAAGCTGACCAACCTGGAAGCCGACCGCCACGTCTGGCGCCGCCTGGCGGCGTAGCGGGCTGGCGCTGGTTCTGCCCCGCACCCTGTGGCTTCCGTCCCGTCCGGGAGGGACCGCCATGGCCCGCCAGGCGTAGACGCCGTCCTGTGGGGCGCCTCGATCATCGGCTTCGGCCGCTACGCCTGCACCTACGACAGCGGCCACTCCGGCGAGATGTGCCGCATCGGCTTTTCGCCCCGCAAGGCCCAGCTCGTCTTCTATCTCGGTTCGGAGCTGCCCGGCCGCGGCAGCCTCCTGGCTCGCCTCGGCAAGCACAAGACTGGCAACGGCTGCCTCTACCTGAACCGCCTTTCCGACGCCGACCCGGCCGTGCAGCGCGAACTGGTGGCGGCCTCCTGGGCCTGGCGCGCCGCCAAGCGCTGACGCACCGCATTTGCGTCCGGCGCCCCCGCGCGCTATCGCCCCCGCATGTCAGCCAACACCCCCGCCGCCGAGGCCGCCCGCCGGCGCACCTTCGCCATCATCAGCCACCCCGACGCGGGCAAGACCACGCTCACCGAGAACCTGCTGCTGGCGGGCGGCGCCATCCGGGCGGCCGGCGCCGTGCGCGCCCGCGGCGAGCAGCGCCGCACCCGGTCGGACTGGATGAAGATCGAGCGCGAGCGCGGCATCTCCGTCTCGGCCAGCGTCATGACCTTCGATCACGCCGGCCTGATGTTCAACCTGCTGGACACCCCCGGCCACGAGGACTTCTCGGAAGACACCTACCGCACCCTCACCGCCGCCGACGCCGCAGTCATGGTGCTGGACGCCGCCAAGGGCATCGAGCCCCAGACCCTGAAGCTGTTCGAGGTCTGCCGCCTGCGCGACATCCCCATCGTCACCCTGATCAACAAGATGGACCGCGAGGCCCAGGACCCCTTCGAGCTGCTCGACGAGATCGGCTCCAAGCTGGCGCTGGACCCCGCCCCCCTCTATTGGCCCGCCGGCTCGGGCAGCCGCTTCAAGGGGATGCTCGACCTGCGCCGCAAGCAGTTCCTGCCCTTCCAGCGCCATTCCAACGAACACCCCGCCGCCGTCGCCGCCAACTCCAACGCCATCGTCACCTACCTCGACCCCGAGGAGCAGGCCGAGATGGAGGAAGGCGCCATGCTGGTCACCGAGGCCTCCAAGCCCTTCGACCCGCAGTCCTTCCTGGAAGGCCACATGACGCCGGTGTTCTTCGGCTCGGCCCTGCGCCACTTCGGCGTCGACCAGTTGCTCGAAGGCCTGGGCGCCTACGCCCCGCCGCCCAAGCCGGTGGCCGCCACCCGGGGCGGCGAGCCCACCCACGTCGCGCCCGGCGATCCGGAGGTCTCCGGCTTCGTGTTCAAGATCCAGGCGAACATGGACCCCAACCACCGCGACCGCATCGCCTTCGTCCGCCTCACCTCCGGCAAGTTCCAGCGCGGCATGAAGCTCAAGGTCCAGAACACCGGCCGCCAGATGAGCGTCAACGCCCCGATCATGTTCTTCGCCTCCGACCGCGAACTGGCCGAGGAGGCCTTCGCCGGCGACGTCATCGGCATCCCCAACCACGGCGTCCTGCGCGTCGGCGACAGCCTGTCGGAGACCGGCCAGCTGCGCTTCGCCGGCCTGCCCAACTTCGCCCCCGAAATCCTGCGCCGCGTGCGGGTCAAGGACCCGCTCAAGGCCAAGCACCTCAAGAAGGCCCTCGAAGGCCTGGCCGAGGAAGGCGTCACCCAGCTTTTCCGCCCCATGATCGGGGCCGACTTCGTGGTCGGCGCCGTCGGCCAGCTGCAGTTCGAGGTGATGGCCGACCGCCTGGGCGGCGAATACGCCCTGGACGTGATCTTCGAGCCCGCCCCCTATTCCGAGGCCCGCTGGCTGTCGGGCGAGCGCGCCGACATCGAGGACTTCGCCGGCAAGCACCGCACCTCCATGGCCCAGGACATCGACGAACAGCCCGTCTACCTGGCCAAGTCGGCCTGGGACATCAACTACGTCGCTGAACGCTTCCCCAAGGTCCGCTTCGAACGGACCAAGGAACGGGCGTAGACATCGAAGCTCCTCCCCTTTGCGCCCCCTCCACCATCCGGCTGCGCCGGACGGTCCCCCTCCCCCGCTTTGCGGGTGAGGAGAAGGTCAGCGCCGACGCCACTCCTCACCCGCCCAACGAGGCGGGGGAGGTGGATCGTCGCCACCGGCGACGAGACGGAGGGGGCGCAAAGGGGAGGGGGTGCAAGGCCTCCCCCCTATCGCTTCCTGGCCGCGAGCGCCGCTGCTACGTCCCACATCCCCTGCGCAGCGCCGTCCGGATCGGCCATCACCTCCGCGGCAGGTACTCGCAGCACTGTCAGCCCAAGCCCAAGCATGTAGGCGTCCCGTCGGGCGTCATGCGCCTCCTGCGCGGCCTCGCTATGCGACGCGCCGTCGATCTCGACGACTAACTTGGCCGCCGCGCAGTAGAAGTCGGCGACGTAGGGGCCGACAGGGTGCTGGCGCCGGAACGACAGGCCTTGGTCCCGCGACCTCAGCCGCACCCAGATCAGCACCTCCGGCGGCGACAGGGCGCGCCGCAGCCGCCTGGCGCGTCCGTGCGTTTGGCTGGATGACCGCATAGGTTGAGACTAGCGGCCTTGCGCCCCCTCCACCATCCGGCTTCGCCGGACGGTCCCCCTCCCCCGCTTCGCGGGTGAGGAGAAAAGCTTCACCCGACCTCCTCCTCCCCCGCCCATCGAGGCGGGGGAGGGGGACCATTTGGCGAGCCGCCAAATGGTGGAGGGGGCGCAGGGCCGCCACGCGAACGTCGCCCCATCTCCCCGAGAATCTCCCGTTAACGATATGGTAAGATTAATAACTTGTTAAAACGAACGGCTCCGGCTTTGCTGTGTTCCTGGTGAAGCCATGAGGGTGTGTCCCGCCATGGCGCGCAATTCGCCCAGGGAGCGACCCAGCAGATGTTCGAGTTCGGTCGGGAGTTGAAGCGGCTGTTCGGGGGCGAGACGTTCGCGCCGCACAAGGACGGTCTCACCGGCGGCGACGCCGCCCTGATGGAACTCCTGACCCTGAAGATGCTGGGCGACGAGGCCAAGGCCGCCGACGTCGCCGCCGGCCGCGTCGGCGAAAAGGACCGCGCCGCCCGCGAGCTCTCCGCCGCCGCCCTCTGGCGCGAGGTCGCCCGCCGCTCAGGCGACGCCGTGGCCCTGCGCCGCGCCGCCGCCACAGCCGAGAGCGCCGCCGCCCGCTTCGAGACCGAGAAACGCGCCGAGGGCTGGGCCCGCGCCCGGGTCGAACAGGCCCGCTCAGCCCTGCTGGGCGCCGAGCTGTTTGGCGACGAGGGCCTCAACGCCGCCGCCGAGGTCGCCTTCGAGAGCGCCGCCAAGAGCACGAGCCTCGCCGGTGTCCTCGCCGCCGCCGGCCTCGCCACCGTGGCCGCCCGCCGGGTGCTGGCCCAGGGCGACGCCGCCGCCGTGCGCGCCGCCGCCGCCGCCTTCGACGCCCCCATCGCCGCCCTGGACGCCGCCGCCCGCCGCGAGGGCGCCTTCAAGGTCGCCGCCGCCGAGACCCGCGCCGCCCGGGCCGATCTCCTGGCCGCCGCCGGCCAGCGCCTGCACGACGCGTCCCTGGTCCGCGCCGCCATCGCCGAGCTGGAAGCCGCCGCCGCGCGCCTGCAATCCACCTACGAACCCCTCACTTGGTCGCGCATCGAGGCCCAGCGGGCCGGCTGCGGCGTGGTCCTGGGCGACCTGCTGGGCGACGTGGGCATGATCGCCGACGCCATCGGCGCTATGGCCGACGGCCTGGAGGACCAGCCCCGCGACCACAGCCCCCTCGACTGGGCCCGGGGCCAGGCCGCCCTGGCCCTCGCCCTGCAGACCCTCGGCGAGGCCGGTCTCAGCGAGCAGGCCTTCGAAAAGGCCGTCACCGGCTTCGACCGCGCCGCCATGGTGTTGAAGCATGCCCCCGGCCTCGCCCTGCGCGCCGTAGTGGCCAGCAACCGGGCCGTCTGCCTGGCCCGCTGCGCCGAGCTGACCGGCGACCTCACCATCCTCGACGCCGCCGAGATGGCGTTCAAGGCCGAGCTGGCCGCCGCCCCGCACCGGCGCGACCCCGTCGCCTGGGCCCTCCTGCAGGTGCACCTCGGCCGTCTCTACGAGGCCCGGCTGGAGATCACCGGCCGTGACCGCGGCGAGCGCGCCGCCGCCGCCACCGCCTTCGACGCCGCCCTCGACGTCTTCGCCGACGAAGGCCTGCGCTCCCTGGCCGACGTCGCCGCCCAGGGCCTGAAACGCCTGCGCGCCCTGCCCGTCGCCTGAGACGGGTGGGCGGGACGCGCTCAGAGCTTCAGACCCGTCTTCAGCAGGTCGACGCATGACTGGGATTTGCTGGCGATCAGCTGCTTCAGCTTGGCGGCATTGTCGGCGAGCAGCTCGGAATGGGTCAGGGCTGCCGGCGTCTTCTGGCTCTTCAGGAAGCAACGCGCCTTGGCGACGACCGTCCCGTTCGACGTGTCGATGATCCGCACCCGATCCATGAACATCAGGTCGAAGTGCGTCCAATCGAACGAGAAGTAGATCAGGTTCAAGCCCGGCGGCTCGACGTCCACGACGTAGCGCGCGCCATTGGACTGCGCCGCCAGATCCGAGCCCTTGGCGAGGGTCCAGAGATGATCGTCAAGCAACGGCGACGAGGCCACCTTCGCGCCGTGCGCGGCAGCATAGGCGGCGGCAATCTCGCGGGCCATGTCGCCCGAGGGGTCCGTGATGTCGTTGTTGACGACGATGTCGTGTCCTGCCGCGATCTCGGCCACGGTGCCGACCAGGGCGAAGGCTGCCTTGCCCGGCGTCGAGTCGATCAGGACCGGCGGCTTGGTGTGTTTGACGTAGCCGACCATCGGGCCCTGCTCAGCCACCGCGGAAGGCGTCGCGGCCGGCTGTGGCGCGACGGCGGGTTGGCTCTCGGCCGGCCCTGTGACGGGCGCGGCCCCCGTGGCCGGCGTGGCCGCCTGCGCCGGAGCGGCGGATGCATCCAGCGGCGCTGTGGACCCTGCCGGGCCCGCAGAGGCTGACGCGGCCTGCGCGGGAGCCGCCAGGGCCGGCGGAGCATCCGAGGCCAGGGCGGCCCCGGCCGGCGCCAGGCTGAGACTGCAAGCGACCGCCCAGACGGCCACATTGAAGCGGCGACTCATGATCCTGCCCCCCAAGGTTGATGAACGCCAATATGCACCACCCCCTCGACCGATCAATCTGGACATGATCCGGACATGCCTTCGCGACTTGTTCGCCCCAACACTCTCCTGAACGCCGCCTGAACCGCCGGAACGGCGCCCGTTCAGGTGGGCTGGTCAAACTGGGCCCCGCGTCTCGATGACGCCAGCACAGGAGATCGGACATGCTCAAGCCCCTTCTCGTCGCCGCCGGCCTCGCCGCGCTGGCGCTTCCGGCGGCCGCCTCGGCCCAGGCCTGGGGCGGCGGCGACTACGGCCGGCCCGGATATGGCGGCGGCTACGGCTTCGCCGGCTATCCCCAGTTCCGCGATGAGAAGGCGCACATCCGCGCCGAGATCCGCGAAGGCCTGAACGAGGGCTGGCTGGACCGTGACCAGGCCGGCGATTTCGGCCGCCGTCTACAGTGGGTCCAGCGCCGCGAGGCGCGCGAATACCAGGAACACGGCTGGTCTTTGTCCGACTGGGATCAGCAACGGATCCGCGCCAGCTTGGATCAGATCGACCAGGCCATCGACCAGGCGCGGGACGCGGGCGACGACGGCGATCGGTTCTAGGAGGCGTCCAGCGCCTCGCCCCAGGGTCGCCTCGCCCCAGGGTCGCCTCGCCCCAGGGTCGCCTCGCCTCAGGGTCGGGCCGCCGGACGTCGAAACTTGGCCTGGGCGGAACAACCCTGGCCGTGAGACGTTCGGCTCATTGCCCCGGGGCCGGCGCCGTCAGGCCCTTTCCACGCCGTCGCCGCGGTCGTCGCCGGTTGTCACATATCAAGGCGCCTTGCGACCAGATCGCTACAGGACGCCCAACAAGTCGGATTCTTTGGAGGAACCCCGGATGAACAACAGCCTTCCCCTCGCCGCCTGCGCCGCAGCGCTTGTCTGCGGCCTGGCGGCCGAATCGGCCAACGCCCAGCCCTACCCCAATCAGGGCTATCCCAATCAGGGCAGCTATCAGGGTCAGGGCGCCTATCAGGGCGGTCAGTACCAGACCCGCTCCAACCCCTATGACGACGCCTATCGGGCCGGCTATCGCGCCGGCTACCAGGCCGGACGCCAGCGGGGCCGCTATGACGACCAGCCCGGTCCGGCCAACTACTATGGAAACGCCGACCCGAACCAGCGCTGGCGCCAGCGCTATGGCCAGACCTACAGCTACAACGACGACCGCTATTACCAGGAATGCCGCAACAAGCCCGACCCGGGCGGCGTCATCGCCGGCGCTCTGATCGGCGGCCTCCTGGGCAACGCCATCGGCGGACGCGGCAGCCGGACCGGCACGACCATCGCCGGCGTGGTGGTCGGCGGCGCCATGGGCGCGGCCCTGACCAGCCACCTCGACTGCGAGGACCGCAGCTACGCCTACAAGGCCTATTCCGACGGCTTCAACTCCGGCCGTCCGAACAGCAACTGGCAATGGGACAACCCCAATAACGGCCACTACGGCGACTTCCGGGTCGGTGACTACTACAACGACCAGGACGGCTTCCGCTGCGCCAACTACACCCAGCAGATCTGGGTCGACGGCACGCCCCAGGCCGCCAGCGGCCGCGCCTGCCGTCAGCCCGACGGAACCTGGGCGATCGTGGGCTAGCCCCTGCCGCCCCGCCTCTCCGTCCAACCCCGAAAGCTCGAGCTCTCAGGAGAACTTCATGCGCTCCAACCTGTTCGCGGCCTCCGCCGCCATCGTCACCGGCCTCGTCATCGCCTGCGCGGCCGCCCCCGCCCTCGCCCAGGACGCTGGTCCCGCCAAGGTCGGCCAGACCTCGGCCGGTCCGACCCTGACCACCCCGGATGGGATGACCCTCTACACCTACAATCGCGACATGGTCGGCTACTCCAACTGCAACGGAGCCTGCGCCACCGCCTGGCCGCCGATGGCCGCGGCCGCCGACGCCAAGGCCGTCGGCGACTGGACGATCATCATCCGCGATGACGGCAAGCATCAGTGGGCGTTCAAGGGCAAGGCCCTCTACACCTTCGTCAAGGACGCCAAGGCCGGCGACGCCACGGGCGAAGGCGCCGACAACGGCAAGTGGCACGTCGCCAAGCCCTGACGCCCGGGTCTTGAGGTCCTGACGCCGGCGCGCCGCCGCCCCCGGGGTGGCGGCGCGACCGCGCGTCCGGTTGCCGAGACGAGGCGACTCGATCAGGCTGGGCGCTCAAGGTTCGCGAGCGAACGGCGGCTCCGGGGATCTTCCGCCAACGGCCGGCATCATCAGAACCATGGCCACGGGGCTTGCGCGCCATCTGCCGATCCTGGAATGGGGCCGAGGCTACGGCCGCTCCACCCTGACCGCCGACCTGGTGGCCGCCGCGGTGGTCACCGTCATGCTGATCCCCCAGAGCCTGGCCTACGCCACCCTGGCCGGCCTGCCGGCCCAGATGGGGCTCTACGCCTCCATCGCGCCCCTCGCGGCCTATGCCCTTCTTGGGACCAGCCGCACCATGGCCATCGGCCCCGTTGCGGTGGTGTCCCTGATGACGGCCTCGGCGGCCTCGCGCGTGGCCGCCCAGGGTTCGCCGCAATACGTCCAGGCCGCCCTGATCCTGGCCCTCCTGTCCGGCGCCATGATGCTGCTCATGGGTCTCCTGCGGATGGGGGGCCTCGCCAAGCTGCTCTCCACCCCCGTGGTCAACGGCTTCACCGTCGCCTCCAGCGTGATCATCGCCGCCAGCCAGATCGGGGCCCTGCTCGGCGTCAAGACCTCGGGCCAGACGCTCTACGCCATCGGCCACAGCCTCGCCGCGCGCCTGGGCGGCTTCAATCCCTGGACGGCGATCATCGGCGCCGGCGCCGTCGTCTTCCTGTTCTGGATCCGCCAGGGGTTGAAGCCCCTGCTGATGCGGCTGGGGCTGGGCCCCGCCGCGGCCGGCCTCGTGGCCAAGGCCGGGCCGGTCCTGGCCATCGTCGCCTCCACCCTGGCGGTGACGACCTTCGGCCTCGCCGGCCGAGGCGTCGCCACCGTGGGCGCCATCCCTGTCGGCCTGCCGCCCCTCACGCCGCCGCCCGCCGCCGGGCCTCTCTGGCTGCAGCTGGTCCTGCCCGCCCTGTTCATCAGCATCATCGGCTTCGTCAGCTCCATCTCGGTGGCCCAGGCCCTGGCCGCCCGCCGACGCCAGCGCATCGACCCCAGCCAGGAACTGGTTGGCCTTGGCGTCGCCAACGTCGTGGCGGCCCTGACGGGCGGCTTTCCGATCACCGGCGGCTTCGCCCGTTCGGTGGTCAATTTCGACGCCGGCGCCGAGACCCCCGCGGCCGGCGCCTTCACGGCGGTCGGCCTGGCGTTGGCCGCACTGCTGCTGACGCCGCTGCTCTTCTTCCTGCCCATCGCCACCCTGGCGGCCACCATCGTGGTGGCGGTGCTCAGCCTCATCGACGTCGCCGACATGGCCCGCGTCTGGCGCTATTCCCGGCGCGACTTCGCGGCCATGGCGGCGACCATCGCGGTGACCATGGTTGTCGGAGTCGAGGCGGGACTGGCCACGGGGGTGGGCCTGTCCATCCTGCTCTATCTTCACCGGTCGTCGCAGCCGCATGTGGCCGTCGTGGGCCAGGTTCCGGGCAGCCAGCACTTCCGCAATGTCGACCGCCACGACGTGATCACGGCGCCGAATGTGCTCACCCTGCGCATCGATGAGAGCCTCACCTTCACCAACGCCGCCTGGCTCGAGGAAATGGTCCTGGGCCTGATCGCCCGGCAGCCCGCCGTCCGCGACGTGGTTCTGATGTGCTCGGCGGTAAACGCCATCGACGCCTCGGCCCTGGAAAGCCTCAAGGCCCTCAACGCCACCCTGCGCGACGCCGGCGTGAAGCTGCACCTGTCGGAGGTCAAGGGCCCCGTCATGGACCGCCTGAACCGCGCCGCCTTCACCGAAGCGCTCACTGGCCGGGTCTTCCTCAGCCAATATGAAGCCTTCCGCGCCCTTGCCCCCGGCGTCTGCGACAGCCGCGCCCTGGACCTCGCCCAGAACATCGAGGGCGAAGGCATCTGACCGCTCCCCTCTTCCCCCGCGACCATCGGGAGTGGGGGAAGTGTCGCCTAAGCCGTAGGCGGGCGACGATGGGGGTCCGAAACTTAGGTGCGCGATCGGCCCCGCAATCGGACGCCGACATCGACGCTGCGCTTAGTCCTCTCAAGCAAGAGACCGTCCCCGGACACCTCCCCCATCGTCGCCCGCCTCCGCTTCGCGTCGGCATTGGCGACACTTCCCCCGCAAGCGGGGGAAGAGGTGCAGCCCTTCGCCTCCGTGTGCTCCGTGTGCTCCGGGGTCCAAACCCGAACCTGTCAGCGGGCCGAGACCCATTTGCCTGGGTGCCGGCCTTCGCCGGGATGAACGGGGGTGGGGGAAGGGCGCGAACGCGTTCGTGGGGTTCGTGTCGTTCGTGGACGGCGATATGCCGCCCGCGACGCGGCCCTACGCCGCCAGGTCGCCCGTGGACCGGCGCATGCGCCAGAAGCGCAGCGTGCGCTGGGCCGATTCCTTGGGCAGTTCGCTGTAGAGTTCGCCGTATTCGCGCGCCCGGCCCATGGCGTTGGCGTCCTTGTCCAGCACCAGCACCGCGAAGGTCAGGAACAGGGAACGGTCGAAATCGGCCGCCTTGCAGACGATGGCCAGAGCGTCCAGCTCCCGCCGGTCGAGTATCCGCCGGGCGGTATGGAAGTCGATGCCGGCCTGTTCGGCCAGGGCGATCATGAACTTGGTGGTCTCGCGGTTGCGCAGCATGCCGGCCAGCACCGGCGGGGTGATGGCGCGCTTGGCCAGCATCTGGCGCACGGCGCGCTCGGCGTCCTGGTAGTCGGCCGGCAGGGCCCCGTCGCGGGCGGCCACCGACTTGCGGCCAGCGGCCAGGGCGGCCTCGAGCTGGGCCGGATCGACGGCGGCGTTGCGCTCCAGGATCTTGTTGCGCAGCCGCGCCTCGACCACGAAATACATCTCGTTGAGCAGGTCGATGGGGAGTGACGAACGGTCCAGCACCGCCTCGTGCAGGTCGGCGTTGACCACCGCCCGGTCGACCACCGTCTCGTGCGCCTGGCGCGACAGGGCCGCGCCGTCGTTGCGCAGCAGCACGCCCAGCGTGGTGTCGTCGGCCCGCTCGACGATGACGTCGCTGACCCGCTCGGGAACCGCGGCCCGCTGCGAGATGGCCTTCAGATGGTCCTGGCCGTGGCTGCGGGCCACATGGATCAGGTCGTCCTCGCTCAGCGCCGTGGAGGTGCGCAGGATCGGCGCGGCCACCCCGATGGAGTCGCCGGCCAGGGTCCGCAGCAACCGCTTGGGCGCCGCCGGCTGGGGCGCCACCTGCTCGGCCAGCTCGACACGAACCTGTTCCTCCATCTCGCCGGCGAGCTGGGTCAGGATGTCGTCGAACAGCAGGGCCTCGGTCTCGTGGTGGTCGTCGACCCCGGCGAAGAACAGGTTCGTCACCTCGCGCAGCAGCTCCCGCCGCCGCTCGCTGGACGGCTCCTTGGCCAGGTCGATGAGGTCGCGAAGTTTGGACATGGGCTTAGAAGATCGTGCTCGCCTGAGGCTTGCGGGGTTTGTCGGGCGCGCCGTTGGCGTCGTCGCCGGCGACACCGTTCGGCGTGGCCGTGGCGCCGGGGGCCGTGGCGGTCTGGTCCGGTCCGATCAGCACCGGCGGGCGGGCGGCGGGCAGGGCCACCGGATCGGGGGTGTCGCCGTAGTCGCGGTGCAGGGAATAGAAGCGCGCCTTCACCGGCGCGGCCGGCGGCGCCGGCGGCGGAGCGACCATCGCCACCTGGGTCTGGGCGGCGGGCGTGGCGGGCGTCGCTTGCGCCGAGGTCACGGCCTGAGGCGGGGCGGCCGGCTTGCCGGCGCTCGCCGTCTGGATGGGGGCGCGGGCCTGCGGCGCGGGCTTGGCCGGGACAGGCGCGGCGGGAACGGGCTTGGACGGCGCCGCGGTCGCCAGGGCGACTGCCGGGGCATGGGCCGGCGGCGCGGCGGCGGCGGACCGGACCGGCGCGGGCGCTGTGGCCGCGCGGGCCGGAGCAGGCCCGGCGGCGTCGATGGGCGTGCGGCGCGGCAGCACGGGCTCCGGCTGGGCGGCGGCCTGCACGATCGGGCGCTGGGCCGGCGCCAGGACCTGGGCTGGCGGCGGGGCGGCGCTGGCGCCATAGAGGCTTTGGGGCAGCGTGGCCGGACGCGGCGTGGCGGGCGGCGGCGACGGGGCGGGAGCCTGGCGGGTCTCGTAGCGCTGGGACTCCGGCGGAACCGGCGCGGCGGCGGCCTGTCGCGCCGGCTCGGCGGGGGCGCGGTGGACACCCCCCTTGCTCGACCAAGTCAGCATGCGGCCGTGATAGCCCGAGGCCTGGGCGGCCACGCTCGCCTCTTCACGGGCGACCGAATCCGGAGTGGGATAGCTGACGACGGCCGGGGCCTGGGCCGCCCCGCGCGGGGGCGTCGGCGGGCCATAGCGATCCTGGGCAGGTTCGGCCGCGTGCGCGCCCACCGGCAGGCCGGTGGCGGGCAGGGCGGCGAGGACGAGCGCCAGGGCGAGTCGCATTTTGGGTTCCGAGTGACGAAGCTCCAGCCATCGGAATACGGTGCGCGGCTTAATCTGCCGCTAACGACCCCGCCACCAGATGAGCGCGCGGCGCTCCAGCACCTGAAAAAGCGTGTGCAGCGCCCCGCCCATCACCGCCAGCACCAGGAGAGCCGCCATCATCTTGTCGGTCTGCAGGTGGTTTCCCGCCTCCAGAATGCGCCAGGCAAGGCCCTGGGAGCCGCCTGAGCCGGCCGCGAACTCGGCCACCACCGCCCCCACCAGCGATAGGCCCACTGCGACCTTATGTCCTTCGAGCAGGAACGGCACCGCCGACGGGATCAGCAGCCGCGTCAGTCTCTGCCAGCGCGTCGCGCCATAGAGGTCGAACAGCCGCTGCAGATCCGGGTCCGCCGAGCGCAGGCCGCTGACCGCGCCGGAATAGATCGGGAAGAAGGCCACCACCACGGTCAGGGCCACCACCGCCGTCTTGGGATGGTCGATGCCGGCCCAGATCTGGAACAGGGGCGCGAGCGCGATCACCGGCGTCACCTGAAGCGCCACGGCCAGCGGCCGCACGGCCCGCTCGAAGACCCCGTTCAGCGCCGCCGCCAGGGCGATCGTGCAGGCCGTGACGCTGGCCACCGCCAGCGAGATCAGCGCCATGGCGAAGGTGTTCCACGCCGACTGCGCCAGGAGGGCGGTGTTCTTGCCCAGCGCGAGCACCACCAGGGACGGCGGCGGCAAGCGGTAGATCGGCACGCCGGTCCACCGGCATGCGGCCTCCCAGGCCGCCAGCAGCAGGGCGATCAGCGCCAGGGGCGCCAGGACGGACACGACCCGGTTCACGCCGCCCCCCGCATCGCCACGGCGAGCTGGTTCGACACCGCCTCGGCCGCCTGCCGGAAGGGCTCGGTGGCGCGAAAGCCCGCCGGCCTGGGCGTCGGCGCGTCGATGGAGGTCTCGCCGCCCAGGGTTCCCGGCCCGGAGGTCATCACCAGCACCCGCGAGGCCATGTAGATGGCCTCTTCCACATTGTGCGTCACGAACACGATGGCCGGCTTTAGCTCGGCCCACAGGGTCAGCAGATCGTCGGCCAGGGCCCGGCGCGTGATCTCGTCCAGGGCCGCGAAGGGCTCGTCCAGCAGCAGCACCTTGGGCCGCGTCACCAGGGCCCGAGCCAGGCTGACGCGCATGGCCATGCCGCCGGAAAGCTGCGCCGGCTTGGCGCCCCTCGCCGCGCCAAGGCCCACCGCCTTCAGCGCCTCGCCGGCCCGGCTCCGCGCCTCGCCCTTGTCGACGCCGGCCAGATCCAGGGGCAGGGCGACGTTGGCGGCGGCGGTCAGCCAGGGGGCCAGGGTCGGCGCCTGGAACACCACCGAGGTCTCGCCCCGACCCGCCGCGCGCCGGACCGTCCCGCGAGTCGGCCCCTCCAGCCCGGCCAACAGGCGAAGGGCCGTGGATTTGCCGCAGCCGGACGGCCCGACCAGGGCGACAATTTCGCCCTCGCCCACCGTCAGGCTGATCGGCCCCAGCGCGCGGCCGCGCCCCGGGTAGTCGACCTCGACGGCCTCCAGAGATGCGGCGACCGCGCTCGTCACTTGCCGGCGGTCGCCTTGGGCAGCAGGTCCAGGGTGTAGGCGGTCTTGTAGTCCAGGGTCTTGGGATAGACGCCCTGCTGCGAGGCGACCTGGAAGAACCGGGCCCAGCGGGCGTCGCTCATGGCCCCGATCCCGTCGCCGGAGTCGACGATGCCGTTGGCCTTCATCTTCTCGCGCGCCTGGGCCAGGACGTCCTCGGTCATCTCGGGATTGTCCTTCAGGATCAGGGCGTCGGCCGGCCGGGGGTCGCCGTGCAGATAGGCCTGCCAGCCGGCCGCCGTGGCCTCGATGAAGGCCTTGACCGCCGCCGGGTTCGACTTGATCAGCGAGTCCGGCGCCAGCACCATGGCCGCGTAGCCCGGGTAACCCTCGTCGGCCAGCAGGAACACCGCCGGCTTCAGGTGGGCCTCCTTTTCGATCGTATAGGGTTCGGAGGTCAGGTAGCCCTGCTGGACGATGCGCTTGTCGGCCAGGAACGGGGCGTTGTTGAAGTTGTACTTGCGGATCTGGTCGTCGGTGAACCCGTACTTCGAGCGCAGCCACACCCAGAACGCCGTCACCGAGGCGTCCGACAAGAGGATCGGGTGGCCCTTCATGTCCGCGATCTTGGCGATGCCGGCGTCCGGGTGGGCGATCAGCACCTGCGGGTCCTTCTGCATGAAGGCGGCCACCGCCTTCACCGGCACATGCTCGTTGGCCAGGTTCATGACCACGAAGCTGTTGGAGCCGATGCCCATCTCCACCGCGCCCGAGGCCACCAGTTGCGGCACGTTCACCCCCGGCCCGCCGGGGACGATCTTCACGTCCAGGCCGCGCTTGGCGTACTCGCCGTTGGCCAGGGCCTCGTAGAAGCCGCCGTGCTCGGCCTCGGCCCGCCAGTCCGTGGCCAGGCGGATCGTGGTGCGGCCGTCGGAGGACGCGGCGGGCTTGGACGCCGGGCCGCAGGCGGCCAGCAGGGCCGCCAGGGCCATGGCGGCGACGGTGAGCACTCTCATCTTGGTGAAATCCCCCGGAAGTCCCTTGGCGCAAGGGGGCGGACGTTAGGCCGCGCCGCCGCTCAAGCCAAGTCGCCGGCGCGCGGATTGCCGCCGCTGGCCCGCACGGCCAACAGGCCGGCGACACGTTCGGCCGCCTGGGCGCGCTGTCGGCTGCTCCGCGCCGAGCGGTCGCGCCAGACCAGCAGCCGGCGCAGACGGTTCTGGTCGGCCAGGGCGGTGCCGGTGGCGACGCCGCTGACCAGGATGGCGGCCACGAAGGCCTCCGCCAGGCGCACCTCGCCGGCGAAGTCCAGGTTGCGCGCCAAGGCGGCGGGGCCGTGGCCGAGAAGGGTCAGCGGCAGGGCGACGCCGCCGACCACGAACCCGGCCAGGGCGGCGCCGGGCGGTCCGAGGCGGAAGGCGATGAAGGTCACGGCCGGAAAGATGATGAAGAACAACGGCAGCGCCGTCTGCATGAACACCGCCGCGGTCAGGGCCGCCAGCGCCAGGAACAGGCCCGCCGTCTCGATCCAGCTCCGGTGGAAGTCCCGGTACTGGCCGAACCGAGCGGCCAGCAGCAGGCCCGGCAGCACCACCGCCATGCCCATGCCTCCGGACACCAACCAGTCACGCCAGACGTCGGTGAACGGGCGAGGCGAGATGGCCATTTGGGCGATCGCCGCCGCCAGTCCGCCCAGGGTCGCCGACGGCGCCACGGCGAAGATCAGGATGCGGGTCAGCCGGACGATCCCCAGACGGCGGGCGCCGATGCCGCAAAACCGCTGGGTCAGCAACGCCGCCAACACCATCTCGCCGGCGTTGATCGTGGAGGTCACCGCCACGCGGGCCAGGCCGTGTCCCGCGACTATTCCCAGCCCGAACTGGCTGGCGACGCAGGCGGCGAGCACCGCCAGGCTCCACGGCCTGGGCAGGATCAGCAGGGCTCCGACCGCAAAGCCATTGGCGGTCCAGATCGCCGAACCGGCGCCGGCGTCATGGCTGAGGAACATGCTCATGGCGACGCTGCCGGCGAACGCCGCCCATAGGACGGCGGCCATCAGGCCGTTACGGGCGATCCTTGTGCGGTCCATCCCCCTCAGGTCCCCGAGGCGATAAGGCGAAGGTACGCCATTTCTCGGGGCCGGGGACAGGTTTGCGCCGGTTCAGGGCCTCATGCGACGGCGCGCCGCACGGCCTCGGCTTCGGCCGCGTGGGCCAGGCTGCGAAGCAGGGCGGCGTGCAGGGCGTCCGGCCGCACGGGCTTGGCCACGTGGTCGACCATGCCGGCCTGGCGGCAGCGCTCTACGTTTTCGGGCAGGACGTCGGCGGTCATGGCGATCACCGGAACCTGGCCCGCCGGCCCCTCCAGCGCGCGGATGGCGCGGGCGGCGGTCAGGCCGTCCATCACCGGCATGTGGACATCCATGAGGATCGCGTCGAAGCCGCCGGCCCGGGCCGCCTCCAGCGCCACCGCGCCATTCTCGGCCAGGGCGACCTCGCAGCCCAGCAGGCCCAGGATGGTCGATCCGAGCTCGCGGTTCATCGGATGGTCGTCCACCAGCAGGACGCGGGCGCCCTCCAGCGAGACCTGGTCTTCCTTGGCCGACGGCGCGGCAGGATCGGCCGCCTCGGCGCGGGCCAGGGGGATCTCGAACCAGAAGCTGGAGCCGCGGCCGGGCGCGCTGCGCACGCCGATGGCCCCGTCCATCAGGCCCACCAGGCCCTTGCAGATGGCCAGGCCGAGCCCTGTGCCGCCATAGGTGCGGGCCACCGACGAGTCGACCTGGGAAAAGCGTTCGAACAGCCGGTTGCGCCGGTCCAGCGGGATGCCGACGCCGGTGTCGGTGATCGTGAAGCGGGCGGTGTCGATGGGATCGCTTTCCTGCACCTCGACGCTCAGTTCCACCGAGCCGGTCTCGGTGAACTTCACCGCGTTGTTCAGCAGGTTCAGGATCACCTGTCGGATGCGCATCTCGTCGGCCAGATAGGCCTGGTCGCATGGGCCCAGCAGGCGCAGCGACATGGTCAGGCCCTTTCGGCGGGCGGGTTCGCCGGCGATGTCGACGGCGTCCTCGGCGATCTTGGTCAGGCTCACCGGCTCCAGGTGCAACTGCACCTCCTCGGCCTCGACCTTGGAGAAATCCAGGATGTCGTTGACCACCGTCAACAGGCTCTGGCCGGCGCTGTCGATCAGGTCCAGGTGGCGGCGCGCCGAAGCGGGCAGCTCGACGTTCTGCTGCAGCACGTGGGTGAAGCCCAGGATGCTGTTCATCGGCGTTCGGATCTCGTGGCTCATGGTGGCCAGGAATTCCGACTTGGCCTCATTGGCCTGCTGGGCCCGGAAGCGCGCGTCGCGGGCGATGCGCATGCGGGCGTCGAACAGGGTCTGGATGCGGGCCTGGCCGGCGACGGCGATGGCGGTGACCAGGCTGGCGTAGAAGGCCGAGGCCGCGAACAGCTCGGTCATGTGGATGCGCAGCGACGGCGACATGCCGCGCAGCGCCAGGGCCTGGGAGCTGTGTAAATTGATGGTGGTGGCGACCAGGGCCGAGATCACCCCGCCCATCACCGCCCCGCGCGGCCCCAGGCGGAAGGCCAGCACCGTCAGAACCGCATAGACCATGAACGGCAGCGGGATCATCGATTGGCCGTAGACCACCACGGTCGCGACGGCGACCATCGACAGCAGGATCACGTGCTCGCTCAGCGGCCGCCGGAACGCCGCATACTGGCGGCCGTGCATCAGGATCAGCGTCGCCGGCAGGGCGATGCCCATGCCCAGCGTGACCGACAGGAACCAGTCGCGCCAGACGTCGATGAACGCCCGCCCCTCCAGCGCGCCCATCAGCAGGCCGGCCAGCACGGCGCCGGCGGCGCTTGACGGGATGATGGCGAAGGCGGCCAGACGGCCGATGCGCAGCAGGTCGTCCACCCGGATCGCTCCGCCGACGATCCGGCGCGCGATCCCGGCGCACAGCAGGGATTCCAGCACGTTGATGGCGGTGAACCCCGCCGCCAGGCCAACGGGCGAGCCGTTGACGGCGTTGGCGACCATGTTCACGGCGGCGCACCCGGCGATCACCGCCAGGGCGAAGCGTCGCGGCAGGGTCACCAGGGCGGCGACCAGAAAGGCGTCGGCTGTCCACAAGGCGGCGACGCCCTGGGCCTGCCGGGTCATGGCGCAGCTGATCAGGGCGCTGACGCCAAAGGCGAGGACATAGCCGACGGCGGCTATGGCCTGGCCCTTGCGGCCCGAGAACAGTCTTGTGGCCCCCACGCGGCCCCCCGCATCGCCCCAGTCAAGCTCAACCATAGGCGAGGGCGTGCGACTGATTGGTTAAGGCCTGGCCTGGGAATGTCGCCTATCCAACATTGTTCGCCCGCACGGGGCGCGGCATTGACCGGCGGCGCGGGGCGCCGGACACAGAGCCAGAGGGGACGAAGGCGTCCAGGTCCATCGGGGGTAGTGATCGTGCGTTTGTGGAAGACCGGGGCGTTCGGCCCCCTAATGGCCGGGTTGGCGATCGGCCTTCTGGCCGGCGTCCCGGCCCAGGCCGGCACGGCGAAACCCGCGGCCCCACTGGCCGCCACTGCGCCGCCGGCGGCCAAGCCCGGCCTTTGCATGCTCTACCTGGACGCCCTGGTGGGCGGCAGCGCCGAGGCCAAGACCGCCAGCCTCAAGCGCGGCCTCTATGACGAGGCGCACAGCCTGGCGACGGCCGTCTATCGCGAGCGCGCCTGCACGGCCCTGGTGGACGGAACCCTGGTGCTGGCCCCCGTGTCGACCCTGAATATCACCGACGAGGCGCGTCAGCGCCTGGACGCCGCCCCGGATCCCACGCCGCCCGCCGCGCCGCCGCCGGCGGGGCCGCCCAGCTTCCGCGCCCTGTTCGCCGACCTGAACGTGGTCCATGGCGGCGATGCGGCCCTGGCCAAGGCCTGCGGCCTGGACGGCGTCACCATCCTGCAGCGGTCCAAGACCGTGGCCTACATCGACCAACGGATCGCGGCCCTCAAGGCCCAGGCGACCGCCGAGGTCGCGGCGGCCGGCGTGCCGATCCAGGCCGACGCCGACGCCCTGCTGGAAGGCCAGGGCAAGATGTCCGCCGCCCAGTACGATGCGCGCTCGGCCGCCCTGCGCGAGCGCATGAAGGCCCAGCGCGCGCTGATGAGCGATCGCCAGACCCAGATCCGCGCGCTGGAGTCCGACGCCTTCGGCCGCTTCCAGACCCAGCTCAACGCCACCCTGGAAACCCAGATCGCCGAGCATCACTGCGATCCCCTGGTGGACCTCAAGGCGCTGGGCCCCTTTCCAGCCGAGCGCGACCTGACCTCGCCGGTGTTGGCCGCCCTGGACGCCCAGTTCGTCGCCTTCCCCATCGAGCTTCCGCCGGTCCCGGCGGAACCGCATTCGTGAAACCGCTCGCGCCCCTCCTGGCGGCGCTCGCCGCCCTGGCGCCGGCCGCCTCGCCCGCCGCCCGGCCCGCGCCGGCTCACGCCGCGTCTGGCGGCTTCGACGTGGTGGTGCTGGGCGCCCGCGGCGGCATCGAGGACGGCAATTTGTCCAGCTACCTCATCCGCGCGCACGGAACCCAAGGCTACCTGTCGTGCGACGCCGGCACGACGGTGGCCGGGCTGATCGCGGCCGACCGGCGCGGCGACTTCGCCGACCTCCGCCCGCCGGTGGGGTCGTCCCAGACACGCATCGGCTATATCCTGACCGAGCAGGTGAAGGGCTATCTGATCAGCCACGCCCACCTGGATCACATCGCCGGCCTGATCATCGCCTCGCCCGAGGACGGCAAGAAGCCGATCTACGTCCTGCCCTCGGTCCACGAGAAGATCGCCGGCTCCTATTTCAATCACGACGCCTGGGCCAACTTCGCCGACACCGGGGCCGAGCCACGGCTGGGCAAGTACCACTTCGAGGACATGGTCCCCGGCCGCGCCGTACCGGCCGCGGGCACGGCCATGTCGGTCACCGCCTTTCCGCTGGCCCACGGCCCGGTGGAATCCACCACCTTCCTGCTGGAGCATGGCCCGGACGCCCTGCTCTGCTTCGGCGACACCGGCGCCGACCGAGTCGAACATTCGCAGCGCCTACACCAGGTCTGGGCCGCCGTGGCCGACAAGGTCCGCCGCCATGAGCTCAAGGCCATCATCATCGAGGCCTCGTTCCCCAACGCCCAGCCCGAGACCCAGCTCTTCGGCCACCTGACCCCGCGCCTGCTGCTCGAGGAACTGCACGACCTGGCCGACCAGGCCGGCGGCAAGGACGCCCTGAAGGGCCTGCCCGTGGTGGTCGAGCACATCAAGTACACCTTCAAGGCCGGCCCCCTGCCCCAGACCGTCATCCGCCGCGAACTGGAGGCCGGCAACGATCTCGGCGTGCGGTTCATCATCCCCGAGCAGGGCGACCGCTACCGCTTCTAGGCCTGCGCCTCAGCCGCTGTGCGGCGCGCGGGCCAGCAGCACCTGGCCGGCCATGACCAGGGCCAGCCCCGCCAGGGCGGCGATCCCCCAGTGCGCGTGCTCGAACACCGCCGAGATCAGCATGGCGATCGCCGGTGTCACCGCCGAGATGTAGGAGGCCAGCACATAGCCCCTGCGCCGCGCCAAGCCGAAGTAGAGCAGGAAGGCCGTCACCGAGCCGATCAGGGACAGATAGACCAGCGAGCCCACATAGCCAGCCGTGGCCTCGAACCGCCAGGGCTGGCCGGTCGCCAGGGCGATCGCCACCATCAGCCCCGCCCCAAAGGCCATGCCCCAGGCGGTGTTGGCCCCGACTTCGACGCCCAACAACTGGGCGCGCCGGGCGAACAGGTTGCCCGCCGTCGCGGAGACCAGCGAGGCCAGGCCAAAGGCGAGACCGAGCAAGGCGCGGCTGTCCATGCGGGCCTGGCCGAGCTCGCCCGCGAACAGCACCGCCACCCCGGCGACGCCCAGGCCCGAGGCTAGCCACGCCGCCCGGGGCGCCCTGGCCCCCAGCACCACCCGGAACAGCAGCAGGTTGGCGAAGGCCATGGCGGCGAAGATCACCGCCACCACCGCCGAGGTCAGCCGCTTCTCGGCCTCGTAGACGAAGATGTAGTTGACCCCGAAGGTCAGCACCCCCTGGGCGAAGGTGGCCAGGTGCTGGGCCCGGTCCAGGCGCAGGGGCCGGCGCGTCGCCAGCAGCCAGCCGAACAGCACCGCCGCCGCCAGGCCGAAGCGATAGGCGATCGACACCGTCGGCGGCACCGTCCCGAGCTGGAAGGTGATGGCGAACCAGGTGCTGCCCCAGATCAGGCTGCAGACCACCAGCGGACCGAAGTCGCGCAGGTCGTAGCGCGGGGCGGCGTCGGTGTCGGCGGTTGGCACGGGGCGGGAACTCGCGGGAAGGGTGGCGATCGCGGCGCCGTCCATAGCACGCGCCCCGCGACGCGCCGCGTCAGCAGCTTGGGGCCCTGGCCAGCCCCGTCCGCCCCGTGGTGGGCTTCAGGAGGCCGAGGGAACCACTTCGCCGCTGATTTCGCCGTCGTGCTCGGCGTTGGTGTGGATGTTGAGGACCACCTGGCCGTTCTGCATGGCCGCCACGAAATCGTCGAAGCTGGCGTCGGAGTGCAGCGTCGCCGCCCCGGAAGCGTAGGCATAGCCTTTCAGGCTCACGTGGAAGCCCCTGGCCGTGGCGCTGTAGGCCGGCCCCATGGGGACCGGGAACAGCAGCGAGGCGCTGTTCGGGTCGGAATGGTCGTGCGAACCGTAGCGATGCAGGTGGATCGGCCCCATGGGCGAGGCCGCGAGCCTGCTCCACAGCTCGTCCTCGGCGATGCCCTGGACGTCCAGGGTCAGGTCGACGGTCCGGGCGTCGGTGTCGACCCGGATGCTGGCCTGGCCGGTGGCGTCGGAGCCGGTGTCGGTGGGGGCCGCGTGGCCGCCGAGGGCCGCGGTGAAGGCCAGCACCTTGGCCTGAGCCGCCGGGCTTGCCGCCATCAACAGGGCCGCCAGCGCCGCCGCCAAGAGGCCTGATCCTCGCCGAGACATCGCATCCTCCGCCGCCGCAACCTGGACGGCGATTGATTGCAGGCGATGGGTTCGCACACAAGACGTATTCTCGGGCGAACCGGCGGCCGCAATCGCCCCTTCCCCACCCGCCGCCGAAGCAAGTAAACCCGGCCCATGGCCCTGATCTTCCCCGACATCCATCGCGAGATCTTCACCATCCCGCAAATCCACCTGGGATCGCTGGCGATCGGGCCCCTGCCGATCCGCTGGTACGCCCTGGCCTACATCGCCGGCATCCTGCTGGGCTGGCGCTATGCGGTGCGGCTGGTGCGAACGCCCCGGCTGTGGGGCGGGCGGGCGGCGACGCTGACGCCGCTGCAGATCGACGACCTGATCCTGTGGGTGACCCTGGGCGTCATCCTGGGCGGGCGGATTGGCTACATCCTGTTCTACATGCTGCCGCTGACGCAGACGCGCGAGGCCCTGTTCGCCGATCCCCTGATGGCCTTTCGGGTGTGGGAGGGCGGCATGAGCTTCCACGGCGGCATGCTGGGCGTGCTGGCGGCCATGCTCGGCTTCGCCTGGACCAACAAGACCGACGTCTTCCGCCTGGCCGACATCGTGGTCGCCTGCGAACCCATCGGCCAGTTCTTTGGCCGCCTGGCCAACTTCATCAACGGCGAGCTCTGGGGCCGCCACACCGACCTGCCCTGGGGCATGGTGTTCTGCAACGACACCATCATGGCCGAGAACAACGGAAGCTGTCCCGCCGGCCTCGACCCCCGCCACCCCAGCCAGCTCTACGAGGCGGCGCTGGAAGGCCTGGCCATGTTCCTGATCCTGCGCTGGGCCACGCATCGCTGGCTGTGGCTGCGCCGGCGCGGGGCGGTGACGGCGATGTTCCTGATCTTCTACGGCCTGTTCCGGATCGCCCTGGAGACGGTGCGCAATCCCGACGAAGGGCTGCAGAACCTGCCGTTCGGGATCACCGTCGGCGAGATCCTGTCCCTGCCCATGGTCCTGGCCGGCGCGCTGATGCTGGCCTGGTCCCTGCGCCAGCCCCTACCGCCGGCCGAGCCGGACGAGGGAGCACCGCCGGCGGCGCATGAGCCCGCCTGATCCGCCGGCCGCCCCGGCCGACGACCGGCGCCTGCTGCGCCGTCTGATCGCCGAGATCGCCGCCGACGGGCCGATCAGCGTCGGCGACTATATGACCCGCTGCCTTCACGACCCGCTGGACGGCTACTACGCCACTCGCCCGGCCCTGGGCGAGGCGGCCGCCGGCGGCGATTTCATCACCGCCCCCCTGGTCTCCCAGATGTTCGGCGAGCTGATCGGCCTTTGGGCGGCGGAGGTCTGGGCGGCCCTCGGCGCCCCCGGCCGCGTGATCCTGGCGGAGGCCGGGCCGGGCGACGGAACCCTGATGGCCGACATCCTGCGCGCCGGCCGCGCCGCGCCGGGCTTCCTCGACGCCGCCGAGGTCTGGCTGGCGGAGACCAGCGCGCCCTTGCGGCGCCTGCAGGCGGCGCGGCTGGGACCGGCGGTGCGCGGCTGGACGGACCGCGTGGAGGACCTGCCGGGCGATGCGCCCCTGATCCTGGTCTCCAACGAGCTGCTGGACTGCCTGCCGACGGACCAGTTCTTGCGCGGCCCCGACGGGCGCTGGGCCGAACGGCGCGTGGGGCTGTCGTCAGACGGGAGGTCCCTGGCGTTCGGCCTCGTCCCCCTGCCGCCGTCGTTCCGTCCTCCGCCCGGGCAGGACGCCGACCCGCCGGGCGCGGTGATCGAGGTGTCGGCCGCCGCGCGGGCCCTTGGCGAGGCCGTGGGCCGCCGACTGGAAGCGACCGGAGGGGCGGCCCTGTTCATCGACTACGGAAGCCTGGCCCTAGAGCCGGGCGACACCCTCCAGGCCCTCCGGCGCCATCGCAAGGAGAGCCCCCTGCAGAGCCCCGGCGCGGCGGACCTGACCGTTCACGCGGATTTCGCGGGCTTCGTGGCCGGCGCCCGGCGCGCTGACGTGACCGTCCCGCCCGGCCTGACCCAGGGCGAATTCCTGCGCCGGCTGGGGATCGAGGCGCGCGCGGCGGCCCTCGCGGCGCGCCATCCCGACGCCGCCGCCCGCCTGGTTCGCCAGCGCGACCGGCTGATTGCCCCGGACCAGATGGGCGATCTGTTCAAGGTCGTGGCGATCTGTTCCAAGGGCCTGCAACCGCCGGGATTCGATCCGTGACCGATGTCGCCCCCCTTCAGTCCGCCCTGCTCGCCGAAGCGGCCGGCGTGCGGCACGGCTTCTTCACCCGCCGGGGCGGCGTCTCCCAGGGCCTCTACGCCAGCCTCAACGTCGGCCGGGGGTCGGGCGACGACCCGGCCGCCGTGGCCGAGAACCGCCGCCGCGCCGCGCGGGTGTTCGACGCCGGGCCCGAAGCCCTGAACGTCTGCTACCAGATCCATTCCGCCGCAGCCCTGACCGCCGACCGCGCCTGGGGCGACGACCGGCCCGAGGGCGACGCCGTGGTCACCGCCAAGGCGGGCCTCGTCTGCGGCGCCCTGGCCGCCGACTGCGCGCCGGTGCTGCTGGCCGATCCCGAGGCCGGGGTCGTGGCCGCCGCCCACGCCGGCTGGAAGGGCGCCCTGACTGGGGTGGTCGAGGCGGCGGTGGCCGCCATGGTCGTCCAGGGCGCCGACCCGGCGCGCATCGTCGCGGCCGTGGGGCCGTGCATCGCCCAGCCGTCCTACGAGGTCGGCCTGGACTTCCTGGCCCGGTTCGAGGCCGAGGACCCGGCCTCGGCGGCGTTCTTCGCCCCGGGCGCCGGCCCGGACAAACGCCAGTTCGACCTGCCCGGCTATGTGCTGGACCGCCTGGGCCGCGCGGGCGTCGCGCGGCGCGAATGGGTCGGCCACGACACCTGCGCCGACGAGGCGCTGTTCTTTTCCAACCGCCGGGCCTTCAAGCGCGGCGAGGGCGACTATGGCCGCCTGCTGTCGGCGATCAGCCTGCGTCCGCCAGGGATCTGAACTTCACGAACACCAGCTCGGGATCGCCGGGGTCGAGGTTCTCGATCACCCCGCTGACCTGATAACCGGCGATCCCGAGCTGGGCCCGCATGGG